>Ga0099364_10000331_pt1 | contig 79034 bp, 47 predicted proteins | sample TergutTh196P3_FD_73070 | JGI IMG/M metagenome (GOLD analysis project Ga0099364, IMG submission 73070) | Microcerotermes parvus P3 segment gut microbial communities from Pointe-Noire, Republic of the Congo - Th196 P3 | ecosystem: Host-associated > Arthropoda: Insects > Digestive system > Gut ...
GAGGTTGGCACGTTCGTCAATTGGGGGCAGGTAACGTCCATTAAGCAGGCAGTAAGGTGTTGTCTAAGTGGTTTTCTTAGACAACACCGCACGCCGACCAACGCAGAGCGAGGTAGCCTCGGGACGGATAAATCCGTCCCCTACAAAAACCCTGCAAATTAAGTTAAAGGCATGGAACGCGGATTTTCGCGGATTTGGCGGATTTTCGCGGATTTTTTCAAGGTTAATCCGCTGTCCGTAGATTAAAACCAGTGACGGCTACTTGTAGGGGACGGATTTATCCGTCCCGAGGTTTGCACGTTCGTCAATTCGGGGCAGGTAACGTCCATTAACGCATAGCGAGGTAGCCTCGGGACGGATAAATCCGTCCCCTACGAAAACCTGCAATCCCCACAAAAGACATGCAAATGCCCTTAACAAACGAAATATTTAAATCTACGTTTCTTTCCTGCTGTGCCACGTTCCCTCTGCTTTGTGCCTCTGTGTGAACTCCTGTGTGAAAAAATCTTTTAACTAAGGATATGGAAGTTATACGCTTTACCTACGTTCATTATTTGTCAAAAACCATTTCACACAGAGGCACAGAGAGAGCGTGGCACAGCAGACAATAAAATGTGGATTTAAAGGCAATTAAACACGGATTTAACGGATTTACGCAGATTTACGCGGATTTTATCTAGCGTGTTTTAAAATCCGTGTAGTACGTGTTTCGTTAGCTTTTAATGAACGCAAGAAAAAATCCGCGAAAATCCGTTAAATCCGCGAAAATCCGCGTTCCATGCCTTTAAAATTTGCCAAATCCGCAAAATCCGCGTTCCATGCCTTTAAAATCCGCGTACCATAGTCTTTAAGCTAGAGGAGTACATTTCTTGAAAATACTCGTACTAAGCGACACTCACGAGCGAACCTCGGAGCTGGAGAGCCTGTTGGCAAGATATGCCAACGAGGTCAATTTGGTGTGCCATCTCGGCGACCACGCATGGGATTTAATGCGGTTTAGTAGCCAGTATCCCGACCTTAGCATGGTTGCTGTGGCAGGCAATTGCGATTACGGCAATGTCGAACCCGAGCGGATTTTGGCGTTTAAGCCGTGCTTGGATAGCGGCGAGCAAGCCGTCACGCGCATTTTGTTGAACCACGGTCATAATCTGGGCGTAAAAAATGGCGTGGATAGGCTTTGCTATTATGCCCGCGAAAAGGGCGCGAACGCCTGCTTTTTTGGGCATACGCACATGCCTGTGTGTACTACCGTGGGCGGCGTTTTTGTAATGAACCCAGGCAGCCCTGTGCTTCCGCGCGGCGGCAGTGAGGCTTCTTACGGCATTGTCGAAGTTTCGCCCGAGGGGAAAATTACTGGGCAAATTCATTTATATGGTGGTCTGCAATGAAAGCTCGTTGGGAAATTAAGGAAACAGACGCGGATTTAAAGCTGATGTCGCAGGTTTTAAATATAAGCGAAATCACGGCTTGCGTTATGGCGAATAGGGGTATTCGCAGCAAAAACGCGGCGATTTCGTTCCTTTCGCCTGCCCCCGAGCGGCTTCATTCTCCTATGCGGCTAAAGGACATGCAAAAAGCACTGGAAGCAGTTCGCGAGGCGATTCCCAGCAAAAAAATTTTGATTTATGGCGACTATGATGCGGACGGCATAACCAGCACCGTTATTTTATACAAATTGTTTCACAAGCTCGGTGCGAATTGTGAATATTACATACCGCACAGAATAGACGAGGGCTACGGCCTAAACCTCGCCACGGTGGAAAAAATCGCCGAAAAGGGCGTGGATTTGCTTATTGCCGTTGACAACGGAATTTCCGCCGTAGCGGAAATAAAAAGAGCCGCTGAGCTAGGAATGGAAATAATTGTAATCGACCATCACGAGCCTGCCGAGGCCTTGCCCCCTGCGGTGGCAATCATTGACCCAAAGCAAGCCGATTGCGACTATCCGTTTAAGTCGCTGTGCGCGGCGGCGTTGGCGTACAAATTTGCGGTCGCGCTTAGTGATTTTATGGCTGTTCCCTTGTCGGACGGCGAGCGTGACGAGCTTATTGTACTAGCGGCAATCGCTACTATTTGTGACATAGTGCCGCTAGTGGACGAAAACAGGATAATTGCCGCGGCAGGGCTTAAAATTATTAACGCCAACAAAATGATTAACCTCGGAATTGGTAGCCTAATCGCCCTGCGCGGGTACTTGGAAAAGCCCATAGATGCGTTTGCGGTGGGCTTTGTAGTCGGCCCGTGCCTAAACGCAACGGGACGGCTCGCAAGCGCGGAATTAGCCGTAGAATTGCTTTTGTCGCCCCTTGACGAGCCGCAAAAACGAGTACAATTAGCTAGTCAGCTCTTGCAACTAAATGAAGCGCGGAAAAAGCTAACAGACGAATGTGTAAAACGCGCAATGGAAAAAATTGGCGGCACGTTGCCCAAGGTCTTAGTGCTTACTGATTTTGAGGCACACGAAAGCGTGGCGGGAATAGTGGCAGGGCGAATACGTGATGCGACCTGCCGCCCGACGATTCTATTGACACAGGGCGATGGCGCGGTAAAAGGCTCGGCACGCTCGACAGAAAACTACAATATTTTCATGGCACTTTACAAAAACCGCCACCTGTTCAAACGCTTCGGCGGCCACGAAATGGCGGCAGGGCTTACCTTGTGCGAGGAAAACATCGAGCCGCTAAACGCCGCGCTTAACGAAGCCTGCGTTTTGACCGACGACGATTTTCGACCCATTTTGCACATAGACCGCGAGCTTTCTATAGAAGAAATAACCCTCGCGCTGTCGAACGAGCTAGCCGCGCTCGCCCCTTTCGGCAAAAAAAATGACGAGCCGTTGTTTGTGAGCTATGGGCTTCTTGCGGAAAATGTGCGTATAATCAACGAGAAAAACACACTGATTTTTACGTTCCGAGCGGACGATGGGCGTAGGCTAAAGGGTATAGCCTTTGGGCTTAATGAGAAGTATGCAGAGGTATGCGGAGCGGCAACGCAGGGCATTCTTGATATAGCGTACGGTATCGAAACAAATGTGTGGAATAATATCGCCGAGGTGCAGGTGCGGGTGAGGGATTTTCGGATTGCAAGCGGTGGGGGAATGTTGTAGAATATTAGCGGCAACACGCCCTAGACATAATTCTTATCTGTATCTTGGCGGCAGTCCTGTATATCATAAATGTACACATTGTCGTCAATTATCTCAAAAACAATTCTATAACGCTTGCCAAAGGGCTTGCAATAAAGCTCGTAGTCAATAGGCTTTTGCGAATAATATCTAGGGCAAATAGTAGGCAGCTCCGACAGCTCGTTAAGCGCGTTCTCGTAAAACGTGTACAACTTTTCCGCCGCAGCTTCGCTTACACGCGCCAAAAATTCAATATGGCGGAACAGCTTCATATCTGCCTTTGGGTCAACTAAAACATGATACCTACCCCTCATACAGAAACGCCCTTAATCGCGTTTTTCATATTTTCAAGGCTTTGCTCCGCAGTCACAAACTGCACGCCCGCTCTGCGCCTTTCAATGGCTTCCATTATAGCGGTATCTCTGTCTGCCCTGTGAGTTACCGCAAACGGAATACCGCCCGCTTCCATGGCGGCATTTAAAAAAATGCGAATGGCGGTGGACGTATCCATGCCAAGTGATGTAAAAAGCGTGTCAACGGCTTCTTTGAATTGGTTATCAACTCTAACTTGAATTGTTTTTGTCATATTTGCACCTCTTTTGGCTTGTATTTGGCAATTTTTTATACTCTTTATCATTACAATTTGCATACATTGTATTGCATGTGAAATGAGTTGTCAACGGAAAGCAAGCACGACAACCGCATGAATTAACAGCATGTTACAAAATTTTTAAATTACGGAATTTTTCGTATGATGGAACGCGGATTTACGCGGATTTGGCGGATTTACGCGGATTTTTTCTTACGTTCTTAAAAGCTAACGGAACGCAGATTGCGAGGGTTTTTAATGGCGCGGATTTTAAGAAGCACGCCAGATAGAATCCGCGAAAATCCGTTAAATCCGCGAAAATCCGCGTTCCATTGATTTTTTTAACGAGAGCGGGAAAGATTTTTTAACGAGATAGGGAAATATACTTCTTGCGTCCTTTTGCTTATATTGGTACACTTTAGGAATTGTTAAACAACTATAAAAAACACGAGGTATATAAAATGCTTAATAAATCCGCCGTCTTTAGTGACGAAACAAAGCAATTTGTAACGCCGTACGCCCCCAAGGCGGGCGATACGGTGAAATTCTGCTTGCGCGTGGCGAGGGGCGACGAGTGCGCGGCTTCGCTTCATATAGTACCCAACGGGCGCGAGGGCGCGGCATACCCTATGAAAAAAACGCGCCATGACGACCTATTCGACTACTTTACCGTTAGCATACAAATACATTCCAAGCCGCTGAGATATTATTACCGCTGTGTCGCGGACGGCGAAACCTTTTATTACAACAAGCTCGGCCTGCGCGACTATGTTGACGAGCATTACAATTTCCGCATGATTCCTGGGCTGAACGTGCCGCAATGGGCTAAAGGCGCGGTCATGTACCAGATTTTTATCGACCGCTTTTACAACGGCGACCCCACAAACGATGTGGCAAACCACGAGTACGCCTATTTAGGAAAAACCGCGCTTTCTATGGAATGGGGCAAGGACATCGCGCCGTCAGGCGATTTTTGCAATTTTTACGGCGGTGATATTAAGGGAATCATGGACAAGCTAGGCTATTTGCAGGAATTGGGCGTAGAAGCCATTTACCTTAACCCTATAAATGTTTCGCCGAGCAGTCATAAATATGATATTCAAGATTACGATTATATCGACCCGCATTTTGGCGTAATTATCGAGGACGGCGGCGATACGCTTCGCTTTGAACAGGTGCATAACAAATACGCCACGAAGTACAAAAAACGCACGACTTCCAAGAAAAACCTCGAAGCAAGCAACGCGCTTTTCGCAAAATTTGTGGCGCTCGCGCATAAACACGGCATCAAGGTAATAATGGACGGCGTTTTTAACCACTGCGGTTGCTTCAACAAATGGCTGGACGCGGCGGGCTTTTACCGCGAATCGGGCGAACCAGTCGGCGCGTACCACGAAAAGGCAAGCCCCTACCACGACTATTTTCTGTGGCATGGCGGCACATGGCCCGCCAACGACAGCTATGACGGCTGGTGGGCAAATTCAAACCACCCCAAGCTGCACTTCGAGGCTTCCCAAAAATTATTTGACTATATAATCGAAATAGGAAAAAAATGGGTATCTCCGCCGTACAATGTAGACGGCTGGCGGCTTGACGTAGCCGCCGACCTTGGCATGAGTCCCGAAATGAACCATCTATTTTGGAGCAAATTCCATACCGAGGTAAAAAAAGCGAACCCGAACGCCATTATTTTGGCGGAACACTACGGCGACCCTTCGCCTTGGCTCAACGGCGAATGGGACACCATTATGAACTATGACGCGTTTATGGTGCCGCTTACTTGGTTTCTCACAGGCGTAAACAAGCACAGCGAGGAAAGCCGCCCAAGCCTACGCAACGATGCCATGGCGTTAGAGGGCGCAATGCGTCACCACATGGCGTATTTCAATGTCCACGCCCTGCAATCCGCCATGAACCAGCTTTCAAACCACGACCATTCGCGCTTCCTCACACGCACGAACAGCTGCACAGGCAGACTTCACACCGTAGGCGCGCGGGCCGCCGAGCGCGGCATAAACAAAAACATCATGATGGAAGCCATTGTATTCCAAATGACATGGCCGGGCGCGCCCACAATATATTACGGCGACGAGGCGGGGCTTGCGGGCTGGACAGACCCCGACAACCGCCGTACCTTCCCATGGGGCAACGAGGACAAAGTCCTGCTCGACCTGCACAAAAAATTGATTGCCCTACGCAAGGAATATTCCGCCTTACGCGACGGCTCGTTGGAGTTTATCTGGTCGAACCACGGCTTTTTTTCCTACGGCCGCTGGGACGACAACGGCAAAATAGTCGTAGCCATAAACAACAACAACAAGCCCATGGAGGTCACGCTGCCTGTTTGGAAAGTGGGCATTTCGGGCGGCTATGTAACCGAACGAATAGTGACTGGTGCTGATACCTTTAGCGAAACCTCGCGCCGATTTTTTGTTACCCGCGGCGAGCTGAAGATTGTTGTGCCTATTTATGGGTCGGTTGTTTTGATTAGGGCATAGCCCTTTTTCACCGCTGTACTTTGGTGGGAATGTCGTCACGAGCCTTTATGGTTTGGGGAATGAGGAGGTTTCGTTATGAAATATGTCTATCCCGCTGTTTTTGAACCTGCCACAGAGGGCGGTTATGTGGTGTCGTTTCCAGACCTGCGCGGTTGTTACAGCCAAGGGGAAACAGTTTGTGAAGCCCTTTCAAACGCACAGTCCGCATTAGCTCAATGGCTCGAATACCTAACCGATAAAAAACAGGAAATCCCAAAAGTGTCAAGTATGAAAAGCAGCCTACTACTTGCCGTTATCCTTTTCGTGGGAAATATCGGCATATTGCCTACTTCGGCAAACACTACCCACACCGTAACATTTACCGCAGGAGCGAACGGAAGCATAACCGCTACACGACACCGAGAGCCTATAGCAAGCCCTGCCAATATTGAATCCGACAGCACCATAATATTTACGGCAACACCAAACGAGGGTTTTATTATAGCAGGGTGGACAATCACTGGCGGCACATTCGCCGATAATATTTCCGAAAATACACGCAAGGTGATTGTAAGCGACAATATAAGCGTGAATGTAACCTTTGAGCCTGTACACACCGTAACCTTTGACCTTAATGGCGGCAACATAAACAGTAACACCGAAAATATTGTCGAAAAAAATATCGCCCACGCTACAAGTGCAACAACCCCCGAAAACCCCTTGCGTTCAGGTTGGATTTTTGGTGGCTGGGACACTGATTTTACTAACATAACGGATAACACTCTCGTGAGGGCACAATGGCTACGGCTTGGCGCGCTTTCTTCGGGCGGTATGGGTGATGTATCCTCTGCTGAGATAGTCTTTTTGGCTCGTGCAATCGCAGTACACGCAGGCTTTGTAATACTCGATAACCGTATCGCGGATATTAACGGTGACGGCGTTGTGGACAGTGCCGACATTACCGCATTTTTGCGGTGGCTAACAGGGTATTGTATAGAGTGCTTGAGGGGAAAACAGCATTTAACCTTTAAATCTAGCGAGGGCGGAAGTATCAATATTAAGGACGAGTGCTTTTTCGCTTATTCCGAAATTGAACTAGAAGCGACAGCAGAGGACGGTTACTTTTTTGCTGGCTGGGAAACATCTAACGGCGGTTACTTTGAATATGCTCCGCTTATGCCGCTTAACATTTTCCATGTACCCGAAAATGCAACGAATATTACCGCAAACTTTGTTTACATGAGTGACGTTGACACAGACGAGGACGGCTTGCCCGACTGGTACGAGGAGCTATTCGGCACAGACCCAAACAACCCCGACACGGACGGCGACAGCTTGCCCGACGGCTACGAGGTATTCGTTTCATTTACAGACCCATTGCAGTGGGATTCTTTAGGTGACGGAATAAGTGACGGCGGACGAGATTCTGACGGTGACGGACTGACGAACTACGAGGAATTTCTGCTAGGCACAAACCCACACGACCCCGACACAGACAATGACGGCTTGACGGACTACGAGGAAATACACATTTACGCCACAGACCCATTAAACCCCGACACAGACAATGACGGATTAACCGACTACGAGGAAATACACATATTCGCCTTAGACCCTTTGAACCCCTCTACCCTTGGTGACGGCGTTTTGGACGGCGTTCGGAAAATGACAACCGTTGTTGAAGCCCCCGATTTGCAACCAACCGACAAAGCCGTACCAAGTCTTTCTATCGACCTGCCCGCACAAGATATAGATAAAGTATCGCTCAACAGAATCCCCGAAAATAATATTTTTCTTACGCCGAACATTCCAGGATATACAGGGAGCGGATTTGAATTAAAAATTGACACAGAGTTTGAATCTGCGACATTAACCTTTGAGCTAGACCCCGACTTATTCAATGACCCCGATTTTGACCCTGCTATTTTTCTTTGGGACGAGGAAACGCAACAGCTAATTGATGTAAGCGAGTTTATCGAGGGTACGTCTTTAGAGCATGATACAATTCAAGGGCAATCCGTTGTATCTACGCTTACGTTTGTAGTGTTTTATTACAAATTTGCAACTGATATGGCGACAGGCTTACGACAAACATATATGGTTATGGACAGGAGGGCTAGACACGAGGCTCTTATGTCCATGCCAACAGCCCCCATACAAGCTAAAAATGTTGACTTGGTTGTAATGCTAGAGGACGCTACTATGTTTGTGGATAATAACGACTTTGAGGAAATGCGACAATTCGCCCTAGAGGTTGTCAATAGCTTGGAAGAAAATGACAGAGTGGCTGTTGCTTTACTTGGCACAAACTCTAGCGTAGCGTTTAATGAGCGTTTCCGCGACCATAACCCCCAAAGGGCTAACGCTATTGAATATCTTGAAAATTTAACAAGACGTAATCTTGGCTCGGGCGGTGCGTGTTCATACAATGGGCTTTTTAATGCACTTACAGACCTGCGTTCCGCTAATCAAGAAAATCAACGCGCCGTACTGCTTCTGACAAGCGGACATTATGTGCCTGGCAATCCCGATTATCAAGCCTACGCCATAGGCGAAATGCAAGGACGGGGAAGTGATATAATCGTCCATACCGTTTTACCAAACTTCTATCCCTCTGTAGCTCCGCAACGCATGAGGGAACTCGCCGAAATAAGCGGTGGTGCAATGGTTAATCTAAATGCAGATGGGCTTGATGTGATTATTGAGCATTTTGCTCAAAGGGCGGGGCTTGACCTCACCGACACAGACGGTGACGGCGTACCCGATGTTTACGAGCAAATGGTCGCAAATGGGGAATTGTTTTTATCCTCTGGCGAGCTTATGCCTGGCTATAATCTTCTTGATTACACAAACGCCGATTCTGACGGTGACGGTCTGCTTGACGGTGAGGAAATCGAAATACGCTTTATGACAGTAGACGACGAGCTTCGTCCATATATTTTCATGCACTCAACACCTACGTTAGCGGATTCGGACGGTGACGGCATACCCGATATGTATGACTTCGTGCCTTTAAATCCGCATAATAATCACCCTACTGTTTTTGAGTGGTCGCGCCGAATAGGTGACGGTGGGGCGCACTATTATCCGCTTGCTGTTACACCTTTGCAAACGTGGCTTGAAGATTTGGGCTTTTTAAATATGTATGACCGCTCAACAGGCGAAAGGCTTCCTTTTGGGACATATGGCGGATTAACTCGTGGTGCGGTGGTTACTTTCCAGTTGAATTTTGGCTTTGAACCAACGGGCGAAATGGATTCCCATACCTATCTTGCTGTTTTAAATGCTTGGGTTAGGCGTGAAGCGGATATTCATGGGCTTAGTGACACAAGCGCGGCTTCATTGTTTAATTCAAATATCCCCGAGTATATGTCACAACAATTTGATATTTTGGGCGTTACACCTCGCTATAAATCGGGGCTAGTACCCCTCGCGCCCGATATTCCACAAGCTATGAAAGACCTTTATGTAACAGTAGAAATGCTTGATGGGTGGTATTATTATAATTATACTATACCGCTAAACGCCCTTATGCTAGGGAATAAGCAGGTGGCACATCTATATGCAGATATTATTAGTAGCCCCACTTATTTCCTTGTATGGTTTAGGGAGCATGTGAAGAGTGGCGGACTTTGGGACGTTAAGCTACAGCATAGGTGGGAGGCTCAACTACCTAATATTACCTATCTTACAAATAATGGTAAATTCATTCTTAGGGGGGAATTAACTGATGCCGAGGGCTTCGGAAATATTCATTTTGGTTATATCGGGGCATCTTTGCTTTATGGAAGAAACTTCTTAAACTGGGGTGCAGATGTTGCCGCAGGTGGAGCGGACGACCCACACGACACACTTGATATTGACATCGGAATAAATTATTACTGGGCTGATGTTCTTTAGTAAAGTAGTAGTTTTTTCGGATAGAGGGTGACTAAGGTGGAAGTGCTTCTCTGCATTGTGTTCGGCATAATACACACGCTTATTAACTGGTTTGTTTTTAATATCTCTGAAACCTCTGATTACTTTTTGCTTCGGTTATGTCTGCGAGGGTTTACCATGATTGCGACATCTATTCTCTTGTATAGAATAATTAGCTACATGTCAAGAGAGTATAAGTTTGCTATAAAAATAATACTCTTGGCTACCGCTTATATTGTCGCAGTCGTAACCTTACACTTACTGTTTAAGCATAAGGCACAACAGCTTATGAATACGATATATCGCCCTAATGCCTACTGGTGGTGGGATATTCGCTTTTTTTCTTTGCTTGTCTATGCTTCTCTCATGTTTTCGCCCCTATTAAGTGCCCTATTTGATAAATTCAAAGAAGCCCTTGATACAATATTTTAAAAACTTCGTAGAGTAGTGTTTTTTTGTAGAGGGTGACTAAAGTGGAAATATTTCTCTGCATGGGATTAGGGCTAATATACGCGCTTATCAATTGGCTTATTTTAAACATTTCGAGTTCATTTTTGCTTTTATTATGCCTGTGGGGCTTCGGCACAACCGCTACATCTATCACCTTATATAGAACAGTTGGCTATATATCAAAAAATGTGCCGTCTATGAAGCTACTGCTTTTATTTACTGCCTATACTGTCGCAATCGTAGCTTTACGCTTGTTGCTCCACCACCAAACACAACAAATGCTAGGCTCGGAATACCGCCCCGCCCCAGGCTGGTATATGGGGGTTTACCTTTTTTCTGCGTATGTATTCGGCAATCTACTTGTTTCCCCTCTATTGAGTTTTGTGTTTACGAAATTCAAAGAAATCTTTGAATAATATTTTAATGCTTCCCCCGATTAAATCTTACAAGATTTAATCGGGGGAAGCTACTCCCCTACTCCGCCACCACCTTAGACTTCCTACTCCGCGCCCCAGGGTACGCCGTCACTCTTGGCAACACAATCGCCTTAGCCAAATTCTCGGCTTCCTTGGGGTTTACGGGCATTCCGCTGCGGATTGATTCCAAAATGGCAAAAATCGTTTCCATATCGCCCAAGGCTTTTTCGGGCGTGGATTCGATTTTTACGTTGTTGCGTAGGGCGGCGTGGAAATTTTCCAGCTCGTGGAAATAGCCCTGCGCGGGCGTGTACGCAATCGCAACGCTGGAGCGTTCGTCCTTAAAGCTGATGTTCACAAAGCCGCAGTCGGGTTCTTCCAAGAAGATTTCGCCCTGCGTGCCAAAAATCCGCAGCCCTACAAGCGGCGCTTGCGTTTCCTTTCCTGTGATAAAAAAGGAATAATGACCCGAAATATTTTCGCCAAAGCTGAGCAAGCTATTTACGCAGGAAAACGGCGTAAAATCTAGCTGTGTGCTATATCCGTTCGCGAACGCGCGCTGCACCTCGCCGAACAAAAACCGCATTCGCGCCGTGTGGTGTACGCCCGAGTCCATTATTACGCCGCCCTGATAATCGGGGTTTTGCCGCCATTCCGTTTGCCCAAAGCCGCCGTGTTCCGATTCTTCCTTATAGTTTACAACGTGATTGTCGATAAAATAAATAGGCGTGCCGATTTGGCCGTTGTCGATTAGGTTTTTGATAATTGTGTTTTGTTCCTCGTAGCGTTCGTTTTCCGCAACCATGACCGTTACCTTGTGGCGGTCGCGCAGCTTTATTAGCTGATGTGCGGCTTCGAGCGTAGCCGCGAACGGCTTTTCGGCAATCAAATGCTTGCCGCTCTTTATTACCGCCGCCGCCGTTTCAAAGTTTTCGCTTATGGGAACGAGGGTTTCGATGGCCTCAATGTCCTTGCGTGTAAGCATTTCCTTGTAGTCGGTAAACGCCGAATCGTCCGACAAGCCCAAGAACCGCGCCACGTTGCTTACCTTTTCCTCGTCCCTGTCGCACACTGCCACTATTTCAAATTTGTCTGTCAATCTCGCCAACGCAGGCGCATGTAAACGCTGCCACGCAAGCCCTAAACCAATAATGCCTAATCTAATTTTTTCCATGTAGCTTTCTCCTTCTGGGGCATTGCCCCGTTTTTCCGATTATTTTATGGTGAGAATCTAGCCTCGAAACACCCCACCAGTCATGCCTTTATATTTAGCAATTACTATGTTAATTATGCGAGTTCCACGCAAATCAATTTTTCAAGGTTTTTGTAGGGGACGACCAAAATCGCCTTTGGGGTTTTGTAGGGGACGGATTTATCCGTCCCGAGATTACCTTGTTCTGCGTTAATGGACGTTATCCGTCCTAGAATTGACGAGCGTGCATACCTCGGGGCGGACAAGTCCGCCCCCTACAAGTAGCCGTCACGACAAACACATAAATCAGAAATGTGAAAATTAAACACGGATTACGCGGATTCGTTCGTGGGAAAATCCGTGTAAATCCGCATAAATCCGCAAAAATCCGTGTTATATTCTCTATAAAATCAGAGAGGCAGTTATAAATGAAAAACTGCAACAATTCCGTTATATGCTATAGGCGCAATTCCTGTGCTTCGTGTGCTTCCTGTGCTTCGCGCGCCTCCTGTTCAGCGTGCAAAGACCTAGCATTGCCCGAAAGGCTCGAAATCCTACAGCCCATTAGAGCAATCACCGAGCCATGCGGAATAGCAATCGACCTAGGCACGACTAACATTGCTTTCGAGCTGGTTAATTTACAGAACGGCGAAGCGATTGCCAGATATTCCCGCGGAAATAGTCAGCAGGCTTTTGGCGCGGACGTTGTTTCGCGAATCGCCGCCGCAAACGAACGCCAAGCCAACGCCGACCTGCTACATTCTTATGTAATAAATGATTTAAAAATTGGCATAGAAATGTTAGTACGCGAAACGGCTCTCGACCGCGCGCCGCGCGTTGCAATCGTAGGCAACACGGTAATGCTGCATTTGTTGCGTGGGCTTTCGTGCCAAACGCTGGGCGTGTACCCATTCACGCCCGTTTGTGTAGAAATGTCGGGCGTAGAAATCGGCGATATTTACGCCGAAATTCTGCCAGCGGTGTCGGCTTTTGTCGGCGCGGACGTTGTGGCAGGTATGTATTTTTGCGAAGCGCACGGTTATAATTTATTAGTTGACCTAGGCACAAACGCCGAGCTTGCGTTATACTCACAGGAGCAGGCGTTTGTTACGTCGGCGGCGGCAGGTACGGCGTTCGAGGGCGGCGATATACGCGGCTCACAAATGGTGGCGATTTGTGCGGAGCTTATACGGAAAAAGCACATCGACAGCACAGGGCTTTTGCAGGAAAATCACGGCTCGCCGCTTTCTCAAGCGCATGTGCGGGAAATCCAACTGGCAAAATCTGCCGTACGCGCAGGAATAGAAATTTTGCTCGCCAACAATAAAAATTTACAAAACCTCTTTATCGCAGGAGCATTTGGGTATAGAATAGGTATTGACGATGCTGTGACGGTCGGGCTTGTTCCCGCGGAGCTTAAAGGCATTGCAAAATTTGTGGGCAATTCCGCACTTGACGGCGCGAAAAAGTATCTGCTCAACCCCGAGGAAGCGGAGAAAATAAACGCGCTCGCAAAAAAAGCGCAGGAAATAAGCCTGCCCATACACCCAGAATTTGACACACTTTTTATGAAATATATGGATTTTAATTGAGATTATCGGCTACACTTAGGAGGGGCTACGTTATGTTATGCGAAAAATGCCAAACAAACACCGCATCTGTGCATATGCAGCAATTTGTTCACGGGAAAAAGGTGGAGCTGCACCTTTGCCAGGACTGCGCGTTTAAAATTGAAAACCCTGAAATGCTTCTTTCCTTGGAAAATATTTTCAAGGGCTTTATCGAACAGCTAAATACAAAATATTTTAACGAGCCGCCCACAGGAGCGGCAGGGGCGGCCGCACCCCTGCACGGCAAAATAAACGTACGCCCAGCCGCGCCGCCGCCCAAGGCGTGCGTACGCTGCGGCATGACCTTTCAAAAATTCAAAACAGGCGGACGGCTAGGCTGTGACGTGTGCTACAGCTCGTTTAAAAAAGAGGTCGAGGTTTTGCTAAAAAACGTACAGGGAAGCACGCGCCACGAGGGCAAATATCCACGCCGAATGGGCGCGGGTATCTTGCAAAAGCGGCAGGTACACGAGCTGCGCGCCACGCTAAACCGCGCCATAGAAGCCGAAAACTTCGAGGAAGCGGCACGGCTGCGCGACCAGATACGAGCGTTGGAGCAGGTGCATAGTGAGTAAACAACAGGAGTGATTAAAATGCTAACATTAGAAGCACCAAAAGAATTAAATTTTATTGCAAACCATATAGCACAAGGAGAGAGAGTTTTAATTCCCTTTCCCGATATTGATGTGGTTGTTATTGCTAAACAGGATTATATAGAGTTTGAGAATTATAAAGAACAAGCAAAGAAAGAAAGAGCAACTAAAAGACTTGAAAATTTCAAGGAATTACAGAATAAATCAAAATCCAATGGCACAAGCGGCATGAGCATGGAGGAAATAATCGCAGACATTAAGGACTACAGAAGCGAACAAAGGGGCGAATAATGTATAAGGTCGTTATAGATACGAACGTGCTTATATTTTCTATCCATAACCCGAGCGGAACGCCTGCGGAAATAATTCAACTGGTATTATGTGAAGAAATACAGCTTTATTACAGTAAGGGTATTATAAACGAGTACAAAAAGGTATTAGCAAGACCTAAACACAAATTAACTATTGAAGAACAAAATCTTTTTATAAGCGATATTTTAGATGTTGGTATTATGATTACGCCAAAAACAAGCAATATAGACATGCGTGACGAAAAAGACCGTATTTTTTACGATACGGCGAGAGAAAGCAATGCAATACTAATAACAGGGGACAAAGACCTTCTTGTTTTACAAGAACCGTTCATAATGCAACCGCACGAATTTTTGGAATATTTTAGGAAGCTATAGGCAAAAAGGAGCAATTTATCATGCCCACCCCTTGGTACCAAGAAAGCATAACCGACGAAAGCGAAATACTGTCCTCGCGTGTACGGCTTGCGCGAAACATAAAAAAGTACCCTTTCCGCAAAACGATTACGCCGGTGGGCGCTTTGACTATGGTTACCGAAGCCACCCAGGCCATAGAATCGGCGGGCGAAAATCGCTTTTTTCTTAAAATTGACATGAATACGCTGAACCAAACCGAGCAAGCCGTTTTTCAAGAAAAGCATATAGTTAGCCCAGAGTTTATTAGCGGCAAGCTGCCAAAGGGCTTGATGCTTAGCAGGGACGAAAACATAAGCGTTATGCTGAACGAGGAGGACCACGTACGCATACAGGCGATTAAGCCTGGCGAGGGCTTGAGCCTAGCTTACGAAACCGCGGGGCAAATAGACGACCTGCTGGAGGAGCATTTGGAGTTTGCCTTTAGCGCGGAATACGGCTATCTCACCGCCTGCCCCACAAACACAGGCACGGGGCTTAGAGCCTCGTACATGCTGCATTTGCCGTGCTTGAGCAAAACGGTTGACCTCTCCAAAACCGTCCTGCCGCAGCTCACCAAGGTGGGCGTAACGCTGCGCGGCATACACGGCGAGGGTACCTCGTCCATGGGAAATATCTTCCAAATATCTAACCAAAACACCTTGGGAAAATCGGAAACAGATATAATTCTGGGGCTGCAAAATGTAACGCATACAGTAATACAAAAAGAACAGCAAGCCCGCGAGAACATACTTTCCACAAACAGAAGCCAAATAGAGGACATAGTCTACCGCGCTTACGGCATTTTGACAAACAGCCGAATGATTTCCGCCAGTGAGGCGCTTGACCTGCTGTCCGATATTAGGCTAGGCTACATTACAGGCCTGCTTGCACAGCCCAAGCCCGCCAAGCAAATTTATCAAATAATGATGGAAATTCAACCAGGGCATTTGCAACGCACCGCAGGAACAGAAATGTCAGAGCAGGAACGCGATATTAAACGCTCCGAGTATTTACGGCAGATTTTTATGTGAATTAGCACGCGGATTTTTTTAAAGGCATGGAACGCGGATTTTCGCGGATTTGGCGGATTTTCGCGGATTCTATCTGGCGTAAATTCATAAAATCCACACAATTAACAATCCACACAATCCGCGTTCCGTTAGCTTTTAATAACGCACGAAAAAATCCGCGAAAATCCGTTAAATCCGCGAAAATCCGCGTTCCATTAGTTTTTAATAAACGCACGAAAAAATCCGCGAAAATCCGTTAAATCCGCGAAAATCCGCGTTCCATTCCCTTAAACCAATAAATCCACGTTCCATAAAAATTAGGAGGCTACCCATTTTATGAAAGGTCCTTTTACAGAAAAAGCAAAGCAGGCAATCACAAATTCCCAAAACGCCGCCAAGGAGTTTGGTCATTCCCATGTGGGAACGGAGCATTTACTACTGGGGCTTGCGCGTGTGGCGGACAGCGTAGCCGCCAAGGCGCTGGAAATGCAAAAGGTCACGGCGGAAGGCATTAAACGCGAGTTGGAAAGCGGTTCAAACATGCCAACCCTAGGCGGCCAAGAGCCGCAGGACTTTACGCCGCGTACCAAGCGCATTTTTGAGGTAAGCCACGCGGAAGCCCTGCGAATGAAAACAAACTACATCGGCACGGAGCATTTACTGCTCGCGTTGCTAAAAGAGGGCGATTCTGTCGCGTGTACGGTTTTGAACACGCTTAACGTAAACATACAAAAAATGTATGACGATATTTTGGCGATGCTAGGCGAATCCAACCAGGGCGGCATGATGCCGTTCCCCTTCCCCATTAACCCGCACCAAGCCCAACAGCAAAAGGGGCAGAGGAGCAACACGCCCACAATCGACAAATTCAGCCGCGATTTTACGCAAATGGCGAGGGAAAAGCACTTCGACCCCATTGTGGGGCGCAACAAGGAAACCGAGCGAGTGATTCAAATTCTCAGCCGCCGCACAAAAAATAATCCGTGTCTAGTGGGCGACCCGGGCGTGGGAAAAACCGCCATTGCCGAGGGGCTGGCACAGCGTATAGTTTTGGGCGATGTTCCCGAGCCTATGAAGGACAAGCGCGTGCTTGGCTTGGACTTGCCAGGCATGGTTGCGGGTACAAAGTACCGCGGCGAGTTTGAGGAACGCATTAAGCGCGTTTTGCAGGAAGTAAAAACCAACACGAATGTAATTTTATTTATAGACGAGCTGCACACGCTTATAGGCGCAGGCGGCGCGGAGGGCGCGCTTGATGCGGCAAATATCCTAAAGCCCGCTCTTTCTCGCGGGGAAATGCAGGTAATCGGCGCGACGACCTTGGACGAATACCGCAAGCATATTGAAAAGGATGCGGCGTTGGAACGGCGTTTTCAGCCAGTAATGATTGACGAGCCTACCGAGGACGAGGCAATCGACATTTTGCGTGGAATACGCGACAAATACGAAGCGCACCACAACGTAAAAATCACCGAGGATGCAATAATCGCCGCCGTTCAGCTAAGCGCGAGGTATATCAGCGACAGGTTTTTGCCCGACAAGGCGATTGACCTCTTGGACGAAACCTCGTCAAGAGTGCGTTTGCGTTCCTATACCGCGCCGCCGAATATAAAAGCGCTACAGGAACAAATTAACGAGCTGGAAACGGAAAAAGAGGCCGCCATAAAAATAGAGGAATTTGAAAAGGCGGGCTTGTTAAAGCAACGCCAAAATTCGTTGAAGCAACGCTTGGAAACAGAGGAAAAGCAATGGAAGGACAACTACGAAAAGTCGCATAATATAGTAAATTCTGACGAAATCGCGGACGTTCTCGCGGCTACTACAGGCGTACCAGTAAAACGCCTACAGCAAGAGGAAGGCAAGCGCCTTATGCAAATGGAGGACACCATTCATAAGCGCGTAATCGGGCAGGAGGCCGCGGTGAAAACGCTCTCCAAGGCAATCCGCCGCGGACGTGTTGGGCTTAAAAACCCTAACCGCCCGATTGGTTCGTTTTTGTTCCTCGGGCCTACGGGCGTAGGCAAAACGCACCTTTGCCGCGCGTTGGCGGAGATTTTGTTCGGCGACGAAAACGCGATTATTCGCGTGGATATGTCAGAATATATGGAAAAGCATAATATTTCGCGCTTAATCGGCTCGCCGCCAGGCTACGTAGGCTTTGACGACGGCGGACAGCTAAGCGAACGCGTTCGCAGGAAGCCGTATTCCGTGGTTCTATTTGACGAAATAGAAAAGGCGCACCCCGATGTGTTTAATATTTTGTTGCAGGTTCTGGACGATGGGCATATTACCGATTCGCAGGGGCGTAAAATCAACTTCAAAAACACGGTAATCATTATGACCTCCAACGCGGGCGCGCGTTCCATTGTAAACCCCAAAAAGCTAGGGTTTGTTAGCGATGCGGACAAAGACCGTTCCTACGAGGACATGAAAAAGCTCGTAATGGACGAGGTGAAAAACCTATTCCGCCCCGAGTTTATCAACCGTATAGACGATATTATCGTGTTCCACCCGCTAGACAATGACGACATCAAAAAAATAACAAACCTCATGCTGGAAGAAACCGCCGCACGCATACAAAAAAACATGGACATTCACCTTATTTACACAAACGAGCTTTTGGAATATATTGCCAAAGAGGGCTTCGACCAAATGTACGGCGCGCGGCCGCTAAGGCGCGCCATACAAAACAAGGTCGAGGACGAGCTGGCAGAGGCCATTTTGCAGGGGCGTTTCCGCGAGGGGGATAGGGTACGCGGCGAGGTGGAGGATGGTGGGGTTGTTTTTAAGAAGAAGTGGGATTGAGGGATAACATGACAAAAAGACTTGAACTACCCCGCTACACAAGGGGCGAGGAGCTGTTTAACATGATTACACATATAGTAGGCGGCGGGCTTGGGCTTGTGGCTCTTATTTCCTGTGTAATCATCGCGGCATATCACCACAATATCATGGGCATAGTCAGCGGACTTATTTACGGCACAACGGTAATTTTGCTGTTCACTATGTCCAGTATTTACCACGGCTTAGGCATAGGCACGCCCAAAAAGGTCTTTCGCGTGCTTGACCATTGCACCATATATGTACTGATTGCAGGCTCATACACGCCCGTGCTTCTCACGCGGTTTAGAGAGGTGTACCCGACAGATGCGTGGATTATGTTCGCCGTCCTGTGGGGGCTTACGATTATCGGCGTTACGCTTACCGCGATTGACCGCAAAAAATTCATGCCGTTTTCCATTACTTGCTATCTCGGCATGGGCTGGGTCGCCGTTTTTAGAATACGCAGGCTTATAGAAGTGCTTGGCGCAGAATTTTTTGTACTAATACTTATCGGCGGCTTGCTCTATACGCTTGGCGTGATTTTTTATATCGTTGGCAAAAAGAAAAAGTACATGCACTCCGTTTTTCATTTGTTTGTGAATGTGGCTTCTATTTTACATTCGGTGGCTATCGCGGTGTTTGTTATGCCGGTGTAGGGGGGGAACATGAGCTATATATTTATAACCTGTGAAACTAATGGCGATGTAGGGCATATCCTGCGTGAAACCTTTTTTCCGTTTAGCGAGAAACTTATAGGACTGAACGCTTCTGATTATGGCACAGAAATTGACAGCATATCCATTGTCATGCTTTGTGCTACGCAGGATTTTATTGATTCTGGGTGGCTGAAAGAACGCCGCTATATTAGCTGGAAAAATCGGTTTGCCGATATTCGTTTGCAAATTGATTATGCTCGGTTTTTTCATGCCAATGAACGTACTCGGCAGCTATTGGTGGCAAAAAATATTGTTGATTCTATTCGTGTAATTGAAGCGAGGTCGAGGAAAGGGTTCAAGGGGGAAAAGCTCAGAACGGATATTCTTGGCTTAATCGGGCTTTCGATTGATGAGGTTGGGGCGGTTTAGGGCGAGTTGCCGCTAATATAAAAAGGGGCTTTCGCCCCCCTTTAAAACGTATCCCTCACTATCATTTCAAGCTCGACATTCACAGTAACTGTAAACCGCCCGCCGCGCAGTATGCGTACCTCTACGATGTCGCCTATTTCCTTGGAGCGGACGGCGGCCTGGAGCTGCGGCATGTCGAAAATGGGCTGGCCGTCAAAGGCGGTGATTACGTCGTCGGGCAGAATGTCGGCTCTCTGTGCGGGGCTGTTTTCTTGTACAAATAGTATCAATGCGCCTAGCGCAGGTATGTTCCATTGTCCTGCGCGGTTTTCGGCATCGTCCGCAAGGCTTACGCCCATTACGCCCATGGCGGGAATACGCTCGTCTGCTACAATTTGTGTCAGAACAGGCACGGCGATATTTGAAGAAATGCCGTAGCCCATTCCCTCGGACAATGAGCCGTTCATGCCGCTTGTATCCTGGGCTGGGCTAATGGTTATGCCCACGATTTCGCCCTTTGTGTTAATGAGCGCGCCGCCGCTGTTGCCATAATTTATGGCGGCATCGGTCTGTAGCACTATGCGCGGCTCGGCTCTGTCGGGGAAACGCACAGGCCGCTCTAGCGCGCTTATTATGCCGCTTGTCACGGACATTCCGCCGCCAAGGGCGGTGTCGAGCGGGCTTCCTAGGGCGTGTCCTATGGCAAGCACGGTGTCGCCGATTTTCATTTGGTCGGAATCGCCAAACGCCGCAAACGCAATATTGTCAATTCCTTCCTGTAAAAGCGCGTGCTTTTCTACATATAAAACCGCCAAATCGTGGCTTCTGTCGTCGCCCACAGGGCGTGCAGAAATCGGCTCGCTATCGCCGATTGTAATATCCCAGCGTTGGCCGCCGCGTACCACATGTAAATTTGTGGCAATATAAATTCTGTCGTCGGTATCCGCAAAAATAATGCCCGAGCCGTGGCTTGTTTGGGCGGTTCTAGTGCTACGCGAATCCTGCTCGCGATAGGTAATAATACCCACCACGGAGGGCGTGACAAGCTCTAGCATGTCGGAAAGTGTCGCCACAGCAGGCTCTTGGGTCTGTGCGATTGGCTCGAAAATATAAGAATTGCTTGTAAGCGAGGTGTCGCCCTGCGTAAGTTCAACTGCTTCCTGGCGGTTAAAATACGCCCAGCCCGCGCCTATGCCTACGCCCAACATTCCCGTACCTAGCGTGCAAATTAGTAATAACGCCGCCACTAGCCCCGATTTTTTGGGGGTGGTGTGGGGGGTGTGGTGGCGTGATGGCGATACTTGTTGTTCTGTTTGGTATTGCGAGGGGGTGTATTGTTGGGGTGTGTATTGCGGGGAATCGTCTTGGGTGTATTGTTGAGGTGTGTATTGTGGGAAATCGTCTTGGGTGTATTGTTGAGGGGCGTATTGTGGGAAATCGTCTTGGGTGTATTCATCTTCAACGAAAATGAATGGCGGGGCAGTGGGTGCAACACTTGGGGCTATTGCCCCCGAGAATGGGTCTAGCACGGCTTGTGTGTCTTTTTGTGCTTCATGTTGCATCTCTTTTTGTGCTTCCTGCTGCATCTCTCTCTGTATTTCCTGCTGAATTTTGTCTATTTCGGTCAAACCGAACAGGTGAAAAACCTTATTAGAATTATCGTCCAAAAAAAACACCTCCGTAGGGTACTTGGGGCGTACAATCCGCTTTCTATTTTTGCATATGAACGCTGTTCTGTCAATCTAAGAGGTATTGCCAATCGCCTCAAATAAGTATTGCCAATACCATATATATTACGTATGATAAGCATACAGTATAAAACATAAAATATAAAAAAGGAGGCTTTAATATGTCCGTTAGAAAAATGTACAATATTTCCATTGCACTAGTGGTGGTGTTACTGGCAATAACCTTTATTCTGCTTGGGTTTGTTGTTAGTCTACGAAAGCAATCGGAGGCGTTGCAGGCAGACGGCGATGCGTTGATTTCCGCCAGCTATGATGTGCTTAACACAAACAATCAGCTAATAAGGCTAATACGCCGCTATGTGGAAACGCAGGATAAAACGTATTCAAACGAATATGATGCCGCATGGGACAGCATGGCGGAAAAAATGGACAATTTACTTAGCTTTAGAATGACTGCTGCCGAAAAAAGGCTGCTCGACCTAATGACGGCGGCAAACGACGACTTGGGCGCGACCGAGGAGCAGGCGTTGGAGTTTTTGGAGGTTGGCGATTATTCCTCGGCGTATGCCGTTATTTCGAGCAATGAATACGCCGATAACGATATAAAGCTCGTAGATGCCACGCAGGCGTTGATTGATTCGTTACATGAACGAACAACAAGCGAAACGGGGCAAATTCAAGCCAAAATCAATATGCTTTTGGCAATCCAGGTATCGCTCATGGTGGTATTTCTTGTATTGCTTGCGGCGCTTCAATATAAACAGCGTAAGGCGGTTTTAATTCCGATTCGCTACCTTATGTCGCTTGTTTCTGATGTTTCCCATGGAAATATAAATGTGAATATCGACAATTCGCTAGTGACAAATAACGAAATAGGACAATTAGTAAGCGACACCTACCTACTAATTGATGTAATAAAAACAATCGTAAGCGATTTATCGGTAATAGACCGCGAAATAAACGTAAACGGCGACTTCGAGTACAGAATAGACACGACAAAATATAGCGGCTCGTACAAGGAGGTTGTAACCACCGTAAACCACACGGTAGACGGCGTTATGTCGGACATAGCCGAGGTTTTGCGCGCCACAACCGCAATAAGCGAGGGCAAGGACAGCAATATCAAGAGCTTCCCAGGCAAAAAAATTGTGCTTACCCAGCAGTTTGGGGCATTTGAAAAAATTCTCAATAATGTACTCGCCGATGTAATGACGCTGTCAAAAAGTGTCGCAGAGGGCGAGCTTCACGTTTCCATTGATACGTCCAAATATAAGGGCGGCTGGGGCGAGCTAATGACAAGCCTCAACGGCATTGTTCACGCCGTAGACGAGCCGCTTTCGGCGATTAAGCGTTCGTTGGAGGAAATGTCAGAGGGCGACTTTGAATCTCGAATGAACGACAGCTACAAGGGCGTGTTTGACGATGTAAAGCGCGCCGTTCACACAACCGAGGCGACAACACTTTCATATATAAGCGAAATAGCAGAGGTGCTTACCGCCATTTCCAAGGGCGATTTAACCGCTTCTATCAAGCAAAACTACATGGGAAGCTACTCGCCGATTAAAACCGCGCTCGAAGCCATTTTAAACTCGCTGAACCAAACCATGAGCGAAATAAACGCCTCGGCAGACCATGTTTTGTCGGGCGCAACGCAAATTTCCAGGAGCGCGGTTTCCCTCGCAGACGGCACGTCCAAGCAAGCAAGCGCGATTGAGGAGCTAACCGCAACAATTGAAACAATCAACGAAAAAACCCTGCTAAACACAGAAAACGCAAACGCCGCAAACGAGCTGGCAATGCAATCTACAGAAAACGCAAACAACGGAAGCGCGGCAATGCAGACCATGAGCGTGTCCATGGACAGCATAAAGGAATCCTCGCTGGGAATTTCCAAAATAATCAAGTCAATTGAGGATATTGCGTTCCAAACAAACCTGCTCGCACTAAACGCCGCCGTAGAAGCCGCGCGCGCAGGCGAGCATGGCAAGGGCTTTGCAGTCGTGGCAGAGGAAGTGCGTACCCTAGCGGCAAGAAGCCAGTCCTCCGCCCACGACACAACCGCGCTGATTGCCGATTCCGGCCAAAAGGTAAGCCACGGAACATCTGCGGCACAGGCAACAGAAAAGTCGCTGGGAATAATTGTGGACGACATACGCAAAATTTCCGACATAATTTCCGAAATTTCCGCCATGTCGCAAGGGCAGGCGGATTCCATTTCACAAATTAACACAGGTATAAACGAGATTGCCCGCGTGGTACAGGACAACGCCGCCACGTCGGAGGAAACCGCAGCGGCCTCGGAGGAGCTGAACTCGCAAGCGGAGGTTTTGAAGGGGTTGGTTTCGTTTTTTCGGTTGAGGTGAGGTGTGGAGTGCGGATTTTTGGGGATTTAGCGGATTTTCGCGGATTTTCGCACGACAAACGTGCGAGGTCTAAATATGTGGATTAAACGCTGATTTGGCGGATTTTCACGGATTTACGCGGATTGGCTCGTGGGAAAATCCAGTTATGCGGCACGGCAAAACCGCAGAAAACACGGTTTTCCGCTACCGTGCCTATTCGTGGTTTTAATCTGAGCTTAGTATTATAGTTGTTTAAGCTAAAACAACTATAGCCCGTGGAAAAATCCGCGTAAATCTGCGTAAATCCGCCAAATCCGCGTTTAATCGCTCTTAAAACAGAAAGGCTACACGCCTTTGCCTTTCGTGCGTTTACCGTACAGATTTTCGCGGATTTAAAAACAACGTCATACTTGTAATATAAAATCGCACATGAAAAATCGCCAAAGGCGAATCAAAGGAGTTATAAATTATGAAAAAAAACAAAGTAATTACATTATTTGCGTTTTTACTAACAATGATGATTGTGGCACTATCAAGCTGTTCTAAACAACAAAGCCCACCAGAACCCACAGCAAGCCCAACAGAAACCACCCCAAATTTGACACAACCCACACCAACCCCACCAGAACAACCCACAACAGAAATTATTATCCTGCACACAAATGACACACACGGGCGCATTGTCGGCAACGATTCCGACATCATAGGCATAGACCATGTGGCGGCAATCCGCAAAAACACGCCGAACTCTATCCTGCTAGACGCAGGCGATACCTTGCACGGCTTGCCAATCGCCACACTAAGCAGGGGCGCGGACATCGCCGCTCTAATGAAAGCCGCAGGCTACAACGCAATGACCGTGGGCAACCATGAATTTAATTACGGCTGGGAACGGCTCGCGGAGCTGCGAGAGCTTGCGGGCTTTCCGTTTCTTGCTTCCAATGTAACAAAAGAGGACGGCGCGCCGTATTTGGACGATACAACAATCATTGAGGTGGACGGCGTAAAAATCGGGCTGTTTGGGGTCACGACCGAGGCTACGGCACATTCCGCTATGCCAGAATACGTGGCGGGGCTTGCGTTTGCCGACCCTGTAGCGGCCGCAAGGGACAGTGCGGCGTTGTTGCAATCGCAGGGCGTGCATATAATCGTGGCAATTTGCCATTTGGGAAGCGAGCCGTACAATGGAACGCTTTCGGCGCAGCTTGCCCACGAAGTACCCGAAATTGACGTAATCATTGACGGACACAGCCACACAGGGGGGGCATGGTCAGAAAACGGCGTGCTGATTGTGCAAGCGGGGGATTATGGAAGCAGCTTAGGCAAGGTGGCAATCGCAGTTGAAAACGGACAAATAGTGTCAAAAACCGCCGCGCTAATTGATTTCGGGGAAGCGCGAATCACCGCCCCCGACGAAGCTGTCGCGGCATTGCTAAACGACATCACCGAAAATCTTAATATCGTGTTAAGTGAAGCCGTAGGCGAATCAAGCACGGAAATGTCAAGCGAGAGGGCCCCAGGGGTTCGCACACAGGAAATGCCGCTCGGCAATCTTGTCGCTGACGCGTATAGGGAAGCGGCGGGCGCAGACATTGCAATCGCCAACGGCGGCGACATTCGCGCCGACCTCATGTCGGGCGTAGTGACAAAAGGTGACATAATCAGCATTCTGCCCTTCGGCAATACACTAATGCTCAAAACGGTTACGCCCGCCCTGCTACGCGAAATCCTCGAAAACGGCGTAAGCGGCATAGTCGCGGACGAGAACGGAGAAATCGACCACGAACAATCGCCGCAAGGGCGGTTTTTGCAGGTGTCGGGCTTTAGCTTTAGCTACGAGCCAGCCGCGCCAGAGGGCGAGCGTGTGCGTTCGATTACGCTCGACGACGGCAGTAGCCTGTCGTTGGACGACAATACAACGACCCTCACCATTGCTGGCTCTAACTATGTAATGACTGGCGGCGATTTTTATACCATGCTAGGCGAATTGCCCGTAGAGCGCGAGCTTGGCACTGCCGACGAGGCACTTGCGGCGTATGTCGCGAGGTATTCGCCTGTTGCGGATTTGGGTGTGGGTAGGATTGTTGTGGGTGTGGGGGCAGGGCTAGAGTAGCTATTGCCGTGGGGGACAAGTAAGGTTATAATACCCCTATCCAAGAAGCAGGCAGTAAGGTGTTGTCTAAGCGATTTTCTTAGACAACACAGCACGCCGACCAAAACGGAGGTCATTCCCATGAAACCTTTTATTTCTTTACAAATGTACACGGTACGCGAATTTGCTAACAGCGACCTGCCCGATACCCTGCGTAAAATAAAAAAAATGGGGTACGATTATATAGAGCTTGCGGGTACTTATGGCATGGAAGCCGCCGCGCTTCGCGGCTTGCTTGACGAGGTCGGGCTAACCGCAATTTCCGCGCATGTTCCGTTTGACGTGCTTGCGAATTTGCAAAAAACGCTGGCGGACTACAAGCTGCTAGGCTGTAAATACATCGTTATTCCTATGCTGGACAAGGAAAAATTCGCGGGTGGCGCGGAGTATACGGGCGAATTTTTGGGCTTTATGCGGGAATTTTGCGAAGCGTGCAAGGCTGAGGGGCTTGTTCCCGCTTACCATAATCACGCGTTTGAATTTGAAACGCTGCCCGATGGCACGTTTAAATTTGACAAATTTTTTGCGGATTTGCCCGCGTTGAACGCAGAAATAGACACAGGCTGGGTAACGGCAGCGGGGCAAAGCCCCGAAGCGTATATACAAAAATACGCGGGACGTTGCCCCATAGTACACCTAAAAGATACGATTCTTGTAGCCGACAAATACCAAGACCGCCCTGTGGGCAAAGGCTCACAGAATATCCCGAAAATTGTCGAGGTCGCACTTGCCGCGGGGGCGGTAGGCTTTGTGGCAGAGCTGGATAACGCCGTGGGAATGACGGCGTTGGAAGCCGCCGCGGAGAGCCGAGAGTACCTGAAATCTATAATTTAGAAGCTGTGTTCACATTAAATCAAGAAGCTAATTTTCGTGACGTTGTGCGGCTTGCTACGATAGCTTGCCGAAAATACAAGTGGCAAAGCCACTACTTTTCGTGACGTTGTGCGGCTTGCTACGATAGCTTGCCGAAAATACAAGCGGCGAAGCCACTAGTCGAAAATTTCATTAAAATAATGCCCTGCCCTACGCGCGGCGCGTTTTGTATCGCGAACCATGCGGCGGCGTTGTTTTGTGTCGGTAGCGGTGACAGTAAGCCCTGTACCGATTATAATGCCTACGGCAAGCCCGCTTATTATTCCGTTTGCGAATTTTGTCATAACACTCACTCCTTCCTAAAATGTATAAATTTAATTTGTGTTTTGCGGGTAAAAATATACTGCGTGTTTTTTGGAAAATCGGTGTGACTGATTCGGAGTGGCTGATAATAAAAATAATGGAACGCGGATTTTAAGGGCATGGAACGCGGATTTTCGCGGATTTTTTCTCGCTTTTATTAAAAACTCACGGATTGAAGGAATTTGCAGGTTTTTTGTAGGGGACGGATTTATCCGTCCCGAGGTTCGCACGTTCGTCAATTCGGGGTGGGTAACGTCCATTAAGCAGGCAGTAAGGTGTTGTCTAAGTGGTTTTCTTAGACAACACCGCACGCCGACCAACGCAGAGCGAGGCAACCTCGGGACGGATAAATCCGTCCCCTACGGTGGCGTGGGTTGGGGGTACGGAAGCCGTGGTATAGGTGATTAAACACGGATTTGGCGGATTTACGCAGATTTACGCGGATTTGAGCGGACGTAGCGGAGTTTCGTGGACGTTCGTGGATTTTACCACGAACGAATCCGCGAAATCCGTGAAAATCCGTTAAATCCGTGTTTAATACGCAACAACCACGCAAATATGAAAATCATTTACCGCGCGAACGCTCGCCACCGCCTTTTTATGAGATAGCCCCACGCCGCTATCGCTCCGCCCAAAAACATAAGCATTAAAGCGTTCAACGCCGTTTTGTCCGCAACGCCAGTAGCAGGGAAGCAGGTTTCCTCATCGCATGGGTATCTTCCACAGATACGGCAACACTCGCATGGGTCTTGCTCGCACTTCTCGCAGATTGTCGGACACTCGCATGGGAATTGTCCGCACTCGGGGCAACACTCGCAGGGTGCTTTTCCGCAGTCCTCGCAGGGTTCTGGACACTCGCATGGGAATTGTCCGCAATCTTGGCATGGACACTCGCACGGGAATTGTCCGCACTCGGGGCAACACTCACAAGGCTCTTGCTCGCACTTCTCGCAGACTGTTGGACACTCGCAGGGGAATTGTCCGCACTCGGGGCAACACTCGCATGGTGCTTTTCCGCAGTTCTCGCAGGGTTCTGGACACTCACAAGGGAATCTTCCGCAATCTTGGCATGGACACTCACAGGGGAATTGTCCGCACTCGTCACAACACTCGCATGGGTCTTGCTCGCATTTCTCGCAGACTGTTGGACACTCGCATGGGAATTGTCCGCACTCGGGGCAACACTCACAAGGCTCTTTCTCGCACTGCTCGCAGACTGTTGGACACTCACAAGGGAATTGTCCGCACTCGTCACAACACTCACAAGGGTCTTTCTCGCACTTCTCGCAGACTGTTGGACACTCACAAGGGAATTGTCCGCACTCGTCACAACACTCGCAAGGCTCTTTCTCGCACTTCTCGCAGACTGTTGGACACTCACAGGGGAATTGCTCGCACTCGGGGCAACACTCGCAAGGCTCTTTCTCGCACTTCTCGCAGACTGTCGGACACTCACACGGGTACTCTCCGCACACGTCACAACATTCGCAAGGCTCTTTTTCGCATTTCTCGCATGGCTCACAGATACAGGGGTATACTTCGCATACTTCACAGAAATCATTCGCCCATGTCCACTGTTCGGCGGTGTCGCGTGCAGTGGTGAGATACGCCCACAGCTCGGCAGACTGTAGCGTGGGGCTTCCTGCTGTACTCCAGCCGTTGCCGTTTGCACTGGAAACAGCGGGTATGGAGCCGCTGTCGATTGTTACGAAGTTTTCGCCAAAGGTAATGCTCCGTAGTGCAGTCGTACCGCTGAATATACCCGTCATAGTCGTAACCGCGCGTGTGTCGAAGCTCGACAAGTCAAGGGAGATTAAGCCGCGCGAGCCGTTAAACATGTTAAGCATACTCGTAACCTTGCTTGTGTCAAAGCCCGACAAATCAAGGGCAGTTATACCGCTCAAACCGGCAAACATGCTCTGCATACGCGTGGACGCGCTTGTGTCAAAGCCCGACACGTCAAGGGCGGTTAAGCCGCCCATGTTGTTAAACATAGCCGTCATATCTGTAACCGCGCTTGTGTCAAAGCCCGACACGTCAAGCACGGTCAGACCGCTCGCGTTGCTAAACATGCTATTCATATTCGTAACCTTTCTTGTGTCAAAGCTCGACACGTCAAGGGTACGCAGACCGCTCATGCGTAGGAACATAACCGACATATCCGTAACATTGCTTGTGTCAAAGCCCGACAAATCAAGGGCGGTTAGACCGCTTGCGTCGGCAAACATACCATACATATTCGTAACATTGCTTGTGTCCCAATCCGACACATCAAGCGAGGTTAAACCGCTCGCGTTGTAAAACATATAGGACATATTAGTAACACTTCTTGTGTCCCACTGCGACACGTCAAGGGCGGTTAAACCGCTCGCGCTGCGGAACATCTCAGACATATTCGTAACATCGCTAGTGTCCCACGTAGATACATCAAGCGAGATTAAGCCGCCTGTATTGAAAAACATAGCCGCCATATTCGTAACACTGCTTGTGTCCCACTGCGACAGGTCAAGCGAGGTTAAGCCGCTTGCACCGCTAAACATGCCTTGCATATTCGTAACACTGCTTGTGTCCCACGTAGATACATCAAGCGAGGTTACGCGGCTTGCACCGTTAAACACCCTAAACATCTCCGTAACCGCGCTTGTGTCAATTAGCCCCAAGCCCTCTATTTCTGTCACATTAGATAGGTTGTAGAATAGTCTGCCTAGGCTAGTACCTGCCGTTATTCTGGCTGTGAAAGCAATACGCGTGATGTCGCCGCGGTGGTCGTTCCATGGGCTAGAGCTTGCAGTTGCGGCGTTGTAGATATAGCCGCCGCCGACCACTAGCTCGCCGCAGTCGTATAACCGCCATTCCGCGCCTGTGCCTAGCTCCGCATGGTCGGCAAATTTGCCGTAAATCGCAAGCTGTTCGCCGCAGTAGGGGCATGTGTCCTTGGGGCAGATACATGGGAATTGCTCGCAGATGGTACAACACTCACAAGGCTCTTTCTCGCACTGCTCGCAGACTGTTGGACACTCGCATGGGAATTGTCCGCACTCGGGGCAACACTCGCATGGGTCTTTTTCGCAGTTCCCGCAGGAGGGGTCTGGACACTCACATGGGAATTGTCCGCAATCTTGGCATGGACACTTGCACGGATATTGCTCGCAGATGGGGCAACACTCGCAAGGGTCTAGTTTGCACTTCTCGCAGATTGTTGGACACTCGCAGGGGAATTGCTCGCAGATAGGGCAACATTCGCATGGCTCTTGCTCGCACTTCTCGCAGACTGTCGGACACTCGCAGGGGTACTTCTCGCACTCGGGGCAGAGAGAGTTCGCCCATGTCCACTGCTCGGCGGTGTCGCGTGCAGTGGTGAGATACGCCCACAGCTCGGCAGAGGTTAGCGTGGGGCTTCCTGCCGTACGCCAGCCGTTGCCGTTTGCACTGGAAACAGAGGGTATGGAGTTGCTGTCGATTGTTGTGAAGTTTTCGCCAAAGGTAATGCTGCGTAATGCAGTCGTACCGCTGAATATAGCCACCATATTCGTAACCGCGCGTGTGTCGAAGCTCGACAAGTCAAGCGTAGTTAAGCCGCTCGCGCCGTTAAACATATTAAGCATATTCGTAACCTTGCTTGTGTCCCAACCCGACAAATCAAGGGCAGTTAGACTGCTCGTGCCGTTAAACATGCTCTGCGTACGCGTGACCGCGCTTGTGTCAAAGCCCGACACGTCAAGGGCGGTTAAGCCGCTCATGTTGCTAAACATAGCCGTCATATCTGTAACCGAGCTTGTGTCAAAGCTCGACACGTCAAGCGCGGTCAGACCGCTCGCGTTGCTAAACATGCTATTCATATTCGTAACATTGCTTGTGTCAAAGCTCGACACGTCAAGGGTACGCAGACCGCTCATTCGCATGAACATAACCGACATATCCGTAACCTTGCTTGTGTCAAAGCCCGACAAATCAAGGGCAGTTAGACCGCTCGCATCGCCAAACATGCCGTACATATTCGTAACATTGCTTGTGTCAAGAAGTCCCAAGCCCTCTATTTCCGTTACATTAGATAGGTCACGGAATAGGTTACGCAGGCTAGTACCTGCCGTTATTCTGGCGGTGAAAGCAATACGCGTGATGTTACCGCTGTGTGCGTTCCATGGGCTATTGCTTGCGGTATTATTGATATAGCCACCGCCGACCACTAGCTTGCCGCAGTCGTACAGCCACCACTGCGCGCCTGTTATGTCGTCCTCGGAATCGGCGAATTTGCCGAAAGTCACTCGCCGCTCGCCGCAATAGGGGCATGTGTCCTTGGGGCAGATACAGGGGTATTCCTCGCATATGGTACAGCACTCACATGGCTCTTTCTCGCACTTCTCGCAGACTGTCGGACACTCACATGGGAATTTTTCGCATATGGGGCAACACTCGCAAGGCTCTTTCTCGCACTGCTCGCAGACTGTCGGACACTCGCATGGGAATTGCTCGCACTCGGGGCAACACTCGCAGGGGTCTAGTTCGCACTTCTCGCAGAGTGTTGGACACTCGCATGGGAATTGTCCGCACTCGTCACAACATTCGCAAGGGTCTTTCTCGCACTTCTCGCAGACTGTCGGACACTCGCAAGGATATTCTCCGCACTTCTCGCACGGGCAGATACAAGGGTATTCTCCGCACTCGTCACAACATTCACATGGGAATAGTCCGCAATCCTCGCATGGACACTCACACGGATATTTCTCGCAATCCTCGCAACATTCGCAGGAATAAAGGTCGCATACCGCACAGAAATCAGCCGCCCAACGCCACACCTCGTCGGCGGTGCGGTTACCGCGAAGATAAGTCCACAAATCGCCAGACTGCCGCAGGGAGGTACTGCCCACCAAACGCCAGCCGTTGCCGTTTTCGGCGGAAACAGCAGGCAGGGAGTTGTCGTCCTTTGACCTAAAGTATCTGCCAAAGGTAATACTGCGTAGCGCGGTTGTACCGCCGAACATTTCAGACATATAACTATCGCTTATATTTCTTGTGTCCCAGCCAGACAAGTCTAGGGAGGTTAGTCCGCTTGCGTTGTAAAACATATACGACAAATTCGCAAGACTGCTAATTTCCCAGCTAGACAAGTCAAGCGAGGTTAGTCCGCTCGCACCGTCAAACATATTTTCCATATACCAATTGTCGCCCATGTCCCATTTCGACAGGTCAAGCGAGGTTAGACCGCTTGCGCCGCGGAACATGCTGCGCGTATTTGTAACATTGCGTGTGTCCCAGTCGGCTATATCAAGGGCAGTTATGTCGCTTGCACCGCTGAACATATAGGACATATTTCTTGCGCTGTTTGTGTTCCACTGCGACACGTCAAGGTCGGTTAGGCCGCTTGCGCCGTCAAACATATGGGACATATTCGTAACCATGCCCGTACCCCACCCCGACAAATCAAGGGCGGTTAGACCGCTTGCATCGCGGAACAGCTCGGACATATTCCTAACATTGCTTGTGTTCCATTTCGACACATCAAGGGCGGTTAGGCCGCTCGCGCCGTAAAACACGCCAGACATGTCCGAAACACTGCTTGTGTTCCACTGCGATACATCAAGGGCGGTTAGTCCGCTTGCACCGCGGAACAAATAAAACATGCTCGCAACACTGCTTGTGTCCCATTGCGACACATCAAGCGATTCCAAGCCGCTTGCATTGTTAAACAGTCTAGTCATATTCGTAACACTGCTTGTGTCCCACTCGGACAAGTCTAGGGCGGTTAGTCCGCTCGCGCCGTTAAACATATCCTGCATACTCGTAACGCCGCTTGTGTCAATCAAGCCTAAGCCGTCTATTTCTGTGACATTGGATAGGCTGTGGAATAGGGCGGCTAGGCTATGCCCTGCGGTTACTGGGGCGGTGAAAGCAATGCGTGTGATGTTGTCTGCGTGGTCGTGCCATGGGCTAATGTTTACGGTGTTGTTGATATACCCACTGCCTACTACTAGCTCGCCGCAGTCGTACAGCCGCCATTCCGCGCCTGTTAGGTCGTCCTCGGAATCGGCGAGCTTGCCGCTAGCCGCAATACCCTGCGTGCCGCATATGGGGCAGCATATGCAGGGGAATAGTCCGCAGTCGTCGCAGGGACACTCGCATGGGTATTTTTCGCATGTGGGGCAACATTCGCATGGGAATTGGTCGCAGATGTCGCAGGGACACTCACATGGGAATTTTTCGCATATGGGGCAACATTCGCATGGGTATTTTTCGCAGATGTCGCAACACTCGCAGGGGAATAAATCGCACTCGGGGCAGAAATCGACCGCCCATCGCCACGTTTCGGCGGTGTCGCGTGCAGTGCGTAGATAGTCCCATAGCTCGGCAGAGGTTAGCGTGTTGGGATTGCCTGCCGTACGCCAGCCGTTGCCGTTTCCTACGGAAACCGCAGGAAGCGAGTTAGTGCCGACACTTTTGAATTTTTCGCCAAAGGTAATGCTTCTTAATGCCCGCGCACTGGAAAACATACCCTGCATATTCTCAACATTGCTTGTGTCCCAGCCCGACACATCAAGCGCGGTTAAACCGCTCGCGCTGTTAAACATATCCCGCATATTCGTAACACTGCTTGTGTTCCAGCCCGACAAGTCAAGTGCGGTTAATCCGCTCGCGCTGGAAAACATACCCTGCATATTCTCAACACTGACTGTGTCCCACTCCGACAAGTCAAGCGAGGTTAAACCGCTCGCATAGAGAAACATACCATACATATCCGTAACACTGCTTGTGTCCCATTGCGACAAGTCAAGCGAGGTTAAGCCGCTCGCGGCGGAAAACATACTTCGCATATTCTCAACACTGCTTGTGTCCCACTCCGACAAGTCAAGCGAGGTTAAGCCGCTTGCACCGTAAAACATACTATTCATACTCGTAACCCTGCTTGTGTCAAAAAGGTCTAAGCCCTCTATTTCTGTCACATTAGACAAGTTATAGAACAGGTTACGCAGGTGAGTACCCGCTGTTAGCGGCTCGGTGAAAATAATGCGTGTGATGTTGTCGCGGTGTGCGTTCCATGGGCTAGTGCTTGCATTTGCGGTAGTGTGGATATATCCGCCGTCTACTACTAGCTCGCCGCACTCGTACAGCCACCACTCCGCGCCTGTGCCTAGTGTCGCATGGTCGGAGAATTTGCCGTTAGCCGCAATACCCACAGTGCCGCATATGGGGCAACATTCGCATGGGAATAGTTCGCATACCTCGCATGGACACTCACATGGGTATTTTTCGCATATTTCGCAACATACGCATGGGAATAGTTCGCATACCTCGCATGGACACTCACATGGGTATTTTTCGCATATTTCGCAACATACGCATGGGAATAGGTCGCATACCTCGCAGGGACACTCACATGGGTATTTTTCGCATATTTCGCAACATACGCATGGGAATTGGTCGCATACCTCGCATGGACATTCACATGGGTATTTTTCGCATATTTCGCAACATACGCATGGGAATTGGTCGCATACCTCGCAGGGACACTCACATGGGAATTGTTCGCATACCTCGCATGGACACTCACATGGGTATTTTTCGCATACCTCGCAACACTCGCACGTATAGAATCCGCACTCGGGGCAGAAATCAACCGCCCAACGCCACAGCTCGGCGGTGTCGCGTGTAGTGGTGAGGTAAGACCACAGTGCGGCAGACTGTAGCGTGTCGGGCTTGCCTTCCGTACGCCAGCCGTTGCCGTTTTCCTCGGAAACATCGGGTATGGAGCTAGTACCCATTGCTACGAAGTTTTCGCCAAAGGTAATGCTCCGTAGTGCCGCTGTACTGGAAAACATATTAGTCATAGACATAGCACTGCTAGTGTCCCAAGCCGACAGGTCAAGGGCGGTTAAGCCGCTCGCGCCGTTAAACATATTTGCCATATTCGTAACACGGCTTGTGTCCCAACCCAACACATCAAGCGAGGTTAAGCCGCTTGTGTTGTAAAGCATATAGGACATAGTAGTAACACTGCTTGTGTTCCACTGCGACACATCAAGGGCGGTTAAGCCGCTCGCACCGCGGAACATGCTCTCCATATTCGTAACACTGCTTGTGTCCCACTCCGACACATCAAGAGCGGTTAAGCCGCTTGCACCTCGGAACATGCCGCCCATATTCGTAACACTGCTTGTGTCCCAACCCGACACATCAAGGGCGGTTAGTCCGCTGCTTGTGTTGTAAAACATATTTGACAGATTCTCAACACGGCTTGTGTCCCACCCCGACAAGTCAAGAGCGGTTAAGCCCCTTGCACCCCAAAACATACCAGACATATTCGTAACACTGCTAGTGTCCCACTGCGACAGGTCAAAGGTGGTTAAGCGGCTTGCACCTTGGAACATGTTAGCCATATTAGTAACACTGCTTGTGTCAATAAGGTCTAGCCCCTCTATTTCTGTGACATTATCTAGGTTGTAGAATAGTCTGCTTAGGCTAGTCCCTGCGGTCACTGTGTCGGTGAAAATAATACGTGTGATGTCACGGCTGTGGTCGTTCCATGGGCTGGTGTCTGCGGTGTTGTTGATATAGCCACTGCCTACTACTAGCTCGCCGCAGGCGAATAACCGCCATTCCGCGCCTTTTATATTGTCCTCGGAATCGGGGAATTTCCCATTAGCCCTAATACCCACCTCACCGCATATGGGGCAACATTCGCATGGGTATTTTTCGCATATTTCGCAACATTCGCATGGGTATTTTTCGCATACCTCGCAACACTCGCAGGGGAATAAATCGCACTCGGGGCAGAAATCGACCGCCCAACGCCATGTTTCGGCGGTGTCGCGTGCAGTGGCGAGATAAGCCCATAGGTCGGCAGACTGTAGCGTGTCGAGATTACCTGCCGTACGCCAGCCGTTGCCGTTTGCACTGGAAACATTTTGTATAGAGTTAGTACCCATTGCTACAAAGTTTTCGCCAAAGGTAATGCTTCTTAATGCCCGCGCACTGGAAAACATGCCATACATATCCGTAACACTGCTTGTGTCCCATTGCGACAAGTCAAGCGAGGTTAAGCCGCTTGCGTTGAAAAACATACTAACCATAGCTGTAACACTGCTTGTGTCCCAGCCCGACAAATCAAGGGCGGTTAGACCGCTCGCTCCGCTAAACATACTAGACATACTAGTAACACGGCTTGTGTCCCAGCCTGACAAATCAAGCGTGGCTAGACCGCTCGCGTTGTAAAACATGTCATTCATAGCTGTAACACTGCTTGTGTCAAAGCCCGACAAATCAAGGGCAGTTAGACCGCTTGCACCGCTAAACATTCTCGCCATATTCGTAACCCTGCTTGTGTCAATAAAGCCTAAGCCCTCTATTTCTGTTACATTAGATAGGTTATAGAATAGGAAAGCTAGGTTAGTACCTGCTGTTACTGGCTCGGTGAAAACAATACGCTTGATGTCGTCTGCGTGTGCGTTCCATGGGCTAGAGCTTACACTTATGGTGTTGTAGATATACCCACCGCCGACCACTAGCTCGCCACACTCGTACAACCGCCACTGCGCGCCTGTGCCTAGCTCCGCATGGTCGGGGAATTTGCCGTTAGCCGCAATACCCACCGTGCCGCATATGGGGCAACACTCGCAAGGGTATTTTTCGCATATGGGGCAACATTCGCATGGGTACTTCTCGCAGACATCGCAACACTCGCAGGGGTCGAATCCGCACTCGGGGCAGAAATCGACCGCCCAACGCCACTGCTCGGCGGTGGGGCGTACAGTGGTGAGATACGTCCACAGCGCGGCAGACTGTAGCGTGTCGAGGCTACCTGACTTACGCCAGCCGTTGCCGTTTTCCTCGGAAACAGCGAGTATGGAGTTAATGCCAATTGTCCTAAAGTTTCCGCCAAAGGTAATGCTGTGTAGCTTGGTTGTACCGTTAAACATATCCGACATGTTGCTAGTGCTTGTGACAGTGCGTGTGTCCCAGCCAGACAAGTCAAGGGAGGTTAGTTCGCTCGCGCCGTTAAATATATTTCCCATATACGTAACTCTGCTTGTGTTCCACCCCGACAGGTCAAGCGAGGTCAAGCCGCTTGCATTTCTAAACATAAAGCCTATATTCGTAGCCCTGCTTGTGTCCCACTGCGACACATCAAGGGCGGTTAGTTTGCTTGTGTTGCCAAACATAAAAGACATATTTGTAACACTGCTAGTGTCCCACGTAGACACATCAAGGGCGGTTAGTTCGCTTGCACCGTCAAACATCTGTTCCATAGTCGTAACACTGCTCGTGTCCCACTGCGAAAGGTCAAGAGCGGTTAAGCCTCTTGCGTTGAAAAACATAAAAGACATATTCGTAACCTTGCTTGTGTCCCACGCGGACAGGTCTATGGCGGTTAGTCCGATTGCACTGTAAAACATGCCAGACATATCCGTAACACCGCTTGTGTCAATTAGCTCTAAGCCCTCTATTTCTGTGACGTTGGATAGGTCGCGGAATAGGGCGCGCAGGTGTACCCCTGCGGTAACTGGCTCGGTGAAAATAATACGCGTGATGTCGCCGCGGTGGTCGTGCCATGGGCTATTGAACGTGGAGTTGTTGATATATCCGCCGCCTACTACTAGCTCGCCGCAGGCGAATAAGTGCCACTGCGCGCCTGCTAGGTCGTCATGGTCGGCGAATTTGCCACTAGCCGCGATACCTATCTCGCCGCAGATGGGGCAACACTCGCAGGGGTACAGCTCGCACACGTCACAGTGTTCCGCTGCCCATGTCCACCGCTCGGCGGTGGGGCGTGGTGTGGCGAGGTACGCCCACAATGATTCAGACTGTAGCGTGTCGGGGTTGCCTAGTGTACGCCAGCCGTTGCCGTTTTCGTGGGAAACGGTTGGTAGGGAGTTGTTGCCTGTTGTTGTGAATTTTTCGCCAAAGGTAATGCTTTGTAGTGAGGTTGCATTGAAAAACATAAGGTTCATACTCGCAACACTGCTTGTGTCCCAGTTAGATAAATCAAGCGAGGTTAAGCCTCTTGCACCGCTAAACATACTACCCATATACGTAACACTGCTTGTGTTCCACTTGGATAAGTCAAGGTCGGTTAAACCGCTTGCGTTCATAAACATATAGGACATATCCGTAACACTGCGTGTGTCCCACTGCGACAAATCAAGGTCGGTTAAGCCGCTTGCACCGTAAAACATACTATCCATACGCGCAACACTGCTAGTGTCCCACTGCGACAAGTCAAGCGAGGTTAAGTCACTCGCATTGTAAAACATATAGGACATATCCGTAACACTGCTTGTGTTCCACTCCGATAAGTCAAGGGCGGTTAGTCCGCTTGCACCGTTAAACATATTATCCATATGCGTAACACTGCTTGTGTCCCACTCTGACACATCAAGGGCGGTTAAGCCGCTTGCATTGTTAAACATATTTTGCATATTCGTAACACTGCTTGTGTCCCACTCCGATAAGTCAAGCGAGGTTAAGCCGCTTGTGTTGTTAAACATATAGAACATATTCGTAACACTGCTAGTGTCCCACTTTGACACATCAAGGGCGGTTAAGCCGCTTGCACCTCGGAACATCTGTGACATATTCGTAACACTGCTTGTGTCCCAGCCCGACAAATCAAGGGCGGTTAAGCCGCTTGCGAAGGAAAACATAGCGAACATAGCCGTAACACTGCTTGTGTCCCACTTGGATAGGTCTAGGGAGGTTAGTCCGCTTGCTCCTTGGAACATCTGTGCCATAGACGTAACACTGCTTGTGTCCCACTCTGACACATCAAGGGCGGTTAAGCCGCTTGCATTGTTAAACATATTTTGCATATTCGTAACACTGCTTGTGTCCCACTGCGACAAGTCTAAGGCGGTTAATCCGCTTGCGGAAAACATACCAGCCATATCTGTAACACTGCTTGTGTCCCACCCCGACAAGTCTAAGGTGGTTAAGCCGCCTGCACCGTAGAACATAGCTTGCATATTCGTAACACTGCTTATGTCCCACTCTGACAAGTCTAGGGCGGTTAGTCCGCTTGCCACGAAAAACATATAAGACATATCCGTAACACGGCTTGTGTCGATAAGGTCTAAGCCATTTATTTCTGTGACATTTGATAGGCTACCGAACAGGTACCGTAAGCTAGTACCCGCTGTTATTGGGGCAGTGAAAATAATACTTGTGATGTTATCACGGTGTGAGAGCCATGGGCTAGCGAGTACGGTATTATTGACATACCCACCGCCGACTACTACCTCCCCGCACTCATACAGCCACCACGCCGCGCCCTCGCCTAGCTCCGTATGGTCGGGGAATTTGCCAGTAGCTACTATGCCTATCTCTCCGCAGATGGGGCAGCACTCGCAGGGGTACTTTTCGCAGATGTCACAGCACTGGCAGGGGTACAGCTCGCACACGTCACAGTGTTCCGCCGCCCATGTCCACCGCTCGGCGGTGGGGCGTGGGGCGGCTAGGTACGCCCATAGGTCGGCAGAGGTTAGCGTGTCGGGGTTGCCTAGTGTACGCCAGCCGTTGCCGTTTTCGGGGGAAACGGTTGGTAGGGAGTTGTTGTCTGTTGCTAGGAATTTTTCGCCAAAGGTAATGCTTTGTAGTGCGGTTGTGCCGTAAAACATACTAGACATACCCGCAGACGCAACACTGCGAGTGTCCCAGTTAGACAAATCAAGCGAGGTTAAACCGCTTGCACCTAGGAACATATTTAACATAGTCGTAACACTGCTTGTGTCCCACTGCGACACATCAAGCGAGGTTAGTCCGCTTGCTGTTTGGAACATCTGCGACATACGCGTAACATTGCTAGTGTCCCAACCCGACACGTAAAGCGAGGTTAAACCGCTTGCACCGTAGAACATAGCTTGCATATTCGTAACCTTGCTTGTGTCCCACTTCGACAAGTCTAGGGCGGTTAGTCCGCTTGCAACTTGGAACATATTATCCATACGCGTAACACTGCTTGTGTTCCACTCTGACACATCAAGGGCGGTTAAGTCGCTTGCACCGCTAAACATATAGGACATATTCGTAACACTGCTTGTGTCCCACTTGGATAAGTCAAGGGCGGTTAGTCCGCTTGTGTTGTAAAACATACTTTGCATATTCGTAACATTGCTTGTGTCCCACTCGGACAAGTCTAGGGCGGTTAAGCCGCTTGCATCGTAAAACATAGCAAGCATAGTTGTAACACGGCTTGTGTCAATAAGGTCTAAGCCCTCTATTTCTGTGACATTAGACAAGTCACGGAATAGGTAAAGTAGGCTAGTCCCTGCGGTCACTGGCTCGGTGAAAATAATACGTGTAATATCGTCTGCGTGGTCGTACCATGGGCTAGTAGTGTTTCCAGTATTATTGATATAGCCCTTGCCAACCACGACCTCCCCACACTCATACAGCCACCACGCCGCGCCCTCGCCTAGCTCCGCATGGTCGGGGAATTTGCCAGTAGCGGCTATACCCACCTCGCCGCAGATGGGGCAGCACTCGCAGGGGTACAGTCCGCAGTCGGGACAGCATATGCAGGGGTATTTTTCGCAGATGTCGCAGCACTCGCAGGGGTATAGTCCGCACTGCTCGCAGAAATACGCCGCCCATGTCCACTGCTCGTCGGTGTCGCGTGGAACACCAAGATAAGACCACAAGGTACTAGACGAGTACGGGGTACTACTCGCCGAACGCCATGCACCGCCATTTTGGGAGGAAACAGTGGGTATGGAGTTGTTACCCCTTGTTATAAAGTTTGCACCAAAGGTAATACTGCGTAGCTCGGTTGTACCGAAAAACATAACATTCATATTGCTATTGTCCGTAATACCTCTTGTGTCCCACCCCGATAGGTTAAGGGTTTCTAGCTTGCTTGCATTGTAAAACATACTCCGCATAGTCGTGACCTTGCTAGTGTCCCACCCCGACAAATCAAGTGAGGTTAAGCCGCTTGCATTGGAAAACATGTTAGACATAAACGTAACACTGCTAGTGTCCCACCCCGACAAATCAAGCGAGGTTAGTCCGCTTGCACCGTCAAACATACCACTCATATTCATAACACTGCTTGTGTCCCACGCTGACAAATCAAGCGAGGTTAAGCCGCTTGCTTCGGCAAACATACTAGCCATATCCGTAACACTGCTTGTGTCCCACTGCGACAAGTCAAGGGCGGTTAAGCCGCTTGCATAGACAAACATAGCTTGTATATACGTAACACTGCTTGTGTCCCACCCCGACACATCAAGGTCAGTTAAGCCGCTTGCTTCGTAAAACATGCCATACGTATTCACAAGACTGCTTGTGTCCCACTGCGACAAATCAAGCGCGGTTATTCCGCTTGCGTTTCTAAACATAGTATTCATATACATAACACTGCTTGTGTCAAAGAGGTGTAAGCCCTCTATTTCTGTGACATTAACTAGGTTGCGGAATAGGTCGGATAGGCTAGTTCCTGCTTTCACTGGCGCGGTGAAGATAATACGCGTAAGCCTATGGCTTTGACCGCCCCATGGGCTATATCCCATGGTGTTGTTGATATACCCACCGCCGACCACCAGCTCCCCACACGAATACAGCCGCCACGCCGCGCCCGCGCCTAGCTCTGCATGGTCGGCGAGCTTGCCATTAGCCAAAAGCCCCACCGCTTCGCACTCGGGGCATAGACACTCGCATGGGTATTTTTCGCAGATTTCACAGCATATGCAGATGTATTTTTCGCAGATTTCGCAGCACTCGCAGGGGTATAGTCCGCACTCGTCACAGAAATATGCCGACCATGTCCACTGCTCGGCGGTGTCGCGTGTGGTGGTGAGATGTGTCCATAGCTGTGCGGAGGATAGCGTTTCGGGCTTGCCCGAGGTACGCCAGCCGTTGCCGTTGTCACTGGAAACCTCGGGCAGGTAGCCGCTATCCCTTGCAATAAAGTGTTCGCCAAGGGTAATGCTTCGTAGTGCGGTTGTACCGAAAAATATGCCAAGCATAGCGTTATTGCTTGTAATACCTCTTGTGTCCCACCCCGATAGGTCAAGGGTTTCTAGGCTGCTTGCATTAGCGAACAGCTCAGACATACGCGTAACCTTGCTAGTGTCCCACCCCGACAAGTCAAGGGCAGTCAAGCTGCTTGTACCGCTAAACATATTAGACATATTCGTAACACTGCTAGTGTCCCACCCCGACAAGTCAAGGGCAGTCAAGCTGCTTGTATCTCTAAACATACTAGACATATTCGTAACACTGCTAGTGTCCCACCCCGACAAATCAAGCGAGGTTAAACCGCTTGCTCCTTGGAACATGTCAAGCATATTCGTAACACTGCTAGTGTCCCACCCCGACAAATCAAGCGAGGTTAAGCCGCCTGCATTGACAAACGCAGCCGTCATATTCGTGACACGGCTAGTGTCGAAAAGCTCTAAGCCCTCTATAGATGTTGCGCTTGTACGGAATAGCTGTTCTATGCTGCCCTCTGCCGTCACTGGCTCGGTGAAAATAATACGCGTGATGTTGTTCCTGTGGGCAGACCATGGGTTAGTCCCAGTACGGCTGATATATCCGCCGCCGACCACTAGCTCGCCGCAGGAGAATAACCGCCACAGCGCGCCTGTGCCGTCCTCGGAATCGGCGAATCTGCCGTGAGCCGTAGAAGCCGCCTCGCAGTAGGGGCATAGACACTCGCATGGGTAGCCTTCGCATATGGGGCAGCATATGCAGATGTATTTTTCGCAGGTTTCGCAGCATATGCAGGGGTATTGGTCGCACTCGGGGCAGAAATCGTTCGCCCATCGCCATTCCTCGGCGGTGGGGCGTGCAGTGGTGAGATGATGAGTCCATAGTTGGGCGGGGTTTAGCGTGTCGGGATTACCTGCTGTACGCCAGCCTCCGCCGTTTTCCTCGGAAACAGTGGGCATTGAGGGAGTACCTCTTGTTATAAAGTTTCCGCCAAAGGTAATGCTTCGTAGTGCGGTACCTGTAAACATACTAAGCATAGCGGAACCGCTTATAATGGATTTTGTGTCCCACCCCGATAAATCAAGCGTGGTTAGTCCACTTGCACCGTTAAACATACTAGCCATACTCAAAACATTGCTTGTGTCCCACCCCGACAAGTCAAGCGAGGTTAAACCGCTTGCGTTGTAAAACATACTTTGCATATTCGTAACACTGCTTGTGTCCCACTCTGACAAGTCAAGCGAGGTTAAACCGCTTGCATTGTAAAACATAAAAGACATATCCGTAACACTGCTTGTGTTCCACTCCGATAAATCAAGCGAGGTTAAGCCGCTTGCACCGTAAAACATACTAATCATACTCGTAACACTGCTAGTGTCCCACTCGGACACATCAAGCGAGGTTAAGCCGCTTGCATTGACAAACATATACTGCATATTAGTAACACTGCTAGTGTCCCACCCCGACACATCAAGGTCGGTTAAGCCGCTTGCGTTGTAAAACATACTACTCATATTCGTAACCTTGCCTGTGTCCCACTCGGACAAGTCAAGGGCGGTTAGCTCGATTGCTCCTTCAAACATCTGTGTCATATCCGTAACACTGCTTGTGTCCCATTCGGACAAATCAAGCGAGGTTAAGCCGCTTGCACCGATAAACATTCTAGCCATATCCGTAACACTGCTTGTGTCCCAGTCGGACACATCAAGCGAGGTTAAACCGCTTGCGTTGCGAAACATAGCTTGCATATTCGTAACACGGCTTGTGTCCCACATGGACAAATCAAGCGAGGCTAAGCCGCTTGCACCGTTAAACATGGCAGACATATTCCTAACATTGCTTGTGTCCCACTGCGACAAATCAAGGGCGGTTAGCTCGCTTGTGCTGGCAAATATACCCACCATATACATAACACTGCTTGTGTCGATAAGCTCTAAGCCCTCTATTTCTGTGACATTATGCAAGTCGCCGAATAGGCCGCCTAGGTTAGTACCTGCGGTCACTGTGTCGGTGAAAATAATGCGTGTAATATTGTCTGCGTGTGCGTACCATGGGCTAAAATCGCCTATATGGTAGATATACCCGCCGCCGACCACTAGCTCGCCGCACTCGTACAGCCACCATTCCGCGCCGCCTGTTGTGCCGTCGTCGGAAACGTCAAATTTTCCGCCCACAGAAAACCGCGCGCCGCACTCGGGGCATGGGTCGGGGCAGATACATGGGTATTGCTCGCAGTAGGGGCAGCATTCGCAGGGGTATTTTTCGCAGATTTCGCAACATTCGCAGGGGTATAGGTCGCACTCGGGGCAGAAAGCGTTCGCCCATAGCCATTGCTCGGCGGTGGGGCGTGTAGTGGAGGTGAGATAAGCCCATAGCTGGGCAGAGGTTAGCGTGTCGGGATTATCCGCCGTACGCCAGCCGTTGCCGTCTTGGGCGGAAACATCGGGTAGGGAGTTGATACCCATTGCTACGAATTTTTCGCCAAAGGTAATGCTTTGTAGTGCGGTTGCACCGTCAAATATACTTGTCATAGACGTAACACTGCTTGTGTCCCAGTTAGACAAGTCAAGCGAGGTTAGTCCGCTTGCGTTGAAAAACATATTAGTCATAGACGTAACACTGCTAGTGTCCCACCCCGACAAATCAAGCGAGGTTAAGCCGCTTGCGTTGGAAAACATCTCACGCATATTCGTAACCTTGCGTGTGTCCCACTTCGACAAGTCTAGGTCGGTTAGTCCGCTTGCACCGAAAAACATATACTGCATATTCTCAACACTGCCTGTGTCCCACTCGGACACATCAAGCGAGGTTAAGCCACTTGCGTTGTAAAACATGCCTGCCATAGCCGTAACACGGCTTGTGTCCCACTCGGACAAATCAAGCGAGGTTAAGCCGCTTGCACCGTAAAACATACTAATCATAGTCGTAACACTGCTTGTGTCCCACCCCGACACATCAAGCGAGGTTAAGCCGCTCGCGTTGTAAAACATATTTTCCATACTCTCAACACTGCTTGTGTCCCACTCCGACACATCAAGAGTAGTTAAGTCGCTTGCGTTGTAAAACATGTCAGACATAATCCGAACACGGCTTGTGTCAAAAAGCTCTAAGCCCTCTATTTCTGTTACGTTAGATAGGTTATAGAATAGATACTGTAGGCTATCCCCTGCGGTCACTGGCTCGGTGAAAATAATACGTGTGATGTTATCACGGTGTGCGAACCATGGGCTACCACCTATGGGATTATTGACATACCCGCCGCCGACCACTAGCTCGCCGCAGTCGTACAGCCGCCACGGCGCGCCTGTGCCTAGTGTGGCATGGTCGGGGAAGTTTCCCGTAGCCCTAATACCCACCTCACCGCATATGGGGCATGGATTGGGGCAGATACATGGGTATTCCTCGCATATGAAGCAACATTCGCAGGGGTATTGTTCGCATATGGGGCAACATTCACAGGGGTATTGTCCGCAGGTTTCGCAGATTTCGGGACATTCGCAGGGGTATTTTTCGCAGGTTTCGCAGATTTCGGGACATTCGCAGGGGTATTTTTCGCAGATGTCGCAGATTTCGGGACATTCGCAGGGGTATATCCCGCAATCTTCACAGAAATATGCCGCCCAAGTCCACTGCTCGTCAGTGGCGCGGATACTGGAAAGATAACCCCACAAAGCATTAGACGGGTACGTAACGGTACTACCTGCTGTACGCCAGACGTTACCATTTTGGGGAGAAACCTCTGGTATGGAGTTATTACCTATTGACCTAAAGTTTGCACCAAAGGTAATGCTACGTAGTGCGGTTGTATTGAGAAACATAGCAGACATATTGTTAGTGTTTGTAATAGCTCTTGTGTCCCAGCCAGACAAGTCAAGGGTAATTAGTCCGCTTGCACCTTGAAACAGAGCAGACATATTCGTAACACGGCTAGTGTCCCAGCCCGATAAATCAAGCGAGGTTAGACCGCTTGCGTTGAAAAACATACCAATCATATCCGTAACACTGCTAGTGTCCCACCCCGACACATCAAGGTCGGTTAAGCCGCTTGCATTTCTAAACATAGTGCCCATATTCGTAACACTGCTTGTGTCCCATTCCGACACATCAAGCGAGGTTAAGCCGCTTGCACCGTTAAACATACTAGCCATATTCGTAACACTGCTTGTGTCCCATTCCGACACATCAAGCGAGGTTAAGCCGCTTGCACCGTTAAACATACTAGTCATATTCGTAACACTGCTTGTGTCCCATTCCGACACATCAAGCGAGGTTAAGCCGCTTGCACCGTTAAACATACTAGCCATATTCGTAACACTGCTAGTGTCCCACCCCGACAAATCAAGCGAGGTTAAGCCGCTTGCACCGTAAAACAGATAGAGCATATTCGTAACACTGCTTGTGTCAAAAAGTTCTAAGCCCTCTATTTCTGTCACATTAGATAGGTCATCGAACAGACTACGCAAGCTAGTCCCTGCCGTTACTGGCTCAGTGAAAACAATACGCGTGATGTTGTTACGGTGGGCGTTCCATGGGCTAGCTGTGGAGCTTTGGATATACCCCTCGCCGACCACTAGCTCGCCGCAGTCGTACAGCTGCCACGGCGCGCCCGCGCCTAGTGTGGCATGGTTGGGGAAGCTGTTGGTAGCCGTGACGGCGTGCGTGGCGGCGTGCGAGCAGGTAAGAGCCGCGTGAGTGGCGGTGGGGTGGAGAGTGAGTAGCAGGAATGTGGTGAGAATGGCGAGGATTGCGTGGAGTGCGTGACTGTAGGCTGTGAGTGGGCGTTGGGTTTTGCTGTTGCTGGTAAGTAGCTTTTGGGTTCTGCTGTTGCTTGTAAGTAGCTTTTGGGTTCTGCTGTTGCCTGTAAGTAATTTGCCTGTGAGTAGTGCAGTTGCTTTTTGATTTTTCATTTTTGTTGCCCCCTGTGGTTTATTTGGTTTTGGTGTATGTTGTAGGGTTTTTTATTGACCCTGTGGTTTATTGGTTTGTAGGTTTTTCGTAGGGGACGGATTTATCCGTCCCGAGGCTTGCACGCTTTGATTGTTTTGGTGGTTTAGCAGGTTGTTAATATTGGTGTAGATTTTACTGTACGTAGATTTTAACCGTTTGTGCGTGAAAATGCAAATAAATAGAGTGGTTGGCTAGGTAATAAAATTAGGTAATAAAATAAGACAATAAAATAAGCCAACCGCCAGAAATTGGGTTTGGTGGTTGGCTTGTTTGTTGGTGGTCGCCTAGGTGGGTTACGAGCCTTGGTTTTTGGTTAGCATGGCGAGCTGTTGCGTTAGTATTTTGATTTTCTTGTCCTTTTCTGCAATGGCATTGTTCTTTTCTGCAATGGCAATGTCATTTTCCGCAATGGCGGCTTCCATTTGTTCTAGCTTACGCGCCTTGATATTAGCAATAACTACATCGTCCTGCCACCGTAAGTAGTCTAGCCGTGCGAGTATATCCTCGCACAATCCCGCTGACGTAGCAGTACCCATGTTACGTTCCGCCTGTCCTAGCTTGCGAGCCTTGATATTAGCAATAACTACATCGTCCTGCCACCGTAGGTAGTCCAACTCTGCGAGCCTATCCTCGCACAATCTCGCTGACGTAGCAGTAACCATGCTAATCCCCCTGCCTTTGTGTAAACATGGCGAGCTGTCGTCTGAGCCATTCGTTTTCGGCGGCTTTTTCCGCAAGGGCAACGGCTTGGTCTGCAATAACATTGTCCTTGCCTGCAAGGGCATTGTCTTTGTATGCAATAACATTGTCCTTGTCTACAAGGGCGGCTTCTGCCGTTTCTGCTCTGCGTTCCGCTATTTCTGCCCTACGCCTATCTTCTTCCGCCTTACGTGCTTTAATATTAGCAATAACCACATCGTCCTGCCATCGTAGGTAGTCCAGCCGTGCAATTTTATCCTCACTCAATCTCGCTAACGTAGAAACGACCATACTAATCTCCTCCTTTTCCTCACAAATATCCCGAATTATTCCCTTATCCTTAATATCCTTTTCCGTGATAACAGCAAGCCACTTAGCAAGCATACTGTCCAAGGTTTCGCCCTTGCTTATGCCGTCTGTTTCGTTAATCGCACGCACAAACGCCTTCATATCAATATAGTGTAGCTCCAACGCATCAGAAAACACGGTACTATCGTCAATATCCATAATTTTACAGCACTTGTGGATTTTTCCGCTCTCTACACTATCCAACGAGCCATTCGCAAACGTCACGCAAATCACAGGCGGCTGCTTGGAATACAGCTCGCCGCCTTTTAGCTTCTCGCCATACGTCCTAGCCCACGAGCGAATCGTCTTATATTTTATTTCCTCAAGGCCGTACAAGTGCATTTCAATCAAAATAATTGTGCCGTCCTCGAGCTGTGCCTTTATATCTAGTATAGACAGCTTATCCTCCTTTGATTGCTTTTCCAAGAAAGGATTCATAACCGTCAACGATTTTATAACCCTCGGTAGCTTCTTGCTCTCAAATATCGCATTAAGCAGAGAAATCAAAAATATATCCTCGCCCTCGCCGAATATCCTCTTAAAGGCGTAATCCACCCGCAAATCCATAAGCTCCGAAAAGTCAATATCCGCGACATTAAAGCTCTGTTTAGTATTGTCCATTTTGCCTTGCCGCCCCCTTGCTATTTACCTCTTATATTTGTCACAAAAAGTCTACCACAAACCCAAAAAAAAAGATATACTAAGAAAAAAATACTGGAGATGAACCCGTGAATAAAACCCTAAAACTAGCAATAACAAACGACCACGCGTCGGTAGATTTAAAAAACACGCTTCTATCCCACTTAAAGGAAAAGGGCGTTTCTGTGGCCGATATAGGCTCAAACGGCGAAAAAGCCGATTACCCCGAATATGCCTTTTCGGCGGCAAATGCGGTCATCGCAGGCGAGTACGACTTAGCCGTGCTGTTGTGCGGTACTGGCGCAGGCATGTGCATTGCGGCTAACAAGGTACGCGGAATACGCGCGGTGGTTTGTTCCGAGCCGTACACGGCGCGGCTTTGCCGCGAGCATAATAACGCGCAAATAATCTGTATCGGCTCGCGTGTCGTGGGCATTGAAATGGCAAAAATGATTGTGGACTGCTTTCTCGAAGCCAAATTCGAGGGCGGACGGCACGAAAGCCGCGTTAATCTGATTGTTGATTATGAAAATGCTCCACAGTAAGGGCTTAACCTTCAAATACGAGGACTATGAACCCTCTGTCAAAACGGAAAATGTGCTTGACGGCTTGGACATTTCCATCGAAAAAGGCGAATTTGTGGCGATTCTTGGGCATAACGGCTCGGGAAAATCCACGCTTGCGCGGCATATGAACGCGCTGCTTTCGCCTACGGACGGCACACTATGGGTCAACGGCATGGACACCAAAAACGCGGAAAATACATGGGAAATACGCCAAACGGTGGGCATGGTGTTCCAAAACCCCGACAACCAAATGGTCGCCGCCATAGTCGAGGAGGACGTAGCCTTTGGGCTGGAGAATTTGGGCGTTCCGCCGCAGGAAATACGCGAGCGCGTGAACGCTACGCTAAAGAGCGTAGGCATGAGCGAGTACGCCGCCGCCGCGCCGCATCAGCTTTCTGGCGGCCAAAAACAGCGCGTGGCGATTGCGGGCGTGCTGGCTATGCAGCCGAGCTGTATCGTGCTGGACGAACCGTCCGCCATGCTTGACCCCTGCGGCAGGCGCGAGGTGATGGAAACAATCACGCGCTTGAACAGGGAATCGGGCATAACGATTATTCTGATTACCCATTTTATGGAGGAAGCCGCGCGCGCGAACCGCATAATCGTTATGGATTCTGGCAAAATCGTGATGGACGCGCCGCCGCGCGAGGTTTTTTCCCATGTAGAAAAAATGCACGAGCTAGGGCTAGGCGTGCCGCAGGTCACGGCGTTGGCGTTTGCCCTGCGGAAGCGCGGAATGGCGTTCACGGAAACGCCGCTTTCGGTGAGCGAATTTATTCGGGCGTTGCCGCCGATTACGACTATCGCGAGCGCCGCGCCGCCCGAACGACCGCGCCGAGAGGCACAGCCGATTATCGAGCTGCGAGGCGTTTCGCATATATATAATGCACATTCTGTATTTGAAAAGGCCGCACTATCTGACGTTAATTTGCAGATAAGCAAGGGCGAAATGGTCGCGATTATCGGGCATACAGGCTCTGGAAAAAGCACGCTTATTCAGCATTTTAACGGGCTTCTCGCGCCTACGGCTGGTACAGTTTTGTTGGACGGGGAAAATATTTCCGACAAGGCTAAGCTAAAAAAAGCGCGCCAACGCGTGGGGCTTGTTTTCCAGTACCCCGAGCATCAGCTTTTTGAGGTTACCGTGTACAAGGACGTGGCGTTCGGCCCTGGGAATATGGGGCTTTCGCAGGAGGAAGTGGACAAGAACACGAGGGCGGCACTGGAAATAGTTGGGCTTAGCGAGGACGTTTACGACAAGTCGCCGTTTGAAATTTCGGGCGGACAAAAGCGCCGCGCCGCAATTGCAGGCGTGCTGGCTATGCGCCCCGACATTCTCGTGCTGGACGAACCCGCCGCAGGGCTAGACCCGCGCGGCAAGCAAGAGATTTTCGCACAAATAAAAAAAATGCACGAGCAAACAGGCATTACCGTCATACTAATATCGCACAGCATGGACGACGCGGCGGAGCTTGCCGAGCGCGTAATCGTTATGAACAAGGGCCGTATCGTTCGCCAAGGCACGCCCGAGGAAATTTTTACACAGGGCGAGTTTTTGCAGGAGATTGGGCTAGACACGCCGCAGATTTCGCGGCTTATGTCGCGGCTTAATGCGGAGAATCCAGAAGTGCCTGCTAGGGTGTTTACTGTGGAGGCGGCGGTGGGGGTGTTGGGGGGTTGATAGAAGGGAGTGTATATTTATGGAAAAAACATCAATTCAAGTTTCGTTGGAGCTACTCGGCGATATGTTTGACGTGGATTATGTGACAACGCTTCTCAATAGAGAGCCTTGTTATACTCTGACAAAGGGCGAGATAATAAAGAGAACAAAACAGAAATCTTGTGTTACAGTCTGGGGTATAAGTGGTGAGAGGGAGGAATCTGTGGACATGGATATACAAATGAATCCCATTTTCGATTTTATTGAACAAAATGTCGAGAGCTTTAAACTTATAAGTGTAGAGTGTCAAGCCGAGTGGCGTATAAGTGCGGATATTACAATTATTGATGAACATACGCCTGCAATGGTACTGTCCCCAAGGCAAATATTTCTTGCGAATGAAATTAAGGCAACCATAGATTTTGATATGTATGCACGTCAAAAATGTCCGATGTGTTCAACCTTTAAACTATAACGCCCCAAGCAGAGAGGATTACCCCATGTCACGCATTACCATAGGTCAATATTATCCTGCGGACTCGGTTATACACAGGCTAGACCCGCGTGTAAAGCTAGTCGCAACTATTGTTTTTGTTACCGTTTTGTTTATCGCCAACAATTTTTATGCCTTTGGGGTGGGCGCGGTTTTTATCGCTTTAGTTGTCCGCGCTTCCAAAATTCCGCCGCGGCTAATGCTTCGCGGACTTAGGCCTATTTTGTTTATTCTAATTTTTGCCGCTTCGTTGAACCTATTTTTTACGCGGGGCGAAACGATTATTTTTCAGCTTGGTTTTTTGCGGATTACGCTAGAAGGGCTTGTTATGGCTGTGCGAATGGTTTCGCGCTTAGTGCTGTTGGTGATTGGCTCGTCACTGCTTACGCTTGCGACCTCGCCTATTCAGCTTACCGACGCAATCGAGGCGTTATTGAAGCCGCTAAAACGCGTGAAATTCCCATCGCACGATATAGCCATGATGATGACGATTGCACTGCGTTTTATCCCCACGCTTACAGACGAATTGGAAAAAATAATGAAAGCGCAAAAAGCGCGCGGCGCGGATTTTAACGAGGGCGGACTTATTAGCCGCGCCAAGAGCCTAATCCCTGTGCTTGTGCCGCTTTTTGTGTCGGCGTTCAAACGCGCCGACGAGCTTGCCACCGCCATGGAAGCACGCTGCTACCGCGGCGGCGATAACCGCACGAAAATGAAAGAAATGAGGATAACGCGTGCTGATGTGTTCGCAATTGTGGGGGTGGTTGGGTTGTGTTTGGTTATGGGGTTGACGGTGGGGTGGTAGCAATGACAGCAAGAGAACAGCTAACAGAGCATGAAAAAGGAAACGCCCAAGAAAAGCCTAACGCAAAGACCTCGGCGTTAAAGGGTTTCAAAGAAAACATAACCGCCATGCAGAACGACGCTATTAAAAACGGCACGGCTGATATGAGTATGGACGATATAGACAAAATAAGTGCTGAAGAAAATGAATACGAAAAATATATAATTGAAAAACTGCTCGAATCAAAGGAAAGGGCAAAAGACCCTAATACAAAAAGGTATACGCATAACGAGGTTTGGGAGAGAATTATGGCTAGAAGAAAACAGAAAAATGTATAGAATAGTGCATTTTGACGAGGAAAAACAACTTGTAGAGATACATAGAGTTTTCCACGAATCGAGGAATATTGAGGTGGAAATGTTGGGAGGGTAATAAGAGCAGGGGAAATAACAGACAAATTAAAGAAAAAAGGGATTGTATTATGCGCTTGTTACGGCACAGAGGGGGAATAGTCGGGGGTATGGGTAGGCTTATCTTGATTTGTTTACTTGAAAATTATATAAGAAAATGTAAGTTCATCATTACCTTCATACCGAGAAGAATCTTTTACACTTTCAATTTTCGTTATTGCAATGTTACCGTATTCGTTAATCCAAATAATTGAATCTCCTATTTCCGCGTTTCTGTTAATTGAAGTAAAATCATATTCTTGAACGTTTGGAAGTATAGAAATATCACCGCTATTTCTCCAGTGTGCAATTGCATAGATAGATGAGCGGCGGCGAGCATAAATTGAAGTATTGCTACTTTTTGACCAGCTAGTTTTAAACTCATACTCCCCTGTTCCTATTGTGTAATATCCATCATTATTGGAATAATCAAATGTAACCTCACCATCTAAATATGGTGATATATAATCATATCTTTCCGTTGGAATTGCAGTTTTATAGATGCTCTCCATTCTTGCTATTTCATTGGTTGCATTTTCATACTGCGTATTAAGATACATATTTTCGGTTACTAAATTATTAGTCTTTTCTATGTTTTCATTGTGTGCAACTTGGAGCATTTGTAATTCTTGTTGTAATTGTTCTAATTGTTTGCGTGAAGAACCAATCGTAAGAAAATACGTTAAATAAACTCCAATTAAACTAAATATTCCAGTAATTACAGCACCTGCTATAGCCCCTTTTATGTGTTCGCTCATATTCCGCTCCCTATTTTCGACTTTCCATTAGAGCCATAATCCTCATTCCCACTAAAGCACCTCAAAAACGGCTTCCAAGGCTCGCGACGACATTCCCACCAATTTCCAGTCGTAGAAAAGGGGCTATGCCCCGCCCCCTATGCCCTAACAGCAAACCCCTCAACAATCCCCTGATAAATAGCAGTAGCCAGCGACCACTGATACCCTATATCCGACAGCTTGGCGGCCTCCGCCTGATTTGTAAGGAACCCAAGCTCCAAAAGCGCGGCGGGCATATCCGTTTCACGTAATACCACAAAATTTGGTGCGTCACGCAAGCCGCGGTCATGTGCGCCCGTGCCTTGCACCATTTGCTGCTGCAAAATGGCGGCAAGCTGACGGCTGGTGAAGCCGCTTGCTTCCTCCTGCTCGGTCACGGTGTACCACGTTTCTATGCCCTGCACCTCGGGGTTTATTACGCCCTTTCGTATTTCCGCCGCGTTGGCGTGAATAGACACGAACAAGTCCGCGCCTATGTTATTTGCAAATTCCGCGCGCCCGACAAGCGACACGTCTACGTCCTCTCGCCGCGTCATAAACGCGGTTATAAACGAATCCGCATCTAGTAGTTGCACAACCATATGCGCTACTTGTAGCACTAAGTCCTTTTCCGCTACGCCGTGATGGCTTGTCCCAGGCGCAGAGCCGCCATGCCCGGGGTCGATTACCACGATATACGGCGAAACATCTCGCGGCAAATGGGCGCGAATTACGTAATATTCGGCTTCCTCGTGGATTGAAAACCGCAGCACGCGCGCGGTATTAAAGCTCAAATGAATGTTTTCGCCCACACGCGAAAGCGAGATTGAATTAACAAAGCCGTCCATGGTGCTTATTTCTCCGCGCCCCAGTGCCTCCGCGCTTGCGGGCAACACAAAGGTATAGCCCAGCCGCAAATAATCGTTGATTTGCGGTACTTGGCTTATATCCATTTCAAATTCCTTGGCAATCCGCAGCTCGCGGTTTACGGAATCGTACCGTACGCCGCTTACGCCGCGGTGCAGCATAAACGCCGCCGCGTTCGCGCTGTAGGCTATGCTAAAGGACGGCCATTCGCCGTTTACATACACGTTCACATAGGACGAGTCGCCCTGCTGTCCAGTAGTATAATGGGAAGCAAAAACGCCGTTTAGCATACCGCCTACCGCGTCCATTTGCGCGTTGGCTATGTTTATTGTCAAATAGTGGGGGAAGCCCTCGGTGGAAACGCTAATAGCAGGCAAAACGTCGCCCTGTATAAACAGCGCGTCCGAAAATTCGTCAGATTGCGTGAAAATTCCGCCTATTCTGTTTTGCGAAAACGAAACGGTAAGCATTGTCCTGTCCGCGGAAAGCGAAACGCTGTATTCCGCCGCGCCGATTACGTCAAACACAATGCGCGCGACCTTGGGCGTTTGCGAAAACTGCGCCGCGCGGAAGCTGCGGATTGGCACGTTTTCGATAGCTTCGTAGTCGCCGCAAACCAGCGAAAGCGCGTTGTGAATATCCACAACAAGCCTATTGTCGGGCAACAAGAAGTAGTTGACCTCGGAAATAGGCGAGGAGGCCACCGCCATAAACGCCGCCGCCCCTGTTTCTCGCGGTGTGCGTAGCTCTGTTATGCTCGTTTCGGGGAAGGAAATGGCTTGCAGCGTGGAATTGGAAACGTCAATTGCTAGACCTTGGCTTTCGGCATGAGAATGGGAGCTGTTCGCGCCAGGTGGGGGAAGCTCGTCTGTATCGTCCCAGATTATTTCGTTTAACGCCTCGCCTAGCGAAAGGTATTCGCCCTCGGATTCTGGCTCTGGCTCGATTTGCAGGTCGTCCTCTGGCTCTGGCGGTAGCGGAATAATCAAGCCCACTGTGATTGTTTCCTCGTCCTCGTTTGGTTCGTCTAGCTTGTCCGCTTCGTTTTCGTCTAGGTTCGTAGCTTCTGCGTTGTTTGCTGTTCCCACGCCGTTTGTTGCTCCCATGCCGTTAGGCGAATTAACAATAGCGGCGCGCTCGTTTTCGTCCCAGTCTACATCAAAGCCAAAAACCTCCGCAGGAAAACGCAGGGGAATCATGGTTCTGTCGTTGTAAATCATGGGCGGCACGTCCATTTTTAACGCCCTGCCGTTTAAATTTGCCGATTCGTCATCAATCGTCAAAACAAGCACATCTTCGCCATAATACAGCGATACCTGCCTATGACCGCCATGCCAGCCCACCACGCCGCCGACCCGCTCGAAAATCTCACGCACAGGAACAAGCGTTCTGTCGTTCACGATAATAGGCGCGGTGTCAAACACCTCTGTGCCGTCTATTACCAGCCTTACCTCGGTGTTGGCATAAGCTCCCATTGGCACAAATAGTGCGCCGAGTGTTACTACTAAAAGTGAAATAAATCTTTTCATGTCGTTACCCCCACTATGTTATCGAATTATGTATAAGGGGTGTAATAATAGTGGAAAAAAATTAGTTATGCAATAGCCGCAACAAAATTGTAATATTGAAATATATTCCTAGTGAGTCACCTTACATTTTTTGCAAGCTCGCTTGCAAAAAATGTAAGGTGAACGAACGCCCGCACACCGACCGAAGCAACGCGGAGGGAGGTGGTATAGCTCCACGGAAATGTAATACTTTTGTAATTGCATTTTTGCGGCGAAAATGTTTGAATAGCTTAATGATATTTGTGCTTGCCGATAGGGCTGTAGTGACAGGAATGTGCATTGCGGAGCGGAGGTAATATTGTATGGCAACCGCTAATATAAGCGTTACTATAGACAGCGACTTGCGAGATAAGGCACAGGCTGTTTTTGATGCACTCGGAATTGATATGGCTACAGCAATAAGTATGCTTTTGCGTAAGGAGCTTTACAGCCAAGAAGCGCCGCTAATTACCTCTGTAAAGCCTAGCACGTCTGCAAAAAAAGACCGCCGCGGAGCGTTTGGTTATCTCAAGGGAAAAATTCATGTCCCCGATGATTTTAACGAACCGCTTGACGATTTTAGGGAATATATGCAATGAGGTATTTATTGGATACGCATACCGCACTTTGGCTGTTTGAAGGCAACAAGAAGCTGCCGCAAAATGTGCAGGACATTATCTGCAACACTGAAAACGAAATTTATATCAATATTGCTTCAGCGTGGGAAGTCGCAATTAAGGTCAGCCTTGGCAAATTAGATTTTGAGGGCGGCTCTGAGCTTTTTATTTTCGCAGCTAGGGCTAACAATATTGACTTACTAGAAATCAAGGGCGATTACGTAAAAATGGTTGAACGGCTTCCGCTTATCCACCGTGACCCCTTCGACCGTATGCTAATTGCGGCGGCACTCGTTGAAGGTTTGACAATTGTCACAATAGACGAAAATATACAAAAATATAGTGTTAATTGGGTATGGTAAAAAGGGGCTTTGCTCCTTTCCGCCGACAAAAAACATCTAAAGGCGTGTTGAAAATGCTCCCCACACAAAACCAAAAACTGCATAAAATTATCCGCGGCGTAAGAATAGCTATAGCCGTTCTTGCGGTTGTTTTTGTGCTGTTCGCGCTTGTTTTGCCTGTTTTGGCTAACTCGAACATTTTCAACTATGTACCCGGGCCGGGCAATGCCCCCGCCGCCCCCTATGCCAGTTCTAATTCCACCTCGCTTGCGGAGGAAATTACAGAGCCGCAGAAGTGGGATTCGTCCATGCTTTCCGAGCGGCCGCTTACTCGCCGCCAAGAAGGGCTTGGCATTAGGGGAACTATTCCCGTTATCAGTAACGAATTTGTGGAAGCGGCTTTTTTGAACGAGCATATCGAGGACGTAGTTAATTCGCTTATTGCGGAGGCTAGACGGCTTCGTGCGCGTGCTATTTCCTTTAGCTACGAATATCACCCCAACGCCACAAACGATGTCATTTCCCTTGTTATTTTCGCGGACGTTGTCACCACACTGCCGCATACACTCGCCCGAAGCGTCAATTTCTGCGGCACGGACGGCAGCTTTCTTACGGTGAACGAGGCCGTAGGCATGGACATAATTCCGCTCGCTGAACGCCTATTGGAAGAAAAAATACGCAGCAACCCCGAGCGTTATTTTGCCGCGCTTACTGCGCCTTTTTCCGCACAGACATTTTATTTGTCAAACAACGTGCTTGTAATCCTGTTTGACGGCTTCCGCCTTTCCACGCGGGTGGGCGAGGTGGATTTTATCGAGCTTAATTTGGATAATATATCCACGGCGGTGTTGTCGGCCGCAGATTATCGCACAGACGGCCCCTACGGCCTAAAAATGATACCGCTTTATTTTACGCTCAAGCATCATCTAGGCTACGATGTTTTCTGGTGCGATTTTACGCGCGTGGCTACGGTCAGCCGAAACGAGCAGAGCATTATCGAGCTGCGCCCAGACGACAACGACTATATCGTGCTAGGCACACAACGCCGTTCACTGGAAGCCCCTCCGCAAATTATTGACGAGAGCATGTATGTACCGATTACGTTCTTTGACCAGGTTCTGCCGCTTACGACCTATACTATTGCTTTAGATGGGAGTATTACTTTTTTGTCTTATTTGGGGTAATGGCAAGGGGGGTTTTGTGGGGGAGGGGTTACCCCTCCCGAGGTTTGCACGCAATCCGCTTGGGCTTGGTTTGGGTTTGGCTTGGTGACGGCTACCTGTAGGGGACGGATTTATCCGTCCCGAGATTACCTAGCTCTGCGTTAATGGACGTTATCCGTCCCCGAATTGACGAGCGTGCGTACCTCGGGACGGATAAATCCGTCCCCTACAAGGGCGCGGAACGTGGATTTAGCGGATTGCGTGGATTTAACGGATAGGCGTGGAGCGTGGATTTATGCGGATTATGGAGCGTGGATTTTTGTGGATAGGGCGTGGGGCGTGGATTTTTGTGGATAGGGCGAGGGGCATGGGTGTTTGTATGAACGAATCCGCGTAATCCGTGAAAATCCGTTAAATCCGTGTTTGGTTTGTGTGGTTTGGGTTTGTGTGTTTTGGTTTTGTGTGGTTGTTGTGACGGTTAGTCGTAGGGGAGGGATTTATCCCTCCCGAGGTTGCCTTGTTTTGAATTTAGCCGTCCTGTGTGGGGGAGTGGTGGGAGTGGTGGGGGTGTGGCAGGAATATGGCTGTCCATAGCAGTGCGGAGATGGCGGAGAGGGCTAGCAGGAGTAGCATAGAGGGGCGCATATCGCCCACGCCTGTGGGAGGGAAAGGGGGGAAGTGGTGTAGTGTGGGGAGTTTGCCGTCCTGTATGTTCCATATATAGGTGTCCCAGCCTAGGGTATCTGTCCAAAATTCGGCGGTGAGGGCTTGGGGCATGGTGATGTCCTCGCCGTCCTCGATAACGATACCGAACCAATGTTCGGAATTTAAGACCATGGTATCTAGGGCGTAAGTGTTGTATAGATTAGTGGGGGGAAGTCCATTACCCCACCCCACTACACGAGCAACAGGAAAGCCCCCCTCTAATACAGGGTTAAGAGCGACACAGTTAATTATATCACCACCAAATTCTGCGGATATACCGCCCGCAGTGCCAATTTCTAAATCTTCGCTAAAAATTGACATTGTGGAATAACTGTTTTTTATGCTACCGCTTAGAGTACCCGCCAAACCTCCGACCCCTCCGACATCTACGGAAATCTCTCCCGCGGAATAGCAGTTTTCTATAGTAGCGAGAGAAGCCTCTCCCACTATTCCGCCAACATAAGCATGTAACTGCTTAATTGTGCCGTTAAAAGAACTATTTGTTATGCTGCCACCCGTAAATTCGCCTGCTATTCCGCCAACTCCCCAACCATAATAGCCCTGAACACCCTCAATACTGCCAGTAACATAACAGTTTTCTATATTAGTGTTCCATGCCCTAGCGACAATTCCGCCTACATATCTATGCGAATAAATAACCACATCTTCAAGCCCGAGGTTTTTTATGGTAGCGTTTGAAGCTATACCAAAAAGCCCAAAATCATACCCTTCATCGGTGGCTAATCCTCTTATGACCCTGTTATTGCCGTCAAATGTTCCTTGAAAAGGAGCATAGATATTTGCCACGGTGTCAATCCACCCTATAGGTACCCACCGCTCATACACAGACACGTCTATATCCTTAGTGAGTCTTATTATTTTGCCTTCAAATTGCTCGCCCACATAAGTGCCATAAAAAAAATTTACAATTCTTGACAAACCTGCCAGTTGGTCGGCTGTGCTTATATAAAATATCTTGGCACTTGGGTCGTTGTCGTACCAGCTTGTATCGGGCGTGCCTGTATTGCCGTCTGTGGCGGTTACGGTGGTTACGCCAAACAGAATAAATAATACAAAAATCATTAAGAATCTTTTATACATATTAAGCCCTCCCATTATCCAATTACTTGAGGTTTTATAATTCGGCGTTCGATAATGTACTGCGAAAACAGATTGCTTGGAGCTACTGTAATTAGTAAGCCCTCATTTAAAGCAGGGTTAATGGTTAGCTGTGCATTTGGCAAAAAGTTGAAGTGTTCACCGCCGGGAGCAAAGGTATTTATTGTAGCGTTTCCGTTAGCATCTAGCGTTACCGTGCCATAGCCTATAAGTGTTGAGGGTGGGCCGCCGTATTGGCTAGAGGGGCGGTGTCTGCTAACCACGACATACACAGAATGAGGGGCTAAGCCATTAGGCGAGGAAACAACAAGCGAGGTATATTCAAACAAATTGGTTGCTGTATTGAATGTCAAATCGACATTCGCACTTACGTCATTGCCCATATACGTAAATTCGCCACTGGTTGTTATATTCGTTATATGGAAGCCCGAGCGTTGTCGAGGTGTAGGGGGATTGGTATGGGAATAGGCATAGGTGTCGGTGTTTGGTGCTGTTGCGGGGCTTAGTGTGTTGTGTCCGTTGCTCCATAGCGGAAATGGCTGATAACTCCCAGCATTTGCAAGTCGGGTTGTCAAATCTTGATAGTTGTCATACTGAGCAGATACTGTCCATACTTCTGGATTTTTTGCACTATCAAGATTTTCCCCATTTATATCTATATGATATATCACTATACCTTGAAAGCCAAAATCCTCATAACGGCTTCCTTCTTCCTGTCGTATATGCTCCACCATAAAGAGCTGACCGCTGAGGTGTCCGTAGTATAAGCGGGAAAAGTTGTGCGTATAGTATACGTATGGATTCATTGCGTTTGGTTCGGGGGATATAACCGTACCCACAGGCGTACCGTTTAACACAATCGGTTCAGCCCAACCTTGTCTGAATCTATAATAAGGGTTTATGGGGCTAGGATTTTTTGCATATCCCCCCCAATTGCCACTTGCCATAAGGCAATGGTTGCTTATGCTTTGGGGTCTATAAAGGTCTTTAAAGCCGAAAACTAAATGCCCCGTTTCATGTGCAAACACTCCAATGGCTAAGTAAGGCTCTCTGTCGGGAGTGTTACTGTATTGATTCTGATTAGTCACTTGATAGCGATTAAATTCAATTCCTTGGATAGTAGTGGCATGATTGTTTAACCACGAAAAGTGTGGCCATAATCCACTGTTGGGGGTTGCTCCCCCTGCATAATAGATATTAAGGGGCATATTGTTAGCCCCTACGGGAATCCACAATTCGTCCTTTACTTCGAGCAGATAGTCTATAAAGTCTTGATTGTCCGCTATTCCGTCAAGTGCCTCTTTCGCTAAAAGCCTTCCACCTACTTCTTCGTAATAACTCTTAGCATTCTCCGCTTCATAATAAAACACCTTATTTATATAGTCAATCGCCCCACCCGACACATCTAAAAAATAATCGCGGACAGAGCCGTTATTCCCAAAGCCTGTATAGCCCTCCTCGTTGAGGTGGGCTTCTACTTCCGCTATGGAAAAGCTAGGCTCGGTGTGCTTTGTATCAGGAAATTCGACAACAATCGTCACGCCGTAGATTGGCCTTACACTGCCGTCGGCTCGGGTCGCGCTCTCGGTGTTTTCCCTTGTGCTTTGGCGCGTTGCGTAGTCGTCGCCCCATAGCAGTCGGCGCGCTTCTTCGGTTTTGCGCGCGATATGCTCGGGGCTTATGTCTATGCCCTTGGGCGGTAGGTCGGTGGGCGATTGCCAGCGTTCGCCTAGGTTTAGGCGTTCGCTTAGGCTTGGTGTGCGCGCCTCGCCAGTGTAGACTACGGTGGTAGGCACTAGCTCGGATTTGGCGGCGTTTAGTCTGGCGTAGCACCAGTAGCCGCTTCTTGGGTTGCGTACGAGCGTGTAGCCGTCGGGGCTTTCCACGCGGTTGTAAAACTCGTCGCCGTATGCGCGCACGAAGTGGGCTGTGCCGTCGGGCTGTGTTATGCGGATTGGCTCGCCGTTCATGGGGGCGGCTAGGGTGGTAAGGGCGGTAAGTGCGGAAAAGGTAATACTTAATACAAGAATAGCTAGGGTAATACTGGTTTTAGATTTGTTTCTCATTGTTCTCCTCCTTATGGTTGTTTATTTAGATTATACAGGTTTTGGGGATTCTTGCAAGGGGGGTTTTGTGTGTGATGTTAATGTGACGGCTACCTGTAGGGGACGGATTTATCCGTCCCGAGGTTGCCTTGTTTTGAGTTTAGCCGTTTTGTATTTGGCCGTCCTGTATTGACGAGCGTTCGTACCTCGGGACGGATAAATCCGTCCCCTACAAGGGCGTGGGGTGTGGGTTTGGCGGATTGTGGGGCGTGGGTTTTGCGGATAGAGCGTGGAACGTGGGTTTTGCAGATTTTAAGGGATTCAAGGGCTTCATGCGGATTCGTTCGTGTTTCTGCTGTGCCACGTTCCCTCTGTGCCTCTGTGCCTCTGTGCCTCTGTGCCTCTGTGTGAAAAAATCTTTTAACCTAAATAAAGAAGCTCTACACTTTACCTAAGTTTTTTATTTGTCAAAAAGATTTTCACACAGAGGCACAGAGGCACAGAGGGCGAGAGGCACAGCAGACACTAGCGTACGGATTTAAGGGCAATTAAACACGGATTTAAGGGCAATTAAACACGGATTTAACGGATTTTCACGGATTATGCGGATTCGTTCGTGGGAAAATCCGAGGAAATCCACGAAAATCCGATACGTCCGATAAAATCCGCGTAAATCTGCGTGAATCCGTTAAATCCGTGTTTAATACCTTTAAAAATCCGCATAAATCCGCGTTTCATTGCCCCTAAAATCCGCTATATATTAGGCGTGTCCGTGCGGATTATATTTTTTATGTTTTCTTTTAGCCTGTGGTGTTATATAATATTGAACAATACGCATTTGAAACCGTTCCCATAGGCAAGAAAGGACATTACTCCAAATAATGGACACATTTTTTGTAAACCTCTTATCCATATTTCTGTTGCTCGCGCTGTTTTCGTGCAGTGCTTATATGAGTGCGGCAGAAATGGCTTTTTCTTCGCTTTCTCGCGCGAGGATAAATACGCTCGCGGAGGGCGGCGGCAAACGCGCCAAGCGGGCGCAGCTTGTGGCGAGCCTTTACGAGGAAAAATTTAACGAGGTGCTTTCTACTATTTTAATATGTAACAATTTTATCGCCACTGTCGCGGCCACTGTGTCGGCGGCTCTGTTTGCGCGGCTTTCGCCCGAATACGGCTATATCTTCTCGGCTATGATTATTGCCGTGGTGCTTATTTTGTTCGGCGATATTATGCCGAAAAGCTACGCCAAGGAGGCCCCCGAGAAATTCGCGCTTTTTTGCGCCCCATCGGTCTATTATCTTATGACGATTTTGTACCCTATAAATAACGCCATTGTTCGCCTAAAGAAAAGGCTAACCAAGGAGGAAGCAGAGCCAGAGGCCGCCGTCGCGCAGACGCTTTTGGAGCAGGAGCTTATTTTCATGGTAGAGGAAGCGGAAACGGACGGCATAATAAACGAGGACGATTCCACTCTGATTACTAACGCGATTGAATTTAATGACGTGACCGTTTGGGACATTCTCACGCCGCGTGTAAAAATCGCGAGTATTCCCATAGGCGCGAGCGTAGACGAGGTTGCGGAGCTGTTTTTGGATAGCGGCTATTCCCGTATGCCCGTCATCGAGGATTCGATTGATACAATCCGCGGAATTGTGCATATACGCGACTTTTTGAAGTGCATGGCAACGAGCCACTTAGAACAGCCTGTTTCGATTGAGGAAATTATCACGCCTGCGGTTTACACCGTCACTGGCGCGCCGATTACTGACGTTTTGACGCTTCTCAAGAAGGAAAAGAGCCATATGGCAATCGTGGCGGACGAATACGGCGGCACGGAGGGGCTTGTCACTATGGAGGATATTTTGGAGGAATTGGTCGGAGAAATTTGGGACGAAAATGATGAAGTAATAGAGGAATTTACATCGCACGGCGAAAACAAGCACACCGTGCTTGGCACTGCCGCCATAGACAAGATGTTTGAATACTTCGACATGTCGGCAGAAACCGAATCAAACACCGTGGGCGGCTGGGTAATGGACGTGTTACGCCGCGTGCCAGAGGCGGGCGACAGCTTCGAGTTTGGCAAGCTGACCGTGACCGTGACGAAAACGGACGGCCGCCGCGCGGAGGAGTGTGAGATAGTGGTGGCGGCTGATGATGGCGAGAGGGCGGAGGGTAGTGAGGGGGATATGCCGCAGGATGAGGATTTTATCTAGGGGGGGCATAGCCCCTTTTTGCCGCTGTACTCGTTGATGTTTTGCGTATAACGCAAAACATCAACTTGGTGGGAATGTCGTCACGAGCCTTTTGGGGGACACGTCCCTTTTTACCGCTGTACCTTGGTGGGAATGTCGTCACGAGCCTTTTGGCTTGGTTGTTAGGGTAAAGACGTTGCTTAGTGTGAACACAAATCGCGGATTCTTTCGGCTTGGCGGGTTTTTCGGATTAAAATTTACATTTGTAGGGGAATAAACGGCTATAGGACACGGATTTAACGGATTTTCACGGATTTGGCGGATTGGCTCGTGGGAAAATCTGCGGAAATCCGCCACGCCCGAAAAAATCCGCGAAATCTGCGTAAATCCGTGTTTGCATGGTTTTTGTAGGGGACGGATTTATCCGTCCCGAGGTATGTACGTTCGTCAATTTGGGGACGGGTAACGTCCAGTAACGCAGGGCGAGGTAATCTCGGGACGGATAAATCCGTCCCCTGCAAGTAGCCTACGACAATTAGCTTAAACAGCTACAGAGAGGGGCATAAATCGTGGAATCTAAACCCAAAAGCAACATACTACCCACCATAGAGATTATTCTTTACACCTTACTTGCTATACCGTTTATATGCGGATTCTTGCTTTTCCAAGGTCTGCTTGCTATCGGTATGCTTCATGTTGGACGGATTCCAGTTGGGCTAGCGATTGTCTTGCTACTACAATCTCTAGCGTTTTTATATACCATAGTCTTTCTGCTATCCAGCCCCCAAAAAAACGCAAGGCGCATATTATTTTCCTATACGGCTATGCCGCGGTTGTTTCGTTTATAGGTGTGCTTTATTTAGTTCAATCAATAGAAACATCTTTTTTTGATGTAAGGCTAGCATCGCACATTATAATGATAATCTCTTTTTACATAGCCATTGTGACCGCGTTAAGTGCGACTATCGCCCTCATTGCGATACGCATTAAGCGAGGGCGAGCTAACGTCACGAGCCTTTAGGGCACTCCATGCCCTTGTAGTTGTATTCGGGCTAGGTGGTCGCTGTTCAACGGCTATATGTAGGGGACGGATTTACCCGTCCCGAGGTTGCCTCGGTCTGCGTTAATGGACGTTATCCGTCACGAATTGGGGAGCGTGCATATCTCGGGACGGATAAATCCGTCCCCTACAGGTAGCCGTTGGATAGTGACTAGCTAGCCCGAATACAAATACGGAAAGGGCATGGAACACGAATTTACACGGATTTAACGGATTTTCGCGGATTTTTTCGGACTTAGCGGATTTTCGTAGATTTTAAAACCATAAAGCACGGAATTTAAAAGCATAGAACACGGATTCAACGGATTTACGCAGATTTCGCGGATTTTTTCGGGGTTGTCGGATTTTCGTGGATTTCCCCACGAGCCAATCCGCGGAATCCGTGAAAATCCGTTAAATCCGCGTGAAGCCCTTGAAGCCACGCAATCTGCGTAATCCGTTAAACCCGCGTTCTATCATTAACTTAAACAGCTACAGAGAGGGGGGCATAAATCGTGGAAGCTAAGCCCACAAGCACCATACGAAACATTGTACTGCTTATTGCTTACACTTTTATTGCTGTTCCGTTGATGTGCATATCCCTAGTCGGATTTTTTGGTGGCTTTGAGCTAATCGGGATAATACATGCTGTTTTTGCGGTTACACCATCTAGTATTTTTATGTATTATATCCTTTGTGACATTAAATCCCAAGGGAAACGCAGGCTTTGCATTGCTTGCCTGTATGTCTATGCCATTATTTGGGTGATTGCGGGTGTGGCTTATTTACACAGAATCGAGCGATTATACGGCGATTCCGCCACTGGGGCTATGGCTGTATTGGTTGCTTCTTCCATAGCCGCAGTGACTGCGTTAAGCACGACTATCGCCCTCATTGCGATACGCATTAAGCGAGGGCGAGCTGGGGCATAGGGGCATAGGGGCATAGCCCCTTTTCACCGCTGTACCTTGGTGGGAATGTCGTCACGAGCCTTTAGGGGGACACGTCCCTTTTTACCGCTGGGCTTTGGTGGGAATGTCGTCACGAGCCTTTAGGCTTGGCTTGCTTGAGAGGGGGCGTAAACCGTGGAATCTAAGCCTAAAAACAACATACTGCCCACTATAGAGATTATCCTTTACACCTTAATTGTTATACCGTTTATGTCCATGCTCGCACTTTCCACGGGTGCGTTTATTGGCAGTATGCTTGATAGTTGGCTACTTTTCGTTATTATACTATTTTTTATTTTAATTACTATTATGCCCTCTAGCATTTTTATATATCATAGCCTTTCGGATATTCAGCCCCCAAGGAAACGTAAGCCCCATATTATTTTCCTATACATCTATGCTACTGTTCATTTGTTTGTAAGTATGCGTTTCTTAATTCCAACAATAGAAACTGCTTATTTTGATGAAGATGTAGCACTTTCAATTATAATCATCGCTTTTCCTACAGCCATAGCGACCGCATTAAGTGCAACTATCGCCATTATTGCAATACGCATTAAGCGAGGGCGAGCTACCGCCACTAGCCAATCCGCCAAATCTGTGAAAATCCGTTAAATCCGCGTGAATCCCTTGATAAAGGCAACTATTACCAATCTGTGGAGGTTTTCGTAGGGGACGGATTTATCCGTCCCGAGGTATGCACGCCCATCAATTCAAGGACGGGTAACGTCCATTAACGCAGAGCAAGTCAATCTCGGGACGGATAAATCCGTCCCCTACATGTAGCCGTCAAATAGTGACAGCCTAGCCCGAATACAAATACAGAAAGGGCATGGAACGCCCCCAAGACTCGTGACGATATTCCCACCAAGCAGGCAGTAAGGTGTTGTCGCAGACAACACCGCACGCCGACTTATGCGGCGTTTTTTTTGGTTGATTAGAGCATTTAAGGCTCGTGACGATATTCCCACCACAAAAATGTCGGAGAAAAAAGGGGCTACGCCCCCCCCCCATCCAACCCAACCACCTGCCCAGTCAAATACCCTGCCCCCTCCGAAGCCAAAAAAACAGCCAGCCCGCCCACTTCGGCAGGCTCGCCGAAACGCCCGAGAGGTATACCCTGCTCGAAGGCGTTTTTTTCATGGGCGGAAAGGCGGTCGTTCATGCGGGTATCGAACGCGCCGCACGCGATTGCGTTTACGCGTATGCCCGAGGGCGCAAGCTCCTTGGCGAGTGCCTTCGTGAAACCGTTCACGCCTGCCTTTGCGGCGGAATAAGCGACCTCGCAGGACGCGCCGCAAAGCCCCCAAATGGAGGAAATGTTTATTATACAGCCCGATTTCGCGCTAACCATGCTAGGTACGACAATATGCGACATATTCATTACGCCCAACAAATTCACGGCGATTATTTCATTCATTTGCGGCACTGTCATCTCGGAAAATAGCCCAAAATATGCCATTCCTGCGTTGTTTACCAAAACGTCTATCCGCCCGAAGTCCCGCTCTACCCTGCGTACCAGCCCTTCGCAGTCCGCATAATCGGAAACATCGGCGCGTATTCCCATGACCTCTCCCACGACCTCGCCGCCGATTGAAAAAACGTCCTTGCACGCAGTGTCCAACGCGGCGTTGTCCTCGCGGCAGTTTAAGACCACCCTATCGCCGCGTGTCGCAAACGCCCGCGCAATCGCAAGCCCGATTCCGCGTGACGAGCCAGTTACTAAAACCGTTCTCATTTTTCAATCGACCGTATTTCGTTAATTCTGTTGTCGGCACGGTCGATTAACGCTTGACTGGCGAGCTTTGCCGTCTTTGCTTGGAACAGGAATTTTTTGGCCTCCGCAAAATCGCCGAGCTTAAAATACAGCTCGCCGAGCGTTAAGCAAAGCTGTTGTACCGCCGATTCGGGAATGTCAACGTCCTGGAACACCTTGAGATACGCCGCAATCGCCTGCTTTGCGGAAGCGGAAATCATTTCCTCGTCCTCGGTATCTTCATATAACCAGTGCAGTCTTATTCTAATTTTTGCCGCCGCAAGCTCTGGGTGCGGCAGGAAAATATCCGTGCATTTTAACGCAAGGTACAGGCTTGCGAATGTCCAGTTTATGTCGATTTGTCCCTTTTCGGGCAGAATTATGCTATCCTTGTAAACGGCGATTTCCTCGCGTTTCCCCTTGTGCCAAGCATGTATCGGCTTGGCAAACGAATCCAACAGCGCGCTGTAACAGCATACAGGACACACGACCACATCAAAATGTATCGTATCTATGCCTGCATAATGTATTCTGCCGATGGCCTCGGAACGCTCCACGCGTAGCTCCTTTAGCCGCGGAGCTTGTGCGGTAAGGTGGTGTTCGCATAGCGGACAGACTAATTTTCTGTCGTAGAGTATGCCGTCCGTGGGCGGTGCGATTTTTGTCTGATAGACCTTGTGTCCGTCTGGGAAAAGCGCGCCAAAACCTGCCAAATCCGCGCCCTTGACCTCGTTCGCCTTATGCGCTTCTTCTAATATAATGCAAATCGCCTGTATAAGCAGATAGGTGGATTGGGGTTCTTTCCCAAAAAAGTCAGTGGCTGTCATTTCCCCCGCATTGGCGGCCGTTATTCCGTACTGGGCTAGCCCCTCGGGAAACAGCTCGCTCATTTTCGCGTTGGCGTTTGTCGCCGTCCCTGCGGAAAATTCCAGCGCGCTATTTTCACATTGCTTCGCTGTTTCTTCTATTCTATTGCGAATCGTTTTTACCAACAAAAAGGTTGCGTCGGGCTGTTTCTCAAAGAAATCGTACGCATTCATGCGATTTATTACCAACGCCTCCACATCGCCGTCCGCAACAACCGTGGCCGTACGTTCCTTATTCAAAAACAGCGTCATTTCACCAAAAACCGCCCCCGGGTTCAATGCCGATAGCATTATTTGGTCGGACATATTATAATTTTTGTACACATTCAGCTTGCCCTTCAACAAGATAAACATCTCGTTCGCCATGTCCGCACCCTCGTAAATTAAAATTTCGCCGTCCTTGAAGGCCTTGTTGCTCGACATACTCCTTAATAAATTGATGTCCATATATTTTCACCTCTGTGAGTTTTTCTTGAATTATAGTACATTGTGCGGGAAATGAAAAGCAGAAGAAAATTAAAAAAAATTTTACATTGCATTTACGCTTGACATTCATGGAGTGCGTGGTATAATTTTTCTTGTATAATAGCTTTATTGGCACTATCTCTATATCAAATGCGTCAAGTGTACTAATATTCAACCACTGAAAGGGGGAGAAGCTACTATTCCCGAAATCATTCAAGCAGTAAATGGGGGCGCGACTACATAAGACTTTGTCGCTCCTTTCTAAGCTACTAAGGGGGAAGCCGTAAACGAAACGGCACTCCCGCAAAGAATAAGGAGGATATTTAATGCAAAAAACACGAAACACACGATTTATCGCGCTGTTTTTGGTCTTCGTAATGGCGGTTTCGCTGTTTACCGCGACCCCGTTCGCTACAGAAAACTCCGAGGACGATACTCCCGTCTACTGGACCTCTACAACAGTAACAGAAGAAGATGCTCAAGTTGTCGGCGGTTTTAATGTGCTGACGTTGGCTGATATAACGGCTATGACTGCTTCGCTTAATGTGGCGATTACTACGTTTGAGGCTGAGCGTAAGAAGGGTGAGGGCGATAGTAATGGCACGCCACTTACCCCATTGCAGGCGGCGTTGGTCATGGCTCTTTCGCCTGCGAATATCAATGGAAATACTATTGCAGGGAATGACTTGTCTGCTTTTAGGCGTTTTGCCGTTCATGGTTTTGGTTGGCGCGATATTTCTACACCGTGGCCTGGTGTTCCCCCAGCACAGTCAACCATTATGCAACGTATGCTTGATGGTACCGATTTGTTTTTGGAAGATTTAACGCCACTTCAGGCGGCACTAGTTGCGGCTCTTTCACCTGCGAATATCAATGCAAATACTATTGCAGGGAATGACTTGTCTGCTTTTAGGCGTTTTGCCGTTCATGGTTTTGGGTGGCGTGATATTTCCACACCGTGGCCTGGTGTTCCCCCAGCACAGTCAACCATTATGCAGCGTATGCTTGATGCAGCGGAAGCACAATGAGAATTTTGCATGAGGGAAATCATTTGTTTGCGTTAGGGATTCGCTCTTTATTTAGGGCGAATTTCTTGTGTACGTCTGGGAAGTCGACGTATTGAAGTTGTTGATGTCTTTTTGAAATTATCTTGCGAAGAGGAGATGTAAGGTATGACTAGAATCAAATCAAGGATTATGTGCATGTTCGTTGTTTGTTTGCTTTCCGTTTCTGCAATTCCCCTGGTGTTGTTTGCCGATGATGTTCCTGTTGACGGAATGCGTGTATCAATGAGTGCTACCGTGACGGATACTCAATTGACGTTGGTTGTTAAAACAGAATTTGGTCCTAACGCTGGCGGAGGTTGGGGTGCTGGGTTGTCTGGGCTTAATGCTACTGTAACCACCGACTCGCCGCATCTAAGTATAGCTAGCGATGAAATAATCGCCAGCAATGTTGATATGGCATATACAGCTATTAATGACGTGCCTGGAGGGCGTCGGTATGAAGCCCCTGCGGCTAGCTTCGATTTTGGGTCGGCTGTAGGAGATGTTATTAGAATTGTTTATAATATAGCCCCAACGGCATCGGGGGTTGCTAAATTTGATGTCAAGTTTGACAATACAGAGTGTTGGGCTATGGGTGTTGATTACCCCACCGTCTACGTACCATTCTCCCACGACTTCGGTGGTGGCGGCGATGACCCCATACTAAGCATGACCCTCACCGGCGACGGTGCTTTCGGCACTATCACCTCAGGCACTACAGTCGCACCTAGGCAATTCACAATCCAAAACACAGGAAATGTCGACCTTACAAATTTCAGCCATAATAATCCTACTGGCTTTACTGTCACTGGGCTTCCTTCTAATTTGGAGGCGGGTGCGTCAGCGAACTTCCAAGTAGTACCCACAAGCAACACCGCATCAGCTACCGCTAACCTCACAATCACCGCACAATACGAGGGTACAAATGTAACAGCTACACCAAGTATCCCACTAAGCATTACAGTTACCGCCGCGCCTACGCCTAGCATGTCGCTCGCTCCAGTGGGTACGACAACATGGACATCATCTTCAGGCTCTGCTGCGACAACACGCGCATTTACAGTTACAAACACAGGTAATACAGTGCTTACAGGCTTGACAGCTGTGCTTGGAAATCCTGGTGCGTTCACTGCTAGTTTTTCAACTACGACTTTAGCCGAAGGTGCTACTGCTACTCTTACTATAACACCAACACGCGCATCAGTAGGCGGCCCCGACCTATCTACCCTGCAAGTTACCGCTACAGGCGGAACGTCAACAACCCAAGTAAACCTTAGCTACGAAATGACAGCCTTGGCAGGCGGACGTTCTATCGCTGTAAACCAAGTAACAGGTGGAATAGGTAGAATGGTAGAGGTTACCCTAGGTAACAACTCGGGTGTGGCTGTAGACCCATCTAGGATTGTAATATTCACACAAAATCCTGGCTCTGCTATACCACCTATAGGCGTAATTGCAAGTGTTCCCGCTATAGCAAACGGAACAAGCCAAACATTGGAATCAGTGCTGTCGATTTCGGGCTCGGTTTCAACACATATATACTGGCTGCAAAGTGTTCCAACTGGAGTGGCTTTGTCTGTAACTGACTTCTCGGGACCAAATCAACTTGCTTACTACCCTACACCTACGCCGTAGGCAAAAAATAACAAGGACAGGAGGAACTTAAAAAATGCACAAACGAATTATTTCGTTTATTGTTGCGCTGTCTATAGTTATGGGTATGAGTGTGCTTCCTATTTCTGCAAATGATACAGGGCTATCTGTAGATTGGAATCATAGCGGTGCTTGTATAACGACATGTGTCCCCACTTCGTGTGAAGACCACGGCAGGCTTAGTTTTACGCTCACTAATATTATTTCAGATAGTGACGTTATTACGGTAGGTGTCGAACACGGTAGCCAAATTGCTATAACTGTTAAAGAGTTTGTTGTAACAGATGGCACAGTAAGTGGTGTTCTTATCATCGGCGACCTTGAGGAATTTTCAGCACCGATTGTTTTGGTGCTAGGTATAGACGGTGAAAGATACGACCAGTGGGGTGTTGAATCTGGAAACCCCATTATAACAGTCGGCGGGTCGGGGAGCTATCAATATAGCTCCCCCCCACCGCCACCTGCGGTTACTTCCATAGGCAATGCGGAAATAACTGGCAATCCCGAGGGCGGTATCATCAACCCACCTACGCAAATAGGAGTTTATGGTGTGAGCTTGCTTTACGCACCATCGGGAACGGATTTGCTTGAAGTTGTGTCTAACGACGACTGGATTATCGTTAATGGTCGTGCGGCAACCGTAATAGAGGACGATGTATTTGTGTACAATGTTGCGTTAAGCCTTGACCCAAACAACACAGGGTCAGAGCGTACAGGCACGGTAACACTGACCAACGATGTTAATCCCGAAATAACTGGTACGATTACTGTGACACAAGACTCGCTGCCAGTTAGCGGCACGGTGACACACATAGTAGCGACCCAAGAAACAATAAACACCTTAGCTGATGTCCCTGCTAACGGCTTAATCGCGGACGTGGAATTTATAGTAAACGGCACTGGCTTTTCAGAGGAGTTTACTACCGTGGATTCGCTACAGCTTGAAGCTAAGGAAGATTTTCCATGGATTGAAGCTGATATTATAGACATCGAGGTCACATCAGACACTACAGCCACGCTCACAGTATCTGTAACAATCGACCCAAACGAGGACGGTATTCCGCGTTCGGGGGGGGTTGAGGTAGGGCCTCCGTTTGGCGTGCCGCAGACCTGTCGTGTGACTGTACATCAGTCTGCACCAGAGCAAACACTAACGCCCGATATGGACACCTTGGCAGTATTAACCGAGGGCGTTTCGTCCGAGGGCGGAGTCATTAGCCTAATCTTCCAAATAAGCGATAGCTTCGATACGACAGGCGTTGATTTCAAGGTTCTTTGGGCTTCGACACCTGACGAGGACTTGCCCGCTAGTGGTTGGATTACTGGCGTTTCAAAGATTGTCGTAGACCAAGGTGCGTACCAAGAGCTTCACGTAGACTTTACCGTAAACAAAAATACGGGCGAGGCTCGCAGTGAAGCGTTCACCATAGTAGACGAGAATGAGCCTAGTGAGGTGCTGTTTAATAACGGTGTCTTGGCACAAAAGGCGGGTAGTAGCATTGATGTGCCAGAATATACGCCACTGCAAGCAGCATTAGCGGCGGTAATCGACCCTAGTCGTGTCGGCAACGCAAACATAATTGCTGCGGATGTAGCGGCTATCCAGCGTTTCCAAGGGCAAGGATTGAACTGGGGTACAACCGTAAGTATCGATATTATCCCACTTGCAGCACAGCGTACCGCAATCCAGCGCATGATTGATGCGGCGGCCAAGGTTGAAGCTAAGAACTTCGAGGATATGGCAAATTTAACACCCCTTCAAAAGGCGGTAATAGCGGTTGTTGACCCTGGTCGTATCGGCAACACAAACATAATTGCTGCGGATGTAGCGGCTATCCAGCGTTTCCAAGGGCAAGGATTGAACTGGGGTACGACCGTAAGTATCGATATTATCCCACTTGCAGCACAGCGTACCGCAATCACGCGCATGATTGAGGATTCGCAAAAATAAAACTCATTTAAAAACCAACGCCATACACAAAAAAAGAATACACGAGTAATCATTTGTTTAGTATTGAACAAATGATTACTCGTGGTATTGTTTTAGAAACCGAACCTTAAAAGCTGAACACCCAAGACAAACCCGAACACCAACACCCAAACACCCAAGGCAAACCCCAACACCAACAACCGAACACTCAATGTAATTCCCAAAACCCAAGCACCAACAACCAAACACCCAAAATAACTACTAAGACACTAAAAACCCCAAACCCAAACCCAAACCCAAACCCCAAACCAACCCCAAAAAACCCCTAAAAACCGAATAAAACCTATGTTAGAGCCGACAGGAGGAAATCATAACATGTTTAAGCGAATAGTTTCGTTTGTGCTTGTATTGACGATGATACTAAATCTGGTTGCGTTTCCGATTACGGCTAATGCAGAAAATTTAAGTGAGGAACAGCATATTCTAGGGCTTACTGTTACCCCCGCGTGGGGCTCTGCGATTATAGCAGGAAACAGTATGCCACTCGACTTCACCATTGAACGCGATGGCTACATAGGGGCGTTGGTTATTACCACGCCTTCGGATTGGATTTCCGACATTTATGTCGCGGAAGAAGCAGTCGCAACAGCCACAATACATGTGCCGCTTGCGGCTAGCTTTGGTTTGACTGATATTACGTTTACCGTAGCCTCGGCAAATGACGATTTTATGGTAATTCCAGCGAATACAAGCATGGAAATGACCGTACTGCCCGATTCCTATGTAACGGGCAGCTCGGCTTCCTTCATAATAAGAGCGCCGCAGTATGACGATGTCAGCATGGTTTCTTTCGTAATAGATAACATCAACCCCAGTGTCGAAAGAGTGACCGTAGGAATAGAAAGCCGAGTGCCAAACAGGGAGCTAATTATCGTTGGCGAGTTTTCGGTGGCAGACGGCACGGCAAGCGGTGCCTTATTTCCTGGTGCTATTGACGAATACGGCGATTACCATTTAGTTGTAATAGCAGACGGCGAGCTGGGCGAACGCCCGATTTTCGGCGACCCAGACCCCGACCTTCCGATTATAGACGTGCTTACCTACGACGACGAGGACGGCACATTTGACGTTACCTTTGTTGTGTCAAATATTTTCGCAGGCAACGTAACCATAGGCATAGAAAGACGTTCCTCGACATTTGAAACAATCGCTGTCGGCGAATTTACCGTTTCGGGCGGCGTAGCAAGCGGCAAGCTGACACCCGGCAGACTTTTAGATACCGAGATTTATTTCCTAGTAGTGGCAATCGACGGCGTTAATCTCGCGGAGCAGCAAATCGGCGTAGCTCCCATAACCGAGCATTTCCTCACGCTGACCGTGAACCCGACCGCCGATAGCGTAACAGAGGGCGCAGGAGGCTCTATCCCTGTAAACTTCACAATCGGCCGTGACGGCTACACAGGCGAATTACAAATAACTACCGATTCGCCATGGATTACCTCACCAATATCCGTATCACCAAGCGCAACGACCGCAAGCGGAACAGTAACCGTCCCCGCGACAGCAGACATAGACACGTACGAAATAATCTTTACCGTATCGCGAGTAGATACAATTCCTTCTAATATAATAGTCAACCCTGCCGAGGACACACTATTTGTTACCGTAGAGCAGGACACAGAGGTCGAAATTACAGGAATGGTGGCATCTGGCGACATAATACTGCCGCCCGCAGGGAAAGCCCTAGCAGAAGCTCCTGCCGTGGTTTTAACCGTAAGCGGAAAAAATTTAACCTCGCTAACCGCAAGTAATTTCACCGCGGCAGTTCCTATATGGATTACTGCCCATTCCTTTGAAGTAGTATCCGCCGCGGACGGCCTAAGCGCGACAGTAACCCTACGAATTGCCGCAGACAGCAATACAGTCGCAGACCGTAGCGGAGCAATCACAGTAACTAACACGACCTCGTCAGCGACCGCTTCCGTAACCGTAACTCAAGATGTCCTGCCAGTAACCCATGCACTGGGCTTAACCATGACCCCAAGTAGCCGCATATTGGAAGAAGGCGAGGGCGATACGATTCTCGTAACCTTTACCGTTGACCGTAGCGACTACGTGGGCGCGTTGACTATTTCGTCCACATCACCGTGGTGGTCTGGCGACATAACCATTTTAGGCAGCGTGTCAACCGCAAGCGGAACGATAACCGTTCCCACAAGCGCGATAGCTAATACGTACCCCATTGCGTTCACTGTTGCGGCGGCCGCGCCTCTGCCCCCTGCGCATGTAACCGTCACGCCCGACACCGCAACATTTACCGTCAATATAACAGAGGACACCGCCCCTGCAATTTCAACAATGACAGCGGTCGGCGGCATAGTAGTGCCGCCCGCAGGAAAAACACTTGCAGATGTGCCAAGCCTAGTGCTAAATGTAACAGGCTCGAACCTCGGTGCATTAACCGCGGCGAGCTTTGGCATTGCGGCCATTCCCGACTGGGTGACAGCCCACAGCATAAGCGTGACCGTTGCCCCTGGCGGATTAAGCGCGACAGTAACAGTACAAATTGCCGCGGACAGCAACACTACAGCCGCGAGCCGTAGCGGAATAGTCACGATAGATAACGAAGTAAATTCATTGACCGCAAGCGCGTCACTCACGCAGGACGTGTTTATTTCCACGCCAACAATAGATTCAGCGATATATGACGACGAGGGCGACACCTACGCCGTCAGCTTTGAGGTTTCCAATATATCTGTAAGCAACGTAACCATAGGAGTTGAAAGACGTACGCCCGAGCCGCGGGAAACAATCGCAGTGGGCGAATTTAGCGTTGCCAGTAACGGCACGGTAAGCGGCACGTTGACGACAGGCAGACTTTATGACGATGTCGAGTATTATTTGGTAGTAGCAATCGGCGGAGTCAATCTCGCGGAACAGCTAATCGGCGTAACTCCGATAGAGGAGTATATTCTTGGCTTAACCGCAGCCACGACAATGTCAACCGTAACGGCGGGCGAAGCAACAGCCGTACCCATAAACTTCACAATTACTCGCGCAGGCTACACAGGCGCGTTAATAATCACGTCCGAATCGCAATGGTGGAATGGCGACGTGACCGTTCCCATAGGCTCGTCAACAATCGCGACTGGAACAATAAACGTACCTGCCGATGCCTTAGCCCAGATGTACGAAATAGAATTTACCGTATCGCGTGTAGCGACAGCTCCTACCTATATAGTAGTGACCCCCGCCGATGCGATATTGGAAATAGAAGTAGAAGATGCCGAGGCGGAAATTACAGGAATTACCACATCTGGCGACCTGGTGATACCGCCGTCTGGAAAAGGGCTTATGGAAGCACCTGCTTTGGTATTAACCGTAAGCGGTAAAAATCTGGGCGAATTATCCGCAAGCGATTTTAGCGTGCTTCGTGCCGACTGGCTAACAGGTCATACAATAGAAGTAAGCGATATATCCGCGGACGGAACAGGCGCGACAGTAACAGTACGCGTATCTGCGGCCGCGAACGACACAGGCGCGAGCCTTAGCGGACAAATCACGGTAAATAATGGAATTACGGCGTTGCCAGTCCCAGTATCAGTGGTCGTGACACAAATGGCATTGCCATATATTGATTTCCTTGAATATGACGATGAGGGCGGCTCGTACGAGGTAGCCTTTACTGTAATAAACCTGCCTACCGACACAGTCACCATAGGAATAGAAAACAGAACAAGAACGGAAACAATCGCAGTAGGTCAATTTGCGGTAGCAGACGGCAGAGTAAATGACGTGCTAGTATCGGGTCACCTAGAGGACGACGAAATCTACTTCCTAGTAGTATCAATCGGCGGCGTAAAGGTAGCCGAGCAGCGTATAGAGGTAGGCGAAATCACGAGGCATACGCTTACCCTAGCTGTAGCTCCAAGCGAACGAACAGTAAAAACAGGGGAAGCCCATGAAATTACGGTAGTATTCACGATAGGCCGTGACGGCTACGCAGGCGAGCTAAGAATAACGACAGACTCGCCGTGGTTAGCTATGCCAATTCCCGTAGTAGCGGCTAGCTCAAATACGGCAATCGGAATAGTAGCCGTGCCTGCCGATGCAGACGTGGACGTACACGAAATCGAATTTACCGTATCGCGCGTAGCGGAAACCCCAGTTAATACCATAGTGACCCCTGCGGAGGTTACCCTCACGGTTACCGTAGAGGATAGCGACATGGAAATTACAGGAATCCTCACGTCTGGCGCGCTAGTAATTCCGCCGTCTGGAAAAGGATTCGCAGAAGCTCCCTCCTTGGTACTAACTGTAAGCGGAAAGAATCTGGGCGAATTAGCCGCAGGTGATTTTAGTGCGGAGATTCCCGACTGGCTAACAGGCTATGAAATAGAAGTAAGCGAAATAAGCCTAGACGGAACAAGCGCGACAGTAATAGTACGCGTATCCGCGGCCGCGAACGACACAGGCGCAAGCCTTAGCGGACAAATCACGGTAAATAATGGAATCGTATCGTTGCCAGTCACCGTAAACGTGACACAAATTGCACTGCCTTATATAGACTACGCCACCTACGACGACGAGGGAGGCACCTACGAGGTAGATTTCAGAGTAATAAACCTACCAACAAGCACCGAAACAGTAACAATAGGAATAGAAAACCGCACAACAAACGAAACCATAGCAGTAGGTCAGTTTGTAGTAGGAGCAGACGGAACAGTAACAGGCAAGCTAACGCCAGGCTTCCTAAATGACGAGGACGCGTACTATCTAGTAGTAGCAATCGGCGGAGCACAGGTAGACGAAAAGCTAATCGCGGTATCAGAAGTAACAACGCATATACTAGAGCTATTCGTAGACCCCGAAACAGCAGAAATCACGCTAACAGACACAGCCCAAACCATAGAAGTAACCTTCACAGTAACGCGCAACGGCTATGACGGCGAATTCCTACAAATAATAAGCAATTCGCCATGGGCAATAATCCCCACGCCAATAGTCCTATTGCCAACCGCAACCACAGCAACAGCAATAATAACAGTCCCAGCCGAAGCTATAGCCGACATATACGAAATAGAATTTACAGTAGAACGAGTAAACCCAACCCCAGTAA
>Ga0099364_10000332_pt1 | contig 79030 bp, 77 predicted proteins | sample TergutTh196P3_FD_73070 | JGI IMG/M metagenome (GOLD analysis project Ga0099364, IMG submission 73070) | Microcerotermes parvus P3 segment gut microbial communities from Pointe-Noire, Republic of the Congo - Th196 P3 | ecosystem: Host-associated > Arthropoda: Insects > Digestive system > Gut ...
AGGATAGAGGACAATGTGATTATTACAAAAACCGGTGTGGTTAATCTTTCAGAAGGCATAATTAAGAAAGCTGAGGATATAGAGAATTTTATGGCCGGGTGAGAGCAGGTTTTAAATATCCCACACAGAAATAGCCGCCGCGTCTTGCTAAATTAAACGGCTTTCAAGCTCTCAATCACCCGTAGCAAATTACCCAGCAAATGCTCGTGATACACCCTCCCGATTTCCGCCGAAGACTTTGACGGGCTGCCTGTGGTACCGCCTGAGATCCTCCCCAGCTCTGCTGTATGCTCCTTTGTAGCAGGCACATAACAGAGCGTGTCGTTGGGGTATTGCGGGTCCACGCTGTATAGCGGTGTTTCCTTAACCGGATTGTCCACGGCTTTTTCAAGGTGAACAAGGTCAGGGTGTAAATGCATTAAGTGCGATGTTTCAATTTCATCCGAATGGCCGACAGGGCCGATGTCAAGTCCCGGGATCAGATCTTTGGACATATAAGCCGGATCGAAGATTACCGCCTTGCAGAGGAGCTTCGATTGGGCGCGCTGTGCCGCAATTTGCATCCAGGGGATGTTTACAATGCGATGTCCGTTTATTATCACAAACTTGCGAAACCCGTGTGTATGGAGGGATTCTATAACATCATATAGATATTCGATTAGAACCTCTGCACGCACGCTGACTGAGCCGGGCAGAGCCATGTGGTGAGGGCACCACCCGAACCAAAGAGGCGGTGTTACAATAACGCCGGCTTTCTCGGCTGCCTCTTCTGCAAGGGCCTTGGCCACAAATGAGTCGGTTCCCAACGGCAGATGATAACCGTGCTGCTCAACACTCCCTACAGGGATCAAAACCACATCCGAGGTTTTCTGCTTTTCTGCCAGCTCCTTCCAACATAACTCTTCCAAACGATAGCTCATTAGGCCTACCTCAATTCAAGCCGGAACTCATCCCCGGGGCTTCCAATAAAGGCAATCAGATCACCTTCGGTTAGCTCTGCGCTGTTTTTCCCTGTAACAGTCGTAAGATTCTTAAACTCCATCTTTTCGTTGTATAAGCCGAAAGCACCTGTTTTTGGGTACTGTACAGAAATTGTCTTTCCTGTGCAGCTTTTATCTACAAGGTAAAATATGGTATACCCATTTTCTGCTATTTTCAGCGTCTTTTTTGTATCTTCAAGATACGGTATGCAATCCTTATTAATAAATACCATTCCGCCTGCGTAAAGATACTCTGTGTCTCCCTCTGTGTGAAATTGCAGATCTGTAACATCTCTAAAGTACAGTTCGTTTTTAGCGTGGTTTTCATTGATGATACGACAGCCTCCATAAGCATAACCAATTTGGGTGTTGACAGGCAGTTCAATTCGGGTAGAAGAAGTGAAAGACAGGTAGCCCTGCGATGTGAACTTCTCGTTTATTAACAGATATTTTTTATCCTTTCTTTTTTCCCAAGAGGATGCAATCTTTTCGGCGATAGGATTATCATGCAATTTTTGATACTGGAAACAGTTCCAAGCAATCGAACCTATTTCAGGGAAAGTAAAGTATAAATCTGTCTGCAAAAAAATCAAGTCTTCTGCTTTTTTAATAAAGCGTACAGCAGTACTTCCGTCAGGATTTTTAAACAAACCATCACCTGAATAAATATAGTTTTGCTTAGGGATTAGCCCTCCAAAAATCATTGGAAGTTCAAACTCACCGTCTTTAATTTTAACCTCTACAAACTTACCGTTTTCTGCATATACTCCCGAAAACCCCAATAGTTCAGCAGGCATTTCTTTCTTGACAGGAGCAGTAAAGGCAGTTTCCGGTTTTCTTTCTTTAATAATGCCGAACCCTTTTAAAGAATCAAGTAAAAGCTCTATTGCGAAAGACAGTTGATAAAGTGAAGAACTGCCCGATGAAAGAACAGCTGCTGCCAGATCATGCTCAGGTATGCATACAAATGCGGAATGATACTGAATTGTGTTTCCGCCCTTATAATGGGCTTTTATACCATACTTGCTGAAAGGCGGCAGATGCACATTATCCCAGCCAAGGCCATATGAAAAGATACTTACCCCTTCCTCATCAATGGGCCATATTCCCTTCTCATATTCTTTTTGAGCCATCGCCTTTGCTGACTCAAGAGACAGTATCTTCTTCCCTGTGAAAACTTTAGCTAACTTGCAGAGATCTTCTGCGGTGGAATAAATTCCACCTGTGCCAATCAGATTCGTAGCTTCAAATGGCAGAGTCCCGTCGTACATTGACATACATGCCCTTGCAAGCTGAGTTCTGTCAAAATTATCAACGGGCGTTTTCGTGTTTTTTATACCAAGAGGCTCAAAGAAAAACTTTTGTAGGTACTCGTTATACTTCATGTCGCTTAAGCGCTCAACAAGTATCTCAAGCAGAGTAAAGCCGTCATTACAATATTCTGAAAAAGCTCCGGGGTTAAATTTTAAAGTGCCTGTTTTTAAATTTGCAAGCAAATTGTCATGGGCGTATGTATCGCTGTCTTCGAATAAAAAAGCACCCTTATAGTGTGAGCCATAGATACCTGATGAATGGTTCATAAGATGTCTCGGAGTTATTCCGGTATATCGCGCATCAGCCATTTCAAAGTCGGGCAAATATGTCTTTACCGGTTCATCAATGTCCAGTTTTTTCTTATCCGAAAGCAGCATCGCTGCCGAGGTTACAAAGACCTTGCTTATCGAGCCGATGCCATACATAGTGTTTTTATTCAAGGGTCTGCTTTCAGTTTTGTCATAGACACCATTTGAGCCTGACAAGATAATTTCATCACCCTTCATAAGTGCATATTGAATGCCCGTTGATTTATAGGCTGCAAGTGCCGTTCCTGCCATTTTATTTGCTTTTTCCAATAAAGATGCGGTCAGTTCTTTCATATTTATACCTCCAAATTATTTATCAATACTCTTGTCCACGGCTTACCCCCCGGCCGGAAGGTTGCAGATAAATTCCCGTCAACTGAGACAAAAAGCTCCGTTATCATACCATCTTTATGGGTTATGCTTAATCCGTCTAAACAGAAAACCAAAAGAATATAAATTGATTCAATCTGTTGTAAAATAGGTGGGAGTGATTTTACTTCATTTGCGATTTCTTCATCACTGAATAGTGGCATATCGTCAAGAGATGTTTCCAATGTGCGCATTAGAGAAATTATTAAAGGTTTTTCTTCTATTAAAACGCATATAGATTCAGCCTTTTTATAACTATTTTCTATTAGGTTCCGCAGCTCATCCCTACCCGATCCAAAGTTCTCAATTAAAAATGTATCACTAAAATCAGAAAGACTCTCAAGAAAAAGACTTTCATATGCGCCCTTATGTATTTCCCTATATCGTGAAAAATCAATCTTGGAAAATACATAGTCTTCAGGGGATACACCTGCCTTTGCATTCTTAAAGTCCAGCCGGCTAAGCTCCTCCTGGACACGGCAGAGTCTTAAATATCTGCGTTTGATTCTGTTTATAATGATAGACTGCCCCGTGTTTTTACTTCCAACCGAAAGAGCTGCGAATTCTTGCAAAATTGGGAACGAAGAAATTGCCTTTATTTCCGGTGAAAGTACATGATCAAAAACAGGGGTTAATTTTTCTATTGCAATTAGACGATTCATCTCTGCATATAGAGTAAAGTGCTTTACCCTATAATGTAAAGTGTTTATTCTTATGATGATGAAAGCTGAACTTGCAAGAAAAAGTCTGCACATACTTATCGCCTTGGTACCTGTCCTTGCCTCAATCAACCTTTCCGGCACCGTATTGCTTCTTTTCCTTGGCCTCTTGATATACAGCACTGCTGAAAGCCTGCGCTTCCTCGGGTTTTCTCTGCCTATTATCTCTTCCATTACAAGGTATGCCTCAAGGAAAAGCGAGGAAGGGCGTTTCGCCCTTGGGCCCATAACCTTGGGCCTTGGCGCTCTTCTATCCCTTTTGCTTTTCTCTCCGATGCAGGCAGCCCTTGCAATTTACGTCCTTGCATTCGCAGACTGTGCTGCAGGTCTCATTGGCAAATTCGCAGGAAAGCATCGCCCCCGCTTTCTGGCAGGCAAAAGCATTGAAGGTACTTTGGCAGGTTTTATCGCAGCAGCTCTCGCAGGCTTCTTTGTTTCAGGTGATATAATGATAGCAGGTGTCGCAGGGATAATATCAATTTTAGTTGATATTATCCCTCTCGGAGACTTTGACAATTTGATCCTGCCGCTTGCTGTAGGTCTTGCTTCCTCTGTACTATAATTTTACTTACACAAAATAACCGTAATATCGTTTACATTCGTCCCTGTAGGCCCTGTCTTTATCAAACCGGCAACTGCCGCTAGGCCCTTATACGAATCATTGTTGGCTAGAATCTCCTGCAGATTAAGCCCCCGCTCCTTTAACCTTCCCGCCGTACTCCCGTCAACAATGCCGCCTGCCGCATCGGTCGGACCGTCTGTGCCGTCAGAGCCCACTGAAAAAACCAGCAGGTCTTGAAGGCCCGAAATGCCTTCTGCGGCAGCAAGAGCCAGCTCCTGATTCCTCCCCCCGGTGCCCGTACCCTTAACACTTACTACGGTCTCACCTCCAAGGATGATGGCGCAGGGCCGCTCAAAGACCCCGTTCGGCGTCGCGGTCCCCACAGCGACTTGTCTCGCAATCGAAGAGACCAACCTCCCTGCCTCCCTAGCCTCACAGTTCATGTCAGTGCAAAGAATGTGTGCATTATACCCAAGGCCAAGGGCTGCAGACGCCGCACTCTCGCAGAGAGTCCGAACACTCCCCGTAATCACTGTCTCAACATTATCAAGAGACTTCGGTGTTTCCCTGCACAGATAATCACTCACCTTATCACCCAAATCAAGATCATACTTGCGCAGAACCGCAGCTACATCATCTATTGTAGATAAATCAGGCGCAGCAGGTCCCGATGCAATCGAGTCAGGCCTGTCCCCAAGCACATCAGAGAGAATTATCGTAAAAACCTTCCCCGGGGAGCAAATTTGCGCAAACCTGCCTGCCTTTACAGCCGAAAGACGCTTCCGGATCATGTTCACTTCGACAATATCTGCCCCGCAGGCAAGGAGCTTTGAGTTAACTTCGATAATATCGGCAAGACTAAGGCCCGGCAGAGGCTGTTCAAACAGGGCAGAGCCCCCGCCCGAAATAAGGAACAGCAACTCATCATCCTCTCCAAGCCTCTTGGCCATTTCTATGGCCTTCCCGGTGCCGATTAGGGTATTCTCGTCAGACAGGGGATGTCCCGCCTCGATTATCCGGAAGCCCCGGATTTCACCGCCTGAATGGCCATACTTTGTCAGCACAATGCCGCTTTTTATCCTGCTTCCAAGCTCCTTTCGGGCAGATTTTGCCATGGTCCAAGCCGCCTTCCCAATTGCAAGGCAGTAAATATCACCCTTGAAAACCCTTTCCCTTAGGGCATTACTCACCGCCTGCTGCGGCAAATTATCGGAGATTGCCTGTTTTATTATGAAGTTTGCATCGCGATATAATTCATCAATTTTAATAATGTATCACCCCACACTGACAAACAATTATTTTTCCATTATACTATTAAAATGCAGAAATTCCACGCGGTTTACCGCATCGCTCTTTCTAAATTTTCAAGCACCTCTTCGAAGAATACGAATTTTAGTGCAGCAAATAGAAAGGCCCTTATGGAATTTCACATCAGAAATGAAGTGCGGGAAGAACACAGCCTTGAAGGCAGCCTATTTTCTCTGACCGGGAATGTTGTTCTTACAGATATGCGTCAGGTGCGAAACCTGACAATGCAGTTGAACGAGGGCGTAGACCCTGCGAAAAACCCGGAGCGCATTGTTCGCGCAGGGCAATTGAATGCAATGGGGTTAATTGATGAGGTTCTTCATTATATTGTTGCCCTATACAGGGAGCAGGTACAGAGTGATGTCTTTGATACGGCGCTTGCCCGGCTGAACGAAAAGCTTGGGAGCGGTAAGACCGCGGCCCTGCTTGAAGGCTTCTGCGGGCGCTTCCCCCCAAGGGATGTTTACGGAGGAAAGGTCGGAGTTAAGGGCTATCTTGAGGGAAGTGACGGAGGGGAGAGCTGCCGAAGTCTCTCTCTTGAAGAGATACTCCTTCTTGCAATGGCTAACCTTAACCCCGCATTCAGACAGTTTTTATTTCTTTTTGATGATTCAGAACTCGCACAGAAAACTGTCTACGCAGGCGCAATTGACGAACTCAAAGCACATCTCTCTGAGCTTCCTGCCTTCGGCCCTGACGGCATGAGCCTTTGGGATACGCTTCGTGCCCCTGCCCTTGCATCCCCGGATTCTCTTTTGGGCCAGCTCGATTTCATGCGCAAGAGGTGGGGCCTCATTTTAACTCGATATATGAGCCGCCTCCTTACCGGCTACGATATTATTAAAGAAGAAGAAAAACCGTCGTTTTTTGGTCCCGGGCCAAGCATGGCGATGGACTTCAGCCTTTTACAGAACGAATACGAGCGCTTTACCCCCGATCAGGAGTGGATGCCTCAGGTGGTGCTTATTGCGAAGAGCACCCTGGTCTGGCTTTTTCAGCTTTCGCAAAAATACGGAAGGGAGATTAGCAGGCTTGATGAGATCCCGGACGAAGAGTTGGATGAACTTGCACGCAGAGGTTTCTCGGGTCTTTGGCTCATAGGTCTCTGGGAGAGGAGCAAGGCGAGTAAGACCATCAAGCAGTGGACAGGCAACCCCGAAGCAGAGGCCTCTGCCTATAGCCTTTACGATTACGACATCGCAGAATCCCTTGGCGGCTGGGCTGCCCTTGGAACCCTCCGCTCCCGCTGTATGCGCCGCGGAATACGAGTCGGTTCTGACATGGTTCCAAACCATACCGGCCTTGACAGCCGCTGGATGATAGAGCACCCCGATCGCTTCCTCCAGCTTCCGTATCCGCCATTTCCTTCTTATAATTACAGCTGCAATAACCTCTCGGGGCGAGATGATGTAACCGTTCAAATCGAAGACCATTATTTCAGTCGAAGTGATGCTGCAGTCGTCTTTAAACGCATCGACAATAATACCGGCGAAGTCCGTTATATCTACCACGGCAATGACGGCACTTCCATGCCCTGGAATGACACCGCACAGATTGACTTTTTAAACCCGGAGGCCAGGGAAGCTGTTATACGCACGATTGTTGGAGTATGTCAGCAGTTCCCGATAGTGCGCTTTGATGCAGCAATGACCCTTGCCAAGCGTCACATCCAGCGGCTCTGGTATCCGGTGCCCGGTCAGGGCGGCGACATTGCAAGCAGGGCCGAGCATGCCATCTCCACAGATGAGTTCAACCGCCGCATCCCCGAAGAGTTTTGGCGCGAAGTTGTTGATCGCTGTGCCCATGAAGCGCCATATACCCTGCTTCTTGCAGAGGCTTTCTGGATGATGGAAGGATACTTTGTCCGCACCCTTGGCATGCACCGGGTTTATAACTCTGCCTTTATGAATATGTTGAAAAATGAAGAAAACGAAAAATACCGAACAACAATAAAAAACACCCTCGAATTTGATCCTGAAATTCTAAAACGCTTTGTTAACTTCATGAACAACCCCGACGAAGATACCGCAGTCGCCCAATTCGGCAAGGGTGATAAATACTTCGGTATCTGCACCCTCCTTGTTACAATGCCCGGCCTTCCAATGTTCGGCCACGGTCAGATCGAAGGCTTTGAAGAGAAGTACGGCATGGAGTATCGCCGCTCCTACTACGATGAAAAGCCCGACGGCTATCTTGTTGATCGCCACGAAAGGGAGATTTTCCCCCTAATGAAAAGGCGGCATCTTTTTTCGGGAAGTGCAGATTTCTGTCTTTACGATTTTCTCTCTTCCGATGGAGGTGTGAACGAAAATGTTTTTGCGTATTCAAACCGTGCAGGTAGCGATAGGATTTTAGTTCTATACAATAATAGTTACTATAATACTTCCGGCAGGATTATCAGGAGCGCTGTTGCAATTCCGCAGAAAGACGGATCTCACAGACAGGACTCACTCTGCCATGCCCTTGGCCTCAGGGGAGAGGAACGCTACTTCATACTTTTCAGGGAGCAGCGCAGCAATTTATGGTATATTCGCTCTTCAAAAGAAATTGCAGAACAGGGACTTTTCGCAAGTCTTAACGGTTACCAGGCTCAAGTGTTTATTGATATTCGGGAGGAAGAAGATACAGCCCAAGCTCGTCCCGGAAGTTGGGAATGCCGATGGGCAACCCTAAACCACGAGCTAGGCGGCAGGGGAGTAGTTGATATCGATGAATGTCTTATGGACATACAACTCGGAGAGCTCTATGCCCCCCTAAGAGATATCCTCTCTCCCGACCGTTTAATTGATAAAAAGGGTGAAACTTTGCGAGAGCCGGTTCTTGCATTTGCAAGAGCTGTATTAAAGTATATTGATGATAGTGAAGGTAAGTATATACAAGCAGAGAGTGATATAAAAAAAGACTATAAGTATTCAGAGAAGCAGATATTAAGTGAATGGGAGTCTATACATAAAGTTATTAGTAAAACCAAGAATGATAATTTAGCATCCATGGCTTTGGGGTATGGCACTTTATTGTTACTAAGATCGATTTTAAATTCGGCAGCCACAGACGGAGAAGAGGCAGCAACCCTTGCCTTACATTGGAAGCTCGACCGCCTCCTTCGCAGATGCTGGGAGCAGGCAGGTATCCCTGCCGATAAAGTCTCACGGGGAATAAAGATCGCTCTTTTCCTATTAACTCTTCGCCAACCTTCAAAGCCCAAGGCAGTAAAGACCGCAAAGGCTGTAAAGGTTAGTAAAGTACCCGATACACCCGGCGCCATTGCCGCAGCTCTTGTCCTAAAATACTATGATTCTGAAGATCTCAGGAGTCTTTTAGGAGTAAATCGCTTTAATGATGTAACCTGGTTCAATAAAGAAGCTTTTGAAGATGTACTGCTGCTGCTTCCCTTATTCCTCTCCCTTGAGCCGGCTTATGCGAAGCAGAGTAAAATGATTGCTGATGTGGTAAAGCTCTTTAAAAATTCCGGGAAAAAATCCGGATATAGATTTGATGAACTTGTAAGAGCACTGGAGATATGATACGACATGAAAGGCCTCCGAAACTCTTTAGAAAAAATATGCACTTCTCTTTACAAAACCGGGTTTTCGGCAAAGCTTATCGGGTTCAGCGCAATTGACAGGTATCTCGGATTACCCGATCTTCCCTATATAGGCATTGAAACAAACGCAGACATTGCAGTTCTTGCCCGCCTCATGGAAAACCTTCGTTTCCCCGGAATCGATCTTGCAGCCGGAGCTGTAGATACGAACGAGGGAAGCTGCTATTTCCGTTGCATCGAAACAGGCGAAAACAGCGGGTATACATTCCCCCTCCTTTCCTTTTCCTACGATTACCCAAGCAGACGCTTCCATGATCCAAAGGGAGTCTATCCCTTATTAAAAGAGCTAAAGCAAACAGAAAAGCTCAGTCTTGCAGAACCCGCAGAACTCCCGAAGACAAGCCGATATAAAATCCTAATGGAGACAGGCTTGCTCCTTGCACGTTATGACTCTTCTGTAAGCATCTCTAAACTCTCCCAAAAATTTACCGAGGCTCTCGAAGAATACCCGAGCGAGGCGCCGCCCGGGCCTGAATCCCAGAGGGTCTTTCTTTGCAGCATATTACTCTCTCGTTATCCTGAGCGCGGCCTTGAATTTTTTAAACGCACAGGGCTGTTAAAAGAGCTCTGGCCCGAACTCGCCGATTTGGATGATGTTGATCATTCCAAGGAGTATCACCCTGAAGGAAATGCGTGGAGCCATACCCTTGAGACTTTCCGGCACAGAAAGGCTCATAGCTCAGGTGCCTATGACTTAAAACTTTCTCTTGGGCTCTTGGTACATGATATGGGAAAACCCATCTCTGCATCATTCGGGAGCCGCCGCTTTGACGGCCATGCAGAGTTAGGCGCAAGAGCAGCAGCAAGGTTTTTAAAGCGCCTTGAATTTGAAAATTGCATGGTTGACGATATCTACTATCTTGTAAGGCACCACATGCTGCCCGCCGCCCTTAAGAGGCTGCCCCTAACCAAGACAGCCGAAATAATGTCCTCTCCTGTTTTCCCGACCCTTATGGAACTATACCGCTGCGATGAATCATCTTCATTTAAAGGCCTTGACGAGTACTATGAAAACTCAGCCGCCTATAAGGCTTACTTAAAGAATCTTAAAAACCCCTATAGGTCTCCTGACGGGAAAAAAATAAACAGGGCCGCAATACTAAATCCTAAATAATATACCATACCGCAAACCAGTGACATATTGCACCGATCATAACAAAGACATGCCAAACGGAATGCATGAATTTTATTTTCTGCCTGCGATAAAAAATAATCCCAAGAGAATAAATTACCCCGCCTAAAAAAATCAGAAAAACACTGCGGCCCGGAACCGATTGAAGCAGCGGAACAAACCCGACTATCACAGCCCATCCCATCATCAAATAAACTGCAATTTGAACCTTCTTCATTGCCTTTATATCTAAAAAATTCAGCGTTATACCCAAAACCACCATTGTCCATTGGAAGGCAAAAAGACTCCAGCCCCACGCTCCTCCAAGACCGCTTAAACTCAAGGGGGTATAAGTACCTGCGATAAAAACAAAAATAATCGAATGGTCAAGTTTACGCATTATACGCTTTGTACCAGGATGCTGTATTGCATGATACACTGTCGAGATTAAGAACATCACAATCATGGTAGAGGTAAAGACAATCACAGCAATAATGTCCAGACTGCCTCCCCCCTGTCCGCCAAGAAGCCCGCCCGCCCTAAGACTAAGGAGCACGAGGCCGGCAGTGGCAAGCAGGGCACCAAAGCCGTGGAGTACGGAGTTCGCAATTTCTTCACTAATGGTGTAAGATGGAAATGGATTCATATGGGGTTTAGACCCGGTATATCACTTTAAGTTGCAAGACCCTTACCGCTTTGTAAAATGCTTTCGACTACCCTGCCTGCACAGAGGCGTAACTGTTCAATGGTATAAACCCCGGCTTCCAGATCCTTCCTTAGCATGTTAATATACTCTTTACCGCCCGGCATCATTAAATCGTTGCCTGCTGCTATTGCGGAGCCATTTCCTGCAAGGCCCTTGCCTGTTGAAAACCAGTCGGTCATCACCACTCCGTCAAAGCCCCATTCCTTACGCAGGATTGCAGTACAAAGATCGTAGTTATTCGGAGTATAAGTTCCATTAAGAAGATTATAACTTGTCATTATGGCCTTTGCTCCGCTTTCCTTTATAGTTATGCCAAAGGCCTTTAGATAGATTTCGCGAAGGACGCGCTCGCTTACCCTGCTGTCACTTTTGTTCCGGTTTGTCTCCTGGTTATTTGCAGCATAGTGCTTTACCGTTACATAGCAGCCTTTTAGACTTTGTACACCTCTTGTAATAGCCGCTCCTATCTTGCCCGAAAGAACAGGGTCTTCGCTAAGATACTCATAGTTTCGCCCGCAAAGCGGGTTGCGGTGTATATTGATGCTTGGTGCAAGAAGCCATGTCGCACCGTATTCCTGCATCTCTTCGCCCTTCGCCTTGCCTATGTGTTCAACCAGCTCAGAGTTCCATGTCTGTGCCATTGAAGTACCCACAGGGAACATTGTAGCAAATTGATACAATAGTTCACCTTTTTTGGGATTACCATAGATGAACATACGTAATATTTTTGGCATGCTGGCCATTAGTTCCATCATTGCATCGACCGGTTTGACTTTTCCGTTCTTGTACCGAACACTTGTTCTTTGCAGGCGCACTCCTGCAGGGCCGTCACATAGGGCAGCGTTCGGAAGGCCATGTTTTACAAAATCAGATGTGGTATATGCTGCAGCTCCCGGTACAGAATAATACGGGTTCGTGTCCCAAATGCCGCTGCCGCATACAACTTTAAAGAGATCCTCTTTTGTAAGTTTATCAAGGATTTTAATTGTACTTTCAGAAAATGGTTTTTCAGGGGCATTATAATCGTGTTTAAGGGTTTGGAAGTCGGCAGGGTTTACCTTTAGCTTTTGTATACCCTCCGGTATACGTTCTTTTCTTTTTTCGTTAGGACGAATTTCATCGAAGGGTTTCTTATTAACACAGAGATTTTTACAAACTTCAGTTGTTATATTTTCTTCTATTGTTATGATAAGAGCCGGTTTTGTGTTCTTTGAGTTTTCACCTACACGGACAATATAATCACCCTTTTCCAGAATCCAACTTGAACTCTCCTCGTCATACCCTGCAAGGTCTTTTAGATCAAAGGTAAGGGAGAGCTCTTCCTGTTCACCGCTTCCCAAGGCTTTAGTTTTTCCGAAAGCTGCAAGACTCTGGTACTCCCTTTCCAATTTCCATGATGGCGCAGACACATAGAGCTGGACAACTTTTTTCCCATTATGGATGCCTGTGTTTTGCACTTTTATGCTGACAGAGACCTTGGTTTTGGTTATACTCGCTCGGATAAATTTTATTTCAAATGTTGAATATGTTAACCCATATCCGAAAGGATATCTTGGCTCTTTGTCAAAGCTGTCAAAGTATCGATACCCCACATATAGACCTTCCTTGTACTCCTCGTAGTCTGTATGTCCTTTTAAGTGGCTGTATTCCATGGCATTGGGCAAGTCTTCATATTGCTTTGCCCAAGTGGAAGAAAGGCAGCCGCTAGGGGCGAACTTGCCTGTAATAAGGTCTGCAAGGGCATTACCGCCCTCCATGCCCTGCTGCCCGAAAAGGACAATGGCAGAAATATTTTTAATGGAATCCAGGGCAGAAATATCCATTGGTGCACTGCAATTAACTACAAAAATAATTTTCGAAAAGCGACTTGAAAGAAAGCGCAAATGGTCGATTTCCCCTTGGCGGATTACATACTCAGAGAGCCTCCGTTCGGAGCATTCTCCTGCCTGCCGTGCTAAAACATACATGCATACTTCAGCTCTGTCAGATACATCACTCTCTATAATTTCACGTCCGCACGGGTACTGGAAGGGGTTGGCCATAATATTGATTCTCTCATCAGAGCTGCCTATCACCATCTTGGTCCCAATATTTTTATTAAAGACTGCCTTTTCTGCCATCAGTTGCTTTTCGTAGTCATTAAGCCAGGCACTGTCTGCAATGGTAAAGCCTGCATCTTTAAGCCCCTGCTCAATGCTCACAGAATAGCGTTCATTCACCTCCCCGCTACCCGTACCACCCTTAATAGTATTGCGCGCCCCTGCGCCGAATAAGGCAATTTTACCGGGAGCAAGAGGAAGTACGTCCTCATTCTGCAAAAGCACAATCCCCTCGGCTGCAACTTCACGCGATAAAAGGCGGTTCTTCGCCTCCAATGCACTTACCTCTTTACTTGCCCTTGCCTTTGTCCGCACAGTTTTCATATACTTCTCCATAGATAATTATTTCTCTTTTCTTTATAGCATATTAATTCTGTATAGATCACCTCTGTACTTGACTGATTTTTGTTTTCCGTTTAATCTGGAATTGGATTCCAAATTGAACGGAGGGCCAAATGCTTGAAAGAACTATAAGTAAGGTTATAGAAGAATATTCTAAAAATTTCAGGGTTTTGCTTCTTTCAGGTCAAAGGCAACGTAGAAAAACCCCTCCAATTTTTTAACTTTCTTACTGCTGTCGCTGCAAGAACAGCTAACCTAATAAACTACAGTAACCTTGCCCGTGATATAGGTATAGATGTAAAAACAGCTCAAGCCTGGATGGGAGTACTTGAACGGTCCGGCCTTGTTTATATTTTACAACCTTATTCACCAAATATCACCAAACGTATCATAAAAACACCCAAAGTTTACTTCCTTGATACGGGCCTGTGTACCTACCTTTGCCGATGGGAAACACCGGATACCCTATACTCAGGAGCAATGGACGGTGCCATCCTTGAGACTTGGTGCCTGGGAGAGATACTGAAAAGTTATCTGCATAGAGGCATATCTCCTCTTATTTATTTCTACCGCGACACCGATCAAAAAGAAATAGCTTTTGTGATAGAAAAAAATATGACCTTGTATCCGATAGAAGTAAAAAAGTCAGCGATGCCCGGTGAGTCTGATATAAAGCATTTTAGCGCTCTTAAAAACTTGGGGAAAAAGATCGGAATGGGAGCGGTTTTATGTCTTGCTAATAATCGAATACCAATAAACAGAGAGGTCGTTTCCATCCCTGTCTGGGAGATTTAATTTTGATGGAGGTGCTTTTCGGTCAAACTACGTTTCCGCTGCAATTTGCTGCTTAATCATCTCAAGATTCTTCTTGCTGCTTAGCCAAAAGTTTAGCACTAAACAAACTGCTAAAATCAAACCCATCATAATTAAAGCCGTTGTATAACTACCAAAAGAATCATACATAAATCCAAAGATGAGCGGGCCGATTGTTGCTCCTGCAGAGCCGGCCATAATAATAAAGCCGATGATATCACCTACATCCTTAACTCCGAAGAGGCGTGGTGCCATATTAGGTCCGTAAAGGCCGGCAAGACAGCCGCATGCAGCCATACCGAAGGCAATAATTAATGCACCTGCGAAACCTGTCCAAAGGAATGTAAGCAACAATACAACACAGCATACACTCCCTGCGATGGTCATTGCGTACTTTGGGCCGATTTTATCGCAAAGAAAGCCAAAGATAAATTGCCAGGGCATTCCAAACAATGTAAATATGGCTAACACATACGCTGCGTTCACCGGGTTGAGCCCGAGACTCCTAAATATTACTGCTGCCTGACTGCTGAAACCCTGTGCGACTAAGGTGCATAGAAAAACGATTAATACGATTGTCCAAAAGACATTGTTCCTAATAACTTTATTAAAAGGCAGAGAGGGAGGTATTTTATATTGGGCACCACCTCCTACCGCCTCGGCAGCGCCATAGGGCTTAAGACCATATTTTTCCGGTGCTCCGCTCACAAGGAAGGCACTTAGAATAACCCCTGCTCCTGCTGCAATGCCGATTATCATGACGATGGGTTGGTACCCGGCGATGGCAATCAAATTTCCTATAACAGGTATAGTCACCGTAAGTACAATGCCCATGACCACCATGCAGAGGCTCATCATCGTACCCCTCATCTTTTCAAACCATTGAGCAATTACAATTTGTGCCATTGCAATTCCGCCCCATGTTGATCCAACTCCATTAACGAAGGCAGCTACATATATTGAAGATATGTTTATAGACCTTGAAATCGTTGCCTGAAATGTAAAAATCATGATCCCCGCAGTAATAATCATCACCTTCCGGTTAATAACCTTAAGCACCCTCCCGATAGTTGCGGCTCCAATAGCTGAGCCCACCGTAGATATACTCATGGAAATCGCCAGCATACCTATGGTCGAGCCTGTGGTTTGCGACATTTGTTCCAAATAAAGTGACATCATTATGAAAGGTGCCAATGAACAGGTGGACATTAGTACTGCTCCTGCACCTGATAAAAACGCTTTTGTATTTCCTTGACCATTCATACAAACTTCCCTTAATAAAAACGATTTTCAGTATAGCCAATTTTCTTCAGATAAACCAATCCCATCGGAGCTCTCCCCTCAATCTATGCAAATCTCTTAAAATTTGCTAAAATCTCCATTAAGGAGATGATGATGAGCCCAAAATTTGATTTTACAGTCATAGATAAGGCAGTTGATGAATGGGGTGCAAAGCCCGGTTCCATTATCCCTGTGCTTCAAGAGGTCCAAGAGAGGTATAATTACCTGCCGCCTGAGGTTTTTCCCTATGTTTCGGAGAAGCTTGGCGTAAGTGAAGCGAGGATTTACGGAGTAGCCACTTTTTACGAAAATTTTTCTCTCGAGCCCAAGGGGAAATTCGTCATTAAAATCTGCGACGGAACAGCCTGTCATGTGCGCAAGTCCATCCCCAATTTAGAGCGTTTCTATAAGGAACTCGGACTTTCAGAGAAGAAAATTACCACGGACGATCTTGGCTTTACAGTGCAGACCGTGGCCTGCATAGGCTGCTGCAGCCTTGCCCCGGCTCTCATGGTCTGCTCCATCGGAGTCCCCGACAAGGTTTATGCCAATGTAAATCCGGATCAGGTTTCAGAAATAATTAAGGAACTTAGAGCTTCACTTTAACGAAATTATAGGGAGAAGAGTATGCCGAAATTAACTTCCAGAGCTGAACTTCAAAATATAAGGGAAATATATAAGAAGTCATTAGATAAAGAAACATGCAAGGTGATAGTTTGCGCAGGAAACGGCTGTATTGCATCCGGATCACTTGCCGTGTATGAGAAGCTTAAAGAAATTATCAAAAACAAAAAGATAGACTGCTCCCTTGAGCTGAAGGAAGACCCCGCCGAGGCCCATCATTCTTCGCTAAAAATCGGCGGATGCCCCGGGCTCTGCAGCGAGAGCGTCCTTGTGCTTGTTCAACCTCAAGGATGGCTTTACTCAAAGGTAAAGGTTGAAGATGCTGAAGATATAATCGAACAGACAGTCAAGAACGGGAAGCCTGTCGAACGTCTGGCAGTGAAGGGCCCTGACGGGAAGCCTATCCTAAAGAAAAATGAACTTCCCTTTTATAAAAATCAAACACGAATTGTTTTAGAAAAATGCGGCGAGATTCACGTTGAGTCAATTAATGAGTATATCGCAGTCGGCGGCTATACAGCCCTTGAGAAGGCCCTCTTTGATGCGACTCCCGAAGAGCTGTGCAAGGAAGTCAAGGATGCAAACCTTCGCGGGCGCGGAGGTGCAGGTTTCCCTGCAGGCGAGAAGTGGACAGATACTCTAAGAGAAAAATCAGACGTAAAGTATGTTGTATGTAATGGTGATGAAGGGGACCCCGGCGCCTTTATGGATCAGTCTATTATGGAAGGTATTCCGCATCAGATGATCGAAGGAATGTTAATTGCAGGCAGGGCTATCAATGCAAATCAGGGGTATATCTATGTGCGTGCAGAGTACCCGAGGGCAGTTGAACGCTTAAAGCTTGCAATTAAACAGGCAAAAGAATCAGGCCTGCTCGGAGAAAAAATCCTTGGAACCGATTTCAACTTTAACCTGACAATTTATAGAGGTGCAGGTGCCTTTGTCTGCGGTGAAGGCTCCGCTCTTATGAGGTCCATCGAAGGAAGACGTGGTATGCCCCGCGTTAAGCGCTATCGCTCGACGCGGGTAGGCCTCTTTTCAAGCCCGACTGTTATTAACAATGTCGAAACCCTTGCGACAGTGCCCCTTATCATCAATCGGGGAGCTGCATGGTATAAAACCATCGGCACTGAAAAGAGCCCCGGGACTAAGGTTTTTGCTCTTACAGGTAAAATCGCAAATACCGGTCTTATCGAAGTCCCGATGGGAGTAAAATTAAATGATATTATTTATGATATTGGCGGCGGTATTTTAGACGGCAGAAAGTTTAAAGCTGTTCAGATTGGAGGGCCATCCGGTGGCTGTCTTACAGATGATGACCTGGACTTACAGTTGGACTTTGACTCCGTTCCAAAGGCAGGGGCGATCATCGGCTCGGGCGGTCTTGTTGTCATGGACGATACAAACTGCATGATCGAAATTGCTCGCTTCTTCATGAACTTTACCCAGAAGGAGTCTTGCGGAAAATGTGTGCCCTGCAGGGAAGGCACACTCAGGATGTTAGAGATCCTTAACCGGATTGTTGCAGGAGATGGCAGGGAAGGGGACATCGAACTGCTTGAAGAACTTTCTACAACTGTTTTAAATGCATCCCTTTGCGGGCTCGGTAAAACAGCGCCAACCCCGGTTATAAGTACTCTCAAACGATTCATGAACGAGTATAAAGACCATATTTATAACGGCAAATGCACTGCACGCGAGTGCTCACACTTTAAGAATCTTGCAATAATCCCTGAAAAATGTGTCGGCTGCGGTGCATGCCCAAAGGTTTGCCCTGTCGATGCAATAAGCGCACAGGATAAAATCCTTGAAGGAAAAAAGAAAGCCTACTATATACTTGATAAGGCAAAGTGCATTAAATGTATGGCCTGCATAGATGCCTGCAAATTTTCTGCAATTATTGAGGAGGCATAATATGGCCGAATATTTTACAATTGACGGCATATCCGTTGAATTTGAAAAAGATCTGAATGTGCTTGAGCATGCTAAAAGATGTAATATTGATATTCCCGCCTGCTGTTATACGCCTGAATTATCCATATATGGAGCATGCAGAATGTGTCTTGTTGAGATTGTAGATCAAAGATCGGGCAGGATAACGCTGGACTCATCTTGTTCACTGCTTCCAAAACCGGAAATGGTCATAAGAACAAATACCAAGCAGCTAAGAATGTACCGTAAAAACATTCTGGAACTGTTAATAGCAAACCATTGTCAGGATTGCAATACCTGCGACAGTAACCTTGATTGCAAGCTCCAGACATATGCTAATATCTACAATGTAAAAGGTATACGTTATCCTCAATTGTCTCCAAAACCTAAACTCGATACTTCTTCTCCCTGTATCCGGAAGGATATTGCCAAGTGTATACTTTGCGGTCTTTGTGTCAGGATGTGTAACGAAGTTCAAAATGTAGGTGCAATAGATTTTGCACATCGCGGTATTGAAATGCGAATTGCCACTGTAAATGAAAAACCCATAGGCCAGTCAAACTGTGTCGGCTGCGGGCAGTGCGCATCAATTTGCCCTGTTGGTGCTCTTTCAATAAAAAGCGATGTAAAAAATGTTAGTGAGCTTTTAGCTGATCAAAATAAAAAGCTAAGCGTCCAGATTGCCCCGGCAGTACGCTTCGCTGTCGGGAACGCCTTTGGTATAGCCCCCGAAGAAAATACCTTCGGCCGACTTGTTGCAGCTCTGCGCCTTATCGGCTTTGACGAAGTTTATGACACCAATACTGCAGCAGATATGACCGTTGTTCAGGAAGCCGAAGAGCTCCTTGAACGCTTAAAAACCAAACCGGCATGGCCCTTATTTACATCCTGCTGCCCTGCATGGATTCGCTATGTGGAAAATCAATTCCCCGAAGTAATGCCACATGTATCGACAACAAAGTCTCCAATGCAGATATATGCCGCAACGTATAAAAAGGCAGGGGATGTGAATCATATTCACGGGGCAATAATGCCTTGCACTGCAAAAAAACTTGAAGGCCTCCGCCATGAATTCCATAAAAATACATCTTTCGTTTTAACAACCCAAGAAATAATTCAAATGATTAAGGAGCTTGGCATCGACTATGCTTCAATTCCCTGCGAAGAAGTTGACAATAAATGGGGTCAGTCCACAAGTGCGGCTCTTATCTTCGGTGTTTCAGGCGGTGTAATGGAAGCAGCCTTACGTTATACGCTATCAGTTCTCGGTCAAAGCAACGAAGAGAACTATCGAGTCATCACGGAGTCAGGAATTCGGGGCCTGCCAAAAACCGATGCAAAGGCAGGCGCATTAATTGACGGAATAAAAACAGCGAAGCTTAACCTTGCAGGCACTGAACTCTCTGTTGCAGTTGTCTCAGGCCTTGCAAATGCCGCCGAAATTATAGGGCGCATAAAAGAAGGGGAGCACTTCGATTTCGTTGAAGTAATGGCCTGCCCCGGCGGCTGCATTTGCGGCGGAGGACAGCCCGGGGCAGACTGGGCCTTAAAAGAAAAGCGCGCAGAGGGGATATACCTTGCAGCCGATGCAATGCCCTTAAAAAGCTCAGAGCAGAACCCTATAATAAAAGAATGGCGAACTCTCATGGGAGATAAAAAAACAGAACATGAGCACTGGCATATTCACTACGGAGGAAAATAATGCAATACATTAAATTTGGAAATATCCACGAGAAAATCTCTCGCCTTGGCCTTGGCTGCATGCGTCTGCCGCAGATAGAAACTGAAGACGGTAAAAAAGACTTCGACGACGATGCAGGTATAGAATTAATCCGCACTGCCATCGATAAAGGAATAAACTACATCGACACAGCCTGGATGTACGGAAGGAGCGAGATTGTCGTAGGCAAAGCCCTGCAAGACGGCTATCGCTCAAAGGTGATCCTTGCAACCAAGATCTGGTTCAGCGATAAGACCACTTGCAAGGCAGACCTTGAAGCTGCCCTGCAAGATCAGCTTAGCCGCCTGCAAACCGACTATATCGATGTCTTTCTCCTACATAATATGCACCAGGGAAACTGGAAGAGGGCCCTGCAATGCGATGCCCTTAATTTCCTCCGCGAATCAAAGGAGAAGGGCCTAATCAGACATTGTGCATGTTCCATCCACGAGCGTTATGATCATCTTATTACCGTCCTTGATGCCTTCCCCTGGGAAATGGTAATGGTCCAGTATAATTATCTGGATAAAAACAATCAGGTCGGGCAAAAGGGCGTGCGAGAAATTCATGCTCGTGGAATTCCGGTTATTGCAATGGAGCCCCTGCACGGCGGCCTTCTTGCACAGGACGTTCCCCAAGACGTTGTCGATGCATTCGGCGACTTCCACCCGGATAAGAATCAGGCAGCAAAGGCCTTTATGTGGTTATACAATCAACCGGAAATTTCCGTAATACTTAGCGGTTCAAGTACTGTTGAACAAGTTTTGGATTCTATAAAAATCTTTGAACATGCAGACTATAATGTGCTCAAAGAAGCTGACGAAGAGGTTTACGAAAAAGTCCGTGAAGTCTGGAGCAAAAAGGCGAGGATTTCCTGTACCAACTGTAAGTACTGTCTCCCTTGTCCCGCAGGTGTTAATATCCCTGAAATCTTCCGCATGCTCAACGAAACTGCAAGAGATGCCCAACGCTCGCAACGCTGGTTGTATAGCGCGATATTAATGGCCGCAGGAGAAGGTGCTACAAAGTGCACGAAGTGCAAGTTATGCGAGCCGAAATGCCCGCAGTTCATTCCGATTGCAGAGAAACTTGAAGAAGCCCATGAAATCCTTACCTATAAAAAAGATTAAGCGAAAGGAGCAAGGATGTATTTCAAGAAGCTTGTAGGTACCAAATGCTACTTATCACCCATAAACGAAAACGATGCTGAAAAGTTTACCAAATGGCTTAACAACCTGGAAATGACTCAGTACTTATCTGCACTTTTTACAAAGAGCATTAATGTTCAGAGCGAGAGAGCAATCCTCGAAAGGCTTGCAAAGGAGCATAATTACTCGATAATTGACATTAAAACAAATGAGCTCCTTGGAAACTGCGGCTTTGTAAATCTGGATCACATAAATCAAACAAGCGATGTTGGAATATTCATTGGCAATAAAGATTATTGGGGTAAGGGATATGGAACAGAAGCCTTAAGCCTGCTTGTTGATTTTGGATTTAGAGTTTTAAACTTGCACTGTATTTCATTAATAGTTATTTCTTTTAATAAAAGGGCAATAAGGTCTTATGAAAAAATCGGTTTTAAAATAATCGGGAAAAAACGTGAGTCAGTTTTAATGGGTAAGGACAGGCACGACATGGTTTATATGGATATTTTATTCGATGAGTTTTACGCTAAAAGAAAGTAATTGGAGTTGGAGGAGTATATGGAAATGATAGCAGAGAAGACAGTAAAGCGGCTTAATGAATTAATCGACCAGAATCGTGAGCGCATTTTAAAAGCAGCAGATTTTATCTGGAAGAACCCTGAGACAGGTTATAGGGAATGGAAGACTTCCAAGTTTATGGATGAGCAGTTCAAGGAACTCGGGTATAAAACCATACATTTCGATGGAGTTCCCGGTTTTTACGCCGACATTGACACAGGCCGCCCCGGTCCTTCTCTAGCCATAATGGGAGAGCTCGACAGTGTTATCTGCGCAAGCCACCCCGAAGCAGACCCCGAGACAGGTGCCGTTCATGCCTGCGGGCATCATACCCAATGCGCCTATCTTGTAGGAGTTGCCGGCATTTTAAAAGACCCCCAAATACTGGAAACCCTTTCAGGTAAAATTCGTTTAATCGCAGTCCCTGCTGAAGAACTGCTGGAGCTTGAATTCAGGGCATCCCTTCGCGATAAGGGTACGATTAAATATTTCGGCGGTAAGGTTGAGTTTTTATACCGCGGCGTATTCGACGGAATGTCTGCTGCAATCATGAGTCATTCAGGGGGAAGCATTTCTGAAAAGCCCTTGGTTTTATATAAAGGAAATAATGGATGCATTACAAAGACGATTACATTTAAAGGCAAGGCTGCCCATGCAGGCGGCGGCCCGCACAGAGCCATCAATGCCCTTTATGCGGCGACTTTAGGAATAAATGCCATCAATGCAATCCGCGAAACCCTTAAGGAAGAAAACTACACCCGAATCCACCCCATCATTACTGATGGCGGTGTTGCAGTAAATGTTATTCCTGAAACAGCAAAGCTGGAATCCTATGTGCGTGGTGCAAACCCTGAAGCAATGGTAGCCGAGAATAAAAAGGTAAACCGTGCTCTTGCAGGTGCAGCTCTTTCTATAGGAGCAGGCCTAAGGATACAAGACATCCCCGGTTATATGCCCCTCCATAATAGCCTTGACCTTAACGAGACATCGAAAAAAGTCGGGGACGTGATTTTCGGTGAAGATAACGTAGAAATAAACACTGAATGGAAGGCAGGTTCCACAGATATGGGAGACCTCTCCTGTGTATTGCCTGTAGTGCATGCAGGCGGCGGCGGCGGTGAAGGAACAGGCCATGGAAATGACTATCGCATAATCAAGGCTGAGACTGCCTGCGTTGACAGTGCCAAGTACATTTGTGCTTTAGCCTGTGCCCTTCTCGGCAGCGGCGGTGCAGAGTTAAAGAGGATTAAGGATAACTATAAGCCTGTTTTTGCAAGCTATAAAGAGTACTTTGATTTTGTTGATAAAATCTACAGCGAGAAGGAACTTGTGAAGTACGATGGAGACTCGGCAGCAATTATTTGGTAGCCAAAGCTTTTAAGTCATAAACTTTCTGTAGTGTCTCTATATGATACGACTTCTCTTCGGGTGCTTTTGCTCTTAGGAACCATTCGATGAATCTATAACCGAATAATGCAAGTATAAATTCATGGATACAGTTATCCTTGACAGAAACATTCGAATATTCGCAAAAACCTTTATAGTATGCAGGTACACATCGAAGATAGTTTTCCTTCATATTATCTACATCAGCTTCATCTGCAAGGAGGCTTGCAATATCTTCGCCAAGATAACCCCATCCTGTTGTATCCCAATCTATAAGGAAGATGTTCCTGTTTGAACTAAAGATATTTGTAACCCAGAAATCCCTATGACATAAAACTATAGGTAATTGCTCTATGCGTTTAAAAATCTCATCTGCATTATCATCAAAATCAATAAGCATTTTACAAAGGTGAGCAGGTATTTCAGAATCGGAAGAGCGAATATAATCATATACCTTATTCCATCCCCTATAGTGCAAATAAAACCTCTTTGCATAGTCTGTCCCGCTTAAATTTGCAAGTTTCTGTAATACAGCAGGTTTCTCGGAGAACAATTTTCCTTGAAACTTTCCAAGTTCATAAGCAGCCGCCTCATACATATCCGGAACAAGATCATCACCTGATATACCGTCTATATATTCAAGCCATAATTGAATCTCATTTTCATTCTGCTCTAAATGATAACACTTTGGCCATCGAAATGTGTCCGTAAAAAGAGTCCCTAGATCAGATGCGTATAGGTCATACTCCCTGCGCCATGAAGGCGGGTCATTCGGCCTTTCCCATTTCTTTGAGATTTTTAGAACGACATTATACGGGTAATCTCCTTTTAAGGTTTTTGCATTACCCGAAATAAGATGAACACTGCCTACAGTGCCCCCGTGTAATTCCTCCGTTTCATGGCTCATGTCAATAATGTCTTCTTTAAAAAGCTCATGCAAAACGATTTTTAATGTATCAATTTTAATATTCATTCATAATACCTTAGGCTTGCTTAACTTCCCAAACCAATATGCAATAAAAAAGCCAATAATAAAAAGCACAAGCCCTATATAAACCGGAGGCCCAAGACTTAAACCCTCTATATTATCACTTGTATCAAAAATAATGCCCGGAATGACTGCAATAAAAAAACCGAAAAGAATAGACATTGTAGTTGTATAATCAGAAGAAAGCAAAAAACTTACCGCTTTAGATACAGTGAATAAACCGATGAGTGCACCGGTTATTGCAGGTGCATATATTGCGAGAGTGAAATTTTCAGGCCTGAAAGACATAAGTGTAAGCCAGTGCCCGTATATTCCTATGGCAGAAAAAAAGGTGGCCCAATTAAACCCCGGTATAATTGTTAAAGCTAATCCGAAAAATCCGAGCAGAAATGAAATGGGTATTGTTATCGTTTCTGAAGCACTTGTCGTATTTCCTAAAAACAATAAACCCAGGCCCAATAGAAAAGAAGGCACCATAAGGATATAGTGCTTAGCTCTCAAGATTCCATTGCGTTTCACTTCACCAAAAAATAGGGGTATTGTTCCAAGAAGCATTCCAAAAAAAGCAAGTCTGGTTTGTATCTCGTATTGTTTCAGCAAACTATCAATTACTCGGCTAAAAAATACAGCACTTATCATCATCCCTGAAATGATAGGGACTAAAAATACCATTTTTTTTATAAAATCCTTATAAAGGGTTGCAATATAGTCGATGGTTTTATTGTATAAACCTAAGCTTATCATTATAATCCCGCCCGAGAGGCCGGGAGCAACGCCGCCTATGCCTATAAATAATCCCTTAATAAAAAGCTTAATATGTTCCACTAATTATAACTTATACCTTGCAACGACTTCGCCTTCAATAATGCGCCCGTCCTCCTCAAATCCATGGGAAGCAAAAGTGCTTTTGGAAGCTATATTTGTAGGCATATAAGAAGAATAACAGTAACTTGCCTCCCCGAAAGGTTTTGCCTTAATTTCCTCCATTACTTGACGCAATGCTTCACGGCCTATTCCTTTTCCTTGATGTTCTTTGTCAATAAATAAGCGCCAAACATAATAAATATGCTCATCCTTACTATAAGAATCTTCACTTTCTTCAGGCGGGAAGTAGCCGTACATAATAAAGCCCACCATCTTACCGCTCTCGTAAATTGCATAAGGCACAGCAATGCCGCCCTCGCCGGTTTCTTCACGAGCCTTATTTGTATCATAGGCCTGCGCCAGGCTAACGGCATTACTTGCAACAAATTCCTTTTGCTCAGTCGTAACTCTAAGGTTAATACATTCGAGCATATTCTCATCTAAAAGCGATATTTTTCTAAGTTCTATCATATTGTTATCTCGGAGCCAGAGGAGTAACTTCAGTTAGATCTAAATTGAATATGCCGCTTATTCCGTGAAACCCTGTAACAAATATAATTCGCTGATGGTTTGCAGTAAATGTTAATTCTCTTATTGTTGCATCTCCTGCACCAAACCTTGCTCTAATTGTATGATGCCCGTTTGGAACCGTAAATCTTAAGCTTCTTCCCGGAGCATTTATAGACCCCATATTATCACCATTAACTGTTATATGTATTGGAATGGCAGCTCCTACAGTACCTGTACCCCTTTCAACAATTATTAACGACTCGTTTTCTGAAACACGTAATGAAGCACAGGAAGTCAATGTACCCACCATTAGAAAAACTATTGACCATAAAACTGCTCTTTTCATAAAATTCTCCATTAGTCCGGTTTACAGTTTATTCAATTGTTGGTCAAGTATATTTATATGTCATTTTCAACCCCCCCTTGACAAAATTTGATTTTTTCATCAGACTTATACTGGGGTCGTATGTACGAAACGCTTCAACGTCAGATGATACAACAACAGTTAGAATCAAGGGGAATTAAGTCGGAAGCTGTCCTTGAAGCAATGCGTCAAGTACCCCGTCATCTTTTTGTCCCCGAAAAATTGCAAAAGCACGCCTACGACGATTCCCCCCTCCCAATAGGCCACGGGCAAACAATTTCCCAGCCCTATATCGTTGCTTTTATGACAGAATGGCTCGGACTCATTCCGGGGATGAAGGTGCTGGAAATCGGCACCGGCTCCGGTTATCAAACTGCCATTCTTGCCCACATGGCAACCGATGTTTACTCGATTGAGTTGCTTGATGAAATCTACTCAGGTACAAGAGAACTCATTACAGATCTTTTATATGACAATATAACTTTAAAATGCGGTAACGGCTATCTTGGCTGGCCTGAGGAAGCTCCCTTCGATAGAATCATCGTTACTGCCGCCCCAAAAAGAATCCCCGAAATCCTAATCGAGCAGCTTAAAGACGGGGGTAAAATGATAGTCCCTGTCGGCCCTGTGCATTCCGTGCAATACTTAAAACTTATTGCAATAAAAGACGGTGAAATCTTTGAGAGCAACCTGCTTCCCGTAAGATTTGTCCCAATGATAGAATAAAATATAGAAGGAGTTTCCATGAGAGTCGAAGATCTAAAGCATGCAAAGCTTAAAAAATGGGTTAAAGATTGGGCTAAAATAATGAAGCCTGCAGCAGTGGAAATTTGTAATGGAACGAAGAGGGAATACGATAAAATGCTTAAAATCCTCGTAAGCTCAGGTCTTGGTATAAAGTTAAACGATAAGATAAGACCCGGCTCCTACCTCTTTCGATCTGACCCTTCCGATGTTGCCCGTGCAGAAAGCCGCACCTTCATTGCAAGCAAAAAGAAAGTCGATGCGGGTCCGAATAATAATTGGACAGACCCGGATGAGCTAAAAAAAACCATGACCGACCTTTTTAAAGGCTGTATGAAAGGCCGCATAATGTATGTGATCCCCTTCTCCATGGGGCCTGTCGGTTCTGATATTGCAAAAATCGGTGTTGAGATAACTGACAGCCCCTATGTTGTAGCAAACATGCATATAATGACAAGGGTAGGAAAGAAGGTTCTCGATGTGCTTGGCACTGACGGCTTTTTTGTGCCCTGCGTCCATTCGATTGCAAAGCCGCTTGCTAAGGGTGAAAGTGATGGCGGAAAGTGGCCCTGCGAGCCCGATGTTCAAAAAAAGTTTATCAGTCATTTCCCCGACACTTACGAGATCTGGTCCTACGGCTCGGGTTATGGCGGCAATGCCCTTCTCGGGAAAAAGTGCCTCGCCCTGCGCATCGCATCGGTGCTTGCAAGGGATGAGGGCTGGCTTGCCGAGCACATGCTCATCCTTAAAATCACCAACCCCGAAGGCGAGGTGAAGTACTTTGCAGGCGCCTTCCCCTCAGCCTGCGGTAAAACCAACCTATCGATGCTCATACCCACAATGCCCGGCTGGAAGGTGCAGACGATAGGAGACGATATTGCATGGATGAAGTTTAAGGAAGACGGCCGTCTCTATGCGATCAACCCCGAGGCAGGCTTCTTCGGAGTAGCCCCCGGGACCAGCGACAATTCCAACTTCAATGCAATGAAGACTATCAGCCATAATACCATATTTACAAACTGCGGCCTTACCGTTGACGGCGATGTCTGGTGGGAGCAGATCGGATACGGAGTGCCGGGCGGTGAAGTCCTTGACTGGAAAGGCCAGAGAAGACCTGCGCCAAAGACCGACAAGGGCGTCAAGGGCGAAGAGATTGCCCATGTCAACGCCCGTTTTACCACCCCTGCAAGCCAATGCCCTGCAATTGCCCCCGAATGGGAAGACCCGAACGGCGTACCCATAAGTGCATTCATGTTCGGAGGCCGGCGTGCAACAACCATCCCCCTTGTTAACCAAAGCAAGAGCTGGGTTCACGGTGTCTTCCTTGGCTCTATTACCGGCTCGGAAATCACCGCGGCAGCTCTGGATATCGCCGCAGGTTCCGTCCGTCGTGACCCGTTCGCAATGCTTCCCTTCTGCGGCTATAATATGGGAGACTATTTTAACCACTGGATTAAAATCGGCCAAAAAGCAGCCGCCGAAGGCCATGCAGATAAACTCCCGAAGATTTTCTTCGTCAACTGGTTCCGCAAGGATACCTTCGATCATTTCCTCTGGCCCGGTTATGGCGAGAATGCCCGCGTGCTTGCCTGGATTTTTAACCGCTGTAATGATGAGGAAAATTATCTTGAAACCGCGATTGGGAATCTGCCAAAGCCCGGCTCCATTGAGCCGCCCGAAGGCCTTAACCCCGATGTAATGAGTTCTCTCTGCTCGGTTGACGTGGAAGGTTGGGAGGCCGAAATTGCAGACATTCGCAGCGATTATTACCCCCAGTACGGTGCAAGGCTTCCGAAAGTACTTTACGAGGAGCTCGATGTTATCGAAGGAGAACTGGCAAAGTTGCATGCTATTTTGACAGGCAATAGGTAATATGATAGTATATGCCTAATAAAAAGAGGTTTTTATGAAAAACGTCACAGGACTTTTTTGGTTTATAGCTCTTACGGTATTTTCAGTGGTTTCTGTAACAGGTCAAACCACCGGGTCTTTCAGACAGGAAGGAGTTGCCTCCATATACGGTGCCACTCTTGCAGGCAGACCAACTGCCTCAGGCGAGGCTTATAATCCCGATAATCTTACAGCAGCCCATCCGACCCTGCCCTTCGGCTCCGTTTTAAGGGTAACAAATACTCTAAACATGCAGCAGGTGACAGTCCGCATAAATGACCGAGGGCCCTTCATGCCCGGCAGGTTAATCGAGCTCTCAAGGGCAGCAGGGGATTCCCTCGGCATTCCCATGACAGGGACTGCAAGGGTGATAATCGAGCAGGTAGGCGGACCCCCGGCCCCAACCACGACCGCTCCTGCGGCTACCCCCCCACCCGCGGCCATCACGCTCACTCCGACTCCCTTAACATCGACACCCCCTCCTTCAGCCACATATCGCTCCGATGTGCCGCCTCCGATCATACAGGTGGTTCGTGAAGAACCGCCCCTGACCACTCCGCCGCAGATAACTCAAGTTGAAACCCAAAGGCCTGTGATAGTCGAGACAGTTGCCCCCGTGGCGGCTGCTCCTGTTTTGCCGCCACAGGGCCCCCCCGCAACACTCACAGGCGCCTCGGTTGATCCTACAAGTGCAAACCTCTACCGCCTCAGACTTGGCTCATTTAGAGACCCTGCTAACGCTGTGAATGTTTTTGAAAGACTTGCAGGTGCAGGACTTGCGCCGCGTTACGAGCCCTTCGGCGATTTATACCGTGTCGTTCTGCCATATATTAGAGCCGCTGATGTTTCTTCGATTGCACGTATCCTCGGCAATATTGGCTTCACCGAGGCCTTCGTACAGGTTGAGACACAGGTCGCGCAGAGGTAACAGTGAAGAAAATTATCATTTTAATTCTACTCGGGTTTTTGCTTGTATCTATTATCAATGCTGATGATAATCCCTATAGGGGAGCAATACGCTTAAACCCTGCAGATATTTTCATTAACTTACACAATGCATTGCCCGGCGCATCCATTACCTGGACTCCGTATCTATGGGGTAATATTGGAATCCCCGTTGAACTCGATGCCCACCTTGGTTGGGGTGTACTCAACGGAGTGCAATTATCATTACTTGGAGGAATAGAGTATTTCCCTTTAAACAGTCTTTTCCTTGATGCAAAGCTCGGGGCTTCGATTCACATCGATGACGGAATAAAACCCGCCTTCATTTGCAAGGCAGGTGCAGGTTATCAATTTATTTTCGGCAGGGGTTTTCTTTTTACTCCGGGAGCAGGCATTGTGTATAACGGGCATAACGGGTTAGGTGTATATTTTAATTTAGCTCTAGGATATGCATACAGATAATGGGGAAGGGTAAGATGAAAAAGAAAAACCTTAGAGTATCACTCTTAATAATATTAACATTAACTTTCTTAACTTTCATTGGATGCACAATAATTACAATGGAAGTTTATTCGCAGACCTTTGGCAGAACCGAGGGCTTCCTCGCCGGAAATTTTTACACATACTTTACCTGGAACGATATCGATCAAAATAAGTATTCGCGCCAAACGGTTCATTTTAATTCGGGCGGAAACAGGCTTCAAGGCTTTATTTACGGATCTGCTAACAATAAAGGTCTTGTGGTAATTTCACACGGACTTGGCGGCACTGCCGATGCATACTTTCCGCTTATTATGAATTTTGTTGATAATGGCTGGCGCGTTTTTGCTTATAATAATACCGGGGTTGCAGGAAGCGAGGGCAGTTCAATTAGAGGCCTCTCTCAATCCATGATCGATCTGGATGCTGCACTGAAATATGTTGCAAGCAATAATGCTTTAAATAGCTTACCCCTTATGCTCGTAGGGCATAGCTGGGGAGGATTCGCAGTTTGTTCAGTCCTCAATTTCGACCATAATGTAAATGCAGTTGTAAGTTTTGCAGGCTTTAACAGTGCAAGAGATATTTTTAAGGAGCAGGGTATCGCCTTTGTTGGCGGTGTTTATTATCTGCTTACTCCCTCGGTTTGGTCAATGGAAAGACAAATTTTTGGAGATATGATAAATCTTACTGCAGTCGGAGGGATTAATAAAACCGATACCCCTATTATGCTTGTCCAAAGCTCCGATGACGACATTGTGCTTGCAGACTCTTCGTCAATTTATGCCCATAGGGTGAGTATAACGAACCCAAACCTCGAAATTATTTTCTACGACGGGGATGAAGTTCGAGGCCACAATTTTGTTTATGGCTCTCTCGCACAGAGGCAATACATGGAATCTGCAACAGATAGCTGGGAGAGTTTTAAAGAGGGGCATCAGACCGTTAATAATGCCCTGATGGCTGAATGGGCAGAAGGGTATAATTTTGATAAGACCCGGGCAAATGAACTTGACCCTGTTTTAATGAATCGTATAAATGCCTTTTTTACTTCAAATTTGTAAAAAAAGCATAAATTCGTAAAAAAAAGTTAAAAATTTCCTCAAAATTTAAAGCAAAAATGCATTTTTACCCCGTATATAGCTAAATACAAATTAGGGGGAAAAAATGAAAAAATGCTTAAATTTTAGGTTTATAGGACTGCTGCTAATTTTACTTATGATGATTTTCTCTTGCTCCGATGCCGGTATCGATCCCGATTATTTCGATCCGGAAACCGAAACCGAAACAGAGAGAAACATCAACGAAGAAGAAAATGAGGAAGATGAAGAACAGGAAGATGCTGAAGATGAAGAGGACGAAGAGGATGCGCTCGGCCCAAGCGCAGAGCTGATTGGAGGGATAGTTGTTTCAGGAACGCAGATGGTTTTTGCGTTTTCTTCTGAAGTGATCTTCCTGTCTGTTTCCCTGTCTCTCGGTCTTGAGCTTGAGACAGAAGTGAGAGTAGAAGGAAACTTTATAACAGTAGTCCTCGAAGAAGAAATTGAACCGGGCCTGCGCTTCACTGCAGAACTTGAGGTTGAAGATGAGTGGGGAAATGTCTTTATCGAAAAGATCGACCTTATCTCTAAAAACAATCGTGTTCCTCAACTGCGTATAAATGAGCTTAGGACTGAACATGACAGCAGTTCAGGCCGGGTTGAATTTATCGAATTTTATATGCTTACAGAAGGGAATCTGGGCGGGCTCCAAGTATTTATTGAAAGTAATCCTAGTCAGCCAATTGTTTACGAGTTTAGTCCGATAGAAGTTAATCCCGGGGAATATGTTGTGCTCCACCTGCGCACGCTCAGCGATGAAAGCGTGGATGAATACGGTGATGATCTTGGCGAATCAGGCGGTGTCGGCTCAAGCGCCACAGCCCGTGATTTCTGGATACCCGGCTCAACCAAGCTCCTCCGTAAAACCGATATAGTGTATGTGATGGATCAAGATGGAAATGTTTTATCGGCAGTGATGATTTCCGAAACCCAAGACTCTTTTTGGGATAAGGATTATTTTATTAAGGCAGCCGGGTTTCTGCACGACAGGGGTGCCTGGACATGTGCAGAAGGAGGAATTGCCGGCCCTGCCGATGCGGTAAGCAGTGCAGACATTCGTACAAGTACCACCCGCAGCATCTCAAGGGACGAGACAGCAGAGAATACCAAAACTGCAGCCGACTGGTATATCACTGCTAACAGCGGCGCAACACCCGGACTTCCGAATAACCCTTCTCGCCTTCAATGAGTTATAATGGAGTAAAGCCGGCCTGAAACTGTGAACTGGTTTTCGTTTGTGTGTAATAATGCAATTCCATGCTCCTTCGCTGCTGCGAGCATATCCGGAGGGACGGGGCGGGAATTGCAAATTATTATTAGGGGAAGTCCGTTAGTCGCAGCAACGGCTACTGTATTTAAGTGGGCCTGTATTGTTATAAGGGCATTCCCGTTTTTTGCACGGCTAAGCACATCAGAGAGGAGGTCGCCGGAATAGGCCCCCTTAAACGGTGCATCTTCAAAGTCCTCATGCAGAATATCGGCACTTAGGAAGGCAGCTGCTTCGCGGATGGTCATTATTTATCGAGAATATACTTCTTGATTATCTCTGCAACGCCGTCTTCGTCGTTCGTTTTTTCGCTTACGGCATCGGCAATCTTCTTAAGCCGCTCATCCCCATTTGCCATTGCAACGCCAATGCCTGCCCAGCGGATCATGGCTTCATCATTCATCGAATCACCTATTGCCATGGTTTCCTCGGCGCTTATATTCTTCAATCCGGCAATCATGGACAGGGCAGCACCCTTATTTGAATCCCCGTGAGACACCTGGAGGAAGTACTTCCTGCTTGTAAAGATGCCAAGCTTTTCCTGCATATTCTTCCGTAAAAGATTCTCAACCCCCGAAAGAAGTTCAGGCTCTCCGGGTACTATCAACTTATAACATCCAAAATCCGCAAGGTCACGGAAGTTTTCTACCACCACCTGTCTTAAACCGGTCAACTTCTCGTCAATATCGGAATACTTATTTTTTCTTGAGATATAAGTGATATTGTCTGCGTACATCTGGAGGGGGAAGCCCTCCTGTTCCGCAAGATCGCAAATAGTAAGAATGGTCTTATGATCCAGCATCGATTCATGGACCACATTACCTGTATCGCTTTCAGTAATAAGAGCTCCGTTATTTGAAATTAGGTAACCCGGTCTTGTATTAAGGCCGAGAAAACGGACATAGGGATCCATGGCCTCAGGAATCCTGCCTGAAGCCAGCACTATTATCACCCCCGCCTGCTCAGTGCGTTTTATTGCTTCTCTGGTTCTGGGAGAAATCGAAAGTTCTGAGCTTAGAAGGGTATCGTCCATATCAATTGCGAGAATACGTATTGGTTTCATATATACAGAATAACCTCTTGGGGCCTAGTGTTCAATAGACAAATTTGCAGTTATAATGGATTAATGGGAAGAAGTTATGTTTTTGTGAATCAAAAAGGAGGGGTGGGGAAGACAACCTCTGCAATTAATATAGGTGCATTCCTTGCCGAAGCAGGGAAATCCGTACTCCTTGTTGACTTTGATTCCCAGGCTAATTTATCGAGCGGAGTCGGTGTAAGCAGAAAGTCGGCAAAACCGGGGGTTTACGAGCTGATTTCAGGCCTTGCGACCCTCGAAGCGGTGACTCGGCCCACTTCCATAAAAGGACTTTCGGTAATTCCCGCCGAGATTGAGCTGTCAGGGGCCGCTGTCGAGCTTGTGGACAAGGATGAAAGGGATTTTTTCCTTTCAAAGGCCCTAAGCCCCGCGAAAAATATCTACGATTTCATCCTTATCGACTCTCCTCCCTCCCTCGGAGTGCTCACTTTAAACGGAATTACGGCAGCAGATGCAGTGCTTATTCCGATGCAATGCGAGTATTTTGCAATGGAGGGCCTTACCCATCTCTTACAGACAGTAAAAATAATTCAGAAAAACCTGAACCCGAACCTTGATGTGGGCGGAATCTTTTTTACCATGTACGATCCAAGAACAAGGCTCGCCCAACAGGTTGTCAAAGAGGTCAGCACATATTTCAAGAATAAGGTGTTTTCTACAATAGTACCAAGGAATATCCGGCTCTCGGAGGCTCCTTCCCACGGCCTTCCGATTTCAAAATATGATCCTGCTTGCAGCGGCGCAAAGGCCTACAAAAGCCTTGCAAATGAGGTTCTCGAACGTGGCATCTAAACGCGGCCTTGGGAAGGGGCTTTCGGCCCTCCTCCCCGATAATATCGAAGATTTCAAACTCGACGATAAGAAGGATGCCCCCTCTCGAGGGGGTGAGCTTCTTGTATCACTCGATAAACTCTCCCCAAACCCCGCACAACCCCGAAAAGACTTTAAGAATGAAGAGATGGAAGAACTTGCCGAATCCATCAGGCAGCAGGGCATAATTCAGCCGATTATTGCCGAAGACAGCGGCGGGGGAAATTATACCATAGTGTCAGGAGAGAGGAGGGCAAGGGCGGCCCGCCTCGCAGGTCTTTCGGAAGTACCCGTGGTCTTAAGGAAGTACTCAGAGGAAAAGCGCATGGAAGTCTCGCTCGTAGAGAATATTCAGAGAGAAGACTTAAACCCGATTGAAGAGGCTGCCGCCTACAGGCAAATTATGCAAACAGAAGGCCTCTCCCAGGATGATCTTGCAAAGAAAGTGGGCAAGAACCGCGCAACCGTTGCAAACTCTCTTAGACTTCTTAAACTCCCTGCCGAAATGCAGGAAAGTCTAAGAAAGGCTGAGCTCTCGCCCGGCCATGCAAGGGCCCTCCTCTCCGTTACAAATCCGGTGGCCCGGGAAAACCTCTTCCTTGAAATCGTTAAAAAAGGCCTTTCTGTAAGAGAAGCCGAGAAAAAAGCCGCAGTAAGCGGGGGCACAAAAGCTCAGAAGCAAAAAAAGAAAAAGGGAAGGGCTCCTGAGCTTGAAGCAATGGAAGAGAAGTTTATTACCCGGCTTGGCACAAAAGTGAAAATCGACGGAGATTTTAATAAGGGCACTGTTCTAATCGACTATTATTCAATGGAAGATTTAGACAGGCTTTATAATATACTCGGAGGTTCCAAATGATAGACCATAAGTTAATCGATAATTTTACCCTTTTATCAAAGGATTTTGCGGTAAAATGGAAGAACATGGTTCGTAAAACTCCTCAGCTCAGTCATTATAATACCATGGATGATAATGCCCTTATTGAATTGAATGCCCCCTTTTATCCTCTTTTTGCAAAAACCCTGGACAGGGGACTTGATCGCAACCTTATCGGGAATTTTTTTGCGAGTATGGGCAAGGTCAGAATGGAAGAAGGATACCCCATTTCCGAGGTTATTTATGCCCTGACTCTTGCAGAAAAGGTCATTATTGAGTATCTAATGACCGAATTTGCACCCGAGAGCACAACAAAAATGTATCAATCCATGGGTGTTATTACAAAAATATCCGAATTCTGCCTTATGGGATGCTTTTATTTAACAAAAGGATACCTTGAAGCGGTCTATACTAAAATGAATATCAATGATAGAGTATCTGAAGAGTTATTAAAAAGGTATTTTAAGGACGATTTTTTCTTTAAACAAGAATAATACCGAGTAAAAATGGAAGCACTTGAGATAAAGACAGTTTTTATTCTTGAATTTGCAAATATTTCAATCCCGATATCCGAAACTGTGCTTGTCTCTTGGCTGGTCATGCTTATCCTTATAATTGCATCAGTCCTGCTCACCCGCCGCCTTAAGGAAATCCCCTCAGGCTTCCAGATCTTTTTAGAAGCCGGGATCGATTTTTTAAATAATTTTGCAAAAGATCAGTTCGGTGCCTTTTCCAAATTCCTTGGTCCCTATATGGGCTCCCTCTTCCTTTTCCTCATTGTTGCAAATATGATAGGTCTTTTTTCCCCCTCCGAGGGAATTTCATTATTCAGCCTGGAGTTTAGTGCCCCCTTTGCCATCCATCCTCCCACCAGAGACATTAATGTCACGGCAGCCCTTGCATCAATGTCGATCTTGCTTCTTTTAGTTTGCGGTTTATTTGCAAGGGGTATTACCGGATGGTTTAAGCATTTGCTTCATCCGATACCGATGATGCTGCCCTTTAATATTCTTGAGTACGCAACAAGGCTTCTCTCTCTTGCCCTCCGTCTCTTCGGAAATGTCCTTGGCAGTGTTGTCATTATGGGCCTTATTTCAGGTCTTGTTCCTGTAATTATTCCGATGCTTCCTGCCATTTATTTTGAAATTTTCGACGGAGTAATTCAGGCTGTCATTTTTGTATTTCTAACCAGTCTTTATATTTCTGAGGCTGTTAAGGTTCACGATTAAGGAGTAAAGAATGGAACTTCAATTTTTAATTGCCATTGGTGCAGGTATTGCGGTTTTTACCGGCATTGGAGCAGGTATTGGCATCGGAATTGCAACATCCGGTTTTGTGCAGGCGGTTTCCCGTCAGCCTGAGGCTGCGAATAAAATGACACCCCTATTCCTCTTGGGTGTTGCGCTTGCCGAGGCAACCGCTATTTACGGCCTTGTTGTTGCACTTGTGTTAATAACCAGACTGGTATAAAAACTATGTTGGATTTCTCTGTTACCTTTTTTATTACAATAATAAATATCACTTTTTTATTTTTAATACTAAGAGCGATATTGTTTAAACCGGTAACGAAATTCATGGAAGACAGGGCAAAGCGTATAAAAGATTCAATTGACGAGGCAGAGATTGATAAGGCCCATGCCAAAGATCTTATTGCCAAGTATGAGGGGAGCCTAAAAACCGCAAATGCCGAAGCAGACTCAATTATACGCTATGCCAAGGAGCTGGCAAATATCGAGGCCGAGAAGATAATTTCAGACAGCCGCATCATTGCCGAAAGAGAGCTGACAAATACTCGCAAGCAATTGGAAATGGAACACCGTGCTGCTATTGCCAACTTTAGGCAGGAAGCGGCAGCTCTTGTTGTTGCCACAGCTTCAAAGCTGCTTGAAAGAGAAATTGACGGCGAAGACTCAAGGCAATACGCTCAAATACTTCTTAACGAAGTTGCAGGCGACCCGGAAAAGGATTGATATGAAATCCGTTAGGACCTGGGCAATGGCATTTATTAACTCTGCCGAAAATGAAGGCCTTGACATTGCCTATTCCATAGACACTCTAAAGGAACTCTCATCTCAGGTTAAAGCTCTTTCCGGATTCTTTTATGGCAGAAACGCTGCTGCGATGCTTGAAAATCTTCTTAGGGAAGAAATTAAGAAGGCCAATCTCTCAGATGAGGGGCCTGCTTCCTTAAGCATTGAGCTTAGTGTGCGCTTTATAATCCTAACTGTAAGAAAAAATATGTTTAAGCAATTAAAATTAATTATTGATGATATTACCCGCATCATGAATAAAAGGTGGCAAATAATAGAAGCAACGATGGAATACGCATTGCCCTGCGAAGAGCAGGCTGAGTTTGAAAATAGTCTGTCGGAGGCAATAAAAAGGAGAAGCGGTGCAAGTAAGGTGCTTCTAAGCACAAGGCAGAATCCGGCCCTGCTTGGCGGTTATAGAGTTAGAATAGGTGATGATGTATTTGACGCAAGCATAAGGAGTCAACTTGAGGAGCTGAAAATTGGTTTACAAAGCGATATGGGTGACTTATTTGACGGTGGGGATATAGATGGCTAATTACGGAAACCTCTCCAGAATTCTGGAAGACAAGATTAAAAATTGGGATATTAAGACCGCTTCCGGTTCAACCGGCTTCGTTGTACAAGTTGGTGACTCGGTTGCCAATGTCCACGGATTATCGAACGTTGTTTACGGTGAATTACTTGAGTTCAGCTCAGGTGCAAGCGGCATTGCTCTAAACCTTGAAGAAGAGGGTGTCGGCTGTATCCTTCTTTCCGGCGAGTCGGAAGTAATGGACGGCGATGAAGTAAGGAGCACCGGAAGGGTGGTTTCTGTTCCGACAGGCAATTCTCTTATCGGCAGGGTGCTGAACCCTCTCGGGGAGCCGATTGACGGCAAGGGCCCCATTAATCCCGAGAAATGGCTGCCTGTGGAGCATCCGGCAGCCTCGGTCATAGACAGGGGCAGTGTAAACACGCCTCTTCAAACAGGACTGCTCTCCATTGATGCAATGATACCGATAGGCAGGGGCCAGAGGGAACTTATTATTGGTGACAGGCAGACAGGTAAAACTGCAATTGCAATTGACACAATCATCAATCAAAGAGATAAAAATGTATATTGCATTTACTGTGCAATAGGACAGAAGGCATCTTCCGTTGCAGCAATTCTAAAGAACCTCCAAAAAGAAGGTGCAATGGATTATTCCTTTATCGTTCTTGCATCTGCTTCAGACTCTGCAGCCCTGCAATACCTTGCACCTTATTCGGCAGTAGCAATGGCAGAGCATTTCATGCATCAGGGAAAGGACGTGCTGATTGTTTACGATGACCTTTCCAAACATGCCGTTGCCTACCGTACAATCAGCCTCCTCCTGCGAAGGCCGCCGGGAAGAGAAGCTTTCCCGGGTGATGTTTTTTATCTTCACTCGCGGCTTTTAGAGCGTGCCGCTAAGCTTTCTGATAATCTTGGGGGCGGCTCGATTACCGCTCTGCCGATTGTCGAAACCCAGGCAGGTGATATTTCTTCCTATGTACCAACAAATGTAATTTCCATTACTGACGGTCAGATCTTTCTGGATTCCGACCTCTTCAATTCGGGTTTCCGTCCTGCGATCGATGTCGGCCTTTCAGTAAGCAGGGTGGGCGGCTCGGCACAGTATAAGGCCATACGAAAGATCGCAGGCAGGCTGAGGCTCGACCTTGCCCAGTACCGTGAAATCGAAGCCTTCGCGCAGTTTGGCAGTGACCTTGACAAGGCTACCCAGGAAAAGCTTGCCCACGGTCAGAGGCTTATGGAATTGTTCAAACAACCTCAATATAGTCCATTTAATACAGCAGGGCAGTACAGTATTCTCTACGCTGCAGTAAATAGTCTTCTTATGGATGTTAAGACATCGAATATAAAAACATTTATCAAAGGTTTTCTGGAATACCTGGAATCTCATCATCGGGAATTAATGGAGGATATAATTAGAACAGGTGAATCGACGGCTGAAACAGAACAGATTCTTATGGATGCCATTATAAGCTATAAACAGATAGCAGAGCAGAATTAAGGCCCCGTAATGGAAAATTTAAGAGACCTGCGCCTTAGGATGCGTGCAATTGAGCAGACTTTACAGGTGACAAAGGCAATGAACCTAATCTCTACTGCAAAGCTTAGAAAGGGCAGAAGAATACTCATGGACACAGAGCCATACTTTGCAAGAATCCAAAAAACCATGTTTGACATTATTTCCGGTGCAGGATCTGTGCGCAGTAAGTTCTTCGCAGCTCCAAATACAGAAAAAAAATCCCGTGCTGCCATTTTAGTTATTACAAGTGATAAGGGTCTTGCAGGCGGTTACAACGCAAATATAGTAAGGCATGTATACGAACTTTGCGAGAGAGTTAATAACCCTGTTCTTATTCTTGTAGGAGCAATAGGTTATAGGAACTTTTTACATTCACCTCTTTTAATTCTTGAAAATCTTTCTTATAAATCAAAGCTCCCGGACATGGACGATGCAAAGGAGCTGTCGGAATATATTATTTCACAGTTTGTTTGGGGATTATTTGACGAAGTTTATATAGTTTATACCCACATGTATAGCTCAATTAAACTGGCTCCAAAAGAATTGCAGTTACTTCCATTAAATGCAGAAAAATTTCAGAGTGAATTTGAAAAGAGCGGCGGAAAGCGTTCAGAGAGGTCTTTTGAATTTGTTCCATCTAAACACGAAGTTTTTGAGCACCTGATTCCCATGTATTCAAAGGGGATCATATATAGCTGTCTTGTAGAAGCATACGCAAGCGAACAAAGCGCAAGGATGTCGGCGATGGACGAGGCAAGCAAAAATGCCGAGGAAATGCTTACTTCACTGAAAACCCGCTATAACCGTATTCGGCAAGCGAGAATTACACAAGAGTTAAGTGAAATTGCAGGCGGCGCTGAAGCCTTAAAGGAGAGATTATAATGGCGAAGCCGGGTTATATTATACAGGTAACAGGGCCGGTTGTGGATGTCAGCTTTGAAGCAGGATTTGTCCCAAGAATCTTAAATGCACTTACCGTTAAAATTGACACAGATTCTAACAGTCACGATATGGTTCTGGAAGTGTTGCAGCATATCGGAGATAACAGGGTTCGCTGTGTATCAATGGAAGCCACCGAGGGACTAAAGCGGGGACTCCCCGTATTTGACACAGGGAGCCCGATCAGGGTTCCTGTCGGAAATGAAGTTCTGGGGAGAATGTTCAATGTTACAGGTAAAGTCATAGATGATAAGGGATCATTTTACGGTAAGCAGTACAGTTCAATACACAGAAATGCGCCTGAGTTTGCAGAGCAGAGGCCTGCAACAGAAATTTTTGAAACAGGCATAAAGGTAATTGACCTTATTGCCCCATATACAAGAGGCGGCAAGATAGGACTTTTCGGAGGTGCCGGAGTCGGTAAGACCGTTTTAATAATGGAGCTTATACGGAATATAGCCACAGAACATTCAGGCTATTCGGTCTTCTCCGGGGTTGGAGAGCGCTCAAGGGAAGGTGCCGATCTCTGGAAAGAAATGAATGAATCAGGTGTTGTCGATAAAACAGCCCTAGTCTTCGGTCAGATGAACGAGCCCCCCGGTGCGAGGATGCGTGTCGCACTTGCCGCCCTGACCATGGCCGAGCATTTCCGCGACTCTGAAGGCCAGGACGTATTATTATTCATAGACAATATTTTCAGATTTATTCAGGCGGGTTCTGAAGTGTCCGCTCTTTTAGGGCGTATTCCAAGCGCAGTAGGTTATCAGCCGACACTTGCAAATGAAATGGGTGCATTGCAGGAAAGGATTGCAAGCACTTCAAAGGGCTCGATTACAAGCATACAGGCTGTTTATGTACCAGCCGACGATCTAACAGACCCTGCACCTGCGACAACCTTTGCCCATCTTGATGCAACAACCACCCTCTCGCGAAAGATCGTGGAGCTTGGTATTTACCCCTCGGTTGATCCCCTCGCTTCAGGATCGCGCATCCTTGACCCTGCAATTGTAGGCGAGGAGCATTATCGCACAGCAACCGATGTTCAGCATTGCCTGCAACGATACAAAGAACTTCTGGACATAATCGCCATTTTAGGAATGGACGAACTTTCCCCTGAAGATAAGCTCGCCGTATCGAGGGCAAGAAAGATACAAAGATTTTTCTCCCAGCCCTTCTTTGTTGCCGAGAAGTTCTCGGGAACTCCCGGCCGTTATGTGCCCGTGAAGGAAACCATCCGGGGCTTCAGGATGATCCTTGACGGAGAATGTGACTCGATGAGCGAGCATGCCTTTTATATGGCAGGCACCATAGACGATGTTATTGAAAGGGTAAATTAGTCATGGCGATTATGTTCCCCCTCGAAATACATACCCCCTATCGCCTTTTTTTTTCTGATTCTGTTCTTGCATTCTCTCTTACATTAATTGATGGGGAAATTGCCGTTTATGCAAACCATGTGCCTTTTACGGCTCCGGTTATACCCTGCATTTTAAGGATTAAGGACAAGGACGAGGTTTGGAAAACAGCTTTTATTTCAGAGGGCATTCTCGAAGTAGGGGAGCAAAAAGCGATACTTATTTCTGATGATGCCGAGTGGCCGGATGAAATAAATTACGAGAGGGCAATTGCTTCCAAAGAAAGAGCAGAACAAACCCTGGAACATATAATGTTAAAATTCGAGAAGACAACAGCATTATCTGCCCTGCAAAGGGCAAACGCCAGGATCAAGGTCTATGAGCAGGCTGATAAGAAGAAATGAGTATCTATGCTGATGTAATAAATGAAATCATCAAACTGCCCCATGCCGGCACTTTAAGAATAGTTCTTGGAAAACCCGGAAACGAAAAAACCCTAATTAAACCAATTCTTTTAAAGGGAGTTAATGCATGGCAATGCGAAAGAATAATCAAGGGGGCAAGTTTCCATGAAAATATTTCTGAACCGGGTTTTCTCCTCTTCCTTGAAAGACTCTTTAACGAAGAAGGGTTTAAGAATATCACTATAATTACCATGGAAAGTGTTATAACTTACCGTGTATCAAAAAAGCAGACCCTTCATCGAAGTAAGTCCGAGAATAAAAGCCCCGTAAAACCCACTCTAACTCACGACAAAAAGAAAAACCATATCCTTATAGAGGGGATGCAGGTGCAGCCCCTTGTGGACCTCGGTGTTTTCACTGCTGACTATAAAATTATTAAGGCTAAGTATAATAAGTTCAGACAGATAAACAGCTTCCTTAAAATTATCGAAAGCGGCATTGCAGCCATGTCGCCCGGCAAGTCCTGCAACTCTTTAAACATTCTCGAGTTCGGCTGTGGGAAATCTTATTTAACTTTTATTTTATACTATTACTTTAAAATAATCAGAAAAATCGATGTTAAAATAACCGGTTATGATCTAAACAGCGAAATTGTTGACTACTGTAATGGTATTGCTAAAAAGTATGGGTATGACGATCTTTCTTTTAATTGCGGCGACATATCGGAGATAAAGACATTTGAAAGCAAGCCCGACATCATCATAACCCTTCATGCCTGCGATACCGCAACAGATAAGGCCTTATACAATGCCGTCACCAATAAAGTAAAATATATCTTCTGCGTTCCATGCTGCCAAAAGGAGCTGAACCAAAAAATAAAGTCCAAAGATGAGCTTTCGTTATTACTCCGTTACGGACTAATAAAGGAACGCTTCTCGGCCCTGCTCACAGACACTATACGCTGCGAGCTTCTTGCAGGTGAAGGATATGCCGTGGATTTGGTGGAATTTGTCGGAGAAGAGAATACCCCTAAAAACATCATGATTCGGGCAAGGTATTCAGGTTTTAAGAAGGACAATGCTGAAAAGGTGAAGAAACTTCTTTTAAGGTTTGACCTTGAGCAAACCCTTTTTAACCTGATCAAGGGAAATAAGGTAGATTGACACCTTTTTTTAATTAAGGTTAGAATAAATCCTAAGGAGAAGGTTACATGAGCACGGCAGTACTTATAATTCTGTGTATTTTTTCTGTTTCCATGGTTTCTGTACTCCTGCCTCATTTCGGTAATATCGCAAAATTAAAGAAAGACAAGGAAATTGAAAAATTAAAATACGAAAAAGAAATTATGTTATTAAAGCTCGAAAGTGAAAAAATCCAATTAAAGCTCCTTGAAGAAGAGAATAAGAAACTCGATAGAATAATTTACGAACAAAAATCTTAAATTTCTGCCGCTCGCCGGACTAAAGCCACAGGTAAATCTTATGAAGCTTTGAGCAGGCAAACCATGTGCCGAGGCAAAGGAGCACGAAGCCCGGCAGGGGAGTAATCCAGGTATCAGAGAGCAGCAGCATATTCCTTCCTGTAAATGCAAGGAAGACACCGATGCCTATGGAAATATAAGTGCGGGAATCCCTTAAGTAGGCTGAAATAAAGAAGGAAATAATTGTAACAGAAAATATCCCCATTTCGGCAAGGGACAGCATCGATGCATATCCCTTCCCGTAAATAAAGGTAGAATCCCAATATAAATTGTCAACCGGAACGTAGGAGGCTATCAGCATACTCGCTAAAACCATAAGGGAAAAGACAGTTTGCTGCTTCTGGAAATCATAACCTGCAGCAAAAAGACCTGCCGCGAAAAGTGAGAACAAACCGAAGTATCGCCCGAAGAGCAGAGAGCGAAAGGCGGCGATGGAATACATCGAAGGAAATGAAAGAGTCCCCGTAAGGGGTATCATCATCCTTGCAAATTCAAATGAAAGAGATATTGCAAAAAAGCTAAGGAATAGGACTTCGGGGGACTGGGTTTTCTCGAAGAAATAATAGATAACTGCGATGCTTATAAGGGAGTAGGCCGCAGCAGCAACCATGGTCCAGAAAGGAACATAGGCCGAAGGCAGGGCAAAATGATAAACAATACTTTGAAAAAAGCCGTTTGAGCGAAGAATAGCAGATTCACTAAAGGCAGGAAAATCCGTAAAAATAAAGTACCCGGACACTCCGATAAAGATCAATGAAAAGCCGGCAAGAATTATCCCCCCCCGTAAAAAATTATTCCTTGCTGTTAGAGTCATATCGTATGATATATCATAATGAGCGCCTGCTCAAGAGCACTTGCTCAAGTGCGCCTGCTCAAGACTCCCTGTAAAGAACCGATATTATATAAGAGGAGAAATCCATGTTTAATAAAAAGGCTGTTTTTATAATGGCGCTTGCCCTCTTAACAGTATACGGGCTTTTCCCCGGGGATACGGCAACCTTTGTCGACCTTGGCTTCTCCAGGGACGGCAGATTCTATATGTTCGGCCAGCATGGGGTTCAAACGAATACATTAAGACCCTGGGCTGACCTATTTGTCGTAGATGTGGCACAGAATAACTTTGTAAGTAATGGAAGACATACATATATTCACGAAAACCCGGTAATTGCAGGCCAAAACGGCTCAGGTGCCCTTAACAGGCTCATTGTCCAAAATGCACCCCTTGCAGAAAGGCACCAAATAGATTATAACTTCCAGGGCCTGCCCCTCTTTATTTCTCTTGACAATACTGACGACTCCGTTTCCTTTAGAGATTTTGAATCAGGCGCATCCTACAATGCAACTTTGGTTTCATTTATTGAAGGCTCAGGCGAATCACTTAGGTCATCATTCTTTATAAACCTTGAAAGGACAAATAGGGACGGCTCAAATAAAAGTTATATAGTCGGAACTCCTCATTTTAGAAGGCCCCAAATCGCCTCGTATCGAATTCAAAGGGTGATGGTCGCCCCAAGTGACGCCTCAATGATCTTCGTAATCGAAATGAGAAGATGGGAGGGCGAGAGCTTCAGCATTCGCTATATGGTCGAGGCTGTTCGCTTATAATTATCCTTACACGGGCGAAAAATCTGTGTAACCCGATTCCCGTCCTCAGAAAGAAATCTTAAATACATCCTCTCAAGGGGGATAGACCTCTGCCATAGGGTCTCAAGTTGAACCTCAATTGCCATTTCTGTAATTTCTTCCCCGGTTAACTGTCTCTTTTCTTGGGAAAAATAATAATCTCCTTCGGGCAGTTCAAAATAATCCTCGGATTTCCCCGGAACCCCGCTAAAAATCAATTTCCCCGGGAAAATATCCCTCTTGGGCTCAAAGCTCACTCCCTGTACCTTATCCAGGGTAAAGCAGAAGAGCCTTTCCCCCTCCTCGGGGCAATTAAAGGGCTCCCGCCAATCATCAGGAGTATAAAAAAGCGGAGAAGCAAGTTTTAACCTTAAAATTGTAAAATCCATAAAAAAATATACAAAAAAATCTCAAAATAATAAAGCGTCCTGCATATTGGCGCAGTATATGGTTAGGAGGATATGATGATAAAATATCGATTGACCGTTTTTGCTCTGCTGATGTGCACGCTTTTCACTGCCTGCTCAACAGGAGAGGTCCTAATGCAGATCATTGAAAACAAGGCCGAGGTGCCTGTTTTTCTCGGCTGCCGCCCCATAACGCCCACAGAAATACTATTCAGCTTTTCTGCGGAGGTGGAGGTGGTTTCCCTCAATTTTGACCCTGCTGTGGAGATTGGCTCCATAGAGGGCGGCTCTGATGTCAGGGTGACCCTTAATAAGCCGATAGAGGAGGGGAAGAGGATCACCGCCGATATCCTTGTCGAAGATGCGGGAACGAATACCCTGAATGTCATCGTGCCGTTTAGGGCAAGGAACGATCGCATGCCAAAGCTCATTTTTAATGAGGTTCGCACCGAATATTCAAGGCCGAGGGTGGAATTTGTTGAGTTTCTCATTCTTGAGGCAGGAAATCTTGGTGCCTTGCGTCTTTTTATTGCCTCTGTCTCTGTTTCTGTGCCTGTTTATGAGTTCATGCCCGCTGAGATTAACGCAGGCGAGTATCTTGTGCTTAATTTAAGGACCATTGAAGATGTAAGTGATAGTCCCAATGAGCTCCATTTGCCCGGAAATACCAAATTGCTCCGCAGAACCGATGCTCTTTGGCTAATGGATCAGGATGATAATATCCTCGATGCCCTGCTTCTTAGTGAAAACCCGGGGCCTGTATGGGCAAGTCAGAATCTGATAATGGCGGCAGAACTCTTTGGAAGGCATAATGCCTGGCAAGTTGACGGCGGGGCGGAAGGCCGGGCCCCGACTCCCGCAGATGCTGTAATAACTTCGGGAACCACCGCTACAAGGACAATCAATCGGGATGAGAGTACCCCTCCTTCAAGAAGTCCTTCAGGAAGGGCGGAAAACTGGTATATAACTGTTACAAGCGGAAATTCCCCGGGCAGGTTAAACAATCCCGGAAGACATAATTAAATTAAGCCAATAAAAAGAGCCTCGATATCGTTTTTTGGCAGGGCGCCTGCCGCCTGATTCGCTATCTTCCCGTCTTTATACACTACCAGGGTTGGTATGCTTCTAATGGTATGGCGTCTTGAAAGCTCATCTTCCTCATCCACATTTACCTTGCAAACTTTTAAACGGTCTGTATATTCTTCTGCAAACTGGTCAATTACAGGGCCGATCATTCTGCACGGCCCGCACCAAGCCGCCCAGAAATCAACTAATACAGGAATTGATGACTGTATTACCTCGCTCTCAAAGTTTTCACCGGTTACCACAATGCTTTTGCTCACAACTTTCCTCCCTGTTATTAATTATTTTATTTCTTCCCATTTTATCTTAAGTCCAAGGTTTCTTCAAGGCTTATATCAAATGCATTCATAATTTACTTCATTAAAAATTTAGTTTATACTTACAGGCATGTTAAATAAATATATCGAACGGTTCCGTTCAGCCCTAAAAATACAGACAGACTGGGCAACGAGCGATAAAATCGCAATAGAATCAAGTCTTAGCCGCTTCCAGGATTTCTTAAAAGAAGCCTACCCGGCATTTCACAAAGCCGCAGAGTGTCATATCCTCTCGCCCTATGCAGTTGCCTACCGCTGGCCCGGTGCTTCACCGGAGAAACTACCTGTTTTATTAATGGGACATTATGATGTGGTCCCCGCAGAAACAGAAAAATGGTCTGTGGAACCCTTCGGCGCCGAGATGAAGGACGATTTTATCTATGGCCGCGGTGCCCTGGATATGAAGAATATTGTTATAGCCATTATGGAAGGAGCCGAAAACCTCTGTACTGCCGGCTTTAAGCCAAAGGGTGATGTCTGGATCGCCTGGGGAGGGGATGAGGAGAGATCGGGTTCTCTTGGAGCAGTTCATACTGCAAAATGGTTTAAAGAAAAAGGAGTGAAATTCTCCTATGTAATCGATGAAGGAACCCCTGTCGCTGTCGATCAGATCCGCGGGGTTCAAGGTCCCCTTGCCCTTATTGGGATCGAAGAGAAAGGTTTCTTGAGTCTTAGACTGGAGGTCGAGCAGAAGCCCGGCCATGCCTCTCAGCCGCCTGAGGAACAGGCTGCAGCAATTCTTGGCCGTGCCCTTATCAATATATCGAAAAGGCCCTTCCCCTGGCTCCTTACTCCCGCCGTGGAAGCTTTCTTTAAGTCCCTTGCCCCCCATGTTACGGGCATAAGCAGTTTCGTGATGAAAAATGCCCGCCTCCTCGGGCCCTTATTCTTCAAAGTTGCAGCAACCGGTCCCTCAACAAGGGCTCTTTTGCGTAATACAGTCGCGATGACCATGCTGGAAGGAAGCATGGCAGATAATGTTATGCCTTCCCTTGTCAGGGGTGTTATCAATCTTAGACTCCTTCCCCCATGGACCGTGGAAGAGGCTATTCGCTTTATCGAATCTAGTATCGCCGATGACAGAGTCAAGGTTTCCATACACGGCTTTGGGAGTAACCCAATGAAGAGCGGCCCCGATCAGGCATCGCAAAAGAGCCCCGGCTGGAAGGAAATCTTTTCAGCCTTCGATCGCAGTTTTCCCGGAGTCCCCGTCCTTCCATTTTTAATGCCTGCAACCACCGATTCAAGGCACTATAAGGAAGTCGCGGACTATATATTCCGCTTCTGTCCGTTTAAAGTTAACCCCGAAGAAATGTCGAGGATACACGGGCATGACGAGAGGATTTCCATCGAGAACTTGCAGAAAGGTCTTGAGTTTTACACCGCTCTTATGGAGCAGTTTTAGTTTTAACAATGAATTCCATCCTTTTGTTTCAATCGATCCGAACAAAGGCCCGCGCCGATTTCTCCCGCTCCCCGGGGCCCGGCGGGCAGAATGTCAACAAGGTAAATACAAAGGTGACCCTGCGCATACACTTGGATGATTTGGCAGGCCTAAGCGAGGATGAACAGAAGCGATTACGGGAAAGCCTCGCCTCTCGTATTACTACGGCAGGTGAGATTGTTATAAGTGCGAGCGAAGAGCGATCTCAAAGGATCAATCTTGAGCGTGCCTATAGCCGTATGGAAGCCCTTATTGTGAATGCAGGGCGGCTCCCCCGCACCCGCAGAGCTACAAAGCCGAGTAAGGCCGCAAGGGAAGAAAGGCTTAGAGCAAAGCGCCTAAAGAGCAGGAAAAAAGTTGAGCGCAGTTATAAGCCTGATACTACATAAATTGCTAACGGGAGATTAATATGTCATCAAACGAAAAGCTGTTAATTGAAAAGTACTCAGGCCTTATTGAAGAGCAGAGGGGCAATGCTTCAAGAGCATTTGCCTTGGAGTTTCATTATACAAAAAAGGTTTTAAATAATTATGTCGATAAAAATTCGACGATAATAGAAGTCGGGTGCGGCACCGGTTATTATGGACTATACCTTTCAGAGTTATGCAAGGAATATACCGGGGTTGATCTGATTAAGGAGAATATCGAGCTGTTTAACAGCAAAATAAGTGATAATAAAATTTTGAACTGTAAGGCACTTGTGGGGGACGCAACAAACCTTGTAAATATAGATAATGAAGTATTTGATCTTGTCCTTGTATCGGGGCCAATGTATCACCTGCCCGGAGCAGAGAGGGACTTGGTTTTCGAAGAAGCAAAAAGAATCTGCAAGAAAAACGGTATAATTATTTTCACCTATCAAAACAGGCTAGGTGTTTATTTACAAGCCTGTATCCTAAGTAACCCCGATGAATACCCGAACGAAACTGCAAACAATTTCTTCCTTGAAAAATCCACAAGCGACAAATCCCCCGGCCTATTCTTTTTCACAAGCCCCGAAGAAATGAAATCGCAGGCAAAAAAGCATAAATTAAGAATACTCAAAAATGTCGGAGTAAAGTATTACTTTAACAGTAAGTTAATAGACAACATGGACGATCCAAAGTATAAGTGCTGGATGGATTTCCTCGATCATCTCTGCGAAAGCGAATCCGGCGCAGGCCTCAGCGTCCAGGCCCTGCTTGTCTGCCGGAGGGAGGAGTGATATGGCTAAATCAAAAGGAGCGAAAATCGATTCATCTGCATCAATTGAGAAACTGCTCTGGAAATCTGCCGATAAGCTAAGAAAAAATATAGACGCTGCAGAATATAAACATGTTGTCCTTGGTCTAATATTTTTAAGATACATTTCTGATGCCTTTGAAGACCTTTATGCAAAGTTAAAGAGCGGGAAAGGGGAATATGCAGGAGCAGACCCTGAGGATAAAGACGAGTATAAAGCGGAAAATATTTTCTTTGTTCCAAAGGTTGCTCGCTGGTCATACCTACAATCCATGGCAAAATTACCCACCATTGGTAAAGTTGTCGATGATGCCATGGATGCCATTGAGAAGGATAATCCATCGCTTAGGGATGTATTACCCAAAGTATTTGCCAGGGGCAATTTGGACCCTGCTAACCTTGGCGGGTTAATCGACCTTATAGGGAATATTGCCCTTGGGGATGCGAAAGATCGAAGTGCTGATGTACTTGGCCATGTATTTGAGTATTTCCTTGGAGAGTTCGCCCTTGCCGAAGGTAAAAAAGGCGGTCAATTCTATACCCCGCGAAGTGTTGTAGAACTTTTAGTAGAAATACTTATGCCATACAAGGGCCGTATATTCGATCCCTGCTGCGGTTCAGGCGGTATGTTCGTACAGTCTGAAAAGTTTGTGACCGCCCACAAGGGTAAAATAAATGATATAAGCATCTATGGACAGGAAAGCAATCAGACCACTTGGCGACTTGCGAAAATGAATCTTGCAATCCGCAGTATCGACAGCTCCCAGGTCAAGTGGAACAACGAAGGCTCATTTTTAAATGATGCTCATAAAGACCTTAAGGCCGATTTTGTTATTGCTAACCCTCCCTTTAATGACAGCGACTGGTCGGGGGATCTTCTCCGGAATGACGGCAGGTGGAAACACGGTGCTCCTCCTGCGGGAAATGCAAACTATGCGTGGATTCAGCACTTCCTTTACCATCTAAGCCCAGGCGGCATTGCCGGCTTTGTTCTTGCAAAAGGCTCGCTGACTTCAAAGACATCCGGTGAAGGTGATATACGCAAGGCATTGATCGAGGCTCATCTTGTTGATTGTATTGTCAATCTTCCGGCTAAGCTCTTTTTGAATACCCAAATACCTGCATGCCTCTGGTTCCTGTCTCGCAATAAGTCCAACGGTAATTATAGAAATAGGACTGAAGAGATATTGTTTATAGACGCACGAAACGAAGGCCATCTGATTAATCGCAGAACCAGGGAATTATCAAGTGATGATATTCAAAAAATCGCCTCGACATACCATGAATGGCGAAAAAGCAAAGGAAAATACGAGGATATAAAAGGTTTTTGCGCCTCTGTAAACATTGAGCGTGTAAAGGAACTGGATTATGTGCTTACACCCGGCAGGTATGTAGGTCTCCCTGACGAAGAGGATGACTTTGATTTCAAAGAGCGGTTCAATAGCTTGAAGGCAGAGTTCGAGGAACAGTTGAAGGAGGAAGCAAGGCTGAATAAGGCTATACTGGAAAATCTTAAAAAGGTGAAAGTATGAGGAAAAGTACGAAAAACGATTATTCCGATATAATACAGCGTATAAAGGATGCCATACTTAAAAGCCGTTATCGTGCGGCATCTTTAGCAAATAAAGAATTATTATCTCTATACTACGGAATTGGTAGATATATTTCTGTAAACAGTCGGGAAGGGGTTTGGGGAACGAGTGCTATTGCTACCATATCTGAGAAACTACAACAAGAATTACCCGGTTTGCGTGGTTTTTCGGCATCTAATATAAAAAACATGAGATTGTTTTATGAAGAATGGGAGGAGTTCTTCACAATTCGCCGGCCGTTAGCCGGCGAATTAAGAACCCAATCGAAAGATATTGATATAGAAGTATTAACAGCATATCGCCAGCCGGTGGCTGGCGATTTAAAACCAGTAGAAATTGAATTATTTTTTATTATTGGTTTTACCCATCATTGCGAAATCCTTTCTAAGATAAAAACTTTTGAAGAGCGATTTTTCTATATTGGGCTCTGTGCTACTGAGTTTTGGAGTAAAGAAAAGTTGCGTTATAATTTGAAAAGTAATCTATACGCACAAAAAGGAAAAATATCTAATAATTTTAAGGCAACTATATCTGACAAAGATTTAAGGCGAAAAGCCCTGTTATCGTTTAAAGATGAATACCTGCTTGATTACATTAATATTGAATCACCCGATGACGAGCCGGATGAACGCGTCTTGGAAAGCGAAATTGTTAATAATATTAAGAAATTCATTATGTCACTCGGCAATGATTTTTCCTTTATTGGCAATCAATATAGGTTAGTTGTAGAAGAGCAGGAATACTTTATAGATTTGCTTTTTTTTAACCGACAGTTACAAGCATTGATAGCTATAGAACTAAAACGAGGTAAATTTAAACCTGAATATTTTGGGAAGATGAATTTCTACTTATCTATACTTGATGATTTGGTGAGGCTTCCGCATGAGAACCCGTCTATTGGTATTATTTTATGTAAATCAAAAAGTCACCGTGTTGTAGAATATGCTTTCCGTGACATGAAAAAGCCAATGGGAGTTGCTACCTATAAAACGGCATCAAAACTACCACCTGAATATAGAAATATACTTCCAAACGCGGAACAACTTAAGGAGTTGCTTTGAAGTGTAGTTATGAGTATTATTGTATTTCAGACTGTTTCCAAAATAGAATAGTTGAAAATAAAGCGCAACTGTTCAAAACGAGAGGACAGTTAGAACAAAATTGCAGACAGTGTCTGCAATTTTAAGTATTAATGGAGTAGCATATTAGGAAATTTATCGCACAAAATCTCCATGACACAAAGAGGGGGAATTTTGATATTAGACGAAACAGAACTAATTAGTAAAGGTCACGGAAAATGGTCAGAAAAAGGCGTTCCTCACAAAGGTTGGATATGTATAGATATTGAGGATACAGGAGAATTATCATCAGTATGTGAAATGTGTGAGAAACAGCTAATAAGGTATAAGCATTATATGAAACATTCAGATTATCAGAAAGTTCTTAAAGTTGGATGCGTTTGCGCTGGTAATATGGAAGATAATTTGGTGTCAGCAAGAAGGCGTGACGATTTCATGAAGTCACGGAGTAATAAACGAAAAAAATGGCTAAATAGAAACTGGAAGAGATCTGCTAAGGGTAATGATTATTTAAAGTCTGATGGATATTTAGTTGTTATGATGGACAAGAATGCTTTTTGGAGTGCTTTAATTCAAAGTGATGATAAGACATTTGTGAAATGGAGTCAACGTAAATATAAAACTATAAATGAAGCAAAATTAGCTGCATTTGATTATTTGACTAAAATATTATCAGAAAATCAATATTATGGGAAAGGAGTGTAAAATGAATGAGTGGCGGGAAGCTATCCTTGACGATATTGCGTCAGTAAATCCACCAGAGTTCTTAAAAAGAGGTGAAGCGGCAAAGAAAATCGCTATGGAATGCTTAAAACCGTTTATCAAAAAAATCAATGAATTTTCTATTGAACCTTTTAATGGAGGTATGAAATTTAGAAATGGTGATACTATTATTGCCAGAATTACTCCGTGTTTAGAAAATGGCAAGACCGCTTATGTTGATATTCTCGATCCAGACGAAATAGGTTTCGGCTCAACTGAATATATTGTATTAAGAGAAAAGAATGGCTTAAGCGATAAGCATTTTTTATATTACTATGCAATTTCCCCAGAATTTCGCGATGTAGCTATTCTTTCAATGACAGGAAGCTCTGGGCGTCAACGTGTAGAAACAAGTGTTATTAAGAACCATATTCTCTTTGTTCCCCCTCTCCTCGAACAGAAGGCTATTGCCAGAGTACTTTTCAGCTTAGATGATAAGATAGATCTACTTGACCGCCAGAACAAGACCCTTGAGGCTATGGCGGAGACCTTGTTTCGGCAATGGTTTGTAGAGGAAGCTGATGAGGGGTGGGAGGAAGGAAAGCTTCCAGATGAATTTTCCTTCATAATGGGTCAATCTCCTGTTGGTACTTCATTCAATTAAAATAAAATTGGTATTCCAATGTTTCAAGGAAATGCTGATTTTGGCTTTCGTTTCCCTTCTGAAAGAGTATATACTACTGAGCCCACTCGGTTTGCTGATCAATTTGATACACTTGTAAGTGTTCGGGCACCTGTTGGAGAGCAAAATATGGCTTTGGTAAAATGTTGTATTGGTCGTGGCGTTGCTTCCTTTCGATACAAGCACAACAGAGATTATTATACATATACGTATTTTAAGATCCGTTCGTTATTAATGGAAATAAGGCAATATAACGATGAAGGTACAGTCTTTGGTTCTATTGGAAAAGCTGATTTTGAATCATTGGATATAGATATTCCACCACAGGATTTGATACATAATTTTGAAAGAGTAGCAAAACCGATTAATGATAAAATTATAGAGAATTGTGGTCAAATCCGCACCCTTGAAAAACTTCGCGATTCCCTCTTGCCTAAGCTGATGAGTGGAGAAGTGATTTTAGAAGGATATAATCATGAATACAGATTTTGAAAAAAAACTTACTAAATCTATTATTTACGGGCAACTAGAAAAAAAATGTACTGAAAATTCTCAGCATGAAGTTTTAACCCTTGTATCAGAGGTAGGTAGTTTTGCAGTCATGCGTTTAAAAACAGTTATCAAAAATATGCCAGAATTCACATTGCACGATGATGTTCATATTTTCAATATGCTTGGGATTTTGGAAAAAATTATTCCAGCATCTAGTTTGATAAAATTGTCTATTCCAGATTTGCTTATGTTAATTCTTTCGGTGTTTTTACATGATATTGGTATGGCTCCAGATGAAAAATACATAAAAGCTTGGAAAAATCAACTTCTAGACAATGAATATGATGAAGAGTTACAGAAAGAGAAAGAAAATTTTGTCCGTTTCCGTTTAACATTTACACATCAATTGTCTGATATTAAACGATTTAATGCAGAAAGCGAATATTCAAAAGCGCAGCTTCTTGAAGATTATATTATTACTGAATATATAAGAACAACTCACTCAACACGTGCAAGGAAAATAATTGCAACTTATTGGGATAGAAGAATTATGTATCAAGATACAGATTTAACTGAGGATTTAGCTGCGATATGTTTTAGTCACAATGAAAATTATACTTACTTACTCAACATGGAAACATTCAAAGTTTGTGGTCAAGATACATACCTTTGCCTTCCTTTCATAGCTACATTATTAAGATTAGTTGATATTATAGATTTTGATCCTAAACGAACACCCCCGGTTCTGTTTTCGCATTTAGCTGTTAAAAATCCAGTTTCACTTACTGAATGGAGAAAACATCAAAGTATAAAGGCGTGGACAATATCATCGAAAAAATTGGTTTTTTCTGCACAATGTGAGCATCCAGCAATAGAGGCTGCAATACGATTAGTTTGCGATCAAATTGATGAAGAGTTGAGGAATGGAACAATAGTATTATCAAATTTATCAAATGAAGGCATGGATATTGACGAAACTATTTATAGAATACCATTACCACCTCGGGTAGATAGACAAAAAATACAAGCTAAAAAAGATATATCTACTGGAAAGCCAATCTATCGTTATAACAATACAAAATTTACATTAAACAAGAAGCAAATAATAGACTTACTAATGGGAACAAAACTATATGGAAAACCAGATGTCGCTTTACGTGAATTGTTGCAAAACTCCATAGATGCCTGCTTATTAAGAAAAAAGCTTTCAGAGATATGGGGTGTCGAATATAATCCGAAAATTAAAGTTTTACTATATAGAAGGAATAATATTGATTATATGCAAGTGAGCGATAATGGAATAGGAATGAATCAGCACATAGTAGATAATTACTATACGAATGTTGGTTGCTCTTACTATTCATCACGAGAGTTTAATGAACTTATAACTTCGTTTAAGTCTACATTTGTTCCTATTTCTAGATTTGGTATTGGCATACTATCATGTTTTATGGTAAGCGATTCTATGGAAGTTATAACGAGGAGAATAACCGGGCGTTTTGAATGTGATAATGCTTTAAATATATTAATTGAGGGACTAGAAAGTCTATTCGTAATATCTGACTCTAACAAAGAAGAACCAGGAACAGATACGATATTAACATTAAGACAAGTACATCCTTGGGAAAGAATGAATGAAAATGAATTTGTAGATTGCATTAGAACTATTATACCTAATCCAGCTGTATTAATTGACATAGAAACAGATAAAGGAAGTGTTATTCATTCGAGTGATTATTTTGAAGGTATGGATTTAAAACCTATGCTAGATTATTCATGGCATAATGAAAAAAATATTAGAAAGCTTGACATAGATTTAGAATGCGAAGAATATGGCTTTAAGGGCAAGGGTTGTGTTGGCATTCTTGTTAATAATGAAGTTCCTGTGGATGTAATTGAAGTGTTATCAAGAGATGTTAGAATAGATGAAGAAACATACACATTATCGTCTAATATTAAATATGGAATTAACTGCATCTCTGAAAATTCGACGAGCATTTCTGTTGACACTAATGGTAATATTGATACAGATACCTCTTTTACGGAGAAATTTAGATCAAAATCTTCATTGTCTATACATGGAATTGAAGTACCTTGTGATTTATTTTACAATTATACTAATAGGCAGTCAAAAACAATTATTGAAATGCCATTTCCATTTTCTTTTAGACTTGATATTGGACAACACAGCGAACTAAATTTAAATACAGCAAGAAACCAGATTGTTTATGATGAAAAGTGGTTGCTTTTTGAAGAAAATTTATATCGAATAATTTGCAAACAACTCGTATCTATTCTTAGTCCATCTGACTGGGGATTATTAAAGAATATAATCGGGAAAAATAAAGATAGTGTATTCAATAAAATTGCCCAACAATTTCAGGACAATGAAACAGTTATATTTTAATTGTGCCTATTATAGATTTAAGCCAAATCAGCACCCTCAAAAAACTCCGCAATACCCTCTTGCCAAAACTCATGAGTGGTGAAGAGAGGGTTGAGGTATAAGTTTATCATTTTTCAATCTTTTTTCATAGCCATTATAATCATTAAAATCTGTTGACTTTACAAAGATATCAAGAGCTTCTCCTACAAAAATTTTTTGTGCGATGTTATAATCAAATTTATGCTCAGCTACTTCAATTAGCCATGGGAATGTCCTTAGGTATTTTAGCAGAGCGATACCGGCGGCGGTTGGTGAGGAATTTCTGCTTTTCCACTTTGTTAAAGTACGCTGGGGTAGACCTACAGCCCTTTCAATCCCGGCAAAATTAATTTTTCTTTCCTCAAAATATTTTAAAACTTCATCAATATAAGCTTCATTAAGGGTAGAGAGGGCTTTTTCAATTACTTTATCATTTTCACCGGAAATGTCTCCTTTAAAATCACATTCCATACATTTATCATAAAAGATATCTATGCTCAAATTTTTACTCAAATCACCGCTTATAGTTTCATTCTGCATAAAATGTTCAATTTTATCTGATCCGCATGAAGGGCATAACTTTCTTTCATCCATATACATAAAATACAGCATTTTGGGACAAAATGTCAAACAATTTGTTCCATTATGGAACAGTTTTCTTGGCTTTTTGTTATATTTTGCTATTTTATTGATTTTTTACCCTTTCTTATGTTAATATTTCATAGGATCGAACAAAATGACTATTAAACTCAACGAATCAGCCATAGAAACCTATGCTATAGAACTCCTTGAAAAACAAGGTTATAAATACATCTACGGTCCCGATATCGCCGCAGACGGTGACAATCCTGAACGCTCCTCCTTTGAAGACATCTTGCTAATAGATCGCCTTAAAACAGCAGTCACCCGCATAAATCCCACCATTCCCATCGATGCACGGGAAGATGCCATAAGGCAAGTCCAACGCCTTACATCACCTGATCTCATAGCCAACAACGAAGTCTTTCACCGTATGCTCACAGAGGGTATTAATGTCAGCTATCAAAAAAACGGAAACAACCGCGGAGATTTAGTCTGGCTGATTGACTTTGATATGCCAAATAACAACGACTTTATTGTCCTTAATCAATACACCGTAGTAGAAAATAATGTAAATAAACGCCTGGATGTGGTCTTGTTTATCAACGGATTGCCCATTGTTATTATGGAACTAAAGAATCCTACAGATGAAAACGCTACTGTAAAGACAGCATTTAACCAAGTACAAACTTATAAACAGGCCATTCCATCTATTTTTAACTACAATGCATTTATAGTTATTTCAGATGGCCTTGAGGCTAAAGCAGGTACAATTTCCTCCGGTCTTAGTCGTTTTATGACATGGAAGAGTTCAGACGGTAAAGTTGTCGCATCTGCCCTAGAGGGAGAATTGGAAACGCTTATTCACGGAATGTTGAATAAAGATACACTCTTAGACCTTATTCGCCATTTCATTGTCTTTGAAAAAAGCAAAAAAGAAGACAAAGAAACAGGTATCATAACCATTCAAACCGAAAAAAAGTTGGCGGCTTATCATCAGTACTATGCAGTTAATCGAGCAGTAGAATCAACACTTCGTGCCGCAGGATATGTGGATGGAGATAGAGACCAAGCGCCATATACAACTGCAGAAATTGCAGCCGAATCTCCTGAAAGTTATGGTTTATATGGTGTCAAATCTCAGCCTGCAGGTGATAAGAAGGGAGGCGTAATATGGCATACTCAAGGCTCAGGAAAATCCCTATCCATGGTTTTTTATACCGGAAAGATAGTTCTGTGTATGAACAACCCGACAATTCTTGTTATAACCGACCGGAATGACCTCGATGATCAGCTTTTCGATACATTTGCCGCATCTCGGCAATTACTTCGCCAGGAACCTGTGCAAGCAGAAAATAGGGAGCAATTAAAGGATTTACTGAAAGTTGCTTCCGGAGGCATTGTTTTTTCTACAATTCAGAAGTTCCAGCCCGAAGAAGGCAATGTCTATGAAAAACTTTCGGATAGGACAAATATCATTGTCATTGCGGATGAGGCTCATAGAACCCAGTATGGGTTTAGGGCAAAGATAATTGATGATAAGGACGAGTCCGGTAACATTATAGGAAAAAAGATTGTATATGGTTTTGCCAAGTACATGCGTGATGCACTTCCTAATGCAACATATCTAGGGTTTACAGGGACTCCTATTGAAAGCACTGATGTTAATACACCCGCTGTTTTCGGTAACTATGTCGATGTATATGATATTGCTCAAGCTGTTACAGATGGAGCTACTGTCCGAATTTTCTATGAAAGTCGTCTTGCAAAGATCATATTGAGCAATGAAGGCAAAAAACTTGTAAAGGAACTTGATGAAGAGTTGGCACAGGATGAGCTGACAGAAACACAAAAAGCCAAGGCAAAGTGGACACAGCTGGAAGCCTTAATCGGAAGTGCTGACAGGATAAAGCAGCTTGCAAAAGATATAATTAGCCATTTTGAACAGAGACAGGAAGTGATGGATGGCAAAGCAATGGTCGTAGCAATGTCTCGTAGGATTGCTGCTGAACTCTATAAGGCAATCATTGATTTAAAACCTGAATGGCATAGTGACGATCTGAAGAAAGGCACTGTCAAGGTAGTTATGACTTCTGCTTCTTCGGATGGACCTGAAATTTCAAAGCATCACACAACTAAAGAACAACGGCGTGCATTAGCAGATAGAATGAAAAATTCAGAAGATGAACTTAAAATGGTCATTGTCAGAGATATGTGGCTGACAGGGTTTGATGTCCCACATCTTCATACCCTTTACATTGATAAGCCCATGCAAGGTCACAATTTGATGCAGGCAATTGCACGTGTAAACAGGGTATACAAAGACAAATCAGGCGGCCTAGTGGTTGATTATCTAGGAATTGCTTCAGATTTGAAGAGAGCCCTATCTTTCTATTCCGATGCAGGTGGGAAAGGAGACCCTGCTTATAATCAGGAACAAGCAGTGCTGCTAATGCAAGAAAAACTTGAAGTTGTTTCTCAAATGTTCTATGGTTTTGCATATGAGCAGTATTTTTCGGCTGATACAGGTAAAAAATTATCGCTAATTCTTGCAGCAGAAGACCACATTCTTGGCTTAGAAAATGGAAAAAAGCGTTTTGTTGATGAAGTGAGCGCCCTATCTCAGGCTTTTTCAATAGCAATACCTCACGAACAAGCGATGGATGTAAAAGATACTATTGCTTTCCTTCAGGCAGTAAAATCAAGGCTTGTAAAATTTGACAGTACCGGCATAGGCAAAACCGATGAAGAAATTGAAACAGCTATTAAACAGGTAATAGACAAGGCCTTGGTTACCGAGCAGGTAATCGATGTTTTTGATGCTGCCGGTATTAAAAAACCTGATATCTCTGTACTATCAGAAGAGTTTCTTCTTGAAGTTAAAAACATGGAGCATAAAAACATTGCTCTTGAAGTTCTAAAAAAACTTCTGGATGATGAAATAAAATCGCGAACTAAGAGAAACCTAATCCAGAGTAAAACCTTAATGGAAATGCTTGAAAATTCCATTAAAAAATACCACAACAAGATAATTACCGCAGCAGAAGTAATAGAAGAGCTTATTGAATTATCAAAAGAAATTCATGAAATGGACAAAGAACCCAAAGAAATGAACCTAACCGATTATGAATATGCTTTTTATACTGCTATTGCCAACAATGACAGTGCAAAACAGCTAATGCAGAAAGATCAGCTTCGTGAGCTTGCTATTGTTCTTTACGAAAAAGTTAAGGAAAATGCCTCTATTGACTGGACTATAAAAGAGAGCGTAAAAGCAAAACTAAAGGTCATAGTTAAAAGAATCTTACGGCAATATGGTTATCCGCCCGATATGCAAGCACTCGCAACTGAAACGGTATTAAAGCAGGCAGAATTAATAGCCGAGGAGCTAACAAAGTAACCTAAGAAGGCTTAATCACTCCATCTATAAATCTCCCTCAATTTACCCATATCATACAAAATAGGTTCTGCAATTTCATCCCGGTCTGTCATTTGATTAAACTCTTCAATTGTGACCCATTTAATGTCAATAACTTCATTTTCCTGTAGTATTGCCTTAGAAATGTCTACATTTTCTGTAAACAAATAAATGTCCTTTATATCGTCCTTTCTAACTATGGTCTCGATTAACTTGCCATTCTCTGGATTTAGCTTTATTCCGATTTCCTCTTCGACTTCTCTCATTGCACCTGTAAAGCTGTCTTCGCCTGCAATTATTGAGCCGCCGGTACATTCCCATTTCAATGGGAATGTTTTATCTTCATGCCTCTGTGTTATAAGTATTTCATTTTTATCGTTAATTATCCAAATATTTAAAACTATGTGGTATTCTCCTTCAGGAATTTCATCCCCTCTAAGGAGAACCTTGTTTAGCTTTATCCTGTCCCTCGTATACAAATCCCAATATTCCATTGTATTATCTCCAAAATTGTCAATCATACATATAGATAACAAACAGGAACAGCCCAAAGGTCTTCGCCAAAGGGAACCACTGCAGTGCCTGTATAAAAAACTATTCCAAGTTTAAAGCGTTTGCTCACTGTTTCTTTTAAAAACTTAAGCCCGGTAAAGTCATTCTCATTCGGAGTTGAATTTAGCTTTACTTCAATTCCTACTACTTCATTATCTTTTTCTAAAACAAAGTCTACTTCTTTTTGATCCGAAGTTCTGAAATGAGAAATTTCCAGCCTGCTTATCGAGGAAGCATTTTTTATGATTTCGCTTGCAATATAGTTTTCAAGAAGGTGGCCCATCATAGTACGATCATTGTCGAAAATATCTTTTAATCCCCTCCTGAGCAGATAAAGGAGAAGATTTGTATCAGTAAAATATAATTTTGGTGATTTTGTAAAACGTTTATTTAAGTCTCCCGGCTTAGCCCATGCTTTAATTTCAAAAAGAATGAATGTATTAACAGCCGCTGCTTTATATCGCTCATAAGTTTTAATATCAATACCGATTTCTTGCGCAATCTTACTGTTATTAAGTAAGCCCCCGGCACGCATTGCCAGGAATGAAAAGAGCATAATCATTTTCGCAGGATCTCTAATGTCTGCTATGGTACGGACATCTCTTTGAATTAAAGTATTAAGGTAATCGCCAAACCATTGTTCTCTTTCAATATCCGGGTTTAATGCCGCCTCAGGGAAGGTGGCATTCTCAATTAATTCCAATAGATTATATGCATCATAGGAATGATATTCGAGCTTTTCCTCAAAAAGACGCTTTATAAAGTTTAAGCCCGTTCGTCTATGTTCACCGGAGGAAAAAGGAAGTAATGTCAATGTAGACATCCGCCCGACAAGTGCTTCAGCAAGGGCAGGCAGAGCCATTAAATTGGCTGAACCTGTAAGTAAAAACAGCTCTGTCCCATTGCCCTTTTCACGGTGCTTATCTACTTCCATTTTCAGATACGGATAAATTTCAGGTACAAGCTGAACTTCATCAATAATGTTAATTTTGTCATTTGGAAGGGAATTAATAAATGAAGCAGGGTCATTTTTTGCAGAAAAAAGGTTAATAGGCGAGTCAAAACTAATATAGTTTTGCTCTTTTTCAAGGTATAAATTTTTCACAAGAGTCGATTTCCCGCATTGACGAGGCCCATTCAGGTAAACAAGGGGCCTCGTTTTTAGGGTTTTTTCAAGCAAATTCTCTAAATTTCTCTTATAATAATCCATTATTAACCTCTTGCAATTTTGGTATTAAGATACCAAAAATTATAGGCATATAATCCCATTTTTGCAAGAGCATGTTTCATATGAAAAAGCAAATGTCTGCGATTACATTGCCCTTTTCGTCCGGAGTTGTGAAACGCGGGCATTGATCACGTTCAAAATACCAATAAGAACCATCATTATCATATTGAATTTTAATTCCTTGTTCTTCAAGTATTTTTTTACACCCTAAACTATGCCCATGATATTCCATCACATCTTTTTCATTGCCGTATACCCAGCAAACAGCAAGTGATCCTTTTGGAAAATCAAAATGAAAAAACCTTTCAGGAACAGTAGTTTCTTTTGGCAGTAGCATACCAATCCAATAATCCAAAGAGCCGGATTTATCAACCTTCATAAGTCCAAGATATGCATTCCAGTCTTCGTATTCGGCTTTAAATTTATCGTCAATATTTTTTTCCAAAAGATCAAACCATCCATTTTGCCACCATTCACCCCAGTTTGCTCCTTTCTTCCCAATGAAGCGCAATGCAGGAATCTCTTGTTTATAAGTCTTAATTATTTCCACACCCATGCTATTTCTCCAATAAATATAAGTATTCTGTAACGTGAATCTCACGCTCATCAAGATTACGAGAGCCGCGGAATGTATTATATGATGTTTCCAAGACCTGAACCCTCCCGATTTTTTCCAACATACCCTTCATCTGTTCAAGAGTAATAAACCCTTCAGAATTAAAAGAAATTAAGACAAATTTTGCCTTTATATTATTAACTAACTCGGATAAAGCAGAAAAAGCATGCTGTCTTTTGTTATAAGCAGAGCGATTCCAGTTGTTAGGAATACCTGAAACCGGACTTATATTTTCCGGGTATTCGTTTTCGAGTATAAGGTTAAGCATAAAATAATTTGACCCATATGGATGCTGATTATAAGGAGGATCAATATAAGCTAAATCTACTTTCTGCACTTCATTTATTATCTGATTAGAGTCCCCTGCATATACAGTAAAATTGCAGTTAAAATTACTGAATACAGGGAATGGCAATGTGATATCACCCTTGATCCGAAAAAGAGCATCGTTGTTACTTCCTCCAAATTGCCCGAGACCTGTTTCCTTATTTTTATGAAACCCCTTAAAAATGCCTGAAGTATTTGCATGAACCGAAGCCTTTGCGATTAAGGGAGCCAGGAAATATTTTTGGTATTCCGTTGGAATAGATTGTATATAGTCACGGGCTGTGTCTATATACATAGCGTTTCTTCTTGTATAAAAAACCCGATCGTCTTTTTCTATATAGTTATCGTTCTTTGGAGAATACAGTTTGGTAATTATTCCTTCTTTTAAGGGCATTGTTTCCATGTCTGAAAGAAGATTACTATGCATATCTCTTAAGGCAGGCAGGTCTATATCGTCTTTATTTGATAAATAACATTCACCCGTAACAGTGGCATATTTTTCCAAGTCATTTACAAGAAGATAATTAGAAAATTGCTTAAATTGGCGGGCTACAATACCTGACCCTGTAAAAACATCAAAAATGTCCAATTTCTCCTTGCCAAGCCGATTCTGAACGATTTCGATGCCCTTCGTTATAAATTCCAAAAGAGAACGCTTATTTCCGATATACGTTATTATTTGCTGTGTTAAAAAGTCCTGATTTTCGTCTGAATCTGCCTGCCCGGACATATCATTTTATTCCTAAGCAATCTCTTTATCATATTTTTTACTTTTCTCATATAATACTTCAGGATCTAAATCTATTCCATTTGGCCACTCAACAGTACCATAAGATACTTTAACCATAGAGAATAACCTTTCATCTTTCAAAGATCGAAAAACACCTGTATCCAGATATGGTTTTACATCAAATACTTTCTTTTCTTTGTTTTCAAAAATTAATTCTAATTTATAGTCTTCTAAAACTTTGGCCTTCTTAACTGAAAAATACATAAGTTCCTCTTTTACCGCAAAGGTTCGATATTGAATGGAAGCTCACCATTTTGAGCTAAGGTCCAGTTTGCCAGTAACTCTTCTTTATGTACTACTATCCACGCGGAAACCAGTTTTTCTTTATCAACCGGTAATTTTCCATCAGTTTTATCTCCTGTCTTAATATTAAAAATTGCCTCATTATTTTGATATATTGCATGAATATGGGGAGGGTTATGTTCTTTATTACCTAAATACATCCTTATCAGGATACCATAAAACATAGAAATAGTTGGCATAAGCAAATTGTACCATAGATTGAAAAGGTAATCAATATTGAGATATTGACAAATTTCTCTAAAATGTCAATATTGCTAATCCTAAAATGTCCTTAATATATTGGAATCCGTTGTTTAGAAATCTCCAACAGAAAATTATCTTTAAAAGTTACAATATCTCCCTTTTTATATCGGGTTTCTCCTGATTCTCGTAGACGCTTGTTTGCTTTAAGTAAATTCCTGCTACTTTTTCAAAATCTTTCATTTCAGCTAAAAGTTGGTTCAAACTCATAGTAAAGACAGCATAGGCATCTATATTCTCTGTTTCTTTATTCTGTTTGATAGTTGCTTTGCTATGGGCTTGTTCTGTACGCGTCATTTTTTCATCCTTTGTTAAACAGGAGGCTCGTTTTCTTCAATCTACCTTAATTTTGGCAAGAAAAAATAAAAGGTTTAGAATTTTTTACAATTCTACCATCAGTCCGCTCAGATAAAGCGGAAAAACACAAAGACCGGCCTGACAGCATATATGCGTCTTATATGACGCATATATGCTGTCAACCTCATGCTCCCCTATAAACAGGTGCTGCGGTAAGGAGTATAATCAATGGACATATCGGATTCCGGGCAAATTTTCCTTGAAATTATGGTATTTTTTCCTTATAATATGCTTACGGAGGACGCATTATGCCTGAAATAATATATGTGTCTTCTGCGTTTAAGCATAAATTATCAAGAGATGATATTGTTCGAGCCTTCGAAACCTTCATTTTTGAGGAAATGCTGGAGGATTTCGATAATAAACACCTTTTACTGGGCTTCAATATGAATGGAAATTTGATTGAAGTGATGTATAATAGGATTAGTGATGAAGCTATTAAGGTTTTTCACGCTATGCCCTGCAGAAAAGTTTTCCGGAATATGATAGGACAGGAGTGATTCATGAAAAAATATACTGATATGACAGATGATGAGTACGATGCTCTAGATGAACTCTTGACAAAAACTACACCTAGAATAAAGAAAGGCACAGGTGGAATTTTCACTGAAAATCGCTCCCGGATGCTCCTACTTGATGAAGCGACTATCCGCATTCTGGACGAACAGGCTAAGGCTGTTCATCAGACCCCTTCTGAGTTTGTTACCCGGCTCATCAGAGAAAATGTAACTGTAAAGGTTTAACTTGTATATAATTATAAATTATCAAGTTTACTGGAACATGCAAAATAGTCCCTCGTATGTATCTCCTGACAGCATATATGCGTCTTATATGACGCATATATGCTGTCAGATTCCACAGTGGGGCTGAAAATGAAACAAGGGGCATATTGACCTTTGTGCCTTATTTTAGTATTTTTTAAGAAGACTTAAGAAAATATATCTAAATACTCTGTCTTTGAGGTTATCATGTCAAAACACAGTCAGAATAAGAAACACGCAGAAGATATAGTCGGCGAAAATCCGGAGGCGGAGCAGGCGGGTCTTGAAATAAATCCTGAAATTCTCGAAAAACGGGAGGTTCCCGGTGAATCGGAGGCCCCAATTGCAGAAGAATCGACCGATCCGGAGCAGATTATCGCTGATTTGCAGGCGAAGCTTGCCGAATCCCACGATCAATTCCTGCGAAAGGCTGCTGATTTTGAGAATTTTCGCAAACGAATGAATAGAGAGAAGCTGGAACTAACCGAATTTGCCAATCAGAACCTTATTTTAGACCTGCTCCCCATAATTGACGACTTTGAGAGGGCCATAAAGTCCGCTGAGGTCTGCTCATCACTTAAAACATGTAATGAATTCGCAGGTTTCTACGAGGGTATTATCATGATTGAAAAGCGTCTTTCCTCCCAGCTTGAGAGCAAATGGAAGCTAAAACGCTTTGAATCTGCGGGGCAGGTCTTTGATCCGAGCCTTCACGAGGCCATCCAAATGGATAAGTCGCCTGAAGTTACAGAGGCAGTGGTTGTAGAAGATTATCTTAAGGGGTATTTACTTAACGAAAAGGTCATTCGTTTTGCAAAGGTTAAGGTTCTTATGCCGGAAGAAGTCAAAGAGTAATGAGCTATATTCTTTTTAAATTATTATCTATTATTTATTATGAAGGAGTTTGAAAATGGGTAAGATTATAGGCATTGATTTAGGAACAACAAATTCATGCGTGGCCGTCCTTGAGGGAGGCGAGCCGGTGATCATCCAGAATTCCGAAGGGGGGCGTACCACTCCGTCTATCGTTGGCTTTACGAGCAAGGGAGACAGGGTTGTGGGGGCTACTGCCAAAAATCAAATGATCACAAACCCGGAAAATACTGTTTACTCCATTAAAAGGTTCATGGGCCGGCGTTATTCTGAAGTAACGAGCGAGATGAAGCGGGTTCCATACCATGTGACAGAGCAGGCTGATGATGTTCGTGTGGAGCTTGACGGAAAGAAATATTCCCCACAGGAGCTTTCTGCGTTTATCTTGCAAAAAATGAAGCAAACGGCAGAGGATTATCTTGGCGAAACCGTGTCGGAGGCTGTTATCACTGTTCCTGCATATTTTAACGATGCCCAGAGGCAGGCGACAAAGGATGCGGGGAAGATAGCGGGGCTTGATGTAAAACGAATCATCAATGAACCGACGGCAGCGTCCCTTGCCTTTGGCTTCAATAAAGATCAGAAAAAAGAGAAGACCATTGCGGTTTACGACCTTGGCGGAGGCACATTCGATATCTCCATCCTTGAGCTTGGGGAGGGGGTCTTTGAGGTTAAGTCCACAAACGGCGATACCCATCTTGGCGGCGATGACTTTGACCTTAAAATCCTTGAATGGCTTATCGAGGAGTTTAAGAGAGATACCGGCATAGACCTTGGTAATGATCGCATGGCATTGCAGAGGCTTCGCGAGGCTTCAGAGAGGGCCAAGATTGAACTTTCAAACATGCAGGCTACAGATATTAATCTTTCATTTATTACAGCCGACCAGAACGGGCCCAAACACTTACAAAAGAGCCTTACAAGAGCTAAGTTCGAGCAGATGGTTTCGGACCTTCTTGAGCGATCCAAGGCTCCCTGCAGGAAGGCCCTTGAAGATGCACAGCTGACCGCTGAGCAGATTGATGAAGTAATTCTCGTCGGCGGCTCAACCAGGATTCCCGCAGTTCAGCAGGTTGTAAAGGACCTCTTTAAAAAGGAACCGAATAAGGGTGTAAACCCGGATGAGGCAGTTGCATCGGGTGCGGCAATTCAGGGCGGAATTCTTGGAGGGGATGTAAAGGATGTCCTCCTTCTTGATGTTACTCCCCTTTCTCTCGGTATCGAGACCCTTGGCGGCGTAATGACCAGGCTTATCACAAGGAATACGACTATTCCGACCAGGAAGAGTCAGATATTCTCGACGGCGGCGGACGGGCAGACGGCAGTTTCCATTCACGTTCTTCAGGGTGAAAGGGAGATGTCTGCGCAGAACCGCGTGCTTGGCCGCTTTGACCTTGTCGGTATTCCTCCTGCTCCGAGGGGGGTCCCCCAGATCGAGGTGACTTTTGACATAGATGCGAACGGCATAGTCCATGTTACCGCAAAGGACATGGGAACGGGCAAGGAGCAGAAGATACGAATCGAGAGCTCATCCGGGCTTTCTGACAGCGAAATTGACCGCATGGTTAAGGAAGCGGAGCTTCATGCTGAGGATGATAAAAAAGAAAGAGAGAGGGCTGAAGTTCGTAATGATGCTGATAATATGGTTTATTCAACGGAGAAAAACCTGAAAGACCTTGGCGATAAGGTTAGCCCCGAAGATAAATCAAAGGCTGAAGAAGCTGTTGCAGAATTAAAGAGGGCCCTTGAAGGGGATGATACCGAAACCATTAAGGCAAAGACCGAGGCCCTTCAGCAGATTTCCTATAAGATTGCCGAAGAAGTTTATAAGCAGACCGGCGCACAACCCGGTGAACAACAGGGAGGCCCGCAGGGCGATGCCTCTCAAGGTGATGATAATACGAAGACAGCAGAAGATGCCGACTATGAAGTGGTCGACGATAACCCCGAAGGGAACGATGATAACTAATGGCTAAGCGCGACTTTTATGAGGTTCTCGGTGTTCAGAAAAATGCCTCGAAGGATGATATAAAGAAGGCTTATAGAAAGCTGGCTATACAGTATCATCCGGATAAGAACCCCGGGGATAAAAAGGCGGAGGAAAAGTTCAAGGAAGCAACCGAGGCCTACGAGGTCCTTGCTGACGACAAGAAAAAGCAGGCTTACGATCAGTTCGGGTTTGCAGGTATCGAGGGTATGGGCGGGCCCTCTCCGCATGACTTCTCCCAGGCTTTCCGCGGCTTTGAAGATATCTTCGGGGATTTCTCAGGCATATTCGACACGATTTTCGGAAGCAGCTCAAGGAGAGGCCCCGGAGGGGCGAGAGGCGGAGCAAATCTTCGCTATGACATTGAGATTCCTTTTAAGGATGCCGTCTTCGGCACTAAGGTCGAAATTCAGTTTAACAGGAATGACAGATGTCAGGAGTGCAAGGGCTCGGGTGCCGCACAGGGGACGAGCAGGAAGGTCTGCCCCACCTGTAAGGGGACAGGCCAGATTCGCCAGAGCGCCGGCTTCTTCTCGATGGCTTCCACCTGTCATTCGTGTAACGGCCAGGGGGAGATCATAGAAAAACCCTGCCGTGAATGCGGAGGGCAGGGCACCCAGAAAAAGCGGCAGAAGATCATGGTGACAATTCCGCCGGGAGTTGAAAACGGAAGGCGGGTGGTCATTTCAGGACAGGGAGACTCGGGGCCCGCAGGCGGTTCATCGGGTGATCTCTACGTTTTCATTCGGGTGAAGCCCCACGAATTTTTTGAGCGTCAGGCAGATGATCTATACTGTGCAATTCCTATTTCCATAACACAGGCAAGTCTTGGCGCAGATATCCAGGTTTCAACACTGGAAGGCAAGACCATAAAGGTGAAGGTTCCTGCGGGAATCCAGAACGGGCGAATGTTACGCATCCGAGATGAGGGTGTTCCTGCATCAAGGGGCAGGGGAAATCTTTATATAAAAATAATGGTGCAGGTGCCGCAAAAGCTTTCAAGACGCGGCAGGGAGCTTATGGAAGAGCTTAGTAGGGCAGAGGGTGAGAATAGTTCACCGAAACCAATTCCTCTTTCAGAACTTGCGGATGTATAGTCCCCGTTTATGAAGCAATTCCTTAGCCGTTTATCCATTATGATAATCGGGCTTTTTATTTTTGCCTTTGGCATCGTAATGGCAATTCAGGCGAATATCGGATACGCTCCCTGGGAAGTTTTCCATGTTGGTCTTTCGCTTACCTTCGGCATAAGCATAGGTTTTGCTTCGATACTCGTAGGTTTTTTGCTGTTAATTATAACAACCATATCGGGTGAAAAAAACGGAATCGGGACGGTTTTAAATATTATTCTAATAGGCGTCTTCATCGACCTTCTATTATTTATTGGTATAATTAAATTACAAACGAGTTTAATCCCCGGCATAATAATGCTGATAGCAGGACTCTTCCTTATTTCTATCGGTTCATGTTTCTACATTAGATCAGGGTTTGGCGCAGGCCCTAGAGACAGTTTAATGGTTCTGCTCACAAGAAAGACAAAGATCCCTGTAGGTATTTGCCGTGGTGCATTAGAGTTAACCGCTACAGTAATCGGCTGGTTTTTAGGCGGCATGGTTGGAATTGGAACTGTAATTTCCGTAGTCGCAATAGGCTTTTGCATTCAAATTACTTTCAAGGTACTGCGTTTTGATGTTACTTCTGTAAAACATGAGACTTTTAGAGATACCTTTTTGTTTCTAAAAAATAGAAAGAAACCTTAATAATGCCTTATAAAATAATATATGACATAGATCCAGCTTAAAAGGCCGTGGAAAATTGCCCACAAAATTGATCCCCATGCATTATACGAAATGACTATTGCTAAACATGATCCGAAAGAAATCCCTGTTTTTACTGTGTTTTTTACGATTTGTGATTCTGCCATTGTATTATCCTTATATTATTAATCTCCAGCTTAAACTGTAATTCCAGCGTCCCGGGAAATCCGGTGATGCAATCCTTATGCCTATTCTGCCCCATCTGCCGGGTCTGACTGAGCAGTTTGCCGAAAACTCGAATACCGGGTCCCGCTCCGCACGGAAAGTATAACCAACTCTTGTTCCTAAGTCGATAGTACCAAGGCGGGTAATAGGTCTTATTCCGATTTCGCAGGTAAACCTTAGAGAGTCGAAGTTCATAGAAGTATTGCTTAATGTGCAGTTAAATACGGTATTAATTGGACCTAATTGAAATGCCGTCATTCCGCTAAAGCTGTCGGATATCTTTTCGGGATTCCTTGCGTCTCTGTTAAAGGAAATTGATGCACGCGAAAAACGAAAGGAAAAGTTTCCGTCGAGTGCCCTCCTTTGGGCGGCGGTCAGACCGGGGTGGCGGTAGTATGCCGAGAAATTTATCCGCTCAAAAATCTCTTTAGGACTTTCCCCGCGGAGACTCCCCCTAATCCGCAGGAGACCTGACCGCGGTAAAAAGTGCTCAAGCCTGAGGCCGAGCCTAAGGCCCTCTGCAATAGCGGCCCCGTTACGATCCACAAAGCGGCCCGTGCCGGTGTCAGCCGAGAGAGAGAGGCGCCAGGGCCTATGGCCGAGACGAAGGGCTGCACTGCCGTAGGTGCCCCGGCCGTAGGCGAAGGTTTCTGAAAATGCAAGGTCTGTTGCAAGTCCCAGAATCGGAGAATTATACATAAGGGCAAGGGCGAAAATACTTGAGTCTCTTTCGGGAAGGGAGGGAGATGAAGAAAACCAGGCAGAGGCCCTTCTTTCAGGGAGTTCCCTTCTCGTATAAAAAGTTTCAAGTCTTAGATGCGAGGTACTGCTCTCAAGACCAAGGCCTCCTCCAAAACTTGCATTAAGCTCTTCGTCAAGGCTGCCCGAGAAAAATGCATCGATGCCAAAGGGCCGCCAATTTTGCGGAAGGCCAAGGTAGAGATAGGTGGCGGGAGTGTCCCTTGCACTTGGCTCAACTTTGAGATCGGAAGAGGAAGGACTTCGGGAATCCGTAAAGGGGAGGCCCCTTGCCCAGATATTGCTAACCCTTGCAGGAAGACCGTACTCGTTAAGGACTCCGTAAAGAACCCTGGAGCCGCTTCCCCTATGGTAGAGACCGAGGCCGGGATTAAATCCTGCCCTTCCGTCATCTTCAGTTAGGGGTAAGTCCCGCTTGTCTGTTGCAAGAAGGCGCACGGAGAAATCCTGACGCGGGAAGTTAAGGCGGAGATCCCCCCTATTATAAAGGGTTGCCTCTTCGAAAAGTTCTTCAAGGCCTACGGTTTCCGCCTCCTCCGTTCTAAGGCTGTTTGAAAAGGAGCCTGTCCAAAGGAGGGTCCAATTGAAGAAGGGTAGGCTGTCTCCAAAAATGTTGGAGAGGGGGCCGAGAAGGAGGAAAAGAAAGATTAATTTTTTCACATCCCTATACTGCGCGGAAATGCAGGACGCTTTAAATTTTTGGGGATTTTATTGCAAATTCTTTATTTTTTTTGTGATTATAAGGATATTCTTATCATCAACCCTTTCATATTCAACCTTATCCATGAGCTGTTTTACAAGGAAAACCCCGAAGCCGCCAATTTCACGATCTTCAGGTGAAATATTTAGATCCGGCTCTTCCTGTTCAATCGGGTTATATGGAAGTCCCGAATCTTCAAACCTGATAACGGCATCCTCTTCAATAAAGATGCTTATCTTGGCCTTGCCCTTACTCTCGGGGTATGCGTAGTTCACGATATTAATGAAAACCTCTTCCACTGCAAGGTTTATATTATTTTGCAAGACAAGGGGGCAATTATGTCTTTTAAGCTCCGTGCCTATGAAAGAAAGCACCTCCCCTAAGTATTCGACACCTGCTTCTAAAATAATTTCCTTTGGCTTGGGTTCGGTAAAATGATTTATTGCAAGGGAGAGCATTGTAATATCATCTGCCTGCTCTTCTCCGTCTACAAAGCGGTCTATTTCGTGTTTCACTTCGTTTATAAGATCCTTTGGTTTATGTTCATTTAATTTGCAAAGTGTTTTATGAAGGCGTTCTGTCGTAAAAAGCTCCCTGCTCTTGTTCATAGCCTCTGTTATGCCGTCAGTATATAGATAAATTGCATCGCCGCTTTCAAGATTGATAACTTCTTCGTTATACGCAATGTCTTCCATGCATCCGAGAACAAGGCAGGGGTCGATTTTTATTATTTCGTAACTCTTTCCCTTTTTCTTTAGGAACGGCGGATTATGCCCTGCATTGGAAAAAAGAAGAGTTCCGCTTATTGTATTATAGTAAGCCATAAAGGCTGTAACAAACATTCCTGTATCGTTATTTTCGCAGAGGGTATTGTTCACTGTTTCAAAAACTTCGCCGGGGCTTTTACCTGAACGTGCATTATTTTTTATTAGGGTTTTTGTGATAGACATATACATTGCCGCGGGGATTCCCTTGCCTGAAATATCAGCAATAACTATTGCAAGGTTTTCATCATCAATTAAGAAGAAATCGTAAAAGTCTCCGCCTATCTCCTTTGCAGGCAGCATTGTTGCATATATTTCAAATTCTGTCCTATGGGGAAATGCAGGGAATTTATATGGAAGCATGCTCGCCTGGATTTCTGCTGCAATACTTAGCTCCATATCGATGCGTTCTCCTGCAATATGTTCAGGAGATAGGCATTTCTTTGGTTTAAAGATAACTTTAAACCCCAGGAAACATACCAAGCATAGTAATATTATCAACAATATATACAAAAACATACAGTTATTTTATGAGCAGCTTATCTAATGCCGTCATGCCAAGTACATTCCTGACATTTTCTGACGGTCCTTCAATTCCAAGCCTGCCTCCTGCTCTCGAAGCATCCTTATATGCCTTTAGGATTACCTTAATCCCGGCCGAACTTAAGTAATCAACCCTTAGCATATTTAGAACTATATCATATACCTCGCTCTTAATTGTCTCTTCAAGACTCTTTTCAAGATCCTCTGCATTAATCGAGTTTACATGACCCTGCAGTATAAATTTTACACCTGTTGCAGTGTCAACTTTTGAAATAGCAAATTTTAAATTATTCATACATACCTCTTCTTCTTTATTTTATGTTGGAAATATTGAATAATGCAATATGCATATTTGTATGAGGGGATTTGTACTGCATTGCTATGCCGACCACGGGAAGAATAGGCTCTTCCTAATAGGCCGCCTTGAAGACGGGCGCTCCTTTGCGGCAGTGGTGGCGGACTTCCGGCCCTCAGCTCATATTCTTGAGAGGGACAGGGATAGTGCGGAGAGGGCCCTGTCTTCGATTATGCACAGGATTTGTGCGCCTGAGCTTGAGCCTTTCGCAGGGAATGAAAGTTTAGTCATGCTCAAGTTCAATTCCTTTAGGGATTATATTGCAGCAGGGAAGCAGTTTGAGAATGCAGGGATTATAAGCCCTGATGGTGATCTAAAGATACATGATAGCTACTGTATAAAGACAGGGCTAAAGGGCCCTGTGGAGCTTGTCGGCTCTGCAAGGAAGGGCCATCTCGTAGACCTTGTTTTCCCTTCGCCAAAGATAATCCCGGCAGAATCATGCAATGTGCAATTTAAGATTGCCTCAATAGATATTGAGACCGATGTTGATACAGGGACGATCCTCGCTGCGGGCATGAGCGTCCGGCCCGGTACGGCGGGGCTTGTGAGAGTGCTCGGGCCCGAGGCGACAGGTGGCCGCTCTGCGGGCAACGACACGGGCGACGGCACGGGCGGCCCGGCAGGCGGTGCGAGCCCCCTGTTTCATCCAACCGAAGCCTCCCTGCTTTCAGCCTTCCTTGAAGATATCCGAAAGGCAGACCCGGATGTCCTTACAGGGTGGAACTTTCTTGACTTCGATTTCCCCCGCCTTGCCGAGCGCTGTGCCGCTAATAAAATACCCTTCAATCTCGGGCGCTCGGAGGAGGAATCAAAGTACTTTCCTCCATCAACTTCAACCGATTCGAATAATGAAACGGCCCGCTCAAGAAGGAGGCTCTCTGCCGCGGCCCTTGTTCAGGGGCGGCAGGTGCTCGATGCTCTTAGGATTTATCGCGGAGGCCCCCGAGTAGGAGGCCACACTGACGGTTCTTCCTTTAGTCTGCAGGCAGTTGCAGATACGGTCCTTGGGGAGGGGAAGCTGATTAGTTCAACCGGAGGCGATAAAATTGCCGAGTTAAAGGAGCTTTACGAAAAGGACAAGGTACGCTTTGGGGAGTACTGCCTTAGGGATGCGGAACTTGTGCAGGATATCCTTGAAAAGACCGGCCTCTTTAGACTCACGGTGGAGAGGGCAAGCCTTACTGGGGTGTCCCTGGATAAGGCATGGACAAATGTCGTAAGTTTCGAGCGTATTTACGGAATGGAGCTTCACCGAAGAGGCATTGCTCCCAAGACAGTGGATACCAACCGTGATGTCTCGGGCGCGGCAGGCGGGACTGTTCTTGAGCCTTCACCGGGCCTATTCTCCAATGTTGCGGTTTTCGATTTTAGAAGCCTTTATCCGACCATCATGCTTACCTTTAATATTGACCCCCTGGCCAATGGCCGCGCGGTAGAGGAGGCCGGCAGCAGGGCTCGCGGTGAGACGCGCACGGAAGCCGGCACAACGAGCGAACCGGCAGGCGTAATCACAGCGCCTAACGGAGCCCTCTTCAGCAGGGAGAAGGGCATACTCCCCGGCCTTATTGCCGAGTATTTTGCCGCCCGCCAAAGGGCCCTCGATTCGGGGGACGAAGAGGCGAGCTTTGTCTATAAAATTTTAATGAATAGCTTTTACGGTGTTATGGGGACTTCGGCATGCCGCTACGGTCTCAGTGCCCTTGCAGGGGCCATCACCTCCTTTGCAAGAAAATGGCTTTATTTTTCAAGGGACTGGTTTAACCAAAACGGATTCAATGTGCTCTACGGTGATACCGACTCCCTCTTTGTGGAGACAGGCCTCGGCGATGATGCAGGCTATATGGACTTTCTTGCCCTTGGGAAAAAATGCACTGAGCAGCTGAATTCTTCCATTAAAGATAAAATAAAAGAAGAGTACGGCCTTGAAAGTTATCTTGAGATGCGCTTTGAAAAACCCTATCGCAGGTTTTTAATTCCCCCTTTAAGAGCGGGCTTTGGTTCCGGGGGGGAGAGCAGGGGAAGGGCAAAGGGCTATGGGGGATATCTCCTCGGTTCAAGCGGAGAGCTTTTAGTGGAAGTTAAGGGTATGGAGGCAGTCAGAAGCGACTATACGGCCCTTGCAAGACGTGTGCAGGTAGAGCTTTTGGAGTTAGTTTTTAAGGGAGGGAGCGAGGAGGATTTTAAGGCAGGGGTTTATGAGATTCTAGGTGATCTTAGGCAGGGGAAGTACGATGCAGAGTTGATTTACCGCAAGCGTCTCTCCCGTGCTCCTGAAACCTATACTGCTTCCACCCCGCCGCAGGTTAAGGCAGCAAGGGCCCTTGGTTGGAAAAATCGGAGGGGCATCGTGGAATTTGTTTGGACCATTACAGGACCTGAACCGGCATCAATATATAAAACTCCCCTCGACTATGATCATTATGCGGAATCTCAATTACTTCCGATGGCCCGCTCAATTGCCTCAGCCGCAGGCTGGAATGCTGATTTCCATACTCCGGGGCAGGACTTTTTCCGTGACGGGCAATTAGAACTGGATCTTGGTGATTAAATATTGAATTTTATATAAAAGTATGATATGTTCTATATGGAAGAAACTAAAAATCAGGGAGAAATCAATGAGAAAATTATGGTTTATACTTATCACCCTACTTATAGGTGCAGTTCTTTTCATTGGATGTGAAGATCTTGCTGCAATCGGCGGAGGAGGGGATCCCAACGGCGGCAGCGGCGGTAACGGCGAGGAAACCCCGGGCGAAGATGAAAACGTAACCGTTTCAATCAGCGTAACCACAGGGTATGCATCTCTTCCCGAAGGAATACAGAGGCCTGCAGTCTATGGCCCTGACATTATCGTGATGCTCACCCTTTCGGAGGGCTCATTTAATAGCTTTTCTTATCTCTGGGAAGAAGGCAATCCGAATGCCGAGTATAAGACAAGGCTTCTCGAATGGTTCAGCATAAGCCCTGCACCCCCATACCTTGCCGATAATGCCACAATTTCCATTCAGAGCAGGTATGAGTATACAAGGGTGGAAGGCCACGATTTCGGCTCAAATCTGTCGGTAAACCCAAAAGTTATAGCGTTTAGAATCCCTACGGATATAGACAATTGGACTAAAAGTCCCTTTACCGTTACCCTTAACGAGGAAAAACTTGAAGATATAATGAAGGTAACCGATCTGGAATATGTAGAACTTGCAGCAGGGACAAAGACTGCAGAGCTTTCGGGCGTTTTCACCAAGGTGGAAATAACAGCCAGCGTCTCGATAAGTGTGATAGCAGGCCCTCCCTCTTTATTTGAAGAAGAGGAGGAAGAAGAAGAAAATAGTCCGGTATACGGCCCCGATATTATCGTTATGCTTACCCTGTCTGACGGGAGCTGGGACAGTTTTTCCTACCCCCTTGGCGAAGGAAATACTGAAGCGAAGAATAAGCTTTTCCAGTGGTTCAGCATTACCCCTGTGCCTCCATATATTGCAAATAAGTCCAATACAATAATTGAGAGCGGGTTTGAATACGTTAAAGGTGAAGATGATGTTGTGGATAGGGTCGCAGATCCAAAGGTACTTTCGTTCAGGATTCCTACCCTTGATGCGCATTGGTCTTCCCCTTCATTTATTATTAAGCTTAACGAGCAAAAGTTGGACGAGATGAAGGAATTAACAAATATTACTAACCTTTATTCAGGGGCCAATAATTCGATTTTCTATTCGGATGATATTTAAGCACCGTGTGTTTTAAGCAGCATATCGTATAAATTACGCAGGATTTCCGGCATGTCCATGCCGGAATAGTCCTGCGCATTATCGCCGATGCCTAGCATGTGACGGCCTGCAAAGGCGTATAAAAGGCTTGAGTGCACTTTTACCCAGAAATCCGGGTCCGTGTCCTTTCGTAGAATGCCAAGCTCTTTTAGGTCTTCAATCATATTTCTTACGACCATCTCGTTTGCAAGGATATAGTGTTCTGCCACAAACTTCTTGACTACCGGGTTTCTATGCTGTTCTTGCAGAATTACATAGAGCATTTTTAGATAGTATCTTTCCTTGCCCTCGGGAAATACCAATGTCATTGACGAAAGTATGCCTTCTGCGCTCGGATTCTTCTTTATTGCAGTAAGTTTATCCTTATTTAGTACAGTATTGGTAAATTGGGAGTATTCTTCCAGGATTTCTTCAAGAATTATGTTTTTTGAGGGAAAATGATTGTAAACCGAGGCCTCTTTTATCCCGGCAGCAGCCGCAAGCTCTCGGACAGAGGTCTCTGTATAGCCTTTTTCGGCAAAAAGCCGGATAGCGCTGTCCAAAATCTTCTGCCTGGTCGTTCTTCCATCCGAATCGTTTTCCATATCAATTAATTATAAGCATATCACAATTTTCTAAAAATATTACTAAAAATGATAAATATCATGGTATTTTTATCTCTTTTCCCGGCTTATTTTAAGATTTATATTGACAAACTAACGTTAGTTAGTTAAAATGAGCTAAGCTAGCAAACGTTAGTTAGTTTGTAAACCATGGAGAATGAGTATGAATATAGCAATTAATACTAACCATGATGTCCAAACCATATTTCATCTTGAGCGACCTCGACTTAATCAATTGTTTACCGAAGCTGCAGGGTACCCCCTTGTCTTGATCTGCGCAGGTGCAGGTTACGGTAAAACAAGTGCGGTCCAGGATTTCCTTTCGAGCTTCGAAGGAACTACTGCATGGATGCAGCTCTCTGCTTCCGACAATGTCGGAGTGCGTTTTTGGGAGAACTTTATCCATACGGTTTCCCTTGTTAATTCCGGGTTTTCTAAAGCCGCAGGCACTCTCGCCTTTCCCGATTCCGAAGAGAAGTTCAATACCTTTAAATCGATTGTGCAGAAGTACCTTCCTGCAACTGAAAAGCGTGTTCTTGTTTTTGATGATGTTCATATTCTTGATGACCCCACCGTTATACGTTTTATGGAGCGCATAATCCTTGGTTTCGCCCAAGATACATCAATCATTCTGATATCGCGCTCGACACCCCGCTTGAACCTTGCGGCAATGGTAAGCAAGGGCAGGGTCTTCAATATCAGCGAAAGTGATCTTTGCTTTACCGAAAACGAGATAGCTATTTATTTTCGCCGCCTTGAGATAACTCCCCAAAATGGGGGCCTTAGGGAAATTATGCAGGATACAGGGGGCTGGGCCTTTGCGCTTAACTTGATTGCGAGATTCTTTAGGAAGGCCCCGGGCTACGGCGGATATATACGGAATGCAATGAAGACAAATATTTTTCAATTGATGGAGAGCGAAGTCTGGGACGGGATTTCCCAAAGGGTACAGTCCTTTATGGTCAGGCTATCACTTATACATCATTTATCATTTGAATTAATCGAATTACTTGCAGGAGAGTACGAGGACTTAATCGAAGAGATGGAAAGACAGAATGCATATCTGCGCAGGGATAATTATATTAACGCCTATCTTATTCATCCCCTATTCCTCGAATTCCTTACAACAAAGCAGAAGCATTTGCTTGATGAGCATACTCGCGAGACCTATGAGATTGCAGGTGAGTGGTGCAATAAAAACGGTTTTAAAATCGATGCGCTTTCGTATTACGAGAAGATTGGTGATTATAAAACCATCATTTCGATTTTATATGAACTGCCTGCCCAGATGCCCTACGATATTGCAAAGTACTGCATGACCATATTCGACCGTGCGCCGGAAGAGGCCTTTGACAGTGTAATTTATCTTGCCCTGA
>Ga0099364_10000333_pt1 | contig 78945 bp, 59 predicted proteins | sample TergutTh196P3_FD_73070 | JGI IMG/M metagenome (GOLD analysis project Ga0099364, IMG submission 73070) | Microcerotermes parvus P3 segment gut microbial communities from Pointe-Noire, Republic of the Congo - Th196 P3 | ecosystem: Host-associated > Arthropoda: Insects > Digestive system > Gut ...
CGAGAACGGTAATTCCCTCGGTGGCCGGCTCTCCATTCGCCCGGTACCACGTAAACGTCGTCGTGGAAAGGTAGGTCCCGAACGAATAGAACGTGGAGAGGTCAATCGTGCGGTCAGACCGGGAATATGGAGTAAGTGCCAGATCGTCGTTGATGAACATTTCCGCCCCCACCGGCAATGACTGCCAAATCTCCACCAATTCCGCGAGGGGAATGAGATTATTGGAAACATCCAGTTGCGTCAGGCCGGCCGGGAAGGTCAGATTGAGTGCCGTCAACTTGTTATTGGACACATCCAGCACTCTCAGGCTGTCCGGGTAGTCCCCTTGGAGTGCCGTCAGTTGGTTATTGGACACATCCAGTACATTCAACTCCGTCAGGCTGGAAATATCCAGTTTCGTCAACTCGTTGCCGGCAACATCCAGGAGCGTCAAATTCGGCAGATCCAAGTACGCCCAGTTACCGTAAGCACCACTAATCGAAAAACTAATTCTATTCATTTCCGTCAACGGCGTGTCGGTAATCTTCAGCGACTCCAGGCTCGGCATGGAAAGATACAAAGCCGGCTGGGCACCACTCGTCAAATTGCTAAATCCGGTCAATTCCAGTTCCTTCATCTGGGACTCGATGGTGTCTGTGAAAGATATCCGTATCGACCTCAATTCAGGCAGGTTGGTCCCGTTCAATCCCGTGAAGGTTTCCAGCGATGATCGACTCATAAGGCCGGTGAAGGAGTGCGAGAGCACCAGGTGTTGCAGTTTTGACAGTCCGGTCAAGTCCAGGTCCGTGACGTTGTTGCGGACATTACTGAGAGTGAGTTTTTCCAGGTTTATCAGGCCGGAGAGGTCCAGTTGGAATCCAGTCCCGCTCTGCCCCACTCCCGAGAGGTCAAGTTCTTTCAAATTTTCCAGGTCTTTGATATGCAAAGCGCTGAGGAGCTGGAGACTGTATATCTGAAGATTCTCCAGTTTTTCGCAACCGCGGAGGTCTATCTCGCTCACTTCGAGGCGATCAAGTAGAACCGACCTCAGTTCCGTGAAGTTGGAAAAGTCGAGCGTTTGAATCGGGTAGAACTGGCCGGCGTTTGTATCTCTGATGACGACTTCGGTGAGCCGGAATTGGCCGTCGATGATTGACCATACGGCCGGTTGTGAATAATGTGGGCCAGGCTTGTCGAGGCCATGTTCCATCACGAAGGCATGTTCCCGTTCATTATACAGGGAATAGACCTCGGAGGGTTCGGAATAATCACCACTTTCGCTGATGGTAACGAGCACGATTCGGAGATTACTTCCGTCCGTCGGCACGTCGAATTCATACGAACGATTTGTCATTTTCAGCACGCTAGTTACCACGTCAGAATCGCCTTCATAGACCCAGAGTTCGTACCCGACGGCACCCGGGACGGCATCCCAGGAAAGCGTCAGTTTGCTCGACGTCAGGTGCGCGGTGGGTTTGGGCGGCGTTGCCGTCGGGAAGACCCCGACCGTTATTGCCGTCGACACCATATTCGTTGCACGAGGATACGCCTCATTCTCCATCTTGACAACGAAGGATGATCCCACATCGAGGGTCTTATTGAACTCGAAGATGCCGTTGCCGAGATGGGTAATCAAGTCCGCCGATACCGGCGTGGTTAAATTACCCGCAGCGTACCAGGTGAACACGGTTTCATAGGTGGTAAAGACCTCTTCGGAGGTGAGATTCGCGAGAGTTAACCCCTGGGCCGCTAAACTTTGCACGAGACTGTCATCAAAGTCGAATGTCCCGTTGGGATAGCGAGTAACCAAACTGGGGTCCACCTGAGTGCCGTCGGGATAAAACCAGAGAACATCCGACAGCGCCTCGAACTCGAATTCCGAGGAGAGGTCAACGGTGCGGTTATTGCTCGTGATGAATTCGGGAAGTTCCGGCGTTTGGTTAGGGGAGAAGCGACGATGGACGTCCACCCACCCAGAGGAAGGATTCCACCAAACGGGATAGAGAATCGGCTCGACGGTCCTGTAAATCTCATCCAATGTGGACAGGAAGAAGCGGTTCCCTTCGAGCCTTATGTTGTTTAACACACCTTCAATAGTGTCAAGGCCCCGCAGGGTGGTCAGTTCGTTATTCCACAAGCCTATGCTTATCAGTTTCGTGAGTCCCGTCAGGTCCAGTTCCTTGATTGGGAAATAGAGGATTTGGATGACTTGCAAATTGACCAGTGCGGACAGGTCAAACGAGGTATGTTGGGGACCATCAGGAATCCTGGTGAGCGTCAGAGTATGAAGCCCTGTTAGCCCTGTCAGCCCTGACAGGTCGCTAATGTAGGTACCAGAGTTGTGGAAAGTATGCAAATTTGTTGTCAGTTGCGACCAGTCGAGTTCCGTGATGAGCGTCATGTTGATGTTCAGCCATTCCAATTTTGGGCTGTCGGCAAGGTCGAGTTCCGTGACTGGGCTTGTTTCCAAGCCCAGGTATGTCAGATTCACGCAGCCGGTCAGGGTGATGGCCGTGATACCGGGGTTGCTGTCTAAACGCAGCCTTGTCAACTCCGAGCAGCCGGAGAAGTCAAACGCGCCGGAGATGCCCTCGGCGTGGGCATTGATTTCGGTGAGCCGGTGCTCGCCGTCGATTTGCCTCCAGGTGGCGTATTCCTGGAGTCCCTGGGATTGCACGAGGTTGTATTCGTGTTGGTTGTATGTTCTTCCGTCGACGACTATTGTGGAGCCGCCGGGAGCGGGTTGCGTATCGATTCCGCCGGAAGTGCTGGAAATTTCGACGAACGGGCCGTATTCGGGCTCTTCGCAATCGTTCCCGCCATCGCCGAAGGGTGTGGCACTGAGCATTTCGCGGCCTTCGAGTTCCTCGATTCGGCAGGCTCGGCCGCGTCTGCGTTTTTCGGCCCGCTTTTTGTCTAGAGAGTTGTTATTTAGAGAATTGCTGCGGGAATCACTATTGCCCCCCCCCCCCATTTTGTCTATTTTAACATTTTCGGAAAGCGATTTGAGGAGGGATTCGATAATAGAAGGCATCGTGCGTAAAGTGTGTTGGGTAAGGGGGTGTGATTGGAGCGGGCTTCCGGCCCTGCCGGATATGATAGCATAAACCGGAGAATCCCGCAAGAGTAACCGGATGATACGGCCATCCATCGCACCTGCTTGAGCGATACCGGCTACTACAGAATAACATGCCAACCGTTACCAACGGCACAATTTTCCAAAAACTTAGCCAATGCTTCTTAACTGTTCCATCCTTCATATTGCTGGTTCTCTCATTGATTTGCCAGTTTAGTTGGCCTCGTTCAATATATCCGCGTAAAATCTTCACTATGTCCTTCTTGCCGTTAAGAAGAGTCCTATCAGGCCGTGAGAGCAGATAATTTTTGAGTTCAATCTGAGGAAAAGTAGAGCCGATGCCCACTCTGTACTTGTTGCCGTCATTATCCACACAATAGAAATCTGACTTACCACTTTCGATTAACCGCAATTCTTCAAGTAAATCATCCATGTTATCTTCGTGTAAGTGTTCAGTCCCGTATTTTGTAGTGGCTTTATATCTGTCGACTTTTAGAGCCATCAAGTGATTGTACCAGTATGCGTGGACACGGGGAGACAAAGAGAGCCGCTTAAACTTTGCCTCATCTTCAGGATTGAACGCTGCATTATGCCCACCCTTTGACTCTCCCGCTCCAAGATAAGCGAATTTACGGATATAACTTTGGTTCAGAGGTATTCTTAATGTATTTGTCATCACGATCAAGAGGCTGCGAATTTCTGCGGTCTCCTCATTGGAATAGAGACTTCGCTTCGTATCGAAGGGAGCATCACAGATGTTTTTCAATACACCCAAGTCTGCCTTTGACAGGTCTTCCGATTCATCTGCGATTACGACCGATGAGTGGAACAGCGAGACGCATCCGGGCCTTCCGATTTCTAATTTATCTAAACTGTTTCGGCTTACGCCTGCGATGATGTTCCAAATGGCTAGGGAAAGGTCTTTTTTTGCCGTCCCGCCATCATCCGCTATCAGAATAGTGCAAGGCCTGCCGTGCTTGCGATAAAGCCCTTGAACCATGTAGGCTAAAGAGTTCTCCAGATAGTCCCAGTCTCCACTGTACTTGCCATCCCTGTTCTCTTTCATCTGTTGCCAGTACCAACAGCAGTCTTCGTCCGTGACTTCAATTTCATCCTTATAAGTGGTGGTGCGAAATCGCGGTGTGGACATCGTGTTATGAGTAATAGTGCGAAGACCGATATCAATTTCCCACTCGTTCGGATTTGCGGGGTTGTCATCACGAACATAGGTGTAGCTATCTTCCGACTTGAACGATTTTAACCAATTAGCTATTTGGCCGTCCACCGAAGTAATACTAGTCTTTGCATGCCATTCAAAATTCGCATCTCCTTGCAGGTAAAGGGTTAAATAATGCTTTGTGCCTCCCACTACACGCAGTGAAAGTGACTTGTTACTTTGATTTCTAAAAGTATTTGAAATTATGGGTTCTCCGTCTTGCAGTATCATCACTTTATGTGTATCTGGTTTATTATTACTTTCTCTAAAAAAAGTAACAGAAGTAACAAATAATCCGTTTGCCTCTAGGATTTCACTGGTTTCACCAGTGTTACTTTGTGTGTTATTTTGTGTTACTTTCCCATACTTGGTCAGATATTCCTTCCAAACCGTCCGATCCTGTTTTACAATGAGTTCACCATTGTAGAGATACACGCACCAGTCGGCCCGCCAACCATCATTGACTTTTGAGGTTGATATTTCCGAAGATTCGACCTTTGATTCTGGTGCATATCGCTCGTTCCGTTTCAGAGCAACAGATTTCGCAACGACATTCTCACCGTGAAAGTAGTTACGCGTCGTCTTCAAGTTCCGATGTCCGGCAACATGCTGGGCGGCCTCAATGCCATGCTCAAGACCAACATTGGTAATGCCAGTATGTCGCAGTCCATACGGAAACCAGTGTGATACACATGCCCGCTTGCAAGCCCGCTCGATAGCCCGGTGATAAGCGTCAGCAGTATAGCAATCGTTGAAATGCTGTCTTGGATTTTTTGCCCTACTCGCATCTCTCTTCTGACGACTTGGTGTCTTCTTTTTTGACTTTGCCGCTTCCTGGCGTTTGACCTTGGTCTCTGCTACTGCATCTTGCGGACGGAATACACAGCCCTCTGTCCGGTTTCCAATAATCGGCAGGAGCAACTCTATCTCCGGCTTGGCCAAGTACAAAAATTTGTCATCAAAGTCCTCACGCCAATCGTTTTTATGTTCCGGCAATCGGACAGTCCATAAATCAGGATTACTTCGGTCGATATTTTCTATTTTCATTTCACAAATCTCGCTCGGCCTTGCGGCAGTAGCAAGATGGATACGAACCATTGTAGCAACCGTCGGTGTTAGTTCGGCCAATGTCCGTTCAATATGTTCGCTCGGTACTACTTCACGTTTTTTACCTTTGGGAGCAGTAGTCTCGCCCTTCTTGAGTGGCTCTACAGTTCGCAAAGCACTCCACACACTTTCTGCAAGGAGTTTGCGGCTCACTCCCCATTTGAAAATCGTGCGGACAAGACTTGCTCGCTTGTTGCACTGCTGCCGGACATAGCCTAACTTGACAAATTCGGCCTGCAAAGTTCGCAGTTTATTTGGAGAAAACTCGCTTGCCGGTAGTCCGCTGTATTGTAGCAGAATGATTTCGACCAGTGATTTGTAGTGTTCCAGTTGCTTGACAGCGATTTTGGATTTCCTGTCCTCCAGAAATCGCAGGCAGAGTTCATCGACCGTGATGCCGTTTTTATTTCTTGGCGGCTCGAGGGCATTGGCATGAAATTGGGCGATAACCCGGTGATATTCCCGTTTGGCTTCGGCGGTGCCGTGTGCTCCAAGATAGATTTTGCGTCCGTGAACGCGGACATAGGCAAGATTGCCCTGTTTGCATAGTTTCGGTGTTTTTGACATTGATTGCGTACCTTTACCGCCGGAAAGTCCATAGTGGACTTTTTTTACCGGCGTAACTTGTGGTTACGCAACAGATTCAATTTCCGCAACTCCTGAATCTACAAGATATTACACCAATGGAGGATAACGGACTTGAACCGATGACCTTCTGGCTGCCAGCCAGACGCTCTCCCAACTGAGCTAATCCCCCACGGAAAACAAGTCCGAATTATACCAAATAATTAACACCGTGCAAAGGGGAGCGTCATCCAAATCAGGGATTGCTCCAAATACCAGAAACTGACGCAAGACCAGCGGATGCACGTAATTGTTGTAGTGTCGGCTCATGTTCAAGTAGTCAACACTGTCGCTACAAATCGTAGGAATGGCGCATTTTCGCCAACTCTGATGGCACTGCCACGAAAAATTACGGTATCTCGAACATATCAGATACAAAAGTGAATTCATATGCGAATTCTTCCTGTATTTTGTGGCTTCGCCCCCATGCCACATAACGCATCTCTGTTTGTGCAGTATAGGACACAGGAAGCCCATTAGAGGTGTTAATTACGAGTTTACCTTCCGAAAAAACAACGACATCGTCATACCGCATAGGAAACGGTCCTCCGAAATCCAATCGGTTCCTGTATGTGTCTATCTCTATTTTGAGTACGGCAAAAACAGTGTCGTCCCTGTCACTTTTTTCAATTTTTTCGAACGTCACAACTGCATTTAGTGCATGAGATTTTCTGGCAATCGTGGCTTCAAGAGCCAGTGGTTTCATAATTGGCCGTTGCCACGAATCTCCAATTTTAACTCTTTTTTCTGGAAGCAAAGCATGGATGTTATTTATAACGTCGAAAGTGCTGTCAAAATATCTATCACCAAACGAATCGCTGGGATGTCCCTGTGTAATGACTGTTATATTGCCAATTTCTCGAAAACTATTGAGAAAACTTGCTTTCAATTTTGTCCCCACTTTTGGGCCTGCAAGCGAGGACAACAATATTGGGCTCAAACTTTCTTTACATACTCTCTCATGTGTCTCGATGGTATAAGGTATTTCTGCACCGGTGTGAATATCACTATTATATGAAACCTCAAATAGGTTGTTTTGGTGTGTATGTGTCCTTTTTATTAGTTCGAGTAATATCCTTTCACAACACTCACGACAACTTGCTGTTATATTCCACACCTCTTCCCCTGAAAACGCAAAAAGCGCAAAAGCCGTCGTGTCGTCGGTCGTTCGGTGCGTTTTATTTGATATTTTCAATGTATATTCTTCTGGAAGAAAATTCATATACAGATGATGCCGGTCATCGGGTGGCATACAGCCTAACTGCATGAATAAAACGGCAACGATGGCCAGAAGTATCATTTTTTTAGTCATTGTTAACGTCGTATAGTTTTAGGGGCTGGCATAGACACTGCCCTGGCAGTTAAAAAATCCACAGCGGACTAAATTTGCTTAAATAACCAACTGGCAGAAAAGTTAAAAATTGCCCGTTTGACACCTTTCATTCCCGGCGAAGGCCTTGCACAGAGCGGAACTCATCGCGATGCGATTGATGCCTGTTCGGAACACTTCGGGCAAACGCTCCTCCGTGATGCCGCCGATCGCAAAGGCCGGAATCGCAATCTCCGCCGCAACTTCTCGCAAATAATCCAATCCGGGAAATTGCAAAAACTGCTTCGTCGACGATGCAAAAACCGGTCCCGCTCCAATGTAATCCGCACCATCCTGCACCGCCTGTCGGGCTTGCTCGATTGAATGAGTCGAAACGCCGACGAGCATCGGGCCGACAATCCGGCGAACCAACTCGACCGGCAACTCTTCCTGTCCAACGTGAACGCCGTCCGCTTCGGCAAGCACGGCCAAGTCTGGCCGATCGTTCATAATGAACAGTACCGGCTGGCCAGATGCCGTGATACAATCCTTCAAGATTTGGCTTCGAGCGAGGAGTGTTCGGTCATTTGCCTGTTTGTCGCGGAGTTGGATGATATTGATGCCGTATGCGATGATGTCGGCGATGAATCGCTTAAATCTGGCCTCATCGAGTTGAGCATCGACGAGGGCATAGAGCCGGGCAGTGGTCAGCAGGTCTTTGGCGGAATGGGTTTGCATAAACAGATCTATACCGCTTTTGCTTGGGATTTCCTCGATTATATCGAAAAAGAGCGAAATTACAGCCGCGCAACCGCCTTGCTCTTGATTTTTCCTATCCGGCGGGTACAATAGACGCTCGGGGGTCTTTCCAAAAGAAGACTGCCGCCAAGCACTCTCGCAACAGAAAACGCACATGTTCTTTCCCGAAATCGTCGAATCCGCTCTCCAACCGTCAAACTGGCTCCCCCTTGACCATGCTGCTCTCCTTGCCGGAATCGTCGGCCTGACTGCTGGATGCGCCCGAAAAGATGACGAAGATGTCGATCTCGATGAACTTGAAAAACGCGTCGGACAACTCGAAAAAATCTCCCCAAAAACACAAGAACAAAACAGCGAACTTGCCGCTCACTATGCCGCCTGGGCCGTTACGCTCTACAATAATGACGAGGGAGAACTTGAAGATATTTTAGAATTGTTTGCCAAAGCCGAGGAAATTTATAAAACCAGCCTCGAACAAGACGATATTCACGAAACCCGACGGCAACTCGGCAACGTCTATCTCGAATGGGGCGTCGTACATAATGAATACGGCGAACTGCCTTCCGCCGTTGAGGCGTATGATAAAGCGATTAAAGTGCTCAAGCCGGTAAGCGATTCCGGCGACGGCGAAGCAAAATACGATATTGCCGGCATTAAATTGAACCTCGGAATTGCCTACAGCGAACTCGGAATGCTTGATGAAGCCAAAGCCAGTCTCGATGAGGCATTTATCGAATATCGTGCCATCGAAAAAATCAGTGCGCTCGACACTCGGCTGTACATGGCAGTTGTCAGCGTGCAGCAAGGGAATATCCTGCACGAAATGGGGGATAAACTCGACAATATCGTTGATGCGTATAACCGGGCCATGCGGCTTTATGTCGAAGTCATCGAAGACCAAAACCAAATCGAACTGGAACGCGATTTGGCCAATGTTTTGATTGACCGCTCTACGGTGATCTATGAAGATTGGGCAAATAAAAAGTTTGAATCTGCCAAGGAACGGATGCAGGTCGTCGACGATGTGTTGCTTGACATTGACCGGAGTATTCAACTGCTTGAAAAGCAACAGCAGGGAGGCGACGAAATCATACGGTATGATTTGTTTCATGCGGTTGCGTTGCAGGGCAGGGTATTATGCGATGCGGAATACTTTGAACAGGCGAAGGAAGTCCTTGATCGGGCGATTGAGGAGTTTGCCGACCTCGTGGAAGAAGAAGATGCGGTCATGATGCAAATGGCGATGGCGTATGCCACTCGGGCGATTGTTCAGATGGGGCTCGGCCATCGGGATTTGAGCGAACAGGACTGTTTGAAGGGTTCCGAGTTGATTAACCAGTTTCTCCAGTCGGATGGCGGCGATGCGGAAGTTCAGGAACTCAAACAGCAGTTTCAGGCAATGCTGGAAGCCCTGGCCGAAGTTGAGGAAAAGTAAGCACAGAGAACATCAACCGAGTTGCGAGATATGCTATAATGCACCCTATGCAATCCAGGCGTGGCATCATTTTGGTCGTCGTTCTCATCGTCATCGTCTTGCTGACGCTGGCCGTGTTCGCGTTCTCCAAATTCATGTCCGCACAACACCGGATTGCAAGCACCTCTCTGCGGCAAACGCAAACTCGGCTCCTTTCCGAATCAGGAATCGAATATCTACGCGCCATCCTCTTTCTCGACCAATGGACGTTGCTCGAACTCGGCGGACTCTACGATAATTCCGAACTGTTCTGCGGTCATATCATTACCGACGGCACCATTTCGCTTTCCGGCTTCGCCGCCGGTACGCAAACCGCCTACGGGCTTGCCGATTCCCGACACATCGGACGGTTTTCCGTTGTTGCACCCGCCCTGTCCGAAGACGGCGTGCTTCGCGGCGAGTTCACCCGTTACGGACTCGAAGATGAATCCGCAAAAGTGAATCTGCGTTGGATACTTCAACTGGATTTGCAACAGCCCGGCATCGGCCGCATGATTCTTATGCGTTTTCCCGGCGTGAATGAAGAAATTGCCGACGCCATTCTTGATTGGATAGATGATAGCAGTTACGAACCCCGGGAATTCGGTGCGAAGGATGAATACTACACCAACCTTGACCCGCCGTACTATACCCGAAATGCAATGCCGGACTCCCTCGACGAACTCCTGCTCGTTCGCGGTGTTACGCCGAAATTGCTCTACGGAATTGATTGGAACCGAAACGGCATCGTCGATCTCGGCGAGCCCAGCGAGTACACTCTGGATGAATTCGATGTGCTCGACGGCTCGCTCAACCTCGGCCTGATTTCGTACCTCACGCTGGACAGTCGGGAATCGATTTTCACGCCATGCGGACTGTATTACAAAATCAACGTCAATATCGAAGACTTGGCGGAATTGCAGACTTTGCTGACCGAACGGTTTGACGAATTGGGGCTTGATCCCAGTTGGGCGAGTTATATCATTTCCTTTCGTCAACAGGCGAATCAGGCCTCGCAGGCTCCCAATGCGAATGCGGGCGGCAATGCGGGATTGGGGAATATCATCCAGGGGATGTTGACCGGCAACACGGGTACAGGCACGGCGGGCAATGCCGCATCCTCGGCGACGAATGCCGACGGAACCCTCAATTCGCTGCTTGCTCTTGTTGGCGGGCAGGGATCGCCGTTTGCGGATGATCCTGATGAGATGATTGAGTATATGCCGATTTTGTATGATCATTTGATGTTGAGCGATACGCCGTTGGTAGGCCGAATTAACATCAATCAGGCATCGCGGACGGTTTTGGAACTTTTGGTTGCTTACGAGGATGAATTGACGGAGGCGGCCCTGCTTGCGGGCATTACGGCGGATATGATGCTTGATACCGCATTTTCGGCGATGGATATGCTGAATATCATTGATGGAATCATCGAATTGCGGGAGAGCAATCCGCATTGGAATTGGTTGGAGGCCCCGGAAATGAATTATCCGTTTTGGCCGTATGTGCATGGAATCATTGAGGATTTGGCAACGATGCAGCAGTTGGAGCCGTATTTTTGCACACAGGGAGCGGTATTTAAGGCAACGGTGATAGGCCGATTTGACGAGCGTTCGCCGGTTTCGCGGAAAGAGGTATGGTTGGACGCCTCGGAGGGCGAGCGATTACCGAGGATCATCCGCATACGGGATATATCGGATTTGGGTCCGGGTTATTCTGCCGAGTTGCTCGGTGCCGATGAAGCCTATGCCCGGTGAGAGGGAACAGGTCTGCTACCGCACGACTTTTTGCACGATATTTTTATCGAAGTAGTTAATTTCCATTCCGGCATCGACGATGATTTTTTGAGCAACGATTCCGCTGGAACGCGGACTCAACAGGAATACGGCCGCCGCCGCCGCTTCGTCCGTTTGCACCGCCCGACTACGCGGAATCGCCTGCTCCGCAAACAGATACGAATCCGCATAGCCCGGAATGCCCGCCGATGCCGATGTTTTCAGCAAACTTGGAGCAACCGCATTGAACCTGATTTCCGAAAATTGACTGAACGACTTCGTGAGAAAAGCCAGCGACGAATCCAATGCCGCCTTGATAGGGGCCATATATCCGTAATTTTCGCTGGCCATCCGCGTCGTAGAAATCGAAATCGCCACGACGGAGGCCGTCTTGCTTAACAGTCCGGCAAGTTCGCGGCACAGGGCAATGAGCGAAAAACAGGAAATGTCCAACGCCTGCAAAAACGCTTCTTTCGGTGTTTCGTGGAACGGCTTCATTTCGTTGCCGTAATCTGCAAACGCGATGGAATGGACGAGTCCATCGTATTGCGGGTTCCCATCGGCTTCGAGGGTTTGGCGTAGTTTGATTATTTCGAGTTCTTTTTCGACGTTGCAGACGAACACTTTTTGTTTGGGCAGGAGGAGTCGGACTTTTTCGGCAATCATCTCATCGCGGACGACGAGATCGACGACGGCATTTTCGCTCAAAAGCATTGTCGCGATGCTGTAGGCGATGCTTTTTTTGTTCGCAATGCCGAAAATTAAGAAGCGTTTATTTTTAAGTTGTAGGAAGTCCACGCCGCATTGGAAAAGGTCTGCAAGCGACGTAGTATAGCATGATTGCGTTTAATTTGCCATTGGCGGCTGGTTTACAAAAGCCGAAAAACATCCAGCACGCGTTTGACATACAAATCGTCGATAATACCCGGATGCCCGACAAAGGGAAAACTACGCATCCGCAATATCGACGCCTGGGAATCTCCGACATCAACCACCGCAACGAACACTTCCTCGCTGCGTGTTCGGCCCGGCTGGCCCTCAGGATAGGCTCCGATCAATAAAAGATAATCCGCATCGAACATCTTACGGCCTATTTCAATCATCCTCTCGGGAGTAATCGGCGTTCTCGGCGGAACAACAATACCGCCCAAAAAGCACGCTGCCGACTCCGCGGAACCGCCCAAGGCCGCCGCCAGCAAGCCCCGTGTGCCGGATTCAACGACCGCAATCTTCTTATTTTGGAATTTGACAATTCGGCACACAACATCCGCCAACGTGTCCGTTCCTTCGCCGAAAATCCGGTCGCCCAACGTTTCGTAAATCAACATTGCGACGGGTTCAATGAGAGCAACGCACTGATCTTCCGACTCCGCTTCGGCAACGATTCGCAGCGTAATCGTCCCCTGCGTTGCCGTGATGCCGACTTTGGGAATATGGTCCCGAGCCACCAAACCGGAAAGCATGTTTTCGACCACGCTCTCGCCCAATCCAAAGGAGTGAATCAGCCGGTCTTTGATAGTATGTTGCTCGCCTTTTAATTGTCTGTGCAGGGCCAAAATCGTTTGTCGGCCTGTATCATTCCACATTTCAACCATTTCGGCAGGCACGCCGGGATAGGCCAAAAGCCGAACGAAATCCGTGTGCGTCGGAGCATTTGCCGCGTCGCCTGCGACGGGCCGTTTGACGGTCAAATCGATTCCGGGTGCGGTGCCGTTGGGATTGCGGATCGGCGATGCTCCTTTTGGCAGAAACATTTGCGTTCGGGCATTGGGCGGGATTTCCGTGCCTCGTCGGGCGTATATTTCTTCCAGATGTTGGCGAGATTCGGCATTTTCCAAGAGGGGAACGCCGACGGCATCGGCGAAGGCTTGCCGGGTGAGGTCGTCGGCGGTGGGGCCAAGTCCGCCCGTCGTGATGACAATATCGGCTCGGTTCATGGCGATTTGGAGCACGTGAACCATAGATTCGAGTTCATCGCCGACGGCGGTATGATAGAGAACGGAAACGCCGAGGGCTTCGAGTTCTCGGCTGAGCCATTGCGAGTTGGTATCGAGGATTTTTCCGCTGGTAATTTCATCGCCGTTTGCGATAATTTCTGCGAGCATTGCCGAAAAGGGGGATTGGGATGTGTTTTGGATGCGTTTATCTTACCAAATTTTCGGTCGATGTTGACAATGAAATGCAATAGGATAAAATGGGAGTCGGCTCTTGTGCCATCGGGAATTGGATACGCTCGATACGCCCTTGCAGAGCCAAACTTTTGCAAGCCCCGTTATTAGGCAACTTCAACTTCGTTTGACAGACAATCAAGACAGCCCCTTCGCGGAATGTCCCTGTGAGGGAACGACGCTGGATAAACTAATCCAGCCCGCTGTGCTTGCGATTCTTGCCAAAGGACAAACCCATGGATACGAACTCGCCCGAAAAATCAGCGATATTCCGCATTTTCTCTGCGAGCCGCCCGATGTTTCCGGTATCTATCGCATACTCAAAACTTTGGAAACACGCGGTTTAGTAACGTCGGATTGGGATGTTTCAAAGAACGGTCGGCCAAAACGGATTTTTACGATTACCGATACGGGCAGGCAATGTCTTGAGCATTGGATGAACACATTGGAGAACTATCATCGAGCGATTGCATCGTTGCTTGAAACGACCCGCGATGCCCTGGGGCGTATCCCGGACCCATTTGGGACATGCTAGAAATATGGAATCACTGCGATACTTTCGCTATAATAGACTTGTTCGGAAACTCGTAAAAGTCGTCCGCCATGTACCGTTTAATATCTTTCCTGCTTGTTTGCGTCTTGTCGCCGCTCGCCCTCGCTCAAGAAGCCGACACGCAACGAGTGAATACGCTCTACGAATCCATCCTCACGCCGGATCGACCACTTGAACGCCGAATCGAACAAGCCAATCGACTTTTCGAAGCCGGTCGTGACTCCGAAACCGCTCAACTGCTCGGCGGCATTCTCGAATCCGCAAACTTCGCCTTCGTCCTGCCCGACAGCGAAGAGGACCCGCAACCCCGTACGCTTCATCGTACCATCAACGATTACATCATCCAGCGAATTCGCAGCCTGTCCCGCGATGCCCAGGATTCCTATCATTTTCAATTTGAACCGACCGCCCGTCGGCTTTTGGAAAATGCCGCCGCCGCCGGCTCGCTCGATGATGTTCAAGACATTGCCCGCAAGTATTTTCCCACTCCGTCCGGTGCATCCGCAACGTTTCTCGTCGGCCTCACCCAATTTGAACGCGGCGACTACACCGCCGCCCGGCTCACGCTGGAACGACTGAAACGCCTGCATCCGGCAATTCCCGACTCGCTCCAACCCGCTCTCGACGCGATGCTTGCCAGCACACTTGAAGAGCCGCAAGTCCAACTGCACATTTCGCAGTCCGCTTGGCTCGAGCAGACCGGTTGGCGTCTTCCGGCCGGTGCGCCCGCTCAAAATGCCGACACCCAAGCGACCGCTCCGCTTTTGGAAACGAATTGGACCGTCCCGATGTTCAATCGGCAAAGTCAAGCCGCCGATATTGACAATCTTGCCCGAATCGTTCGGCACGGTGGCGATGTGTACATTCCGGCCTCGCAACCGCTCGTCGTCGGCGATATGCTCATCACCCGGCTGCCCGGCGAAACGTTGGCCGTCGATGCGAATACAGGCAAACGGCTTTGGATTGCCGCCGCGCCGGAATACCGTACGCCGAATAACAATGTTGCTCTCCCGTCGTATCAGACGAATTTTGGCCGCAACACTCGGACATTTCAGCGGCTTTTCTTTTGGCATGACCGGATTTCCCAACAGTTAAGCAGCGACGGCGACCGGCTTTTCGGGATTGACGAACACGATCTTTTCGGCGGCGGTTCCGTCGCGTTTGGCCGTCCGGCCCCGAATTTGCTGGGCCGGGGGGAAGACCTTCGGCATTCACCGGGCAATACACTGACCGCCCGCGATTTGCGAACCGGCCAGATTCTCTGGCAAGTCGGCAAGTTCCCCTACGTGCAAAAGTATATCGACGCCCTTTTCTCGCAACCCCGAAATGCTTCGCAGGAACAGGGCAATCTTGCCGAAAACCTGTTTACCGAAGACGAAAAGGCATTTTGGGAGACTTTGTTTCTCGGTGCTCCGCTCCCGCTCCAGGGTCGGCTCTATGTAATCGGCGAAACCGACAGCGTGCTCCAATTATTTGCATTGGAAAGTCAGACCGGTCGGCTCATCGCCCGGCAACCCTTCGCTCAAACGGCCAATGCGTTTGGGCCGGGTGCAGTCCGCCGGACGTATCCGTTGTTCCCCTCGGCCTCGGAAGGGTTAATTATCTGCCCTACAGGCATCGGCCTCGTCGTCGCTTTAGATGCAACAACGCTCGCGCCGGTTTGGTGTTTCAGTTACGCTCCGGCTACCCGAGCCGTTCCGCAGGTGCCGCAGAATCAAAATCCGATTCCGTTTAGGCCGAATGTCATGCTCAATCAGCCGATGCTGTTCCAAAGGGCAACGAACGAACTCGCCCTCAAACAAATCTTTGCCGACAGCGGTTGGCAGGTTCCCGGCATCGTCATTGACCGGCATCGCGTTTTGGTCGCTCCGCCGGATCGTCCCAACCTGTATTGTCTCGATCTGCGGTCGGGAGAATTGCTCTGGGAGCAGTCAATTTCCCGGGCGAATGCTCTGTACGTTGCCGGAATTTACAACGATAAGGCTTTTTTGGTGACGCCGGTCAACATGATGACGATTGATATGAATACCGGCCAAAATATCACGACGTCCGAAAGCCGATTTCCCGCCGCACTCAAACCGGCGGGCGTCGGCGTGCGGAACGACAATCAATACTTTATCCCCTTCACGGACGGGCATTTGGCCGTTGCGGATTTGAACGATGGGACATTAACTTGGCTCGACGCGTCGGGTTCGGCAACCGTGTTGCCGGAAGAATTAACGCTTGCCGTCGAATCGAACACCCCGCAGCCGCCAAACATCCAGCCGAATATCATTCCACACGAAGCAATACCGCTCGATGCCCTCGACGGCAGAATGCTGCAAGGGCAAATTCAGGGTCGTTTAGAGTTCCGTATGGAAATGCGATGGGAAGGGGGAATTATGGTCGATCGGCAAGTACAATTTTCGGGCCTTCCCCCGAACCCGAATGCCGTGTCCTCCGTCCCGCCGCCGAACGATACGATCCCGCAGGCGATGCAGTTAGGCAATCTCGTCGGAATCAAAGGCCGATTCTTTTCGCAGTCGCCGACGCAAATTGCGAGTTTCGACCAAAAAGACGCATTGCGCCAGCGATCCGAAATGTTGCTTCAAGCCGACGCGAACGATCCCGACGGATTGCTGAAACAAGGCCGAATCCTCAAATCGGAAGGCCGATTGGCCGAAGCGATTGACTCATTTCGGGCTTCGCTTTCCGCAAAGCACAGCATCGAAGCCGCGGACGCCCTGCGGCGCAGTTTGCTGGAAGCGATGCGGACGGACTTTCCCGCCTGGGCCGACGCGAGTCAGGAACTCGAAGCCTTGGCCGGCCCGGAATCGGGAGCAGGACCCGAAGACTGGGCCGCAATCCTGCACGCTCAAGTCGAAGGTATTATCCAATCCGGCCAAACGGATGCGTTGGAATCCGTTTTGGAAAAGGTATTTGCTTTCGGATTGAACCATTCGATTTTGATTCCGGTCGGCGAAGGACATTCAACGCAACTCCATCGGGCACTGGGCGGCTTGATCGAGCAAAACATTGTACGCGGAAACCGCCCGGAACTCCGGCAGGCTTGGGAAGAACTTGCCGAAACATTTTTGCAACGTTTTGCAACGCCCGGCGGATTTACGCCGTCGGCTTACACTCCGCCAGCCCTTGCTCAATCATTTCGATTCTTCAACAATACCGTCAATTTGCCGCCGGAAATCCGCCGTTGGTCCATGTTTATGCAGGTTTTCCGCAACACGTCGGCAGCGAACAGAGCAAGCGAAATCCTCCGCGAAGAGTATGTTCGGCATCGGCTGCCGATTGCCTTGCATCTTCGGGCTCTGCATTCCCCAGGGACGCCGTCGATCATCCCCTGGGCGGAACTTCCGGCCCCGTTTGATTGGGGACCGAACGTTGATGTCCAAGTTGTTCCGACCGTCGCACATCTGCAAAATCTGCCCCCAATGCAGCAGGACGCCGCCCGGACCGAAATCGACCGAATCGTCAATCGGCTCGTCGCATCCGTTCAAAATCCCGGCGTGTCGCGGCCGGGCGAAACATTTTCGCCCATCCCGTTTTTTGGCCGCTCGGACTCGCAGCACATAGACTTTAACTATGTCATCAAGCAGGAAATGTCGGGCTTGGTTTTTTGCCGGACGGACCTCGCCGGTCGGGAACAATGGCGGTTGGCCTTGCCCGCAACGATTACGTCGGGATACCATGAATCGCAGTCAAACCGATACAGCGGCGAGCATACGACATTTATCAAAGCCTTCCCAAATTACCGACTGCTCATCCACGGGACCTCGATGACGGCAATCGACACAACACCGCAGTCAGAACGAATCCTTTGGACGCGGACGCTGGCCTCAATGCCCGTGATGCAGCAGGGCGGCGTGCGGCTGAACAATCCCAACCAAAGGCCTAATCCCGGCTTTATCACGTTCCCTAAAAAATCCGTCTTTATCTCGCCGCAAGCCGTGTGTTATTGGGATACAAACGGAATTTACGGTCTCGACCCGATGACCGGCCAAACGCTGTGGATTCGCCAACGGAACTTTGAAAATTGTACCATTTTAGGCGATGATGAACACATGTTTTTGGTGTTCCCGGATAGTCGGCAGGTTCGTGCTCTTGATCCGACGAGCGGCCGCGAACTCGCCGATGGGCCGCTGCCCGATGGCGGAACGCACGTTTTCGGAACCAACATCGTGTTTATACAACGGCAGGGAAATGACTGGACGCTCCGAATTGCCGACCTTCGGGATCTGCATGACAGACGCCGCCGGGCGTTGATGTTGACCGCTTCGCCGACCAGCGATTTTATGCCGCCGATCCCCACGGAGGTGCTTCATGGCTCTTTGCCAGGTACGGCAATGCTGCAAACATTCCAAAATGACCGATTCCTTTCCGTTGCCGACTGGAATGCAAAATCGCTGGACATCTACGATTTGCAAACGAAAAAAAACATTTTGCCGGCGGAAAATCGTATCCTGCAATTTGTCCCGACGGATGTTGCGCATCAAACCCGATGCGATGTCGAATTGATTGGCGACCATATTTTGGTGCTTTTTGCACAGGACACGCAATTACGCAATACGGCAATGTTGCAGCCGGATGAAAGAGGGACGATGGTTCGTCGAACGTATCGGCAGGTGAACGGCGTGTTGGGATTTCCGATTGACCGTGGCGTGATGATGCTTTTCGACTCGGCGGGCACTCCCTGTTGGCCGGAGCCGGCGCAAATCGAAAAAATGGCCCGCATCTTGGATGTGCCGGATGGATTGCCGGTGATGTTGTTTGCGGTAGGCATTGAGGAGACGGTGCATGCGACGGCGAATCGCCATTTAGGCACGCGAATCATGGCGATTGACAAGCGGACGGGCGAGACGCGTTTCCGCAAGGAGGTCGATATGCGTCAGGTTCCGTTGCAACCGTTTCGGGTGAGTGTTGATTCGTCGGTGCAGGAAATTATTTTTACGAATTCCAGCGTTACGCCTCCGCGAATTATAAAGGCCAGTTTTCATTAGAGCGTATCCAGAATTGGTCTGGACGCCCCCCGTCATCCCGGCGAAAGCCGGGAACCAGGGAAACGGAATGCACGCTGTTCGGCTGGATTCCGGCTTCCGCCGGAATGACGATTTTTTGTCCAAAGCAAAAATGAATACGCTTCAGAGCGAGTTTCAACTGGCGGCGCACGCCGGGAGTCGGCCAGGCAAAACATATCACTGTTCTGGATCGCAGATTTTAGAACCGTCGGCGGCAACGGCAACCTCAAAAACACGCAATAGCCGCATCATCTGCACCATGTCGCCATCCGCAAAAAGAGATTGATCGGAAAATTCACTGCCCAAATGCGCAAACATCAACTCGCCTTCGGCAATCAGTTCCCCATTTCGGTACGCCCAAGCCGACGCAACCCCGCCCGCCTCACTAAATGTTTCCAACTGCACCTTGTAATTCAACGCATCGCCAGGACGAACATCCACATGATGAAAGGTGAATTTCGGTATTTTCGCCAAGACGACCTTTTCCTTGTATCCCTTCGCTTCGTGAAGTAAGAGACCGGCGGTTTGGGCGATACCCTCGATAATGAGCGAGCCGGGCATCATCGGGACAAACCTGAAATGATCGTGCAGATGATCTTCGGCCAGCGTTACCATCTTGACGGATTCCGCACGCTTTTGACTTTCAAACACCGTAATACGATCAATCCAAAACCAGTGCATGGACTCATAAAAAGCGGCCTAGATGCCAAGTTTTTGTTCGACGAGATGGCACATATCCTTTACGGTCAGAATCGTCGTAAGGTTCTGGACAACGGGATTTTTTTCGAGGGCGGAAATGTCGGCAAAGGGGATACGTTTTTTGATTTCTTCCAAACCTTTTGCGGTCAATTTTCCATCGACGACGTAGATACCTTGCGTATCATTCACGACGTCATCAGGTACGAGTTCGCCTCGGTCAATTTTGATGGAGAAATGCTTTTCCAAGCGATAAACGATGTCGAGAAGGTCGATGGATTCAGCACCGAGGTCTCCCATAAGAGTTGCTTCGGGCGTTACTTGGTCATCATCGACGGCCAGTGCTTCGATCAACTGTTCTTTAATACCAGCGAAAACTTCCTCTTTTGACGGCATACAATAATTCTCCAAACGGACAGTATCGGTCGGGCAAAACCCGTTTGCGTAGGGAAACAGTCCCTATTCATCAGCCGGGCACCACGTCCTACGGGGTGTATTTTATCAAAAAAAAATCTATCGGCAAGCCCGGGGGCACGCGACAGTCCGTCGGCAACTCCCTATCGGGTAGGCAACATCGGCGCAACCGACCGCCGCCCAAGAGGTCGGCGGCTGTCTCGTAGAACATCGGCGGCCTGCCTGAAATCAAAACGCACACAGCGGCTGGGGCAGGTCGCGGTAATGCGGCGGAATTTCCTTCGGCGGCAACACCTTGCCCGTACAATTCTGGAACTGTTCCCGTTCATCGTCGGATGCGTAAAAACGAAGCCAAACATCGTTGTCTCCACACGAACAATCCCAATGAATGAACCCATTCCGATTGCGAAGGTTCTTCTCCCGAGACGGCAATATGTCGCGGAAAATGAGCGAATACAGTTCTCTGTCGGAAAGATGATCCGTAAAATCGAGGATCAATTTTTTCTCGAACAGTTGAGCGACTACAGTTTCGAGGATTTTCAAGACTTGTTCGTCGTTCAATTTTTCCGGTGCGGGAATACACAATTCCGGCGTGAACCATCGAGAGATCGGCTCGGCGGGGGAAATTTCCCAATCAAGCATCCCTGCGAGAAATTCGTTTTCGTGTCGTAATGATCGATGTTTTAGGCTAACACGGCTTATGGATTCATCGGCATAAGGCTCTAGTTCCATCCGTAGTTCAGCGTTACGCATCAATTCTTCGACTTCGGCATAAGCACTATTCGACATGTTTTAGAATTGCATACTGCATAAAAATCGGCCTGCAAAAGTCCTTACTTTGCAAACCCAGGGGCATTATCATACCGGATATACGTAAAAATGCAAGGGTTCAATACAAAATTTTCCCGATTTTCCAAAAAATTTCGGAACTTTTTTGGAAATTGGCGGTATAAACGGCATATTTATTACAATCCGGCCATATTGAGGCGTGCGGATTTTCGGAATTCCGTCGATACGACAGACTGCGGAGCAGACAAATGCCGGAAAATGGCCTACTTTCTTCCGGTTTTTTTCGCTATAATGCACTACGATGGCTGTGCTCTTGCTTATAATTCTGTTGGTCGTGATCATTCCGCTCGCAGAAGGGGTGTTGCTCGCGTTCCTTTTACGGGAAATCTACAACAAGCATCCCCTCCCGCTCGGCGGCACCATCGGCAAACGCGAACCGCCGCAACCCAAGGTGCGTATCGTTGAAGAAGACGTTGCCGAGGAGGCCGAAGAGGAGGTCTCCGAAGTCGATTCACCACCCGAAGACCCGGCGGAGGAGGAAAATGAACCCGAGGAGGCCCCTGATGAAGAGCCGCAGGCGAAGCCATCGCCGGAAAAAGACGATGAAGACGCGTCACTGACAGGCCCTGATGGTTTGCCCGTCAGCGATGTGTTGGCCGAAATGATGGCAGAAATTGAAGCAGCCATTCCGGGCGATTTGGAACGCACCATCGAAGAAGCATCGTTGTCGCCTGACGCTCTTTTGCCGAAAATGCAGGCTCTTGACGAAGAACAGCAGGAAAAAGAGCAATATGATGAGGATCTGCAGGCGTTGGCGGATACGTTGCAGGAAGAAAAAATTGATCTTGCGGAAGAATTCGACGGGTTTGACGGCGATGCGGAAGATTCGGGTGCGATTTCCTCCTTGGCCAAAGACGTACTCGGCGAAGATTTTGATTTCGACTCGCTCACAAAGCAACCGCTTGAACAATCTGAATCGTCTGCCGACGAGCCGGATTCCGAAGGCGTCGGCGAATCGGACGAACCGAACTATGCCGGCTTGCCAGACATCCCGGATGTTTTCGATGACCTGCCGGAAACGATGCCGGATTTGTCGGATGCTGCATCGGAACCACTGGATGCGTCCGACGACCTGCCGGAAACGATGCCGGATTTGTCGGATGCCGCATCAGAACCGCCAGATGTTTCCGATGACCTGCCGGATATGATGCCGGATTTGTCGGATGCCGCATCGGAATTGCCGGATATTTCCGCCGATTTGCCGGAAATTGCGGCAGACCTTTCGGATGAGACCGCGGAGCCGCCGGAAATTATTTCAGAGCAATCGGGGGAAGCAGAGTATGCGGAATTGCCGGAGTTAGAGATTTTTGAGGATGAATCCGGCACGGTGCAGGTATCGAGCCCTTTTATATCGTCGGTCATTCCGCAGTTGGCGGATTTTTCGGCACCGCAGACGATAGTTCCGACGTTTTCGAGCGACTGGATTCAGGAGTCGGCCAGCGTATTGGAACCCTTCGAGGGCGATGTCTCACAATTTTGTTATACCGAAGAGTCCCGACCGATGTTCGTGCGCAGGAAAGGAGGTCCGCGTTAATGCCTTGACATCGCATCCAATTAGACTAAAATCGCCTTTTCGCCGACTCATTTTCATTCCGCCGGTTCTATGACGGACAATCCACAAGACAAAGCCCAACAGGCCAAAATCCAGCAGGAAATCCAGCATCTGCAAGAAATTGCCGCACGACCGCCCGTCCCGCGAGCACTCGGATACATCAAACTGACCGGGCCCGGCCTGCTGCAAAGTGCTATGACACTCGGTGCAGGCAGTGCCGCCGCCTCCGTCGTTGCCGGAGCATCCTTCGGTTACAAACTCCTTTGGGTGCAGCCCGTTGCGATGTTCCTCGGAATCATGATGTTCGTCGCTCTCTCAAACATCGTCTTGACAAACAAAGAACGACCCTACTGGGGATTTATGGGGGAAATGGGGAAAATTTGGGGCCCGTTGGTCTGCCTCGTCTTCTTTTGGGCACTCGGGACCGTGATGGCTTCCGTCATTTGGCACTTCCCCCAATACGGCCTCGCCGCCGGGGCCGTGCGGAGCGTTGTGCAACAATTTGCACCCACCAAACCGCCCGTTGAAGATGAAGCACTCATCAAAGGGGAATGGAAGATGGTAGACGGCAAAAAAGTCGAAATCCAAGATAACTGGAAATTAATCCAAGATGAAAAAATCCCTGAACGAGATTGGTTCGGTTTCGGTAATGTCGTCGTAGATAAAGAAACCGGAGAACCGAAAATGACGACGCAATATACTTCATTCGGTTACGGCATTAGTTTCGCTGCCGGATTGGTAATTTTGCTGATAAACATGCTCGTCGTTTTCAATTACGGGCGGGGCGGCGTCGGAATCCGCATCTACGAATGGTTCCTACGCTGTATGATCGGCCTGGTCTTCTTGACCTTCCTGATGGTTGTGGTATTGAACTTCCACAAAATCGACCTTGTCGAAATGGGAAAAGGCTTTATCGGCTGGTATGCCTGGGACGGTACGTTGCTAAACGATCCGGCAACAATCACGCTGATGCTGGGAATGCTCGGTGCCGCCGTCGGAATCAATATGACGTTTATGTATCCGTATTCGCTCCTCAAAAAAAATTGGGGAACGGAACATAAAACCCTGGCCAAATGGGATCTTGCGATGACGATGTTCATTCCATTCACCGTCATCACTTCGCTCATTATGATCGGAATGACGGTTTCTGGAATTTACGACGGAAGCGATGTCGTCAAGACGGCGATTAGTCCGTTGCAGGCGGCGGCGGCACTGGAAGGCGGATTTATTTCGCAACAAGTTGCAACGATTATCTTCTGCGGCGGATTGATCGGAATGACATTCGGAGCAATTAGTGCTCATATGACGTGTTGCGGATTCGTGATGAATGAGATGTTCAAATTGGAGCCGACGACCTGGCGTTTCCGATTATTTGCATTGACGCCGTCGATTGGGATTTTTGGAGTTGTTTTTCAACTGCCGTTTTGGTTTCCCGTTGCGGCATCGGCAGTTTGTTTGACGATGCTGCCGATTGCGTATCTGTTGTTCTTGATATTGAACAATCGGCGGTCGTACATCGGCGATGCGGTCGGTCAGGGCTGGAAACGGCTGGTATTCAATCTTTTGTTGGTCATTGCACTGGTGATGGCAAGCATTGGGGCGTACATTCAGGTCAAGGCCCGGGCGGTTGATCCGGTTCGCAATTACTTTTTCCCGCCAGCGGTTCTTGAGCGGATTGATGTTGTCCCCGCGGCTGCACCGATTGATGGCGGGTCGCCTGAAGATGCGAATTGAGGTTCCCTGATGAAACATAAACCGCACCGCACCCAGGCGGCAGAACTCAAAATGACGCCGATGATCGACGTCATTTTTCTGCTGTTGGTTTTTTTCGTCTGTACGGCCAACTTCGTTCCGCCGCAGGAGTTGCTGCCGATGGATACCACCCTGCCCGGCAATGTTGCCGCAGATATTGTGCTGCCCGACCTGGCCGAACTCGATGTCGTGCTCATTCGGATTGCCTTCGATGCCGAACTGCATTGGCAGATTGAGGGAAACCAATTTTCCTCGCTGCACGACGTTCAAAATCTTTTGCGGCTGATTCAGAGCATCAAGCCGGACGTGCCTGTTGTCATTGAGAGTGCGGACAATGTTCCGATTGAAAATGTGATCGACGTGTACGACGTATGCCGCCGAGTGGGCCTGATGCGGATACAATTCGCGGCGGATTAGCGTAAACCCGTCCTTCCGGCACTCCCGTCATTGCGCCTCTTCCCGTCATTCCGGCGAAAGCCGGAACCCAGAAGAATCGGCTTCGCACGCAATGCCTGGATCCCGGCGTGCGCCGGGATGACGGCATTCCCGCCCGCGAAAACGGAAAAATTCGCACCATCCTTTCTGTTTGCCTATTTCCTCTCGTTTGCCTATCTTCCCCAAATACCCCCTCTTGTCTGTTTTTTTTTTTTCTATAATCTGCCTAGATTGGTAAACAGCCGCATCGGATTGCCATGTCTTCGCTGCACGGAAAAGCAGTAAAGAAGCTTCGCATGGCAAGCCGCAATGCTGGTTGCCGATCGCACTGAATGGGTGTTTTTACAGCAAGATCAGTTTCCTGCGGCACGCATTCCATTATCCCTACTATAGGAGAGATTTTTATGAAAAAAGCAATTTTGATTGCAACTGCACTCGTTTGTGCATCCTTACTCGCCGTCGGCTCCGCCGCCGCGCAATCACGGCAAATTATGTTCACTTCACAATCCCCTGCCCCGGTCAAGCCGGCCGTCAGGACACCCGTTGCCGGATACAGTCCCAATTTGGCCGCGCCACAACCCGCGACAAGGGAAATTTTGGCAACAGATGCCAACCGCCTTATCCGCTGGCAAGGCTGGCTGGATGTCGATGCCTTCTCCGTTTCCGTGCTCAACCAAATGCAGAAACGACTTGGACGTGGTATCGAAGTCGGTGCGTATACGATTGAAGAACCCGGAATCGCCGAAGCCGTTATGAAAGCCAGTGCTGCCGATCCGACTTTTGTTATGTGCCCGATCCTTAAAGAGGGCGATGCGGTACAGTTCGAGGGCACTCCGACTCTTTACGTTTGGACGTATCGCCATAATTTTGCGGATAGAGGACTACACCAACTGTACATATCAGCAAAAGGCAAAATGTTCATTGGCCATGGAACCAGAGGCTATCGTGGTGAAGAGCCGGTAGAGCATAAAGATATCCAATCTATCTACTACGAATTTGGCAATCTCGGTCCAGGCGTCACCGAACGCACTGTACGTCGTCCCGTTATCGTCGATGTTGAAATTTGGCGTGGCGCCGTTGTCTTCGTCGATCATACCGGTACACTAAGAATCGCTGGGACTGAAAATGTCCTTGACTTGCCAGTCGGTAGCGTACCCGGTGGCCTTGTACCGTTGGATATGCACACACCAGTTGCGGCAGCCCCGATGTCTGATTGGGAACGAGCCCCTTCGCTCATTTGCAATCCCAATTACGATCCGCGTCGCGCGACCGGAGCGGCTTTTGTTGAGCCGTTGGAGCGGACTCGCACCATTCGAGAAAACTCGGTACAACTGCGAGCTGGCGACGTGCAAAAACGCGTCAGGACGGTAACGCCGTTCCAATTCCGTGCTGCGCCTCCCCGGTGGTAGTTTTGACCGATGCAACGAGCGGATGCGTACCAGTACACGAGCAGGAGGCGTGCAAGAGTGAGGGGAAGTGTGCCAATAACCCGGAGGCTAACGCCTCCGGCTCTTGCGCTACCCCTTGGCTCCTGCGCTACTCCCCTGGCTCTTGCGCTATGCCCTTGACTCTTGATCTTGCGCCCCTGGCTCCTGATCTTGCGATGACGTATCCAGCCCGGATGCTGTTTTATACGGCACATTTCACATGAGATTTTTTCTACAACCTCGAAGGAGTATACTATGACCTTAAAGAGATGTTTGAATTACGGATTGGCTTTTACGATTGCGTTATCGCTTGCGATGGCGAATGTAAAAGCGGATGACCCGGAGATGGATGTGTACGAATACAATGCGTATTACGGCCACACCGCAGAGGAATTGGCTTTTGTTGCGGCACTCAATGAGTATCGAGCAACGCGTGGATTGCATCCCGTCGGAATCAACAGCGAATTATCCAATGACTGTCGCCGATGGTCCAGTCAAATGCGGCAGAGAGGACAGTTAACGCATGATCCCCGTGGCGGGACGGAGATTATCGCTCAAATTGCCTACGAGAGCGGAGCGCGAGCACTGTATGTATGGCAGCGAAGTCCGGCTCATAATGCCATTCTTTTATCATCGCGTATTGATACCATCGGTATCGGCAGTGATGGTATTTGGTGGACGATGCGTGGGACTCAGCGTGGCATATCGCGTTCAGTATTTTATACTGCTCCGGCAAATGCAGAAACGGAAGAAGGGGAAGAGGAGATGATAGGCCGAGTGCCGATGGGTGTTTTGGAATACCGATCGGTTGGCGATGTTCAGCGGCGAGCGAGTTCGCTTTCTCCTTTCCGAAACCGCATCCGATAGTGTTGCACGCGCGGGGGGCGAGAGCCCCCCTCGGTGTTTTTGAGACAGTGGCCGGAATTCCTTGATTTTCAGCACAAATTCCAAATCGCCTTTCAGCGATCCGCCAGTTCCCGCAACTCCTGCGTCGTCTTCATCGCACAAAACTTCGGTCCGCACATCGTACAAAAACGCTCGTCCCCCCCAGAAACATTACAACTGCCGGATTGCCGAGACTCCTCGTAATACTCCCGTGCCCGATCAGGATCAAGTGCCAATCGAAACTGCGATTCCCAATCAAATGCAAACCGCGCACGAGAGATCGCATCGTCCCGATCCCTTGCATGCGGCCGCTTGCGAGCAACATCCGCCGCATGGGCCGCTATTTTATAGGCAATCACTCCCTGCCGGACATCTTCCATATTCGGCAAGCCCAAATGCTCCTTCGGCGTTACATAACATAGCATTGCCGCCCCATAATACGCGGCCAACGTCGCGCCAATCGCACTCGTTATGTGATCGTATCCCGGTGCTATATCGCACACCACAGGCCCCAAGACATAAAACGGTGCTCCTTTGCAAACCTCGATCTGCCGCTTGATATTCATCTCGATTTCATCAAGCGGTATATGTCCCGGCCCCTCAATCATCACCTGACAACCGTGTTTCCAAGCCCGGTCGGCAAGTTCGCCCATCGTGTCCAATTCGCCGAATTGCGCCGCATCCGACGCATCGTGCAAGCAGCCCGGCCGCAATCCGTCGCCGATACTCCAGCATACGTCGTATTCCCGCATGATTTCGCACAGAGCATCAAAATGTTCGTAAAAGGGATTTTCCTTGCGGTGGGCGACCATCCATTTTGCCGTGAGACTTCCGCCGCGGGACACGATGCCGGCCAATCGGCTGTCGATCATCGGCAGATGTTTTCGGAGCAAACCGGCATGGATTGTCATATAATCGACGCCTTGTTTGGCTTGATGTTCGACGGCATCCAAAAAGTGCTGCGGGGTCATATCGAGAATGTCGTCCAATTCTTCGCAGACCTGATAGAGCGGCACGGTGCCGACGGGCACGGTTACGCCGTCGATGATTCGCTGTCGGATGAGGTTAATATCGGAGCCGGTGGACAAATCCATGACGGTATCAGCACCGTATTTGACGGCGTATTGCACTTTAGCGATTTCGCAGTCGGCATTGCTGGAGAGGGCGGAATTGCCGAGATTGGCATTGATTTTAGTGCGTAGGGCGATGCCGATTCCGATGGGTTGGAGATTTTTTTGGAGATGGACTTTATTGGCCGGGATGACGAGTCGTCCCTGGGCGATTTCGTGGCGGACGGCTTCCGGTTCGAGGAATTCCGATTTTGCGACGGCGATCATTTCCGGCGTGATGTTGCCGGAGAGGGCTTCGGTGTATTGAGTCATTCGGCTCCATTATAGCAGACGTTTACGGAGCCGCAATCTTACGGTTGCGGCTCTGTTTTGCCGAGTCCGGCCTCATTTTTGGTACGCTCCAACTCCTCGATGCGGTTCAATAGTTCGGCCATTTCGGAGTGAATCCAGCTGATGGCCAAGGAAATGGCGACGAGATTCGTTGCTAAAAGCAGCGCAATCACCATCGCGGGAAGCCAGGCTCGTGGTTCCAGGTAATAAGCGAACCAAACAGAGACAGGGATGGCTACGCATACACCGGACGTGAATAAAATATCCGCAAAGACTCCCAGCAATCGCAGGGAGTTTTTCTTGTTTGGCTCTGTCGTAAGTTCGTTAGGTTGCAAAACATCTGTCATCGTTGATTGGTTTTGTTAAGCCGGTAGAGCCGTGCTGCATCGCTGCCATTGTAAGGAATCTCGCAAAAAAAATAACCCCGGGGGCACCTCCGGCTCGTGCGGCGTGTTCTAATAATTCCCTGCGCAAATCTTTTTCGCACACTCAATAGGACTTACCGATTTCCCGTCTTTGTCGAGCACTCGCCAAATGTCGCCGGAAATTTCATCCGCCAACGTGACACCACCTTTAGAATCCAAACCGAACTCAACTTTGAAGTCAATAAGTTCATAACCGTACTTGAGCAACTCGCGAGCCAGGATGCCGCCAATCTTGCGTGTATGTTCCTCACAGAAATCATACTGCGCCTCGGTCAACTTGCCGAGTTTAATGCAGGCTTCCTTGTTGATTCGCGGGTCGCCAAGAGCATCATCCTTCAGCGTCGCCTCGATAAGTCCATTGAGCGGATACCCTTGCTCAATGCCGTACATTTTACAGAATGACCCCCAGGCTTTACTCCGCCAGATGAATTCGACGGGAAGTATGCTCAGTTTCGTGCAGGTCATCGTTCCTTGTTCGAGATTTGACGAGATGTAATGCGTTTGAATTCCCGCATCCTTCAGGATGGGAAAGAAATGTTGGCTCAATACGAGCGAGGCTCTCCCTTTTCCTTCAATGCTTAATCCGACCTGATTGGCACCGGGATCGAATACGCCGTTTTCGCCGCAAGCATCGTCTTTGAATATGAATGTACAGGTCCCGTCATTATTGACGGTGATGTCTTTGGTTTTTCCCATTATTTATCGTTGTTGAGGGTTTATAGAGCACTATGCAGCACTATGGAAAGTTGCAAAATAGTTTAGCATATTTGGTTTGGTAAGTCAGTCCCCCTCGTTTTGCCGAAATGCGTGCTTTTTTAGCAAATAAAACGACGTCTCCGCTTGAGTGCAAGCCGTATTTTTTCCGATAATTCCGCTATGCAGACGCAAAGTCCCTACCAGCCCTTGGCGCCGCTGCTCCTGGCAGCAATCGGGGGGATTCTCTGCGACCGACTCTTTGCTCTGCCTGCGTTATTTTGGATATTTCTCGCCCTGACCGCTCTGGGCATTCTGTGTTTCCATCGCCAAAATGCCCTGCTTTTCGTCGCCTGTGCCGCTCTGTTCGGGTTTTGGCACCACCAGCATTGGTTCCGCTTTGCCGATAACGACATCGGTCATTACGCCGACCTGCAAGAAGAACCCGCCGCTCTCATCGGCACGCTCAAGCAAATGCCGAGGTTCTATCCCAAACCCCCGGCGTTTCCAGGACAAATTTTCGACCCCTCCGAACGGACGATGTTTACGCTCCAAGCCGAACAACTCCGCGATGGAAATGATTGGATTCCCGTCCGAGGCAATGTGCTGATTACCGTCTACGACGATTGCCGAAATTTGCGTATCGGCGACCGGATTCAACTTTTCGGCATTCTCGCGACGCCGTCCAAGCCGAATAACCCCGGCGATTTCGATTACAACGATTATCTTCGCGGCCATCGAACGCTCGCCCAACTCCGCGTGCCCGACAGTTCCGCCATCGAACTTTTGGACAGCGGCCGCTGGACATTTAGCCGAGGGATGGAATCCATCCGGCGAACCGGTTTGGCCAACCTCAATTTGCATCTCTCCGAACAAACGCGTCCGATTGCCGAAGCAATGATTTTCGGCGTTCGAGAATCGGTCGATGAAGGCGTTCGGCAAAGTATGCTCGATACCGGCACGCTGCACCTTTTGGCCATTTCCGGCCTGCACGTCACGCTGATTGCCGGTATTGCCGCCTGGTTCCTGCGGCTGCTCAATTTTTCGCGAAAAACGACTGCCGTTACATTGATTGTCTTCGTGCTGTTTTATCTGATGCTGACTGACGTCCGCACGCCAGCAATTAGGGCCGTTGCCTTGACATGTTCTGCGGCTGTTGCTCTGTATGTCATCAGGCCGGTATCCGCAAAAAATGTTTTCTGCGCCTCGGCCTTGGTCGTCTTGCTGGTTCGACCTTCGGAACTTTTTCAATTCGGGGCACAACTTTCCTTCATTGCGGTCGCGAGTTGTTTTTGGCTGCCCCGATATGCAAGACTCAAAGCAATGGTTTACAAGCCCTACCCCGACGATGCGGACACGCGGTCTTTACACGACACGCAATGGGCCGAATACGGCGGCTGGCGGTGGCTCCGCCGTGCAATGAAGTTATTCCGCCTGTCGGTTGAAGTTTTTCTCATCAGTTTCACAATTTGGCTCTTTTCGATGCCGATTCTGTTAAGCCAAATCAACCTGTTTACTCCGATTGCGGTGATCGTCAATCCGCTGACCGCATTGCCGTTGACCGCCGCAATGTCCTGCGGTTTTCTCACGGCAATGCTCGGGCAGATTCCGTGGCTCGGCAGCATGTTCGGATTCGGTGCGGACTGGTCATTCTGGATTCTGCTGGAATTGATCGCCTGGTTTCAAGACCTCGGCGGGCATTATTGGGTGCCGGGCCCGCCGGGTTGGTGGGTGCTGGGATTTTATGCCGTATTCGCCTTTTTCACATTCTTGCCGATTCACCGCCCGTATTGGCTGGCGATGCTGGCCGTGTTGCTCGTTTGGGTATTGATTGGGCTCGGGGCGGGATATTATCGGGACTATGAACGGTTGCGTGATGACCGCCTGACGCTGACGGTGTTGTCGGTCGGACACGGGAATTGCGTGTTGATTACGACGCCGGATAAGCGGACGATAATATGCGATGCGGGCAATTTGACAACACCGCGATATGCGGCGGATGCGATGAGCAAGTCGCTGTGGCGGCTGGGCAAGACGCATATTGATGCCATTTTGATTTCGCATCCTGACAATGATCATTTCAGTGCGGTTCCGTTTTTGCTGGACAGATTTTCCGTGGGTGTTGTGTTGATTTCGCCGTATTTTCCGCAGGTTCACGAAGAGGAAATCCTGTCGCCGTGGTCGTTATTAAGGGCGAAAATTGAGGAACGGCAAATCCCGATTCGTGTTATTGGCCAGGGGGATGATTTAGCGGAATGGGGCCTTGCGGATTCCATCATTTTGCATCCGCCGAAGGAAGATTTTTGGGAATCGCACAATACGAATGCAGCGAGTTTGGTATTGCGATTTGAGCATCGGGGAGAGGGAATCCTGTTACCGGGCGATTTGGATGGTCGGGAACCTTCGCCATTTTTGTTGCGGGAACCGATCCCGACGCAGATCGTGATGGTGCCGCATCATGGAGGCCGTTCGATGCAGACGGAGGCCTTATTGGAATGGTCGCAGGCGAAAACACTGCTTTTTAGTACGGGAAGGTTGACGCACAATCTGGAGATGCTGGACCGGCGTAGGGAGCAGGGGTATGAAGTCCGTTGTACCTTTTGCGAGGGTGCAATCGTGTTTGAGATTGGGAGGCATTAGCCGCGTCGCCCCGCTGGATTTTCCAGTATAATAGTGCCATGACGTGTCTTTGTGCCGGTATTCTTTTTGCCGATGTTGCTTGCGATCCGATAGGCCGTATGCCAGCGGAAGGGGAACTCGTTCCTACAGAAAAAATCGAATTGAACCTCGGCGGATGTGCGGCAAACGTTGCTGTTGACCTGGCCCGGCTGGGAATCAATGTGATCCTGTCCGGCTGCGTCGGCGATGATGCGCTCAGCGATTTTATCGTACGATCTGTGGCTCGGCCAAAAATTGACGGCACTCATATTCAACAAGCGGCAGGCCGTTGTCCCGGGACGGCCATGCACATCAACGTACAGCGGCAAGATCGAAGATTTATCTGCACAACCGGGGCAAATGATGATTACGCATTGGATGATACACTATTCCAACTGCTTGCAGATACCAACTTGAAACAGCCGAAGGTGTTCTATCTCGGCGGCTTTTTTATGCTCCGAGCCTTGGAAACCGACCGGACGGTACAGTTCCTAAAAACAGCCCGTGAGTTTGGATGGATAACGCTATTGGACGTCGTGCTTTATGGCAATCGGCCGTACTGGGATGTGCTGAAACCGCTCTTGCCGTATGCGGATATTTTTTCGCCGAACGAACACGAAGGCGAAATCATCACGGGAGAATCGAACCCCGCCGATCAGGCAAAAAAATTTCTTGATGCAGGCACCGGAGCCGTGATAATCACGCAGGGCGAGGCAGGAACGCTCTATTTTAGCAAGGCGGAATGCTTTCGCGCGGGCGTGTATCCGACGCACTACGTAAGCGGTTCGGGAGCAGGCGACGCTTTCAATGCCGGCTTGATTGCCGCATTGCTCGAAGGTAAAGACCGCCGTGATGCCGTGCGCTGGGGATGTGCTTTAGGGGCAAGTTGCGTGCGCGGGGTCAGTACAACCGGTAGCGTTTTTAACCGCAGCGAATTACTTGAGTTTGTCGGAAAACACGATTTACTGTTTGAAGAAATAAGACCATAAAAACGGGGAAAAAATATGCTCTGTACAGCCAAAGAAGTATTGAAAGATGCCCGAGAGAAACGCTATGCGGTTCCAGGCTTTAATTGCGTTGCCGATGTGATGATTCGCGGGATTCTCGACCGGGCCGAACAGTGCCGTGCACCCGTGTTCCTGATGATCTATACCGGCGAAATTGATGAAAAAACCTGGTGGTACTATCCCACAGTCATCCGCTCCGTCGCCTCGCGGTACACGATCCCGATTGTCATGCACCTCGACCACGCGACGGAACTCAATGTCATTCGTGCATCGCTCGATCATGGCTTCACTTCCGTGATGTACGATGGGTCGAGCCTTTCCTTTGACGAAAACGTTGCGATGACCCGAAAAGTCGTCGAACTTGCGGCTCCTTATGGTGCTTCCGTAGAGGCGGAACTCGGCCTGGTCGGCGGTTTTGATGCGATGGAATCCGAGCACGTCGCCAACATTCTCACGCAACCCGGCGAAGTTGAGGCGTTTGTCGAGCGTACCGGCATTGATTCCTTGGCGGTTTCTGTCGGCAACGCGCACGGCACCTATCAACAACTGCCGCAACTGGATATTGCTCTGCTCAAAGAATTGAATGCGGCCAGTAAGGTTCCGTTGGTTTTGCATGGCGGTTCCGGCACGCCGGACGATCAGATGCGTGCCGCCATCGAAAATGGGATATGCAAATTCAACGTTTACACGGATATAAGGGTTGCCATGTGGAGTCGTTTCAAGGAAATCGCTGATGAAATACGGCGTAGCGATCCGTTGCCGAGTGGTTACATTGCGCAGTTGCAAGAGGCTCTCGGCAACATTGTCGAGGCCAAGGCCGCGTTGGCGGGCGCCCTCGGGCGAGGGTAAAAATAGCGGAAAAGGCCTGCACCACCCGCCGATCTCGCGAAACCGATATTGCCTCCGGGCCGGTTTTTCACTATGATTCGGCCCAATATGCACACCATCGGAAGGTTCCTATTACTCGGAATTGCATCGCTGCTTACCATTGGATGCCAAACCATTACGCCAATCGGAATAACCGCCGATGCGCCCGATCCCTTCCGGCTCGCCCTCATTGCCAACCATCCGCCAGTTGCACAGGTTGCTTTCGATACACTCGCGGTCATTCAAATCGAACCATCCGAGCCGCAATCGGAAGATTGCGATCCTATACATACTGACGCTGATTCGCAATCTTCCGATTGCGAATCCGAAAATTGCTCTGAAGAAGAGCCCGAATTTGAATTCGAATTCGAATCCAATCGCATCACGCCCCTCTCAGAAGCCGAGCAAACAGAACTCCTCTCCCAAAATCAATGGAGCAAAAATTTTGCGGCAATCAATTTGGCCGATTCGGGCAAAACATCCTCTTCATCGGGGATTTCCGCTGCCGAGCGACAACAACGAGAACAAAGGGACCGGCTGAACCAAACAAGGCAAGAACAGGCCAATCGGCAAAACCGACAATTTGTTTACATCGACCCCTCTGCGTCCGATTGGCGTTGGTTGCACCGGGGAATTGATAAACTCCAGGCAATTCCGCCGGAAAATCGAGTAAGTCCCGAAATCTTTCTGCGAAATAAATACCGCGACCAAAAAATCCTGCAAGCCAATGCTGCCATTCTGCTGGGCCGCGATGGCGATCCCAAGGCAGGCCGACTGCTTCTCCAACTCGTCCAAAGCGAATCGGTTCCCCTGAATATCCGATGTGCGGCAGCGGAAGTTTTAGGCCGAATGCCGACGATTACCGCCGAAGATTTGATTCCCCTGCTCGATAACGTCAAGGATCGTACGGTCGAAACCGTAAACCGGCAAACCGGCGAACAGATTCGGCAGCATCGGCCTGGTATCGCGGAAATTTGGGAGGAACTGCTCATCGCGATTGCCGAAAAAATCGCCCCCTGGGAGCATGAATGCTTTTTGGAGCCGTTTGACGCCTCGGTCGCGAACATCCGCATTGAAACGGCTAAATTATGGCGGCGAAAGTCCTTGCAGAACCTTGCAAACGGACAACGGCCCGAAGGCACATTGCCGGATAAATTCCTCGAAATCGCCCGTCGGGAACCCAACCAAACAGCCCGAGCGGAAATCATCCGAACGCTGGGGGCCTGGCGGGTTCCCGATTTGTACAAAATCCTGGAAAACGATTTAACCCGAAGCAATCGGACAGCCGAAGTCCGCAATGCCGCAATGATTGCGTTGGCCGAATCGGGCTCTCAAGAATCGATTCCGGTGATTAAGGATCAACTGCGTGATTCCGGGCCAAATCGGGCGGTTGCGGTTTCGGCCCTGCGGAAATTGGGTGCGTTCGATGAAATGCTCAAAATGTCGAGCGATACGGATTTTCGCGTCCGCGTCGAAGTTGCCAAAGCCCTGTCCGACCGTTGCACGCCGCAAACCGCCCTGCTTGCAAGGACATACATCGCCGACCGCAGTCGGGATGTGCAGTCGGCAGCCCTTGAAGCGGTCGGCAGTTGGAGCATCGAAGAGTCGGGCGCGTTGTTCCTGACGGCGGCGAAGAGTATGCACCCAAATGTTCGGCATCAGGCGGTCGATATGCTTATGCAACGCGATGTTTTTTATTCCGGCTTCGATCCCGATGCCAGACCGGATAGCCAAACCGCACAGTTTCAGGAATTGGTGCATATATTCCGCAACACCTTCGGTTTTGACCCGATTTTGGATGCGGATTCCAATGACCGCACTGCAACCGCGATGCTGACGCCGGGAAACCGTTCCGCGAACGTTCCCGATGAGGCAATCCTCGCGGAAGTTCGGCGATGCCTCGATGATTGGTCGGACAGAACATTGCCGCAAACCCAACGGCAACTGATTCATCACCGCCTGACGAAGCACGGCACTCGGCTGATGCCGGCGATTGACCATATTATGACGGTCGAAAAGCGGAACATTTTGGAATCGCTGGATAGGGTGTTTGCCGAAGTGGACCCGATGTTTTGGGAAATCGAAAAACTGCGTTCGCTGGACATTACGGCCAAGCGGAATGCGGCTCGGGAACTTGCCCGGCTCGGTGCGTTGGATACCCCCTCGAAACTTGCGTCCAAGCGAATTATTGACTTGACGGCTCGGGAAAACGACCCGATGGTGCTGGCTTCGCTGCTTTCCGCATTGAAAAATGCCGATCCCGACTTGGTATGCCAACTTGCCCGACCGTTGCTGCAATCGGAATCGCCCGAAGTTCGCAGGGTATCGTGCGGAATGTTGCAGCAGTTTGGAAGCAGCGAGGATATTCCGTTGTTGCAGGAATTATTGCGTGATCCTAACCGTGTTGTTGTTCGCGGAGCATTATCGGCGATTGATGCGTTATGGGATGAGACTGCCGACAATGCTTCTGTTTTAGCAACGTTGAAGACGTTATTGCATCAGGGCGATGCTTCATTGCAAACGGATGTGGCGGCAACGTTGCATCGTTTGGGCCAATCGGAGGGAACGGCTGCGATTCGTCGTTTGGCGGCATCGAGTGATTACCGCGTCAAAGTGCATGTTGCGGGCACGGTATCGGGATTGGAGGATGACGTTTTTGTGGACATATTGTTACGATTTTTAGATGACAGTAATGCAACGGTACGGAATGAGGCATTGAAGGGATTGCCGCGATTGGTTGGCGAGGACATAGGCCGTAGTGGAACTTCGGCGAATTCGACGGTTGCGCAGACTCAGCAGCAGATTGACCGCTGGAAGGCTTGGGGCCGCGAGCGACGGTGAAGTGCAAAGCCCGTAACGTCAGTTGGAGACTCCCCATTTTTGTCGCATAAAACAAGAAAAATGGACATTGCAATTCCGGCTCGCCCTTGCGTTTTTTGCCGTTTCGTGTAGAATCAGGCACACAGGAGCGTCGGATATATGTCGATTTCAATAACCCCAGCGGCCATAAACGAAGTAAAAAGCATCAAAACATCACAAAGTCTTGGAAGCGATACATTCTTGCGTATCAGCATCCTCGGTGGTGGATGCAGCGGATTGCACTATGCTCTCAACTTCGATACGGTATTCGATCATGCCCTGGATACAAAATATGATTTTGATGACGTAATGCTGGCTACGCAGAGAAAATTTGATCCGCACTTCGATGGCACGACAGTCGATTTTGTCGATTTGCCTACCGGACGCGGTTTTGCAATAGAAAATCCAAACTTCCCGAAGTCTGCCGGTTGCGATATGTGCGGACGCTGACACTCGATGAACCGCTATACTGATACACTAACCCCTTTTATTCGCTGAAAATGTCTGAAACACAAACACCTGATCCTAACAGTGCTCCGTCGGCCATCCAATTCGATGATTCCAGTGTTTGCGCAACGTATGCAAACTTTTGCCGTGTAACCGGCACGCCCGAGGAGTTGATCATTGACTTTGGCCTTAATCCGCAGCCGATTGGCCTTCCAACATCGCCCATCAAGGTTACGAATCGAATCGTTACCAATTTTTATACCGCCAAGCGAATGTTGCTTGCTTTGCAGACGACAATTCAGCGGCATGAGCAAACGTTCGGCCCGCTCGAAATTGACGTACAAAAACGGGTCAAGCAATAGACTCGTTCGGCAATTCCGAAATCGTCCTTCCGGTGTTAGCCGCCGAGCCCTGCGACGCGACGCTCGACGGGTTTCGGCCTGCGCCGAACAGGCTCTAACGCGTGTTACGGCATCGCGACGGACTACGTAACTTTCCTCACCGCAATCACGCTGTTATGGCCGCCAAAGCCCAACGATACCGATAGAGCCGCATTGATCGTTCCCGATCGGCCCCGGTGCGGGACATAATCTAAATCGCACTCCGCATCCGGCTCGTCCAAATTCAACGTTGCCGGATAAAAATCATTCTGCACCGCCAATGCCGTAATGACCGTCTCAATTCCGCCCGCCGCACCCAGCGTGTGTCCCGTCATACTCTTCGTCGAACTGACCGCCAACTTGTACGCATGCTCCCCAAACGCCCTTTTAATCGCCTTCGTTTCAATCGGATCATTGATCGGCGTTGATGTTCCATGAGCATTGATATAATCCACATCTTCCGGTTTGAAATTCGCATCTTGCAGAGCAAGTTGAAACGCAAGCAACGCCCCTTCGCCATCAGGACTCGGTGCCGTCAGATGGAATGCGTCCGCCGACGCCCCGTAACCGGCCAGTTCGGCATAGATTTTTGCCCCACGCCGCTTTGCGTGTTCCCATTCTTCAAGAATCAAAATGCCTGCTCCTTCCCCCATCACGAAACCATCGCGGTCTTTATCGAACGGCCGGCTGGCCTTTTGGGGGGTATCATTAAATTCGGTACTGAGTGCTTTGAGTTGGCAGAATCCGCCGAGGCCGTATTCCGTAATCGTGCTTTCGGTTCCGCCGGTTAGGACGACATCGGCTCGGCCAAAACGAATCCGGTCAAAGGCAAACCCGATGGCGTCCGTTCCAGAGGCACAGGCCGTAACGAGGACGTGAGCGGAGCCTTTGATGCCGAGAAACATGGAGACGTTGCCCGCCGCTTCGTTGGCAATCATTTTAGGGATCGTCATTGCGGGAATTCGGGAATTGCCTTTATCGAAGAGTTTTCGGTGTGCTTCGTCATCGACTTCGAGACCGCCGATACCGTTTCCGAGCAGGACGCTGCACCGGCTGGGATCGTTGAAGGTATATTTATCGAGACCGGCATCTTGCCAGGCTTCTTGGCCGGCGATCATTGCGAATTGCGAGAAGATGGCGGTTCGTTGGACAAGTCGGTGATCGAGGAAATCGGTGGGTTTGTAATTTTTAATTTCTCCGGCGATACGGCAGGCGAGGGTTGAGGCATCGAATCGAGTGATGGGTCCGATACCGCTGACGCCGTCCTTAACGGATTGCCAAAAAGTTTGTATTCCGATGCCGATGGGACTGATGATACCCAAACCGGTAATTGCAACTCGCCGCATAATATAGTGTATTTTTATACCGAATAGTCCGATTGTAACGCTTTTCCGTGCGGTTGTCAATGCGTTGGATGGCAGTCCAGCCTGTCCGGGGGACTGGCATTTTCAGCGTTTGATTTTCATAAGCCGTTTGTCGGCGTTTGTGTCCGTTTTCGTTGCCGCCGTTCTGCTTTTGTGATAGAATGGCGATGAATATCAACTGTTGCATTCGGTGAGTAGCGACAAACTATGCTGACCCGAGAAGACGTTTTACAAATCCTGCGAGAAAACAAGGAACGTTTTGCAGAACAATACGGCGTAACAAAAATCGGTCTGTTCGGTTCCTTTGCTCGGGATGAAGCAACCGAAGAGAGTGATGTCGATGTTTGCGTGGAAATTGCCGAGCCGACATACAGCGGGATGTGTCGGTTGCGCGAGGAAATCATGGACAAGAGTTTACGTGATGTCGATATTGTGCGGGTGCGGCGAGGGATGAATGCCATTCTGAAAAAATTTATAGATAGGGACGCTGTTTATGTCTAAAAAAACCGATTGGGAAGTGATCGAAGGGAAGTTGATAAATGTCCAAGGTGCGTTGGCGACCGTTGAAAAACGGTTCCGGGAGGTTCCAAACGCTGATTTTTTTCGATCCGCAGAGGGAGAGGAAAGAAGGGACGGAATATGTATGTTATACCAAGCGATAGGCGAGACATTCAAGCAAATCGACGAAAAAACGAACAAAGATTTTCTCTCGCGTTATCCAGAAATTATTTGGAAAGATGTCATCGGTTTTCGCAATATCATCGCTCATGACTATTTCAGCATTGATGAGGAAGTGTTGTTTGCAATTTGCCAAACACACCTTCCGCTGTTGCAGGAAACAGTCAACCGTATGATTGATGACTTGGAAAAACGTACAGACTTGCGAAATTTCATAGAGCCGCATTCGTAAGATTGCGGAATCCCTGGCTGACGCCACGGACTCTGCGAACGCAATCTGACGCCCGCGGCTCTGTTAACTGTTCACCCCTTCCTCAACACATCGGCCAGGATGTCCAGGCCCTCGGCCGCTATGCTCTCCTCTATCGTCATCGCCGGCAATAAACGCAATACATTGCCCTGCGTGCAGTTGAGCAAAAGTCCACGATCCAAACACGACTTGACAAACGCTGCCCCCTCAACCGCCAATTCAATGCCGATCATCAAGCCAACACCACGAACCTCCTCTATTAAATTGGAACTCTGTGCAAGTTGCTCCAATGCCGTAAAAAATAAATTGCTGATTTTCTTCGTGCGTTCGAGCAAACCCTCCGATTCAATCATCTGAATCGTTGCAATGCCCGCCGCCGCTGAAATCGGATTGCCGCCGTAAGTTGCTGCGTGCGTTCCCGGCCGCAAACTCTCCGCGATGTCCGACTTCGCCAACATTGCCGCACCCGGCAAACTGCCAGATACCGACTTCGCCAGCGTCATTATGTCCGGCTCCACACCAAAATACTGGTATCCGAACCAATGTCCCGTGCGTCCACAGCCCGTCTGGACCTCATCAAAAACGAGCAACAAATTATTGTCATCACAAATCTTCCGCAGGCCTTGCAAAAAACCGTCCGGCGGCATCCGCACGCCGCCTTCGCCTTGAATCGGCTCGATCATAATCCCCGCCGTCTCACTGTCGAGTGCATTTTCAACGGCCTGCAAATCGCCGTAAGGCACATAGGTAAAGCCAGCCAGCATTGGATGGACTCCTTCGTGATGTTTGGGCTGGGCCGTCGCGGAAAGTGCGCCCATCGTTCGGCCATGAAAACTGCCTTGGAAGGTGATGATTTTGTATCGGTCTTTGGACGAATGAAGCCGAACAAGTTTAATAGCGGCCTCATTGGCTTCGGCTCCGCTATTGCAGAAAAAGGCTTTTGCCCTTACCGTGGGGCTCACGCCGCCCCGCTCTTGTGAGGTGCTGCCGAAACTGCGTTCGGACAGGAGCCGAGCCCAAGTGCCTTGCAGTTCGGTATGCCAGGTATTGGGAACGTGAATCAGTTGGGCGACCTGTTTTTGGACGGCTTCGACGATAGGTTTTGGGCAATGTCCGAGGAGCCCGCAGCCCCAGCCGGGAAAGAAGTCGATATAGCGTTTTCCGTCGGCGTCCCAAATTTCGGAATTGGCACCGCGAACCAGCGACACTGGATATCGGGTATAGTTGCCGATGACGTATTGGTCGAATAACGCGATGGTTTGTTTGGATGTGAGCATATCGGTCTGCAAGGTTAGAGTTGGTGTATGTTACTGCCCCGGCAAAAAAAAAACAAGGGGCTAGGGCTGTTATCGCGTAGCCATTTCAAATGGCATACCTGCTGGTCGGGGAACAACGGCAAAACGGTGAAACATTTTTGCCGAAAAATTTCACCATTGTTTCAATGCAAAACATAACTTTGACACAACACCGCTACATAGTGCCGCCGATCATTCTAGTGTCGAAGTGTTGACATACCATATCGCCCAAGGTGCCGACATTAACCCAAGCCTTAATGATGGTCGAACACTACTGGACGTTGCCAACACGGAAGAGAAGAAGGCAATACTCCGAGCGGGGGGGCAGCAATGGGATGCCCCTGCTGGCCCGCGTTGGACGTTTTTGTTTCGTCTGTACTACCAGCCGCCGTTCCTATGGGGTGTTCAATGATGTTTTAAAGTAGTATCCCTGTAGTATCCCTGAATCAGATATTATTTTCTTGAAATCGTCATCTGTAATCACCTCCCTTGAAACAAATGATTCCAATACTCCCAGTATTTTTTCTCTAGACAGCGTACTTGGTAATCCGTGCCATCGGGTTAAATATATACCTTCACCGGCATCCTCCTTGACCTCATGCCGACGTCCAAAATAGTGAAGAACAGCAGCGCACAGAGAAATGTTCGGCAGGATTGCAGAAAAAATTGTTTCAAACCAAGGCAATAATAGTTCTGGTACTCTGTCTTTTTGTTCAATTCCGCCCACTATTCGTGGATAATTCTTATCGCTTTCATAGTCACGCACTAAATGCCATTGCCGGCTCAATAACTTCAAGGGTACAGATGTATCAATTTTACTATCCGCAAGTTCCAGAATCACCGCTTTTGTCAAATCCAACAGTGAAGCATCATTAACTGAAGATAACCAACGGCTGTGCAACTCTAAATATACTAGATCTGTACCAGCAATAATATGTACAAGTGTTTTTCTATCGGTACTATGATTCCAATCCTCTATTGCTCGTAGTTGTTTTTGATCTCTTTCCACATCAGGAACGTGTTCATTGATAATCCTTGAGAAATAGTCTACGGGTTTTACGTTACGGATCCGGCGCGTAGTCTTGGACATCTTTATATTATCAAAGAATAACCATTCCAGTATCTGTGCGTGCCGTTTGTAGATTTCATTCTCCTTAACTATTTCTCTGATTTCATTATCTCGATTACGAAGTATGGACAAATTTTCCACAATAAAATCAAAAACTGAATTATCAGTATTGCGTAGAATCGTCAAGGCAAGCAGTTCCACATAGTCGCACTCACCACGCAATTTTCCCCACGTAACATCAAGGTCTCGAATGATTGTTTTGAATGTTCGTGGTGTATCAATTAATTCTAACAATGCTGAATAGACACCCACTTCTGTTAAATAGGGGATTTTTTCAAGTATTTCGTTATCGTCTTTTGGTTCCACTACACCCTTGCTTTGATGTTTGGCGATTGTTGCCAGGCACGTAGACTTATCCCGAAAGGACATCACTGGGACTTCCTCGACATAATCGCAAATCTTCACAAAATCAAGCCGCTCTTCATTTTTACGATAGGAATCTGTAATGACAAAAGACACACATTCCGTGTTTCGTAAACGGCGCAGCGTTGCATCGACACTATCGTGTCGGATATCATTATTTTTGTTGCGGTCCAAATCTTCAAGGATTAAAACCATTTTTTTTCCTTCGGAACGCAACAAATTGTCAATCTTTTTTAGTACATTCTCCGGTATGTTCACCTCACGAAATAATTCGGTAATGATATCGAAAATGGTATGTGTCTTTGCCAATGCCCGAACATATTGTTGTGGAATATGAGTCAGGTGGTCGGTATCCAACCCAACCATGGTCATTCCATCAATGATTTTTTTGATAATATATTGCAATGCTGATTGCGAGTCTTCAAAACCCCAGCAATCCGCACGGACAAAGATAATGTCTTTACGTCCTTTCTTCTCTATTACGATATTTTCAACCAATTCCGTTATAGTCGATTTGCCGGAACCATATTGTCCACGCAAGCGAATAGTGGCATTGCCTTTTATGTTGATACTGTTGATTAGGCGAGTAGCAATTTTTTCGGCTTTTAGAGTAAAATTAAAAAAATCCTCTTGGGGTGGGTTGTCATCTTTTGCCCAATCAAGCATTTCTTCAGAAGACAGTTCGAAAATGAAGCGTTGCTGTATTTCGACATATCTTTTTTCACGTTTTTTTTGGCAGAGGCAGGATGTTTCTCGAAAAATTATCAGTAAAACAAGAATAATTGCCCCGAACAGCCAATACCATTTCTTTATGCCATCCCATTCCTCAAAAAAGATGATTTGATACACATAACCGCTTGCAATGATGGCGGCAACTGCAAAATAATCGGCTATTCTAGCCTCCCAACCTCTATAGGCGAACCAAGTAGAAAAATTATCCCATTTCCGGTATAGAAAAACAAATATGCCGCCAAATATAATGCTGAATAACACAGCAAGTGGGGCTACTTCTAATTTATCACTCTTACAAGCGATAACATCAAAACGGTAGATAGCAAGCGGCACAATGGCAAAACAAGCATAGACACCAATCACAGCCGGCACTCTGCGGGCAATCATTCGACAAAAACGTAGAAATCTGTCATTTTTTTTTGGCATTCCGATATTGTAGCAAAAGTTGGCGACGGCAAACAGGCTCGTCAATAACGAAGCTCGGTTTGATAACGACGTTCATTCCGGTTTTGAGCCGATTGCCGACGGCAGTTTCCCGTAGAAACGTGTGGGTCATCTCCGCTACGTCCGTACCGTAGATGATGGCGATGTCGCTCTCGGCAATTTTCTCACAGGATAATTTTGCTCATTTTCACACGCCCGGCTATCGCGATTGTCCGATTGCGACGGCGAAAACGTTAGAGTATAATCGCACAATGTCCGACCCGCCACTCGAACTCCGCTCGCCCATTCAATTCCTCAAAGGAGTCGGTCCAAAACGCGCTGAAATTCTTAACCGAATCGGTATCCGAAAAGCCAGCGATCTGCTCTTCCACTTTCCACGAGATTACCAAGATATGACCGAACAACGAGAATTCGGCCAACTCGAAGAATCCAATAAACTCCAAACCATCGTCGGCTCCATCTCCGAATGGAATCGAAAATCCACCCGACGGGGCGAAATGCTCTCCCTCTACGTCAACTGCGATAACAAAGGCTATCTCAAAGCCATCTGGTTCAATGCCTTCTTCGCCATCAAAGATTTTGCCAAAGATCGCAAAGTCATGCTGACCGGGAAACCCAAATTCGACCATCCCCACTGGACGATGATGTATCCGCAAATTACATATCTCTCCGATGATGAAGACGAACAAGCCGTCGAACCCTTCCTGCCGATTTATCCGCTGACCGAAGGACTTAAACAATTCCATCTTCGGCAAATTATGCGAAATATGCTGCCGATTTTCACGCCGCTTCTCGAAGAAGTCTTTCCCGATGACTACTTAGAGGCACACAAATTGCTCCGCATCGACGAAGCCGTCCGGGCAATTCATTTTCCGAAGGACCAAACGGAAAAGATTTGGGCACTGCGCCGATTCGTCTATCAAGAACTCTTCGTGTTGCAACTCGGTTTGGCCATGCGGCGTTTGCAGCATCAAACGTCGCTCAAAGCATCGCCGCTTAAATTGACGGACAGCATCAATTCCCAAATTCGCCAACGCTTCCCTTTTACCCTGACGAAAGCGCAGGAACGTGTGATTGCCGAAATCGTACAGGATATGTCGCAGCCAATTCCGATGAATCGGTTATTGCAGGGCGATGTGGGCAGCGGCAAAACGATTGTTGCGGTCTATGCGATGCTGCTTGCCGCTGCCAACGGATATCAATCCGTCTTTATGGCACCGACCGAAGTGCTTGCCCGACAACACTTGCGGACGCTGACGCGGATGTTGGAAAACGATTCGTTCAACATCGCGCCCGTCTTCGGCGGACAGAAAACGGCGGAACGCGCAAGAGTTCTCCGGGACATTGCGACCGGTTCGGCACAAATCATCGTCGGCACGCAAGCACTCATTCACGGCGAAATCCCGTTTAACAAGTTGGGTTTGGTCATTATTGACGAGCAGCATAAGTTTGGCGTGATGCAACGGGCTGCACTTAAGTTAGCCGCCACACCCAACGCGGCAGACAGTCGTGTTGCGGCGAACACATCGTTCGATCCGCATTATCTCGTGATGACGGCAACGCCGATTCCACGCAGCGTAACGATGACGATGTTCGGCGATCTCGATGTTTCCATTATGAACGAAATGCCGCCGGGCCGGCAGCCTGTCAAGACGTACATTGCCGACCCGGAACACCAGCCCGCTTGGTGGGATTTCGTTGCTCGAAAGGTTGCCGAAGAACATTGGCAAGGCTATGTCGTCGTTCCGCTTGTTGAAGAGTCCGCCGTCCCAAAGGGGCAGGGCCTGGATGCACAAAGTCTCATCGAAGTATACGAACGTCTCTCGACGGGGCCGTTAAAAGGATTCCGGCTCGGGATGATTCATGGACGTATGTCGACCGAAGAGAAGGAACGGATTATGTTCGAATTTCGGACGGGCGAGATACAAATTCTTGTTGCAACGACGGTCATTGAGGTCGGTGTTGATGTGCCGAATGCCAATTTATTGACGATAGAAAATGCGGAACGGTTTGGATTATCGCAACTGCATCAACTTCGAGGCCGAATTGGCCGGGGGAAGAATCCGGGATATTGTACGGTATTTTATAATCCAAGTGCGGAGAATGCGCAAAAGCGGTTGAAGGCGTTTGAGAAGTTGTCGGATGGTTTTCGTTTAGCGGAGAAGGATTTTGAGATCCGTGGTTCGGGCGACTTATTTGGTACGCAGCAGCATGGCATGCCGCCGTTTCGCGTTGCGGATTTGGTACGGGACAAGGAGATATTGTATGAGGCGCGTGGAGATGCGATGTGTTTGGTGCAAGGCGATCCTGGCTTGGCCAGGCCGGAGCATGCGAAGTTACGGAAGCAGATGTTGAGTCGCTACGGAACGGTGCTCAATTTAGGCGACGTGGGGTAGGGGTCCGATGTTAATGCTCCACATAATCAATCAATCCAGCGCCGTTGATATAAAAACCATTCCACGACGGTCAACAACAATGCCAAACATGCCAAATAAAACCAAATCGGCCAGGCAAACCAACGACCAACCGCAATCTCAACTTGCATCGGCTCGCCATCCAACAAAAAATTGCTCTCCGATGCACTGAATAAATTGCAGGCAATTCGTGCAAGTTCCCTGCCTGATTCCAACTCCAAAATTGTCCAAATACCCACTTCGCCCAGCCTGCCCAATGATACCAAACCATCACGACTCGGAAACACTTCTTCCCGGCCTGAGGGACTGCGAAGAATGATGCTTTGGCCAACCGTCGGCAACGACATCGTTGCCGCTTCCGCTGTCGAATATGCCTTTAATAATTCCTCGCTATTGCGAAAAGAGGCCAATGCCTGCGAAATCAACAGAGGAAAGGCCGTCCGCAATGCAAAATCGCCCTGATTCAAATCCGCCGACAACACGAGCACTTGCCGATTCTCCGCCGTGAATTGCAGATACAACGGAAATCCCTCCGCCGTTTCAATAAGAATACGCGGATCGCCTTGCCGCGAAATCATCACCCTCGCATTGGCAAACATCAATCCCGGCGACAAAAAACGAACCAACGGACTTTCCGTATCAACATTTGCCGCAATGGGCCAATCCAATCGGCCAGCGACTTGAAAGAAATCGCAATCATCCTGCGGATCAATCAGCAACACATTGCCCGACGGAAGGATTTCAGGAACTGACCGATGAAGCAATAAAACACTGTCCGGCGGAATGTATTCTGGAATACTGTCGATCACCGCAACTTCCGTCATTGGCAACGATTGCAACGCATGCCAAAGGAAAAAATTTTCCTGACCATAGAGCAAAATCCGTTGCACATACTGCTCGGACAAAAACGCAATGGCGGTATTATCCGTTGGGAATGGATCGCCGTCCGTTAATCGTGCCCGAAACAATCCGCCAGCCGAAGATGTATTGCGGATAATCCGCGTCGTTGGCAAGTTCGGTTCCAATGCAAGCGTAATCACATGGATGAGTTCGTCATTGCGTTCGATTTCCAATCGGGTATGAATCGTCTGCGTGCCGAAGTTGACGACTTCGACAAAGATTTCATAGTCGGCAACGTGTTCGGGCAGGCGGCGAGGCTGAAAGCGAGTGATTGCTAAATTATCGAACGGCGGACCGCCGGTATAGATGTAAAGCATTGAATCTGGCGAGTCGGCCCGAAGTTGTTCGGCAAGATGCAGAGCGGCGGGCAAGTCGCCGGGGAAATCCGTGCTGGGAATCTCGGCCAAGGCCCGACGCAGCATCGCGATTTGGTCGGTGAAGCCCGACACGATGACCGGATTGATACTTGCCGTCAGGATTGCGACGTGCTGGCCGGACAGGTGATTTAACTGTTTATGTGCTTGACGTTTCGCAAGTTCTAAACGGGTCGTTTTGGAGTCGTCGAGCAGAGCATTCATGCTTGCGGAGTTGTCGATGATGATAATGTGTCGGATATTTGTAGGTTCGGAGAGAGCGGGATCGAGCACCGCAGCGGTCAAACAGGCCAGGAAAAGCAGGGCGAGGAGTAGGGAGATGAGGTGTCGGAGTCGGCGGTGTAGTCTTCGGTTGCGTCGTTCTTCAAACACTTGTTGCCAAAAGATTGCCGTCGCGACCGATTCTTTTCGGAATCGTATTTTGAGCAGGAAGAACAGGATGATGGGGACGGCCAAGAGGAGCAATCCCCAGGCAATCGGATTGGCGACGGTCATTGCGAACCGGAACGGACATACGTTTGATATGATGCGTTATACTCTACGGCAAGCGGTCTGGCAAGGGAGAGCGTTTTCGTTTTGCTCCTGACCGTCCAGTGCCGAAACCCATTTTTGAACTTTATTTCCGCTGGAAAGCATGCTACAATGGCCTCATCTGCTCGGCATTGATCCAGTATTTCTCCAGTATTTCTGAAAGGCATGTCAAAAAATATCATCGCTCGCTTTTTCGCTCCATTGGCGATTTGTGCCTCATTTTCGACGGTGGTGTATGCCAACGACCCGTTGCGGTTGCAGGCTGCGCGGCTGTTCGAGGAGTGTGTTGCAGTCTCGAAAAAAATCGAGCGAGGAGAAATGCTACTTGCATTTTCGGTGCGAAACGAACGGTACCCTGATATGTCGCATAAAAAAGAATTACACATCGTTTTTGATGGCGACAAAGCGTTGATCATTCGACAAGATGGTGGTAGTTTTATAGGCTATGCGTTTAACTGCTTCCAGCAAGATACCTTTGCCTACTTCAGAAGCAGCCCATCGTCGATGATGGGTACCCCGCTTCCCGCTGATATGAACATTTATGACATCCGTTTAGATCAGTTGGAAATATATCCCGCCGACTATTCGGTTGTGCTTAAAAATTCAAGAAATACCCTGGAATTCTCTATTCCGACTCCTCCGTATTTATATCGAATAGGAATGGTCGGCGGTTCGACAGGAAATATTGAAAGATTGCCATTAGGAGATTTCGTTGATATTCTCAAAGGGGAAGAAGGCAGATGGAAAAGCAATCTGGAGGAGGCCCTTCAAGATGATAAAGGAGGCTTTTTCGGTCTGAAGATAGAAGAGGATATTCTGGATGGTGATGCATGCATTAAAGTATCTTGGCATTGGGTTCTCGACATTATCGCGACAGATCGAAAAGTCATTGGCGATGATGGTCGAGAATTGTTCGGCAGTGAAAAAACCGAATATCTCCGGCCGAGCCGCACTCAGGGAACAAATACTGTATGGTTTGATAAGTTACGGCATCTGCTTCGAAAAGAAGTGGCTCTGACGCAATATGCCTACCCGTCGATTGATCCGAATGCACATGAGTATTCACCAACAGTTGGAATTTTGGAGAATCGGCTAACACAGGATTCGGAAACAGAGTTATGGTATCCCTCTAGTTGGACATATACACAAATTGAAGGAATAAGAGAAAAACTATACTCGCGTGAAGAAGGAACTTTGGAGTACATATCGATCAATCAATCTATTTCAGCAGAGCGTTTTGCGTTGGAAAACATAGCACCACTAACACCTGATGCTCCGGTGCATTGGCACTTAGACTCCAAGCCGCCCGGTGTAGGAGAATTGGTCTGGGATGGCGAACGAATCGTAGGATTGGGACTTGATTTAGAGTCGCTGGAGCGTGACGTTCGCAAACGACGCATACTTTTGATCGTTTTGTGTAATGTGCTATTGGTATCTGCGTTTGTTTTGTGGTATTTATACCGACTTCATTATTGTCAGTCAAAAGGAACTTTATGAACGTAATGCAAATTTGTCGTAATTATCCGTTGCAAGCGGGCATTGTCTTGGCTGGAATGGTTTGCTCGGCGTTGCCCAGGCTTGCACGCCCCGGCCATTGACATACCCCCCCATTATGGACTAGAATGCACTTGACCCTTCGCAGTCAAACGGATTGCCTGGTTAGTTTAGCCTTGGCTTAGCAGGACCGTACTTTATGAAACTCTCCGACTACAAAATTTCGACGCAACTCGTCCTCGTTATCGCGTCCGCCGTCCTCTCCGTCTGCCTGCTGCTCTTGCTGTTCTCAACCTACAGCCTTCGCGTCATCACACAAACTGCAAGCAATAGCATGCAATCGGTTGAGGCCGAATTGGATGACGCCATGTCCGCGATGGGAAACGCTATGACCAGCTCTTTCGCGACCGTTGTCAATAATACATCAGAAACCATTTCCGACTTGAGCAGCGAACACATGCATGAAATGGCTGGCGGCGTTGCCGCTCAAGTTCGAGCCGTTATCGAACTGGCGATGGATACCGCCCGAACACTGGCCTCCGCTGTCGAAGGGTACAAAGCGGAAACGCCCGAAGATGAACTCGACCGACAGGTTGTCCTGCGGATGTTCGGCGGTGTGGTAAACCGACATCCCGACTTCGTCGGTGTTTGGATCGGTTTCGAGCCCGACGCCTTCGACGGCAGGGACGACGAATTTAAGGGAATGACCGATCTTGGATGCGATGACGATGGCCGATTTCTCCCCTGGCTTTTCAACAACGAAGGACTCACGGGAACCGAGCCGCTCGTCGACCCGGATACCACCTCGTACTATGCCGGACCCAAACATTCCCGGCTGGAATTCGTTACCGACCCCTACGATTACGAAGGGATTTTTCTGATGTCGACCTCGGTGCCGATTATCGTGAACGGCGAAGTCATCGGAGTGGCCGGAGTCGACATTACTATGGACTTCATCGACGATATTCTGGGACAATACAAGCCGCACGAGACCGGTTTCGTCTATTTGGTCAACCAAGACGGCATGTTCGTCGGCCATCCTGACAGGTCATTCGTTGTCGAAGAAAAAACGCTCCGAGATATTCCTGGTCGGCAACGGCTTCTCGAAGCCGTCAGGGCCGGTACGCCGTTTTCCCACGTCGCCAAAGATTTTCGCACGGGAACCATCGACTATTACGAAGTTCTTGCTCCGCTCCACATCGGGAAATTTCCAACGCCCTGGGGGATTGTCCTGACTGCGGAACAGGAAAGAGTCTTGAGCAAAGCGAATGACATCCAAACGGTGCTGAATAACCTGAATGCCGATGTGGCCGAACGCCTTGCAGGCATGATACAGACCGTCAAAGAAACCGACGTAAAAGCGAAGGGCGAATTGGGGAATGAAAGTTCCTGGGCGGTGCGCATGATGATATTTTTCGTTGCAGGCATTATCGTGATTGTGTTGCCGGGTGCATTTCTCTTCGGCAGGGCGTTTTCGACGCCTATTTCAGAAGGAGTCGAAATCTTGCGAGCACTGTCCGAACAGGGCGATCTCTCCGTGAATGTTCCGGGACATCTTTTGGAGCGAAAAGACGAAATCGGCAACTTGGGACGCGGAATTAAGACCATTCTGCAAAGTGATACAAAAATTGCGGAATTAGCATCGCATCTTGCCGATGGCGATTGGACGCATACCGTCAGTGCAAAGAGTGATGTCGATGTCTTGAACACTGCATTGGCAAAGATGATTTCCCAAGTCAACGAAGTTTTGCGTGAAATTGATGCCAGCGTAACGCAGGTTGCGACGGGTTCTAGCGAAGTAACGACTGCGGCTCAAAATCTTGCCGATGGGTCGCAGGAAACGGCGGCGAGTCTGGAGCAAATCACTGCGTCGATGAGCCAAATCAGCAGTCAGACGAAGCAAAATGCGGAAAATGCCAGTCAAGCGCGTAATTTGGCACAGCAGGCAAACCAAGCGGCGGCGGACGGCCAGGAAGCGATGACAGATATGACGGAATCAATGCGGCAGATTACGCATAATTCGGATGAAATTCAGCGGGTCATCAAGGTTATTGATGACATTGCATTCCAGACGAATTTGCTTGCACTCAATGCGGCGGTGGAGGCGGCTCGGGCGGGGCAGCATGGCAAGGGTTTTTCGGTTGTTGCGGAAGAGGTGCGAAATCTTGCAGCCCGTAGTGCTAAAGCGGCCAAGGAAACCTCGGATTTGATTGCGAATAGCGGAACGGAGATTGAGCGTGGCGGGAAAATAGCGGATCAAACGGCTGAAGTGCTCAATGCGATTGTGGAGAAGGTGAAGCAGACGACGGACCTTGTGGCGGGCATTGCCACTGCGAGCAATGAGCAGGCACAGGGAGTTGGCCAGATCACGATAGGTTTGCAACAAATTGATACGGTTACGCAGCAGAACACGGCGGTGGCGGAGCAATCGGCGAGTGCGGCAAACGAAATGTCCAGTTTGGCATCGGAACTGCAAAAATTGGTTGGCCGATTCAAATTGCATCGCTAGGGTGTATCCCACATTGGTCAGGAATCGCCCCGTCATTCCGGTCCCTCCGTCATTCCGGCGAAAGCCGGAACCCAGAGGAACTGGTTGCGAGTCGCTCGACTGGTTCCCGGCTTTCGCCGGGATGACAAAAAATGTCTATGAAAATTTGTTATGTCAATGAAATCCGGCAACCATCCCATTAAAATTTTAACGCTCGAAACGACCTGCGACGAAACCGCCGCCGCCGTCGTTACCGATTCGCTCGACGTCCTCGGCAGCGTCGTGGCAACGCAAGATGCCCTGCACCAAAAATTCGGCGGCGTCGTGCCCGAAATCGCCTCCAGAGCACACCTGGAAAATATCCTGCCTGTCATCGACGAAACGCTCCGCCGAGCAAATATCACCCTTGCCGACCTCGATGCCGTGGCCGTCGCCAATATGCCCGGACTCGCCGGCTCGCTCCTCGTTGGGCTCATCGCCGCCAAAACGCTCGCCCTCGCTTTGCAGAAACCTCTCATCGCCATAAATCACCTCCAAGCACATATTTACGCCTGCAAAGTCGCGTTCAAAGATGAGTTGGCTGACGGGGACATTTTTCCGTGCGTCGGTCTCATTGTCAGCGGCGGACATACCAGTTTGTACCGATGCGATGGAGCGATTGATTTTACCTTTCTCGGCGGGACGATTGATGATGCGGCTGGCGAAGCCTTTGATAAAGTTGCGTCGATGCTCGGCTTGCCCTTTCCGGGCGGGCCGGCAATCCAAAAGGCGGCAACCGGCGGCAATCCCAAAGCGTTTGCCTTTCCGCGGTCGCTGTTGCACGAAGAGCGGCTGGCATTTAGTTTTAGCGGCTTGAAGACGGCGGTTCGGTATCATCTTTTTGGTCAGGGAAAAGTTTCGTTTGCCGCTTTGCCTTGCGAGGCGTACAGCGAATCGGAAATTGCGGATGTTGCGGCATCGTTTCAGGAAGCGGCAGTTGATTGTTTGGTCGGCAAATCGGTGCAAGCGTTGCAGCAGACGGGACTTTCGACATTGTGTGTTGGTGGTGGGGTGGCGGCAAACAGTCGATTTCGGCAAAAGATGGAGGCGGCGGCTCAAGACAGGGGATTTCGCCTGTACATTGCTCCGCTTGCTTTGTGTACGGACAATGCCGTAATGGGAGCGATTGCGATAGAGCGTTATCGTGCGGGACTGTTTGAGCCGCTGGACTTGGATGTCTCGCCGGGCTTACTGCGGACGAATGCGTAACGGGCCGCGTGCTTACTGCTCCTGTTCCAACAAGGCAATGGCTCCATCCTTGACGGACTTGTAAAAGAAAATGCAAACGATACATCCCGCAACGGTAATTAAAACGCTAAGAATCGAATCATCAATCAAAGCAACCCAAGAAAGGACGCTGAAAATGGCACAGGATAGTCCCAAACCTTCGCTCACCTGATGTGATATTCCACGTTGCCGAAGCGTTTTATTCAGGTCTTTGCTTAATCCAAAATAAGAGACAAAGCACCAGTAAAAATTGAAAAAGGGTATGAATAGAAAACCAACGGCGATGCCCGGTGTGGTTCTGGCAATATCTCGCGGAATCAGTTTCCATAACTGATAGTGCAGCATACAACAATAGACCAGCGAAACAATCAAAGTGATAACGCCAAAGGCAAGACCAATGGCGATGTGGTAGAACGGCGATGCGACTAATGCGACTACCAGCGTAATCCACATCACTTTGAAATAAGTGTTGAGTTTCTTGGTGGTATCGGCGGGAGAAGCACCGACAAAGTCGCAACCGGTAACGAATGCCCCGCACTGGATGCAGATGACCTGTTCAGGATTGAGTTTCACACTGCACTGACGGCAGAATTTTTTATGCTCGAACGGTCGGGCTCCACAAGACATACAGACAATCGCCTGTTTGGCAACGGCATTTCCGCAGTTCGTGCAAAACGGCGGTTGGGGAGCGGCGGGCGTGGAATCGGTCATGGCATTTTTCACGATTTCGAACTGCATGCGCAGTGTAGCACAATTTTTAGCGATTGCAATGGTTCTGCGCCGGAAGGAGCGTCTGCGGCTCCATTACCCCCATGCCGTAAGCAAATCGGATAACGCTTGTTGCAACGCATCTTGCGGAATCGTTCCGAAACCACTGTAGTCCATCTCCAATAAAATCCGCGCTGCAATCGCCTCATCAACCCTCGGCACCGCAATCCCATCCTCCGAATACAACGATAACAATACCAGCATTGCCGACTTCGCCTGCGGAGTGATCGACTGCCATTCCACAAATCGGTGATCCCACAATACTTCCCAAGCACGAACCACTCCATCCGCACAGCCCGTTACCAAACGGCGGCCCGATATTTCCAAACGCATCGACGTGATCGCCGACGGATGCCCCTCTATCGTCGACGACGTCATCGGCACACCCGTCAAACTCCAAGTCTTGATCAAACCATCCTTTGCCGACGAAAACAAAAACCGCGAATCCGCCAACAACTCCAAGCCGGTAATCTCGCCAGTATGCCCCTGAAAAAACTGTTCCTGCCGACCCGCTTGCAAATTCCGAACAGAAATATATCCGCTCCGATCCGCCGAAAAACACCGCGTCATATCGAGCGACAACGTCGTTACCGTTACGGGAGATTGATGCTCGCGGATAATGTTGACCGGCATACTGCTTGAAGCACCATTGACCGACCAAATCATCACGGAACCATCATTGCCGCCGACGGCAAGATGCCGACCATCCCGGCTGAATCGAATTGCACTCACTCCGCCGTTCTGACTGGTCAGCCGGTCAACAACCGAATTCCCCAAAACATCCCAAAGGATTACCGTTCCTGACCCATCGCCGATCGCGACCGTTCGGCCCTGCGGATTGAGGGCGATTTTCGTCAGGGTCATAATCCGTTCGCCGAATTTCCGAACGGATTGGCCGGTGCTGATATTCCAAACCTGCACGCTTCCGTCCCGACTGCCGGAAATCAAAAACTTGGAGTCCGTCGTCAAAACAACGCCGCGGACTTCGTCTTGATGGGCTTCAATATCCGCAACGCATTTTTGTTCGGCAATGTTCCAAACACGGATTTCTCCGTCCTGTCCCGCCGATGCGATTAAATTGGCATCCAGCGAGATGGCAACGCTGGAAATTGCCTCCTGATGTCCGCTTAGCCGATGCGTACACAATGCGGAATCGAAGGATTCCCGAACGGTGCGCCGCCGGATTTTATCGCCGATTCCTTCGAGTTCCAACGCATATCGGGCGGCCTCCCAACCGGAGTGTTGCTTTGCCTTTTCCATCCAATCCAGGGCGATGCCGTATTCGCGTTTTTTGACGGCTTGGCGGATTTCATTGCACATTCGCTCCATTTCGGACTGTTGTCGGCCTGCTTCCTCGGCACTGGTTACGTGGGACAGTTGGAGCGGAGCCCGAAATGCCCGCGATCGGCATAAAACCGCCGTTGACCAAAGCCGAATCGACCCGTTTGCCGTTGCCGACAACGCGAACAATCCGCTGGGGTCGAGATACACGGCATCAATCGTCTGTTTGGGCATCGTAAACGTCCGCAAACATCGGCAAGACGGCAACTCCCAAAGCCGAAGAGTACGGTCTTCGCCCGCCGTAAGTGCAAATCGGCCCGTCGTATTGAATGCGAAGGCCGTGATTCGGCCTTCGTGTCCTTGCAGGGTGCCGATTGTCCGTTTTGTGGTGATGTTGGAAATATCGACGCGGTTTTGCACCACATCGCCGAGCAGTGCTTTGTCCGGCAGAATGACTTGATGGGAGGGTTTGTCGGTGCTAAATCGCCGGCCCCAATGAATTTGCCGAAAACTGTGGGCGGCTTCAACTCCGACGCGCCGTATCGACAATCCGTCCGGCTCCGCACAAAGTTCCCAAAGCAAGTCGGTGCTCAATGCGGGATGCTCCTGTGCAGATTGCCCCAAGGTCGATTGCGGCCCGCCGGGTGGCCCGTTCGGCATTTTGAACGTCCGACACAGTTCCCCGCTGGCGGTCGAATGGCAAACCAAAATCTGCGGCTCGCTGTAAAATACAATGAATTCCCCTTTGCGATCGACATAAACTTTGCGTTCGGGAGCGTCGGCCAGGGCAAAATGATTGAGCAGTCTCGGTTCATCATTCGTCAACGGCTCCGTTGCGGCAATCGCCCGGCGGACATCATCGCGGTCTTGCATCGCCAGGGCTTCATTGAACGTTTCCAACGCCGACGCCAAACTGCCCCGTTCACGTTGGGCTAAACCAAGTGCATAATACGCACTCGACTCCTGCGGACGCATCTTGATTAACGTCTCCAACTGCTCGATGACATCGAGGTCCGTCAGTTGGGCAAGCCGCCAGGACAATATCGTCCGGTTATACGTCACGGCGGGATGCCAAGGTTGAATCGCGATGGCCTGATTGAACAACTTGGCCGACTCTTCCGGCTTGTTCAAGTCAAGCAGCGAAACCGCTCGGTTGTTGATGCTGTCGGGCGTCCAAGTTGCATTGATTGGTTTGGGACGCGGAAATTCAGTGCCAACGACATCGCTGTAAATTTTCGTTAAAATGTCGGCAACTTGCTCCATCGACTCGGGCCGACGGGTCGGCTCGTGCTCGAAGCATTGCATTAAGAGTTCCGCAACGGCATTGGGGACGGGCGGACATCTTTCCGGCGTCGGGTTGTTCAAAAATTCCTGAAATACGGTCCGAGCACTCTGCCCGCCTTGTCGATTGCACGGCGGGCCGCCGAAAAACATTCCGAATATGCTGACGGCCCAAGACCAAATGTCGGTTTGGACGGTCAACTTCGGAATCTGGCTAAACTTCTGTTTTTTGATGAGGTCAACGGAAAGATATTGTTCCGGCGAGCAATAGCCGGGCGTGAGCCCGACGGTGAGGTATTGGTCGGATTCCTGGTCGTCGCTTCCCATCGCAATTTGCGAGAGGCCGAAGTCCGAAACTTTGGCGGTTTGGTCGGACATCATCACGTTGGCGGGCTTCACATCGAGGTGCAGCAGCGATTGCCGATGGGCGTGATGAAGCCCCCAGGCGAATTGGATGGCAATGTTGAGTATACGGAGCAGGGATTCCTCTTTCCCGTCGTGATAGAGTTTGCCGTCGATGATCCAATCGCGGAGACTGCCTTCGGGAAGGAATTCGGCGAAAAGTCGGGGAATCCCGCCGATGCGTCGGACGAGATAACACGTTACGATGTTGGGATGCAGGCCGAGTTCGATCCAAGTCTGTGCTTCTTGTTCGTAACTGCGTTTCCCGTGTTCGGACTGGAAAAATTGCGGTTTGGGACTTTTGACGGCGAGGTCCATATCCCATTCTCGGTGATAGATTCGATTCACGACGCCGACGCCGCCTTCGGAGTGTGTGATGCCTTCGGCGATGGGGCGAACTTCGTAGACGCCGAGAATGATGTCGCCGACGTTCCAGAGGCCGGATTCGGGCGAGAATTGTTCAACTTTTTTTACGGGAGCGTCGGCAACGGGCTGTTGCAGTTGAAAATCGCAGGTCGAATCCGCGTCGTTTGGAACCTGGACGGTCGTACCGTGAATTTCAACGGTTCTTATAAGTTCGAAGATTTGCCGACATTGTTTGCACGTTGCTCGTTTCCCGATGAGAGAGTCATCGAGGCTGTAGGCAAGCGAGCAATGAGGACAAACCGCCGTGAACATAGGGACTTGTACAAAAACAACGTACGGTACTATTCTATCGGAATTTGCCGAATTAGTCAGCCCTATTTCATTCCTTCGTTGGCGATCCGCTGTTGGATTCGGACTTTGTGTATGGCTCGTAGCCGTGCTCGCCGCTTGGTTTCGCTCGGTTTTTCAAAATGTTCCCGCCGGCGCATTTCCCGTTTAAGACCGCTGCGTTCGATCAATTTACGAAATCGACGAACTGCTTCTTGGATAGATTCTTTATCTCGAATGACTAATTTGACCACAAATTTTCTCCTTTCTGCATTGTAATTGTTGTGGGGTAAGGTACGGATTTCGAGCAAATTGTACTATAAAAATGCCGTTTGTCCAGCGGGGGACGTTAAGCCCTCGGCGAATTCACGGCGAAATAACCCGATAGGAAGCCTTCTTGCTTTTTTTTTGCGAAACGCTACACTGTTGACAATGTCTGAAAAAACGATTTTCAAACGGATCATTGACAAGGAAATTCCCGCTAACATTGTTCACGAAGATGAACTCTGTCTGGCATTTCACGACGTGAATCCCCAGGCCCCGGTGCATGTTTTGGTCATTCCGAAAAAAGAAATCGCGTCGGCCAACCAACTGACCGGGGATGATGCCGAACTGCTCGGACATCTCTTCGGCGTGATTCGCACATTGGCCCAAAAACTTGGCTTGGAAAACGGCTACCGTGTCGTTACAAACTGCGGAAACGACGGCGGACAAACGGTTTACCATTTGCACTTTCATTTATTGGGCGGACGCCCGCTCGCCTGGCCGCCGGGGTAGAGCGATACGGCTAACATTCATCGAACAGAGCCTCGACGAACTCGTTGGCATCGAATACGGCCAAATCGTCCGCCGTTTCGCCCAAGCCCACAAACTTGACCGGCAAGTCCATCTGCTTGCGAATCGCAATCGCGACGCCGCCCTTGGCCGTGCCGTCCAACTTCGCAAGCACCAAGCCCGTACATTGGACTGCCTCCGAAAAATGCGCCGCCTGACTAATCCCGTTTTGTCCCGTCGTTGCGTCCAAAATTAAAAGCACTTCGTGCGGTGCGTCAGGAACCTGTTTGCCGATGACGCGGCGGATTTTCTCCAATTCCTGCATCAGATTTTTCTGCGTTTGCAGTCGGCCTGCCGTATCGACAATGCAAACGTCGGCCTTGATTTCCAGTGCTTTTGCGACGGCTTTGTGAGCCACACTGGCGGGATCGCCGCCGCTCTGCCCTGTAACAATCGTCGCACCGAGACGATTTGCCCAAACGGTCAACTGTTCGACGGCGGCCGCCCGAAAGGTATCCGCCGCTCCGAGAACCACACTTTTTTTTTCGGCGATGAGCATTGCGGTCAGTTTGGCAATCGTCGTCGTTTTCCCGCTTCCGTTGACTCCGCAAACCATAATCACCGTCGGCCCGGACTCGGCAAAAACGATGGGAGCGGTCGGCTGGGCCATCGTGTTTTTGAGTTTTTCTTTGACGACGGCCAGGACTTCGTGCATTTCGGCAACTCGGCTTTGGAATTGTTGCCGCACTTCGTCGATAATTTCTTTTGCAACGGCAACGCCCATATCGGTTTTGACGAATGTTTCAAACATTTCGTTTAGGAAGGCATCGTCGACGAGTCGTCCTGACGATTTGAAAATATCTCGGATGTCGGTATTGAGAATCGAGACAGTTTTGGCGAGTCCTTGTTTAATTCGGTCGAAAAATCCCATCGTGTGTTGGTTGGGCGGCAAGATTGCATCTTATTCTAGTTGTTGCGGGGTGTATTGCAAGGTGTTTGGAGGCGATTACAGACGACGCAACGCACAGAGCCCGTAACGCGAGCGAGGGACTGCCTATTAATCACCCATCGCTCAAAAGGCCGTTTCATCCGCGTGTACCAATGCTCTTCCTCAGGATTGATCGGCGTTACCAAAATCGTAAAAATTTTGGCAAACTTGCCCGCCAAAATGTCCGCAAAAATCTGATCGCCAATGATCGCGGTCTCGCTTGTATTAAATTGATTCGCCTTGATTGCTTTCCAACAACCAAATGGCATCGGCTTCATAGCCGGTGCAATGAAGGGAAGTTTAACCTGCTCGGCAATCGGCCGTATCCTCGGTTCACGGCCATTGGAAAGCAGGCAAAATGCGATCCCGGATTTTTGCAGCGATTCGATCCACTGGACGGCATCCAGAGGGATTTCCGTTGCTCGATAGCGTTTAAGCGTCGAGTCGACGTCAAGCAAGAGCGAACGCAGGCCGTGCTGTTGGAGCAATTCCGGTGTAACGTCGAAGATGGAATCGAGAATTAAATGGGGTTGAAATAGGCTGAACATATCCAATAAACGGCACGGAATTGAATGTTTTTACTTGTCTCGCACAAAACACAAGGCGCTGGCAGTAAAACCGGCATTTGCTCTTGACCAGTTTGGCGATATTACCTACCATGCCCGTCGGTCAACTTGCGCTTTAGTTAATATACCATAAATGCTGGACGTTCTCACGATTGGAAAACAAATTATTCAACATGAATCCTCGTCGATTTTGCAACTCGCCTCGCAACTCGATGCCCGATTCCTGCAAGCCGTCTATCGAATCCTCTATTGCGAAGGAACCATCATCGTCTGCGGTATCGGAAAAGCCGGTCTCGTCGGACAAAAAGTCTCCGCAACACTCTCTTCGACGGGCTCGCCCTCGCATTTTCTCCATCCCGCCGAAGCCATTCACGGCGATTTGGGTAAAATCAAATCCGGCGATGTCATCATCATATTTTCCCAAAGCGGCGAAACCGAAGAAATTACACGCATTCTGCCAACCCTCCGCTCGCTCCGCATTTCAATCATTGCAATTACCGCTTCGGATCAAAGCACGCTCGCCCGAAGTTCCGAAATCGTTCTGCCCATTGGCCGGATTGCCGAAGCCGATGCGAATGGACTCGCACCCAGTACCAGTACGGCCGTGATGATTGCCCTGGGCGATGCCCTGGCTCTGACCGTCAGCGAGCGTCGGGGATTTCAAGCGGAACATTTTGCCAAACTGCATCCTGGCGGAGCGTTGGGACGCAAATTGAGCCTGGTGGATGAACACATGCGGGAATTGGATCGTTGCCGAATCGCACCGGACTCGGAGAGCATCCGCGATGTCTTCACACGGCACAGCATATCGGGTCGGCGTTCGGGCGCGATTTTGTTGACGTGTCCCGAAGGCCGACTGTCGGGAATTTTTACGGACAGTGATTTGGCCAGGCTTTTTGAGCAGCGGCTGGAGCATTTTTTGGACATCCCGGTTCGCAGTTCGATGACATTGCGGCCGGCCTCGGTCAAATCGGGTACGCGGATGCTGGAGGCGATTGCGATGATGGGCGAAAAGCGGATCAGTGAATTGCCGGTTACGGACGAGCAAGGCATTCCGATTGGAATGATAGACATCACGGACATAGTTGCGGCATTTCCTGAGTACAGCGAAAGCGATGCGTTTGCCACACCGGCACTCAAGGTGGTTGCGTAGAGCCGCATTCCCTACCCTTCGCCGCATTTGGCGAAAATCCGTTTGACAAGGGCCTTATCCTTGACGGGCGAGCCGACTTGAAGATGCAATTTATTGCGTTTCAACATCGGCAAGCCAAGGTCGGCATCCTTCATCGCCAAAATCGGATTGGCATCGCCCAAAAATCCCCGAATTTTGTATTCCGCAACCATTTCAACTTCATTGGTTCGGCCATTGCGTTTGACGGCATTCAAAAACGAGCGTTGGAAAGCCAATACGCGTCGATGTTTGGGATGCACGCATTTCATTTTGATGGATATTTCTTTGAGTGCATCCATAACGCCGGCGATGTCGACCGATTTGGGACAGCGTGTCGAACAGGTCAAACACGACACGCATTGCCAAATGGATTCCGCACTTGCCGCTTTTTTGATTTCGTCATATTGGACTAATCGGATGACGGTACTGGGCAGGACATCCATTTGTTCGGCTCGGGGACAGCCTGCGGAGCATTTTCCGCATTGGTAGCAGTCTGCAACTTTTGTTTGGGCCAGAAATTCGACGTCGGCAACACTTGTAGAGTCCATAGGGAAATCCTCTGAAAACGAAACACCGCCATTCTGAACGGAAAGGGAAGAAAAGTCAAGCCCGGCACTTGCTCACGCCACGGGCTCCGCAAATGGCCGTATCACATCCTTGCCGATTCCGCAACGAATTTCGCCATCGCCGATGGCAGCGTTACCGTGAAAATCCCGCCCATTGGGAAATCGCCATCGACGCCGCAGATGACCAGACCGCCAACTTGCACAGGGGAATTACAGGACTGTCTCCGAACGAGCCACTGGCGGCTCGCCTACCAACGAGTCGAAATGCCCATCTGCCCCTGCACGGCAAGAATACAACCCGTCGTGAACGCATCTAAATCAACAAACCAGTTAAATCGGTGTCCGTATTCGCCCGAAGCCGTTAAACCGGCATTGGCTTCAAACCAGCCCATGTCGGTGCCCCGTAAATTCATTGATGCACCGCCCAACGGAACGGTCGCCTCAACCCGCGAACGCCGATCACCGTCGAGCAAAATCGCGCATTGCAACCGACTTGCGACGTCAAATGTTCCCATCAGGAAAATGTCCCATTTACTGTCCACGCCGAAACGGAACATCGTTCGACTCATATTCGAGCCCGAGACCGACTGACTCCATTGATTGGAGTGGGGAGTTTCCGTGAATTTTTTCGTCCATGCCGTCTGGTGATCGACGGCAATAAGCGGCATCAGGGCAACAATATCTTCAAAACGCAGCATCTGTACGTACTCGATGCTTGCATATCCTGCATCGCCGTTATAGGAGCCGCGGTGAACCGCATTACCGAAACCATTGCGTCGCAGGTTGTAGTGCTGATATCCGTATCCCAGAAACGTGCTGAGCGTCCCTTGTTCAAAGAAGTTGTATTTTGAATACAGTCCGACGGTAATATCATCCCCGCAGATTTTTCCGAGCGAATTATCAATCGTCGGGAAGGCGTAACCAAACGCTCCGCCGAACTGCCAATGTTTGCTGTTTCCGTAATCAGCACCGAACATCGTCCCGGGTCGGGAAGTCGTATATCTGCGTGCGCCGGTTCGATCATCCGCACCAACAGTACCAAGCCGATAATACCCTTCTCCCCAGGTATGCCAACCTTTTTCATCTCGGAGCGTGCGGACTCGTTGGTGTGTAATATCCCAGGGCCTCCACAGGGCCATTGCAGCCGAACTGGCAACGAGTTCCGTCCCGCGAAATTGATCGACGGATTGGCGAGGATTGTTGACCAGCGGAGCGAATATCGTCGGATTTTCCGGTCCCCAAACGGCTTGGAGGTCGTTTAAGGCCGCGGCCGATTGCCGGGTATTGTAACTCCAACCGACGAAAATCGGCGTTTCGCTTTGCGCAAACCCGTTTTGGCCAGGAAGACAGAAAAGGAGCGCAAGTACGACGATGTGTCCGGTGAGGCTAAGAACTCGATGTTTTCCGATAAGCGTCCTTGGCATGGGATTTTTCCTTTTAACTTCGTTTTCCGGTGTTTTTTCCCTTGTGAGACAATGCACCACTCTCTTCGTATCGGCCAGCGGCCTTTGCGGACTAGAGAAAGCCCGGAAAGTACCGATTGTACGGGTTGTAACGGTCCGCAACGGGTAAAGGACGGGTTTATTAGGCCCTTTTGGAGCGAATGACGATTTCAACGATTTCGTCGGCCGTTCGGCAATCCGTATCGACCCGCTCGTGTGCAACTTCGCCATACAATGGTTGTCGTTGTCCCAATATCGCGATAATTTCCTCTCGCATTGGCAATGATGTCAGGTTCGGACGCATCGTTTCGGTGGCAACGTCGCTGGTAATTCGCTGTAAAATTGTGTCCGGTAACGCGGTCAGCCAGAATACGCGTCCTGATTGGCGGAGCCGTTTTCGCGTATTTTCCCGTAAAATTGCTCCGCCGCCTGTTGCCAAAACAAGCGGACTCGTCGACTGCAAAATCTCTGCAATGACGGATTCCTCCGTATCTCGGAATGCGGCTTCGCCGTCTTGGGCGAAGATTTCCGCAATGCTTTTTCCTGATTGCCGTTGGATTTCCGCATCGGCATCAATCGCAGGGATTCCGAGCCGTTCTGCAAGTTTTCGGGCAACGGTCGTCTTTCCGGTCCCGCGATAGCCGACAAAAATGAATGATTGCATCGCCGTGGATGGAGTTTCGCCCCGTGCGTTCCCGACTTTTTGAGCATTCGCGATCAGCCGTCTGACCTTCTCTATGTCTTTCACGCCCGGCGAGGCCTCCACACCGCTGGAAACGTCGATGCCGAAAGGATTAGCATCGCGGATCACCTCGGCAACGTTCTCCGGTGTTACTCCGCCGGCAATCAATGTACGGTAACGTTCACAAAACGGCCGGGCCGAGGACCAATCCCAGGCCGCACCGTTTCCGCCCGGCAATACACCCGATGACATCTCCAACGCATACAAATCCTGCCCGGATTCAGCGGTATGGTCATTCATCCTGCCCGCAAATGCGGCTTCATCCTTGATAACGTGAATCCGCTTCATCGGAATGTCAAATTGGACTTTTCCATACGGCTGAATGTAATCAAACCGCGATACGACGTGTTCCGTCGGCAACTGTTCGACAACGACAAGAACGGTATGCCGCTTCATCGGCTTGACGGCATCAAGGATTTCGCCGATTTGCGAAGCGTCGAGATGCCGGGGGCTCGGCGGAAAATGGACGAGGCCGATCATATCGGCACCCGCCTCGCAACAGGCGATGGCCGTCTCCGGTGTGGTGATTCCGCAAATTTTGATGAGCATTGCATTTTCCTTTCGTTTTTCGAGTACACGTATTATGACTTGTATTTTTTCATTTTGTGAAACGCTGGCCGCGGCGGCGGCGTTATAATTATGACGGATATGTCCATTCCGCCGACAATGATCGAAGACGCCCTTAACGCACACGGCAACGCGCTGGTGTTCTATGCCCGGCAGTTTTTTGCCGGTCGCAGCCTCCACGCCGCCGAAGATGTCGTACAAGAAGCGTTTCAACGGTTGAGCCAACAGAAAAATCCGCCGGAAAATGTCGTTGGTTGGCTCTATACCGCTGTCCGAAATGGTGCAATTTCCGCCGCACGAAGCGAAAAACGCCGGGAACGCCGGGAAAACCAGCACGAACCGCCCCTGTTCCAGCCGGAAAAGGACGCTCCGTTCGACGCCGAAAAAATTGCATTGAGCCTCGAAAAACTCGACCGCGAACAACGGGAAATCGTTGCTCTGCACATTTGGAACGGTTTGCCGTTTTCCGAAATTGCAACGCTGCTCGGCAAGTCGAAAACCACGGTGTTCCGACGCTATGAGGAAGCACTCGAAACGCTCCGCCAAATGCTGGAGGAATGACGGGAATCCCTGGCTTATACCACGGGCTCCGTAAACGCTTGAAAACACGATGACAGACGAACTTAATCCAAAATTGCGAGAATTTGAGGCAAAACTGCGGCAACTCAAGCCGTTGGATGTTGTCCGTTGCGCCAAGCGAACGGCAGATTGCCGACGACCCTCCTTTCGGCCCCGAATCGCGGCTTACGCTCTCGCAACGGCAACATTGGCAATCCTCGTCGTTTGCCTGCTCCCGCAACCGCAGCCGGTACAGACGCAGTTTGAACCGGCCGTCGTCCTCGCGACGGCTCCGCAGGCATTGCCGACCACGTCGCCGTCCATCCGGCAGCAATTTGCCCAACTGCTCGATGAACTGTACGTTGCAAATTCGATTGCGGCCGCGAAACCGAGTTATCCTGTCGTCGAAATCGTTGTATGCGATGCGCCGGCAAAACGGACACCGCGAGACGTTAGCCGTGACTCGCACATTCGGCAACTAACGTTGCGCGTCGCAGGCGATCCGGCTGGCATATTCGATGGCATTTACCCCCTCCCACACATACACCTAACAATTAGCAACTAACCCCCTAATACTCCCATGAAACGAACACTATCCCTCATCCTGCTCCTCCTCGCGCTGCCCGTTTACGCGGACGAACCGAGGACAATCCAAATCACGCTCTCGCCGGAGACGACGTATCTGATGGAGCCGCAACTACCCGATGGCCGTATCGACTACCTAACGGTATACAACGAACAGGCCGCCGCCCAAACGACGCTGGAAAATAACCTGCTCGTCGGCGTCTTTTCGCTGGTTTGCGGCGAACGCGAAGAAGCACTCCTGCGAGAGTACGGAGAACAAACGGAGGAGCAGAAGGCGGTAATCGAATCCCTACGTCAGTATCGGGAACGATTTTGGAAAATGATAGGCCTCGACGCTCCGCCGCCGCTGGACTCGCTCGCCGGAATCTCGGAGATGACATTGCGTACGCACGATTACTATGAAGAAGCATTTCTGCAAATTTACACAAGGGAAGAACTTGTCTCGATGCTCGAAAAAGTACGGGAAAATAGGAGAAATCGCGTCAAAAGCCGTCTTGAAGCAGGCCGAATCACGCAGGAAGAGTATGAAACGGCAATGCAACGGATCGAAACGGAAACGCCCGACTGGTATTTTCAAGAGATTATAACAAGCCAACTTATGGAATCGCTGCAACGGCCTTGGACGACGGAAGAATTCCCGTTTCTCGCACGCTGGCTTGACGCAACGGACGATTTGTCGGCAAAACTGCGTGATATGGCCAAACATCGCACGGGATACTATCATCCATTGTTTTCCCAAAGCGACAGCCATTCGTTTTATGATGCCCTGCTTCCCTACACTCAATCATTTCGGGCTGTGGTGAGGCTGTTGGTATGCCGTGCGAACTGGGAATTTGCCCGAGGAAATGTCGATGAGGCTATGGAAGGTGCATTTGCCGCTGTGCGGATGGGCCGTACGATGCAAAAGAGTGCGGCGACCATCGTCGAAGAACTGGTGGGAATCTCAATGCAACGGATGGGAAATCATCAACTAACGGTTTACTTGGCCGATATGCCAAATGTCCAGACTGCCGTAACTGCCGACTGGTTCCTGCAGAAAAAGAAAGAGTTCGATGCCATCGAAATAGAAATCGGCCCGTTGCCGTGGTTGCCGATGTGGTGTTTGGCAGAACGTTTGGGCGGACTTGCGATGATACAGCAAATTGCCGTTGAACCGAAAGCGGCGGAAGAGTTGTATTTTAGTTTTATTTTGGACAGTAATGACGATGTTGACGAGGAATTTGCCGCCGAGGTTCGGGAATTGTTTTTTTCCGGCAAGGAATACGATTGGGACGAAGTTCTGAGAAGGTCTAATTTCTTTTATGATGATTTTGATGACATTTATTGGCTTCCGACTTGGCAGCGTCGTCTTTTGGCGGCTGGCCGTTTGGAGCGTCGGCTGCGGGAGTATTCTGAGCGGAAAGTGTATGAAAATCCCGAACAGCAGGCGGCGGCTCATCTTTTGGTAAATTACATTGTACCGTCGATAGAGCCGATGATGCTTGCATTGATGGGTGTCGAATGGGACAGACGGGTAACGAGTGTGGCATTTGCCTTGGCGGCGTATCGAGCGGACAATGGCGGCGAAAATCCCGACACATTGGAGCAACTGGTTCCGAAGTATTTGGCCGAGGTGCCGAATTCACCGTTCACGGAGGAGCCGCTGCGGTATATTAAGCGAGCGAATGATGTATTGATTGCCAATGATGGGACGTATAAACTGGACGGCAGCGAGGAGGAGGTCGAGCGGCGGCTTGCCGAGACAAGGCCCGGCAGTCGCGTATTCTTTTCGTCTCGGCACTTCGTGTTCGTGCTTGCGAAATGGTGAGGGCCAGCCATTGTGTTCGCTGGGACGCGGCTGTTGCCCGTCCCGCTCAAAAACACACAAACGGCATATCCGGTGAAACTGCGGAATACGGAACTGCAACCCCCGAAAAAAGTGTAAAATTTTGGAATTACGTTACAAATCCCGAAAAAATAGAGTATAATACCGCATGCCTATTTGCGTAAGAGCGGTGCAGGCACATTGTTTGTACACCTTAACACCTTCCTCCGCCATGACTCGTTTAACAATAACTTCGTTCGCCTTTGTCGCGTTCGCTCTCCTTGTTTCGCCAACTGCCCCGGCACAAGGGTTCAATCTCATCCAAAGCGACCATAACAGGTATGCCCAACTGTTCAAAGAAGGGAAAGACCCTGATTTTGCGACCTCTCCGACTTGGAGAAGATTGTACACCAACCATCGCTGGAAAACATTCGCCGAAGGAAGCGAATTCAGGGACCCGATGTTCCCCGCACAGACTTTGATGGGAATATACCTCGTATCGCACGTCGATAGCCAGTTGACCTATCAAATTGACAGTATCATCATCGCCAAAGCGGCACTGGGCCCAATCCTTTCCGAACGGCTGACGCTGGATATGATCAGCAATTACCTGGATCGTTCGCAAGACACCGAACTCCTGGCGAAAATTGAGGCCGCCGAGGGAAGGGATGCAAATGACTGGTATTCCGAAATGGAAATCAACCGGATGATGTTCTTGAACCGAAACATTGATACCGTTATACGACGCAGGATCGTCTCCGGGGCCTTAATATCGACGGCGAGGCTGGGTGAAGTCCGATCGTTCCGAAACCTGTTCAGACAAAACGAAACGGATTGGGAATCCACATACTACCACATGCGGGAAAAATTCAGATTGCTTGATGCCCTGGCCGCCTACTTCCCCTTTAACTGGTCGGGTGCGGAAGCCGTTGCGAAAAGAGCTGAATACGTGGAACAACTTAGGGAAGACCCAACGATCAGACGGGAAGTCGAACGGGAAGTCAGAGAAGAACAAGCCGCCCTGAGAACCGCTTCATCGGGAATGTCCTCGGATATGATGTCGGGAATGTCCGGTATGATGGGGATGATGGGAATGGGCATGAGTGGTATGGGTAGCAGTACATATGATCCGTATGATTCGCCCCCGTATGATGACGGAAGCGGCTTCAGCGGAGGCGGTAGCATGCCGTTCGATGGCGGTATGGGTATGAGTAGCATGGGCGGTATGGCCGGGATGATGCCAAACTTCCAAGTCGGAATGACCGAAGAGGAAATCCAAGAAGAAATTGAACGCCAAGTGCTGGACAGAGCAGAAGACAAAATGCGCCACATTGAAAGCCGTTATAAGGCTTTTAGATATATTATCGGCGTCTATCAGAGTTCTGATTACTATTTGGAAGAGTTGCATACGATACATCGCTATTTCCAAAATGCGGCAAATATCGGCGACCCGATTGCACAGTATCATCTTGCTCTCTTCCTGTTTCATTTGGGCGACCTTGTCGATCCCTACACAACCCTTGTGGAGCACCGTTCCGAAGCGATGCGGTTATTGAACAGAGCGCGTCTGTCGGACGTCACAAAGCAACGTGTGGAAGAACTGGAAACGTTGCTGGCCGAGGCGGCAGGCAAACAAATGCGACGCGAAGCCAATTTTGCTCGACGGTTGGAAGCGTTGATTAAAGTAGAAGAGGACAAAATTGATTTATTTGAAGATGTGTTGATCAGTTTGCGTCAGCGCATTGCCAACAGTAGCAGTTTGATGGGCATTGGCGGCGGAAGCGGCGGCACTGGCGGAACGAGTTCGGGAAGCAGTAGCAGTAGTTCAGGCGACAGCGGTATGGGCGGAAGCACCAGTGGTCCTACGAGTGGCGGTCGGGGTTCAAGCGGCAGCGGCATGGGAGGCGGTAGGGGGTATTAGAGCATATTCAGAATTGTTCTGGACGCCGCTCCGTCATCCCGGCGAAAGCCGGGAACCAGCAGGATAGGTCGCACGCGGCTCGGCTGGATTCCGGCTTTCGCCGGAATGACGATTTTTTGTCCACAGCAAAAATGAATACGTTCCAGCGAAAAACGGACTCGCACGCTGCCAGCCCTACGCAATGCGTTTGTCCAACTGATTCAACTTGTTATAGAGCGTTTTCAAACTAATGCCCAACTCCTCCGCAGCCTTGGATTTGTTCCCCCCATGCCGATGTAGTGCCGATTCAATCGCCTTCATCTCCAAGTCCCGAAGCGTTGCCGCCTCCGGCGAAGGATCAAATGACATTAATTCCTGTGCCGAATTGCGATACGCAATGCCTGACTCCGATTTCGCGGACTCCGATGTTGGCAATTCAAAATTCGGCAACTCCTTGCGGACAACCGGACGATTTGCCTTGCCCTCCGCCCTCGGTTCTTCCATTCTCTGCGGCAACGACTGATTGACCGACCCAGAATCCTGCCTGAAAATGTCCGGCAAATCCTCCGCGCCGATCGGAAACCGATCCGATAATACCAACGCATGCTCCATCGCATTGGCCAGTTGCCGAACATTACCAGGATAATCATAATCCAACAACAAACGGTACGCTTCCGGCGTGAAAAGTGTTGCCGCCTCGGTCGCCGTCAAATCATTTCGGAACCTTTTGGCCAAAACCAATATCAATTCCGGCAGGTCTTCCTTTCGGTCTTTGAGCGGCGGAAGATGAATCTCAAACGTGTTGATCCGAAACCAAAGGTCTTCCCGAAATTCGCCGGATTGAACCATCGATTCCAACTTGCGAAGCGTCGCACAAACAACACGGACATCGCATACCGACGCGGTATTATCGCCGATTTTCCGCACTTCGCCGCTTTCGAGAAACCGAAGCAGTTTTGCTTGGACGCCTTTGGGCAATTCGCCGATTTCATCAAGGAATAATGTCCCGCCGTTTGCGACTTCAAACAGTCCGGTTCGATTTGCATCGGCTCCGGTAAAACTGCCTTTTCGGTGTCCGAAGAGTTCGCTTTCAATCAAGGCCTCTGGCAGGGCACCGCAATTTACAGCAATGAACGGCTTGGCCGCACGCCGGCTTTTGTCGTGTATCGCCTTGGCTGCAAGTTCCTTGCCCGTACCGGTTTCGCCAAGAATCACAACGGTCGATTCCGTCGGAGCAATTTTGTCTATCAAGCGGTAAACCCGCTGCATCGCATCGGAGCGGCCTGTCAGTTTGCGGTCTTCGCTGGCCTGATTGAACTGCGTGATGAGGGCATTGTATTTCTTTTTGGCATTTCGATTCTCCGCAATGCGTAGTATAACCTTCTCTAAATCTGCATTCTCGCATGGTTTAATAATTTTTTGGGTAATTCCGTCAGCCCTTTTGCTGTCATCGCGTGTTTCTTCGCTTGAGAGAACGATCAAATCGGCATCGTTTCCAAATGCTTTAGCGTGTTCGAGGACGGTCAGTCCGCAGACGCCAGACATATCGAGGTCGAATAGAACGATGTCGAACTTTTCGGCTTGCAAGGCGTGCAAAACTTCTTTTCCATCGGCGCACGGAACGACCGCAAGCCCGAGTCTTTGCAGTTTCTCGGCCAGAGCGGTTTGCGAATTCCGTTCGTTGCAGGCGAGTAGAAGTTTCATTGCCTTAATGGGACGGCATATTTTGGCGTATGATACCGATTTTGAGCGAATCGGTCAAGAGCAAAAATGGGACATCCGCCGCCGCGAAACAATCGGGCTATTATTTTCTGAGCCAAAGGGTATAATAGCCCGCACGATGGAACGTAATCTTGCACTGTTTTTGTGTCTCTGCCTGGCTGGCCCGACACTTGCCCAGGATGGCAATAGCAATGCCGAATACTTTGAAAAACTCGGCTCGCTCTTCCGCCAAAATGTCGAACAAGCATCGCCCGCCATTGTCAACATTCGCGTTACACGGAATTACCGTCCCGTTGCCCGGGTCCTTATCGGCGGAAATTCGGCGGATGAATCCGGCAGCGGAATCATTGCAACGATTGCCGACGAGCAAGTGATTCTCACCAATCGTCATGTCATCGCCCACGTCGAACGCAGTGCCATCGAAATCCTGACGCATGACCGAAGGATTCTCACGGTGCGCAACGTCATTTCCAACGAGGAATTCGATATTGCCGTCATTGAAGTCGAAGAGGAATTGCACAATCCTGCCCGATTCGGCAACTCCGATCTGGTTCACACCGGCGATATTGTGTTAGCAATCGGCAACCCTTTTGGACTGGAGCGGAGCGTTTCGATGGGCGTAGTGAGTGCGGTGGGTCGCCGGCATGTACCCGGTGCAAACAATGCCGCACCGCGGGTTGATTTTTTTCAGACGGATGCGGCCGTTAATCCCGGAAGCAGCGGCGGGATGTTGCTCAATTTGCGGGGCGAAGTCATCGGTATCTTGACGGCAATCGCGACGCAAGGGGGCAGACACGAAGGAGTCGCGTTCGTGATGCCGATCAATCCTGTCGTGCAGGTTGCCGAACAACTCGTTCAGACGGGCACCGTGCTTAAAGCCCATATTGGATGCAATTTTGATGCGGCAATCGCGCCCGACCGGCGGCGAACATTGGGAATTGACCGGCTCGTTGGCTCGCAGGTTAATCGTGTCGATGCCGACACGCCAGCGGCACAGTCGGGATTGCAAGTCGGCGATGTCGTTTTGATGTACAACGACATTGAAGTCGAGGATCGGCAACATATATTTCATCTTCTCCGTCAATCGGAAATCGGCAAGCCGATTGTGCTGCAAATCAACCGAGACGGCGAGACTTTCGACATTACGGTAACGCCGATTGCGGAACTGAGCCGATAGCGAGGCGAAAAACGCTCTAATCGAACTTCAAATCGCTGAAAAAGTCGCGTGGAGGGTGCAGTTGCTGTGTGTCCAATTCGACGTCGTCGGATGCCGCCGGTTGATCTCCCGACTTTATATCCAACTGTTCGTCAACGACCGTATCTTGCGGTTTCGCTCTTTCAAGACCCGCACGCTGCATGAGCGATGTGGTAAGTATCTTGTCTTCACGCAACATATCGCTCGGCGGAAGACCGGTCGCCCCGTTTGCCCGCGGATCATAATTTATCTTGAAATTATGTTTAGAAACCGTAAGCAACGCACCCGGGTCAATCCGGCGATCCTGCGTTCGATTGCCATTAACTTTCACGCCGTTGGTACTCTTCAAATCAATGACGTACCAATACCCCTCCGACAGCACCAACTTGCAATGCTTGCTCGAAACATTGCTAAAGTTGAGCACAATATCGCATGATCGATGGCGTCCGATGATCAATTCCTTCCTGGTCAAAGGAAAAGGATCGCCGCCGCCCGTTGGTGTTAAAAATCCGTACATTTTTAAGGAGGCAGGAATTAGGAGTGAGGAGATCGTCTTATTCTCCTCACTCCTAACATCTGACTCCTTCTCCCTAACTCATTCCGGCAACCGATTCAAAGTCGTCAAACGACATATCACCCGACGATGCGGCCACCGATTCCTCGTCTTCATCCTGCCAATCCGCCTTTTTATTGACCGGCGATGCGTGGAACGAACCCGACATTTCGCTTACCGCACCGACATCGACGATCAAACTCACCGTACCATCGCCGAGAATCGTACAACCGGAAAATCCGTTCGATTCGCCGATATAGTCCGGCAATCCCTTGATGACCGTCTGCTGCTGACCTACAATTTCATCCACGAAAAAGGCAAACGACTTGCCGCTGTCCTCCGCGACGATCAAAATGCCGTCTTTCAACTTTTCCGCCCCCGGCCTGCATCCGAAAACGTCATAAAGCCGAATAATCGGGACCATTTCTTCGCGAAGCCGAAGGATTTCTCGCCCCTCCGGCGTTACCGTAACTTGCTCCATCGTTGGGACAAGGCTTTCCCGAATCGTCAGCGTCGGAATCATATATTTCCCTTCGCCGACCCTGACGAGCATCGCATCAACGATTGCGAGCGTCAAGGGAATCCGCAGTGTAAAGGTCGAACCCTTCCCAAGTTTGCTGCTAATATCAATCCGGCCATTCAATTTTTCGATATTCCGTTTGACGACATCCATCCCGACACCGCGGCCGGAAATATCCGTAACTTTATCCGCCGTGGAAAATCCCGGTTCAAAAACCAATTTGAAAATCCGCTCGTCAGGCCATTCTCGAGCATCAATACCAACCAGGCCGACGTCGATTGCTTTTTTCAGTATTTTTTCCCGATTGAGACCGCGGCCATCGTCCGTAATCAGGATCCACACTTCGCCGCCCTCGTGTTTGCCTTCGAGCGTTACAGAACCCGTATCCGTCTTGCCGTTTTTGAGCCGTTCTTCGGGAGGTTCGACACCGTGATCGCAACTGTTTCGGACAATATGCACCAAGGGGTCCGCAATCTGCTCGATGACCGTCTTGTCGACTTCCGTATCTTCACCGACGAGGTTGAGTTTGATCTTTTTGCCTGACTTCGTCGCGAGATCATGCACAAGCCGAACCATTTTTCGGAATGTCGCGGCCAGCGGAATCATCCTGACCGACATCGCACAATCCTGCAATTCGTCGCAGATTCGGCGGAGTTGGTGCTTGGCCCGGTTATAGTACTCATCCTCGACATTGGCAACGGCGGGGCACCGCGTAACCATTGATTCCGCGATGACCAATTCACCAACGAGGTTGATGAGCAGATCCAGTTTGTGCAAGTCAACCCGAATATCCTGTTTGGCGGCAGGGGGTTTCGGCGGCAATGCTCCGCCGCTGGGCGGGGCTGGAGGCGGTGCAGCCGGGGCCGGGGGCGTCGGTGCGGGTTCTGAGGGCGGTGCCGGTGCTGGAGCGGGCGGTGCTGCCGCAACAGGAGCGGCGGCCTCTTCTTCCTTCATCTTCGCATCCCGGGCGGCAAACGCAGCGGCGATTTTGGCATCCCAATCTTCCTCGCTTTCGCCTTCCGTCGTAGCCGGCGCGGCTGCCGCCGGTGCAGGTTCCGGCGGCGACGATTCCGGCTCGGGCGGAGCAGCAACCGGCATCGGCTCCGGTGCGGCATGCACGCCGTTCTTTTGGCTTAAGAGCGTCTCGAGCGTCTGGACATGGGTATCCAAATCGTTGATCCGTCCAATCCCGCCGCCTTCAAGGTCTTCGACGGCTTCTTGGAGCACGTCGATCATCCCCAGCAACGTGCTGATATTCCGTTCGCAAGGCGTTACTTCGTTGCTCCGCAGGGCATCGAGCAATGTTTCCATCACATGGCTCAAATGCTCCATCTGCACGAGTCCCATAAATCCACAGTTCCCCTTGAAACTGTGAATGTACCGGAACGCATCCTTGAGCGGCTCGATTTTTTCGACGCTTTCGTCCAGGATGAGGAGCAGGGCGGCTTCGGCAGAGTCGAGTTGCTCGACGGCTTCGAGGGCAAATCCCCGCCGCATTTCGGGTGCGAGTTGCAGCGTGGCAAGTTCCGTATCGGAAGGCGACGCGGATTCGACGGAATCAGCCGGTGTTTCCACATTGGCTTCGCCCGTCGGCTCCGTAAAATCGAGGTCATCGACAGAAACCGGCTGTTTGGCAGGCTCATCTGCCAACTCGCCGAACGAGAAATCATCCATAATTTCCTCCGACGCTTCGGCATTGGCCGGAGCATCTGCTTTGGGGGGTGGCGGGGGAGTTGTCATACCAATTTCGCTGTTGTCAACGGGTTCGCCTGCTACAAATTTCTTCAGTACGTTTATAATAGCCTCAGCGGGCTGTTCAAAACCATCGTCTTGGCCAGCGGTTTCAATGCGGACAAGCATCTCGCGGAACAGGTCGAGTGCTTTGCAGAGAGTTCCCGTGATTTGCACGGTTAGGCTGGCTTTGCCGTTGCGGATTCGATCGAGGAGCGTTTCGGCCTCATGGGTTACGGCAACGACCGTTGTAAAATCGAGAAACCCCGCACTCCCTTTCATGGAGTGAAAGAGCCGAAAAATCGCGTTGATCATTTCGGCATCGACCTGTCCTGCTGCGGTAGCACCGTTGTTAATCTCAATGAGGGTTGGCTCAATCTCGTCGATATATTCGCGGGCTTCTTGAACGAATTCGTGTATCAACGACATGTCCATAGCGGTAGGTCCTGACGGGTGGGAATAGTATGTAAGTGTGAAGCACCGGTATCCGGCAACATCGGATTACAGTATTATAGCCCAATTATCGACAAAAGCAAGCAAGATGCTTGACTTTTCTCTCATAATGCGGTATTATTGCCCGGACGTTACGACAATAATCCCTCGATACCCGAACCAGGAGCCCCCATGAAACGACGAGAATTTTTCACCGCAACCGCTGCCGTTGGCACCGCAGTTGCCGCTGCCGCATTGCCCGCGTACGCCCAGGCGGCCCCCACAAACTTTCCCGGCGACCGCCGAGCCGAAGCAAAACTGCGATTTTGCGGCCCTCCCGGTTTGATGCCGGGCAGCAATGACGAAGCGAGGCTCAAATGGGCGAAGGAAAACGGCTTCGAAGCCGTCGAAATCGGCGATCCCGGAAATCTGGAATCCGCCAAAAATTGGAAAAAGAAAGCCGACGATGCCGGATTGCTCATCGCCTCGATTTATTTTGGCGGGGCGGAACACCCCCTTATGAGCGAAGATCCCGCCGTCCGACAGCGAGGACTCGACGAAAGCAAGGCGAGGATGGAAGTTGCGGCCGCAATGGATTGTCCCGTCCTTGTTTATGTTCCTGTTCGCGGAAACCAGCCGGAAAATGTCCGCAATTTGCCGGAAAGTGTCCTTTGGCGACGCACCGTTGCTGTATTGAAAGACCTTGGCCCGATGGCGACGGCTCTTAACACGAATGTCATATTGGAACCGCTCCGCCGCGGCGAAGCCTGGTTTATGCGTCAGGTGAGCCAGGCTGCACTCCTCGCCAAGGAGGCGGATGTGCCTGGTGTTGCGGCATTGGGAGACACCTACCATATGTATACCGAAGAGGCGAACAGTATGGCGGCATTCATTGCGGGAGGCGATTTTATCAAACACGTGCATCTAGGCAGCGGTGTTGGCAGGGTGTTGCCTAATGCGGAAAACCATTCGGCAAAGGGACATACGCACACGGACGCATTCCGCGGTTTGAAGTATATTGGATATACAGGCGTGGTCAGTTTCGAGTGCGGTGTCGGCGGAAGCGGAAATCGGGAAATCGAAGTGCCGAAGTGCCTTGAGTATCTCCGCAAATGCTGGGAAGAAGCGTAAAACAGGCTGATTTATTTGGGTGGAGAGTTATGCGGCAGGCCGCCCTGTCGCCTGGCGGGCTTGCCCGATACGGAAAAGAAGATAGCCGTCGGCATCCTGCCGTAAGCGGGTGCTGTTATGCAAAATGCAAGTAAGATGCCGATAATGTGTTTCATGCCGTTTGTTTTTGCTTGAGGTATTTGATGTATTTGACGACGACAACGAGGAGGATCAATATGCAGCCTACTGTCAGGCTGAGATATTGGAGGAACCAGGTTCGCTTGCTTTTGGCTACGGCTTTGAGGGTGTCGTTGATGGAGGGGCTGTCGCTTTGAAAGTAAGTCAATCCTCTGACACCATCAATCACAAAAGCATTTTCTGGAATCACATCTGCAAAAAAATTTGGATCAATCGCTGGATTCACTTCCATTTCGTCAACCATAACAACCGTCTGTGATGGGTTATTCTTGTCGAAAAATTCTGAAGTAACAATCCTTGTGGGCAACCAGATACCGTTGCCATAATACTTGTGATCTCTCAACTCACGTTTCACCAAAAGCGAACGGCCAATAGGCAAGCCTTGGTCATCATAATCAAAATTGTAAACCTCAAATTGCATCACGGCATAATTCATTTCAGGGCATAGTAAAACTCTGGTATTAAAGTTTGCTGCAATGATGCATGCTTTTCCATCAATAATTTCCGTTTTTTCGAAAACCTGCGTACCTTGATCCTCTAAAAAAAACAATACATCGTGTACATATTTCACTGAAGGAAAATGTGTTGTATCAAACAACATGGCAGCGAAAAGAGGCATTGTCGGTTGAAAAAAAATATCGTGATGGGCAGTGAACAAATCAATTGAAACATTTGGCATGATATCATTCGGATTTGTTACAATGCGCAGCAATGATCCGTCATATGCAAAAATTATTTGCTCCTCATCAGCATCTAATATCTTCCCAATTCGTTCAAAATAGCGTTTTTCTCCCAAAAAAGCATATATGCACACAACGGAAGATCGCAGACGACCATGAAAAGTCAAATTATAGCGAACTTTCAAACTGTTGATTGATTCCTTTTTGCTTCCTATAATTTTCAACAGAGAAATTTTATCGACCCGTGGGTTTTGTAGAGATAAAATCTGCCCAAAAAGTTCAGCCTGCTCCTGAGAAGTGAGGTTATTAGTCGGCATAAAAATTATGTCAAAATAATCTGATTCAGTCGGAATATAACCGTTGACATCATAAAAATTTCTTATCTCCTCCTTGACTTCAGCATACGTCGACATCAATTTCGTCTCATCCGAAAAAGACCTGCCTATTAGCACAGTCTGCACCACGACCGCAAGCAAAAATAGGGGAAAAAATCGTTGCAGCACCACCACTGGCCTCTCAAAAAAAACGATCTCATATCTCATAGCATTCCTCCTTATTGAAAGGTTTTGGATGGCCGTTCAGCACCAGTGTCGAGCAGTTGTCATGCATCCTACCTGGCCCGAAAAGCAATGTCAATAGGCCCGCGGGAAAATCACGGGAAATCCGGCCGTATTTTGGTCGAAAAAATACGCTGAATCCCTTGTTTTCAAACATGAAAAAAAATTGAGCATTTTTGGAAATTTTTTCATCAGCGAGCCAATTTCTGTCTTTGGAATACGTTTTTGAGCAATTTTTTTGATGTAAGTCCTTGCTGTTACTGAGTGTGTGCTGAAACAAGAGCAAAATGCAGCCTGCCAAAAACGAAAAAATTCTCTAATCCATTGCGGGACAATAGTTTGTAGTCAATTATTCACCTTGTCGTGCCATCGCTTCAATGCCGAAACCGCGTGGCATAGGCGTGGGTGAAGAGCAGAGTTAGGAGGAGTGTGCTTTATGGATGGCGGTTTGGTGGGTGATGGACATCTCAATCAACGAGCACCGACAACGCGAATACTAATAACATACAATATCTGATCGTAAAAAAAGCAAGGCTTTGAACGGCACTCTAGCCATTTTTTGTCAACATCATTTGGGTGATTCTAATGCATGCGATCAGGATCAGGGCTGATCCTGCTAAAATAAAAAACACTCTAAGATAAAACGCTCGCGACATATTT
>Ga0099364_10000334_pt1 | contig 78710 bp, 50 predicted proteins | sample TergutTh196P3_FD_73070 | JGI IMG/M metagenome (GOLD analysis project Ga0099364, IMG submission 73070) | Microcerotermes parvus P3 segment gut microbial communities from Pointe-Noire, Republic of the Congo - Th196 P3 | ecosystem: Host-associated > Arthropoda: Insects > Digestive system > Gut ...
TATATAATGTATTCAAGAAAAATAGCCGGAAAAATATTTTTTTCGAAATATTGTAATGGGTTGACTTTCAAAGTCAATTTTTTTTACGCTGAATTGCTGCCTAAAACCTCAAAACAGTAGTTCAGATTACCTGGGATCGCGGACGTCCCGTCCGCATTATGAAATGTGCGGACGGGACGTACTCACTTCCAGTTTTGATGCGGATGGGACGTCCGCGCACCCAGTATAGGGTTATAAGTCACCTGAATTGCGTCGTTCTTCGCAATAACGGAAAAAGTCATATTCAAACGTAACAAATCCAAAATCCGAAAATAAAATTTTTTTTTATGATAAAAAAAAGAAAAACAACAAAAAAAGCGGTTATTTCAATATCAATTCATATCTTTGCACCCGATTTATTAATTAAAATTGTATAGGAGATTATATTATGAACCATTTATTATTTTTACAAAATCTGGGAACAGCAGAAATTATTATTATTGCTATTATTGTTTTGTTGCTTTTCGGGGGGAAGAAGATACCTGAACTGATGAAAGGCATAGGTAAAGGGGTTAAGAATTTTAAGGAAGGCGTAAAAGGCATCGAAGACGAAATTAAGATAGACGATAAATAATAACTCTGATAAGTCAGTCATAACATGTCTGAGAAACAAGCGGAAATGTCCTTTTGGGACCACTTGGAAGCGTTACGATGGACGATACTGCGTAGCATCATTGCGCTTTTAATATTCACAGTAGTGGGTTTTATCTTTATGCGCGATATATTCGATAAGGTGATATTAGCCCCTATTCATTCCGATTTTATTTTATGGCGTTTATTTTGTACGATTACTAAGGCTATTCCATTTATTGGTGATTTTTGTGATGAAACGTTTGAAGTTCAGATAATCAACTTAAAGATGGCCACGCAGTTTTTTACGCATATGAGCACCTCCTTCTACTTAGCGTTACTCTTGACTTTCCCGTATCTTATATTTGAAGTTTGGAAATTTGTTCGTCCGGCCTTGTATGATCACGAAAAAAAGGATGTACGAATAGTATTTTTATTTGGTACGGTTTTGTTTTTTATAGGATGTGCGGTGGGCTATTTTTTGGTTTTTCCTATGACACTTCGTTTCCTTGTTACGTGGAAACTAAGTGAAGTAATTCAAGAGTCTTTAGCGATTGAATACTACATGAATACCTTTTTACTGCTCATTTTTATCATGGGAATCGTTTTTGAGATGCCCATCCTTTCGTGGTTATTATCGAAGTTAGGTTTATTAAAACGTTCATTTTTCAACAAATATCGCCGTCATGCAATTGTAGCCTTATTGATAGCGGCGGCGCTTATTACGCCAGGAGGCGACCCCTTCACATTAGGATGCGTCTTTTTCCCGTTATATGGTCTCTATGAACTAAGCGCCATTTTCGTAAAAAAAGCGCCAAAAGAAGAAGAGGAAGACGAAAGTACGGAGGTAGTAAAATATGGCACGTCGTAAAAAGAAAAAGTATACGCGCTTACAGAAAGCCTGTAAATGGATTAACATCACCTTATGGATGGGCTTCTTTTTTGTCTTAATGCTGATAGTCGGCATTTTTTTCGCTATTGCACAAGGACATATCGGATTTATGCCTCCTATCGAACAATTGGAAAACCCGATTGACCGTTATGCGTCGCAGATTATTTCGGCCGATGGCGTTACGCTGGGCACCTATCATATCAGTAAAGAAAATCGCATTCAGGTAAAATACAGTGATTTATCGCCTGCTCTCGTCCATGCCTTAATCGCAACCGAAGACAACCGGTTTACAAAACATAGCGGTATTGATATAAAAGGTCTTACCCGGGCAATAATAAAACGGGGAATCCTGATGCAAAAAAGCGGTGGTGGCGGCAGTACGATCACACAACAATTAGCGAAACAATTGTTTACGCCCAGCGCCGGCAATATCACGGAACGTATTCTGCAAAAACCCATCGAATGGGTGATTGCCGTTAGGCTTGAGAAATATTATACGAAAGAGGAGATAATCAATATGTACCTGAATAAATTTGATTTCCTCTACAACGCCGTTGGCATACAATCCGCAGCACGCTCCTATTTCAATACAACACCTAAAAACCTGAAGATAGAACAGGCCGCCACATTGATCGGCATGTGTAAAAATCCTTCCTATTATAATCCCGTCAGATATAACGAACGCGCCAAAGGACGCCGAAATACCGTATTGCAGCAAATGAATAAATACGGTTACCTAAGTGCGGAGGCCTGCGATTCGTTGTGTAAATTGCCTGTTGAAATGGATAATTTCACACGTCCCGACCATAAAGAAGGATTGGCTCCGTATGTGCGTGAATACCTGCGACTGATGCTTGATGCTAAAAAACCGGAAAGAAGCGACTATCGCGCTTCATGGCTACAACAAAAGTTTATTGAAGATTCCATCGCATGGGAAACGAATCCGCTCTACGGATGGTGTAATAAGACCCTAAAAGCAAACGGCCAACCCTATAATATCTATGTCGACGGATTGAAAATTTACACCACTTTGGATTCGCGTATGCAACAATATGCAGAGGAGGCGGTGAGAGACCATATCGGAAAAGAAATACAACCGACGTTTTTTAACAGGATAAGAGGCCGACGGTTTGCACCATTTTCGTTCCCAGGTATTTCGGATAGGGAAAGAGAAGCTGAAGTAAAGAAAATTATGGATGGCGCTATCAGAAATTCAGACCGTTACCGAACGATGAAAGCCGCCGAAGCAACCGAAGAGGAAATTACGAAGGCTTTTAATACGAAGACCGAAATGGTGGTATTCAGTTGGAGAGGCGACCGGGATACCATTATGACGCCATACGATTCGATACGTTATAACAAATCGTTCCTGTGGGCGGGTTTCATGGCTATGGACGCCCGTACAGGACATGTAAAAGCGTATGTAGGAGGTATCAATTTCACTTATTTCCAATATGATGTTGTTCAGGGACGTCGACAGATTGGATCAACCATGAAGCCTTTCGTCTATTCGTTAGCCATGGATGAAGGCTTTACGCCTTGTGATCGAATGTTACATGTCTCTCAAACGCTAATTGATGATAACGGAACCCCTTGGACTCCTGCTAATTCCACATCCTACCGGATTGGAGAAATGATAACAATCAAAGAGGGCTTGCAAAATTCATCTAACTGGTGTACAGCTTATCTGATGGACAATCTTTCACCTCGTGCGCTTGTTAGACTGCTACGCTCATACGGATTTGAGGGCCCAATTGAGCCGGTTATTGCTATGTGCCTTGGCACACCCGATATTTCCGTGGCTGAAATGGTTAGCGCCTATTCCGTATTTACCAATAAAGGACTTCGTCTCGATCCGATGTATGTCACGCATATAGAAGACCAATATGGTAATACGGTAGCGACATTTTCGATTCAACCACACGAAGTATTGGGGGAAGATGCTACCTATAAAGTACTTAATATGTTGCAAGGCGTCGTCGACGGCGGTACGGCAGCCCGTATTCGCTCGATGGGAATAAAAGCGCAGATGGGTGGAAAAACGGGAACAACGCAGAACCAGTCGGATGCCTGGTATATGGGATTTACACCCAGTTTGATAGCAGGGTGCTGGGTTGGAGGCGAAGTACGTTCTATCCATTTTGATACCATGGAAGGACAAGGCGCACGGGTTGCCTTACCTGTGTATGCAAATTTCATGAAGAAAGTCTTTGCTAATAAAGAACTGGGCTATTCGGAACAAGAGACTTTTGACATACCGGATGAATACAAAGACCCCTGTTCCTCCAGAAACAGAAGGGGCGAAAGCGACGAGTCCGTTAGACAACGATCCTCCGGATTTGATTCGTTTTAAATACCAATAAGGTCATCCCCAACGCACATTCCCCAACGCACACATTCATTCCCACGTAGGCGGGAATCCTTAATTTTCGATGTCTTGGAGTATTTACTTGCAGGATTTTCGCTATTACTTGCAGGATTTTCGCTATTACTTGCAGGGTTTTCGCTGTTACTTGCAGGGTTTTCACTATTACTTGCAGGATTTTCACTATTACTTGCAGGGTTTTCGCTATTACTTGCAGGGTTTTCGCTATTACTTGCAGGGTTTTCGCTATTACTTGCAGGATTTTCACTATTACTTGCAGGATACGAAATAGTTTTCAATATTCAATGGATATTAGTTTCCCCTTTCCCTCCCGACTGTAGCGTTGAAACGGATAATAGTATATAGAGTAGAATGGTTAATGTAATACCGGCGATTCCAAAAAAGAGTATGAGTAGTATAGCGGAGGCGATTAGGATATAGGGGCGCTTGTTTGCTTTCCACGAAAAGGAGGTCATTTTTAGCGAGAACATGGGTATCCGGGATACTAAAAGGAGCGATGTGGCAACTGCCAGTATAGAAAGACCGATCAGTAATATTTGTGAGGAGATAGACGACAGTAATTCGGCTATTTGCGGGAAGATGCTATAACATGAACATACTTCGGAAGCAAGTACCGTGATGAGCGACGACCAAAAAATAGCGTGCGAAGGAACAGGGAGACCTATAAAAGATGTTTTTTGGCGGTCGTCGATGTTAAATTTGGCCAACCTTAACGCCGAAAAAACGGGAATAGCAAACGCTACAAGAAGGAATATTTTGCCGCTGAACGAATCATTCCATGAAAGACGATGTAATAATTGATCGAGGAAACCGAACAACATCATTCCGGGAGCAACGCCGAAACTTATCACATCGGCAAGTGAATCCAACTCTTTGCCCATCGCAGAATACGCTTTCAGCAGACGAGCGGCTAATCCGTCGCCAAAGTCGAAAACGGCTGCGATAAAAATAGCGATCATTGCCCCGAAATAATTACCTGAAATTCCTAAAATTGAGGCATAAAACCCAAACATGAGGCTTATACAGGTGAGGGTATTCGGAATATGCCGGGTTAAACCTTTCATTCGTCAGCAATATTTCCCGGATTATCTAACGGAGCGTTCGCTTGGTTCTTCTCCGGAGGCATACAGGCTGATCCTTCAAAACGTGCTATAAGCGTTTGATTACCGGTCACTTTCTGTTTCATACTAACTAATATTTCAGTGCCGACAGGAAGAAATGTATCTACACGGGAACCTAACTTGATGAAGCCCATTTGTTCGTCTACGTCACACCGTTCGCCTTCTTTGGCATAGGTAACAATCCGTTGCGCCAATGCGCCTGCTATCTGACGTGTAAGCACCTCCACTCCGTTATGCATCCTGATTACAATAGAAGAACGTTCATTTTCCGCACTGCTTTTCGGGAGATAAGCCGACTTAAAGCGGCCACGTCTATGTGAAACATGTGCGACAGTACCATTTACCGGAAACCAGTTGGCATGGACGTTGAAAAGTGACATAAAAATGGAAATCTGAAGCCGTTTATCGTGAAAATATTCGTTTTCCATCACCTCTTCTATAGCCACGATCATTCCATCAGCAGGCGCAACAACAAACCCTTCGGGGTCGGAAGAGAAGCGCCTGAGTGGACTGCGAAAGAAGTTAAGCAGAATGAGAAACAAAAACAAAGATACGGTGAATACGCTGTAAAACAGAAGTTTATTGACTTCAAAATAGAACAACGGGAAATTTACAACAATCAATATCGCTAATGCAGACAGTAGCAAAACCGTCCCTTCCCTGTGTACTTTTATCTTTTTTACGCGGTTCATATCATAATTTATTGCCGCAAAAATAGAATATATTCCGATAAAAAAAAAATAATCTTCAAAAAATTAAATTTTTTCTATCTCATGAAGGGTGACATACCAAATATAACCGGTGACATGTGGATAGCCCATAGCGCGAATCAGGGAGGTGTATTTTTCGATTTGGCGTCGATGCGCTTTTTCTTTTTGGTCGCCGAATTTGTAATCTACTACGATTGCATGGTTGTTTTGATCTATCATGATTCGGTCGGGGCGAAGAGATTTTCCTTTTCCGAAAAGGATTTCAGTCTCGTTCATTACCTGCATAGAACCGTTAAACCAATTTGCAACATCTTTTTCAGCGGTTAGTGTAAGTAGCTTTTCCCTGAGTTTTTCTGCTTCTTCAGTGTTTATTTCTCCGGATGTCTGTTTTTCGGATAGGGCGCGGGTGATATCTTCGTGTTTTATGATGGCGCTTAAAATATCATGCATCAGCAGACCGTGTTTCCGTTTTTCGTTGTCTGACAAACCGTTTTTGTGATTCAATCGAAGTAACATCCGGTTATCGGGCGACATAGAGTGTATACGTTCCATTGGCCATTCTTCGATTATGGGGGGGTGGGTACGCGGACGCGCCATGACGGAGCTTGAATCGAGGATGACTTCGTTTCGTTCGTATGTTCCGTTTTCGGCGTCTAATGAGAACTGATGATCGGTTAATATTCCATTATAGAGCAGTCCGGCGATTGAGGAGATGGATTCCGCTTTCTTTTGCGGCGCCATGACGATTAGTTCTTCCTTTGCGCGCGTGAAGGCGACATATAACGTGTTCAGGTTATCAATATAAGCATGAAGTTTTTCCGTGAAATAGTCGGATGCGAAGATTGTGTCTGTCAGTATTTTACTGTATTTTACGGGTACCAAGCTCATTGCGTTAAACGGTTTTTGGGTAGGATGGCACCATAGAATCGCTTCTTTCTGGTCTACTTTCCAATTGGCAAAAGGGATGATCACCACTTTGAAACCAAGTCCTTTTGACTTGTGTATGGTCATTATGCGAATGGCGTTCTGGGAATCGGGCGTACTGATTTTCGATTCATTACCCTTTTCGTCCCACCATTCAAGAAATCGTCCCGTATCGGCGGTTTCTGATGCTGTAAAATCGGCTATTAAATCGAAAAAAGCCTGAATATAAACGAGTTCATTGTCAGGTATATCGGCCTCAAAAAGTCGGTAAAGTCCTTCCGCCAATTCGTAAAGCGAGCGGTTTGATAGCTTCTTTAACGTATCGTAAGACCGTAAGACCGTAAGATCGTAAGACCGTAAGACAGTAAGATCGGAAGAGGGCGAGGTTTTCGTTTTTAATATCGCATAAGCCACCTGCGCTTGTTCGCGGTAACCTGTCACATCCGGTCGAGCGAGGTGGCGGAACATTTCTATCATCCAGCGCACCGACAAAGAGGACCCGACGGTCAACGAATCTTCGGTTATAATGTCGTATTTATAACGTGATTCAGGGTGGGTTTCTTTATACTTCAACAGTGTTTCGGCGGCTAATAAGCCTTCAGGATTTGTTCGTGTCAGAATAGCAATATCTCTTAATGAAAATCCTTTTTCCTGTAATTGTTCGATGATTAAAGGCAACTGCTGCATACTTTGCTCTTTCCAGTTTTGTTCTTCGGTATCGGAAAGAAATTGAATTCGGACATGCCCAAATTTATCTATAAACGGCTCTGCTACTTGCTGTTCGACGTTTTTATAGGCGGATACGATTCGTGAATAGAAGGATTCTTTTTCGTCAGCTGACAGGGATGATTGCGCCACTTCCTCGTTATAGCTTTGTTGCAGGATACCGGGTATGGCGCGGAAGAGCATATTGTTAAATTCGACAATATGGCGGCAACTGCGCCGGTTTGTTCCTAAATTTTCCTCAATTGACTGATTTTTGAAATCATCTTTCACCTGCCGGTCTAATAACTTCCAGTCCGAATTGCGAAAGCGGTAGATACTTTGTTTCACATCGCCGACAATCAGGTTGCTTCGACCATTATCGAGGCTGTCTTTCACCAGCGGTCGGAAGTTCGACCATTGCAAAGCGCTCGTATCCTGAAACTCATCAATCATATAATGCTCGATGCGTATGCCCGTTTTTTCGTAGATAAACGGGATTTCGCTACCGTCGATTATCTTGTTAAGCAGTTCGGTCGTATCGGCAATCAATATCTTGTTGTTGTCTTCGCGCCATTTGGCAATTTGTTGCGCCAAATCTGTCAGGATGCCTAATGCGTAGAAATTTCGTGCTATTTCCTGAGCGGTATGATAAGTAGTCAGGTTATCATAAAAAGAAATGACGCTTCGTACCAGTTCGTTCATCCCGTTCTCATAAATATGTTCGGCGGCTTGTCGCAGTTCGGCGGAAACATTTTTTGCAAGGTAACCGTCAAGGTTGTCAACAAGAACGCGAAAAGTTTCTTTCAGTTCGGGTAAATTGCCTGTCGCTAATTTTTCAAACATAAAAAAGGGCGAGTTTTTAACGCGTATAAAGTCAGCCGGTTGTAATCCATGCCTTTGCATCAAGCTGACGCCCTGTTCGCCAAATTCTTTGGCTTTTTTCCGGGTAGCTTGAATGATTTGATAGAGTGTGTCGCGGTAGTCGGCGAGAAACTGTTTTTGTTGAATCTCCTTCTGTATTTGGGCGCTGTATGATTTGTATGTTTCTTGAAAGAGTTGCTTTCCTAATGTGCTGATATCGTTGCGTATATCCCACCGGCCTGTTTCTTCAATCTTATCTTCTGTAAACCGGAGAAGCCAGTTTATCAGTGTCTTTTTTTCGCCTTTCTCTAATTCGGTCAGCATGTTGTCCACCGCTTTTTCTAACATCAGGTTGGCGTCTAATTCGACCTGATAATTGCCTTGCAACCCTATTTCGCGTGTAAAAGTGCGTAGCGTTTGCTGGAAAAAGTGGTCTATTGTGCTGACATGGAAAGCAGAATAATCGTGCAAGATAGTCCGCAAGATTACTTTTGCCTGCGCCCGTATTTCCGTTTCGTTTTTCTTCCCGTTTTCCGACAGTTTTTTTATATACGATGATGGTTGATTATTAGCGAGACGAAAAAGCTCTTCGATGATACGGCTTTTCATCTCGGCGGTCGCTTTGTTGGTAAACGTGACCGCCAAAATATGCCTGTGCCGTTCTTTTCCTTTGAATAGCAAGGATATATATTCGCCCGTCAGGGTATGTGTCTTACCCGTTCCGGCTGATGCGCTGTATATTGTGAGCATACTATTATTTTCGTGCGGGTTTTATTGGGTTTGTTTTTTACAATAAAACCTGTGTAATTTCTTATTAAACCTTTTTTCTCGTTTTTATAATACAGTCGGGCAGGTCGCCACTCGAAACCCGTGTCGCTGTAACCGCGTTTCAAATAATATTTATATTTTTCATCATTTGGCTTTTGTAATAAATGTTTTTTTATTTTTTCTTTATCTTTTTTGCTCAATTCTGCCAACATTTTATTCTTCTCTTCATCAAATTCCCATCTTGGCGAATAACTCACAACTTCAAATTCATTCGGGTTAAAATTATCCATAAAGGTGAGCGGAACGCACATCAACCCTTCGTAATCATACGGAATATTGCAGGTTTTATCTACAATAATCACAGGACCTTTGGTGTTGATGGCGAAAGGGTAATCGGCTTCGTTGCCCGCGTAACTTTTTTCTTGATTGATATGAAACGATTGATTTTCAACGACATCAAAAGTGGTAAAAATGGTAATTCCAATGGACGTTTCGCCGCCTTTGTGAACAATGTTTACTTTTTTATCATTTACCTCAATGTTTTTTCCTGTGAAAAGCGTTGGTTTATTGATAATTGCACCCAATTTTACTCTGTCTAAATTTCCGTAAAACGCCTCGCTGCAATAGAACATCCAAGGTAATACGAGAATAAAATCTTTGTTGTGTTCCAATAAATGATACACAAACTGACTGCCCAAACTGAAAGGAGGGTTGGTAATAATTACATCGTAATCGGGGCTTGCGGTTGTGCGGAACATATCGCAACGGTCTTTGAGATTGTCGCCGTCGGAAATATCAAAAAGAGTGTTCTCTTTTTTGCCCAAACTAATCATCGCACTGTCCAAATCTTCGCCAAACCTTGCCCCGAACCTTTCGTCGCCAAGTCCGCAGCAGGTAAGCGACTTAATGCCGAGTTGCACGGCGTGGTCGGCAAGCCACAGAACAAATTTTTGTTCTTTGAGAAAATTATTTCCTTTTTGAAAAAAGACACCGCCTTCATACACTTTTGTGGGTTGCTGTCGGATGGGCAAAATCGGGTCGCAGGGGCACAACACACGCTTACCTCGCAATTTGCCGTCTGCAATGTGGGTGCGCAAAATTTTGTCCACCGTTTCGTAGGTCGTGTAGAGCTCGTCTCCTGCCGATTCGTATCTTGATTTTTTTGCCATACGATTCTGTTTTTTTCAAGTTTATTTTTGCACTTTCACTGTCGCTGTGTCGCTCGCGCATTGTACACAACATCACGAATTTATTCGATACGGTCGCAAATGAACTATTATTTTTTGAGCAATGCAACCGCATAAGCGGCGATGCCTTCGCTACGTCCGGTGAAGCCAAGTTTTTCGGTGGTAGTAGCTTTGATCGAGATGTCTTCGACCGAAACACACATCTGTTCGGCAAGCGTTTTTTTCATCTCCGGGATATAAGGAGACAATTTGGGTTGTTCAGCCACAACGGTAACGTCAATATTTCCCAACCGGAAGCCTGCTCCTTGGATAAAAAGCATAACATCACGAAGTAAATATTTACTGTCGATCCCCTTAAATAATTCCTCCGTATCAGGGAAAAGAAGCCCAATATCACCCAAGTTAGCAGCCCCTAACAAGGCGTCGCAGATGGCATGAATCACTACATCCGCGTCACTGTGTCCCATTAGTCCGTATGGATGTTCGATGCGGACGCCGCCGAGCCACAACTCGCGTCCTTCAACCAACGGGTGTACATCATATCCAAAACCAATTCTCATAATAAATAGGGTGAAAAGGGTGAAAGGTCGAAAAGGTGAAAGGGTGAAAGGTCGAAAAGGTGAAAGGGTGAAAGGTCGAAAAGGTCGAAAAGGTGAAAGGGTGAAAGGTTGAAAAGGGTGGGGAACTGAAAACTGAAAACTGAAAACTACAAAACTGAAAACTGAAAACTAAAAAAACTACTTAAATAAATCTTTTATACCGTCCATGTCGAATGAGAGCGTGAAACGGAGTGTCTGGTCTAACGGGTTACTCGGGACGGTGCTGATGAGGTAGGCGGCGTCTAATTGAAAGACGTTCATCCGGAAACCGGCGCCTACGGAGAAGTATTGGCGATTTCCTTTCATCTGGTTTTCATAGAAATAACCTCCGCGTACAAAGAACTGACTGTTATAATTATATTCGACTGCGGCGGATATGTTGATTTCTTTCAGTTCTTCGTTGAATCCGCCGGGCGCATCGCTGAATGATTTGAACATTCCTTTGACAAAAGGGGTGTTGTTATAATCATCATCTCTTTTATCAAAATCCTCATCACTCTCGTCACTAAAACGGATAGGTTTCGAGGGGACAAGGTATTTGTTCAAATCCAAGTAAATACCGAGTTGGTTATATTCGTCTAACGGCAACAACAGCCCTGTGCCTAACCTGAGATTTGTTGGTAGAAACTGATTGGTCGAACCGTCGTCGTAGGATATTTTATTACCCATATTGGAAATATTGAAGCCGCCGCTCCACAAAGCCTCGCTCTGTCCGATGGAAAGGAATTTCTCGCCGTAACCACTCAGGTCGGCTGCAACGGCATTGCCGGGACGAAGCTCATAATCCACAGCCGCTCCCATATCCGACCGGATATAACGCATGGCTACCCCTAACGAAAATCCTTCCGACAGTTTGATGCAATAACTCAAGTCGACCGCCATCTCGTAAGGAAACAAGTTGAGATATGTTTCACCTCCGTATGTCGTTAACGGCACTTCGCCCAAGGTGAAATACCGGAGAGAAGCGCCAAGGGCGTGAAGGTCATACTGACCTAATTTATAGTATCCGGACAGATAAGCCAGCGCTACATCGTTGACAATTTTACTCATCCATGGGGTATATGAAAAACCAACACCGGCTTTACTTTCCATAAAGGCGTATTTGGAGGGATTCCAGTATTGAGATGCGATATCGGGGAGTGTAGATACCCCGTTATCTCCCATACCGCCTCCGCGGGCGTCGGGCGCAATAGATAAGGATGGTACAGCTGTATTTAACGGGCTGAACCTGTTTTTCTCATCATCATCCTGCGCTTTTACCGTTACCGCGAAGGCTATACACATTCCTATCAATAGATTTTTTTTAAGTAGACGCATATTAAGTACTGTTTCCTGTTTTAAAATTTGTATATAATAATGATAAACTTGATTTTTGCATTTTTATTGTGCAACGATGATTAATTTCTTCGATTTAGATACTTCCTGCGATTGATTACTGCTGATTATTACGCGGTAAGCATACACTCCTGAAGGCAGGCGGGCGCCGGCGCCGTTGATTAAGTCCCAGGTGACCCGGTAGGAATCGAACAGTTCGGACGACCCCGATTCCATGTATCTCCATTGCAACCTGCCTGCCATGTCAAAGACCTGTATCTCAACCTGTACTATAGATTCAGGCAAGTCGTGCGATATCATAAAATTCACATGGTTGACCGCAGGCGACGGCCCGGCGGTAAGGTCGACTATTGTCGGCTTGTAATTGTCTGTTACGATGAAAGTAAATGTTTGTACGCTTGAGTTATTATGAATATCCCACACTTTAAATTCGGCGGTATGACGGCCTGATTCAAGCTCCGGTATCGGGAACTTGATGATTCCTTCGCCTTCTTCGCCGGCAAGATAAGTGCTGTAATAGCTGTTTAACGAATAACTTAAAACGGGATTATTGTCGATGGTCAGCATGATGTCATGCCCGATACTGCTGCTTCCGATATTGATACCGCTTTCATCCCAAATGATAGCTGTAAACAAAGGTGTTGCGTTGACCCTGTCGCCGTCCCTGAAGTCGGAAGTATTCAGATACAGGGCGCGAATCTCCGGTCCGGTTTCATCTGTTTCGAAGCTGCTTGAAGTACCGCCTACCGTGAAGTTTTTATTGTAACCGTTGGCTTCTTTCCGGTTGCTTTCGTCGACGGCATACATGCTTATTTTTCCGTTCTGATAGGAATAAGAAATATCTTTCGGTACAGTAAACGAAAAGGTGAACTCCCCGTTGCGGACGGAATCGTTTCCGACATACATCATATTGGGATAATCAAAGTAGGAAAGCGCGGTGTCGGTACGGTTATTATCCAATGTAGTAATTACTTCCCGGCTGTCGAATACGGTAACCGATAACAAGCCGTTGAATTGGTCAGCCATAACGCCGTCGGGCGTGTTCACTTTTCCCTTTGCGTTGATTTTCTCGAAAGCCTTGATGTTAATAGGTTCTTCCGTAAGGGATAAGCCGTTTATTTCCGTCAGTTCCATATTGTATTCGTCGGGATAAGTCAAGGTCATTGATGGGTCGCCGAGCAGCACAAAACTCATCAGTTCGGTTTGTTTGCAATCATTTTTGGAGTTTTTCATCACATCGCCAACCGTCAGGTGACGACCGTTTTTCTTCTCGAACAGATATTTTACGAATTGCATGTTCATCACGAAATTAGTCTCGCTCCATGCTACACGCGAAGTCGAAAACACAGCGATACCTCCGCTTTTTTTATTGAGGAAGACATCTTCACCGGCTGAGGTCGCGGGTTGGTCGAAAGGTGCAAAATCGCAGGCCGCAATAATCCATAGCGGGAGATTGGGATAGGTGAAATTGTTTATATCCGCTTGGGTCATCACTTTTTCTTCGGCCCACGAGACTGCATCGCCATGTCCGGTATAGTTGATTATCAACACCCCCTCTTTCAGTTCTTTTTGGATATTGGTACGGATATCCGGATACGACGGTTTCCCGCCTATCATCGTTTTCTTGAACGCATCCAAGTATAGTTTTTTTGAAATATAAGCCGGATTATTTCCTTCTATATAAGAGGCTAAATCATCAGCTTGTTTCGCATGTCTGATAGTGTGGCTATCGGCTGCATTCCCATCGTCCGCCACAAAGCATATTTTATTTTTCCAGGGCCCCTGTTTGGATTCTTTTGTATATGCAATCACTTTGTCGACAGCGTTCCGGGCTTGTGTGAGCGTATTAACAGGGAATCGCCCGACGCCAAGGTGCATTGTTGCGGTAACAGGGTTAGCTCCTTCCCTGTCAGCCAGAAAACCGAAATAATCGTCTGTGACATATGAATATTCGCCTAATGTTTCTTTTGTTTGATAGGTGACGATATAGTTGTCCGACGAATTTTTCCACGTGTCTGTCAGTTTACGGTTATCGTAACGTCCGTCGCCAAACAGTAATAAATACTTCGGCGCGTCAGCTTCTGAGGCGCTCCGGTCGTAGAACATTTTCATAAAACGGCGTATGGCGGTCGCTTCGGGCATACCGCTCGAAAATTCGTTATACACCTGCTCCGGCGTCACTACTGTTACGGTCAGGTTGTCGTTCGTGCGCCTGAAAGTTGCTAATCGCTCGGCTTCCGAAACAAAAATTTCGGGTGCGAGGATAATCATGTCTGTTTGGCTCATGCCATGCAGGTTTTGTGGTTTCACTTCGCCAATTATGTCGGGTGTGTCTAATGTCTTCGAGACATCTACGATTGCAAATTCACGCATGTCGTTTCCGGCAGGTATGGAAAAGGTGAGGTCGCTGCCGTTAAGCGCTGTCTTTATCTGTTGTACCGGACTACCTTCAGTCACATCGAATACAAGGATATTGGATGAAGCATTTTTAATGATAAATTCGGACGCATAGTTGACGGAGGCGAAACTGCGAAAAAACGTGCAGGCGCTGTATGGTTGTAGTTGCCGTCTCATCTGAAAACGGATATAATCCAAATGACTTGTTTGTTGGGGCAGACTGAACGCGATGGTAATGTCAGTATTTTCATTTTTCTCGCCTGTCCAGACGACTTCAGGAGCAACCGCCACAGCAGCTACATACGAATTGGTATTTTGATTGATGACACTATCTCGAAACGAAAATTTGTCGCCATTAGCGCTCATGCTTACGACGCCTCTCCCTGAGGTAACTTTAGCGGCAAAACGAAAAGCTATTTTTGCGGTGTCATTCGTGATACCGGGTGTCGAAAACTTGAACTCCTGTGATGTGCGCGAGTCGAAACTTTCGCCAAACAGTTCGCGCCCCGTGTTAGGCCGTCCTGCTATGGTAATCGAATATTTCTCCAATTCATGTAGCATATAGTCGTCGTATGTATCAAGGCGGATAGCGGCTTCGCCATTCCACGTAAAGGATTCCATTTCATTAGTCTCCGTAGCGTCGGTAACGAAATAATAGCCGAGCGTGGAATAGGCGTTGTTTTCGTGTGTGAAGGTTCTGTTGCTGATGTCGGCCGTCCATTTGACAGGTCCTTTCCCGTAAAATAGCAGGTAATCATTTCCCCGCCAAACCTCGACCGAAGGTACGTCATCCAAATAAACAGCCTTCGAAAAATCCTCTTCCATCGGCCAACCTCCATATCCATGAACGGAAACTTTTTCAGGATCAGAGAATCCCATTTTTTTCAGTTCAGCATACGTTATTTTATAAAAACCTGTCTCACCGACGCTTATCTTCGTCCATTTACCCTCCGACAGCGCCGATTTCGGTGCATACAAAGAACCATCCGCTTTAGCAACGGCAAACGAGAATAAGAAGAAAAGGTGGAAAAAGGCGAAAGAGCGAACGCACGAAAGGGCGAACGCACGAAAGGGTGAACGGGCGAAAGGGCGAAAGGGCGAACGGGCGAAAGGGCGAATGGGCGAAAGGGCGAAAAGGCGAACGGGCGAACGGGCGAAAAACCTTCGTGCCTTCGCGCCTTCGCCACTTCGTGCCTTCGCGCCTTCGCCCCTTCGTGCCTTCGCGCCTTCGCCCCTTCGTGCCTTCGCCCCTTCGTGCGTTCGCCCCTTCGCGCCTTCGCGCCATATATTATCTTGTTCTAACATATCTAATAATCTTTATCGTATATAAAAATCGAGCAGTTTGCGGTTGTTGAGATATCCTTGCAGGTGATTTCCAATTTCAAGTTTTCCGACGCCTGCCGGTGTACCCGTAAATATCAGGTCGCCGGTCTTCAACGTAACAAAACGGCTTATATACACGATAATCCGGTCTATGGAATATATCATATCGGATGTGTTCCCTTTTTGTACGGTTTGTCCGTCTATATCCAAATGGAAATCCATGTTTTGAATCGTATTTGGAGGCGTATTAAAATCCATGTTTTGAATCGCCTCTGTTAAAGGGATGAAGTCGCCGATGATAGCCGACCCGTCAAAACCTTTACATAATTCCCACGGCAAACCTTTTTGTCGAAATTCACGTTGAAGGTCTCGCGCCGTGACGTCGATACCTACTGTGACCTCATTATAATAACGATGTGCAAACTGTTCGTTGATATTTTTACCGAGTCTATTTATTTTTACGACAACCTCCGTTTCGTAATGAATCTCCGACGAGAAGCCGGGGATGAAAAAAGGTTTTCCACCCTTTAACAGCGCCGAATCGGGTTTCATAAAAATAACCGGTTCTGATAATATTAACGAATGTTGCATCTCTTTATTGTGATTTGCATAATTCATTCCTACGGCAATAATTTTCATGTAGTTTTCAGTTTTCAGTTTTCAACGATCAACGATGTAGCATATAGTGGATAAACCTTTATGTTTCCGTACATTCCGAAATTTTCCATTGAACACCGAATGCCATACGGATACCCTTTTTCAGAAAGGAACTGGTACATACTTTGCATAGAGCCTTTTGTGTTTGCTTTCACCTCAACAGGTACAATGTTTTGACCTTTTTGTACGATATAATCTACTTCGGCGTTGCTCCCCTCTTTTTCGCGTTGCCAATAGTGGAGTGAGAGCGGAAAATTTACGGGCGAGGCTTTCATGATTTCCAACCCGGCTAAAAGCTCCGCAAAAGCGCCTTTGTTAATCTGCTCAATGTTTTCGGCATTGAACGAACCATTCAGATTCAGTTTCAAAAAACGCTGATAAATACCGGTATCAAAAATCAGGTATTTACGTATTTTCCTGTTTTGCTCCGCCTGCAAGGGAAACCCGTTTGCTGAGGTGTGTGTCACGGGGTAAATCAATCCCGCCATTTCCAATAAATCGACACATTCCTTGATTTGCAAGTGATTAGCCGTTTTTGAGGCTTTTGAATAGGTGAATTTCCCACTTGTCTGCTCAATGATAGCGCCAAAAACTTCCTGCAGAAGCGAAACATTTGCCCTGTATTTATATTTCGCAAAGTCGTTATAAAATGTTTGCGTGATATCTTCCAGGATTTCCTGACAATCTAACAGTGAGCCGCTTTCTACATATTTTGCCACTACTTCGGGCATTCCGCCGATGAGCATAAACTCAATCAGTAACCGTTTGCATTTGTTGTGCAGCGCATCAAAAACCGGTTTTTCGGGAGTACAGTTTTTAAGTTCGTCGGCAAGCATCGTATAACCCATCGCGCGGATAAATTCATCGAACGAAAAAGGATACATAAACAGCGACCGGATTCGTCCTACGCCAAAAGATGGCAATTTTTCGAGCGCAAACTCAAACAGTGAACCTGCTGCAATGACATGAAGTTCAGGCATATCCTCATAGAAATAGCGCAAAGCGGAAATAGCGGGGATACAATCCTGAATTTCGTCAATGAAAAGCAGGGTTTTACCGGGGATAATCGGAGTTTTCAAATCGAAAGACAGTTCTTTTACAATACGTTCAACCACACAATCCGGGGTGAAAATATCCTTTAATTGCGGCTGCTTTTCAAGGTTTATCTCAACAAACCGTTCAAACGTTTTGCCTAATTCCCTAACAGCCGAAGACTTGCCAACCTGTCTGGCGCCACGCAGTAAAATAACCTTGCGATGCTCCGTATTTTTCCATCGCAACAGCTCCCCATCAATTTTTCTTTGCAAATAATTCATAAATAAGCAACTTGCCGTTGTTTGACGCTGCAAAGATAACAAAATTTCCAAAAATAGGGGGGCTATATTTATTTTTTTTATAATTTTTGATACCCAATAAACGTATTATAGAAAATAAAAATAATGTTTTGCAGATAAAAAATAATTGCATATATTTGCGGCGAATAAAGTACAGATAGTTTTTTTACGATGCAAAATAGAATTGTTTTTTTATTAATCGGTATTTTTCCGATTTTGGCTTTTTCTCAGCAAAAAAGCAAAGGAATAGTCGACGCCAAATATGAATGTGTTTGGAGCGTTCGCTTTATAGATGATACCTTGAAAATGATACCGGGAATAGAAGACCGGATCATACTTCTGAAAGGTGATAACGTATCTTATCAAGAAAACTATCTACAGCAACAACGCGATTCTACATCTGCATATTTGCAAGCATCCTTAATGACAAATCCCGATGCTGTACTGGAACATGCTAAAACTCAAATAGATAATCTGCGAAACAGCACAAATTTAAGAGAAAACGGCACCCATCGTTACTCTTCGTTACATACCCTTAAATTGTACAAAGACTATAAAGCAAAGAAAATAAAAGAGATAGCTCAGATATCTACTAATCACTTCACTTACGAAGAAATACTTTTGCCCCAAAATTGGGAAATACGGGAAGATACGATGACCATTGCAGGTTATGCCTGCCAAAAAGCCGTATGCGATTACAGGGGAAGAAGTTACGAGGCTTGGTTTGCTTCAGAAATTCCTATCAGCGAAGGGCCTTGGAAGTTCTACGGCTTGCCCGGACTAATTATCCGACTGAATGATACGCAACGTCATTATGAATTTGATCTTGTCGAATTTAAATCATCCAACAAAACGATTGATACAAACGTATTAACTACAAATAAAATAGATAGATTCGGTAAGACGGTGAAGTTGACAAAGATTGATCGAAAAAAATTTCTTGCCATTCAATGGGGAAAACAGGGGGAGGTGATAAGGAAAGCGGAAATGGAAAAAGTCGGTATCTCGTATACGCCGCCGATACGAAACCATGCTTTCATAGAAAGGGATTTTTAAACAAACAACATTTTTTTATTTGAACATTTAGATATATGCGATTTACGCAGCCGTTATTGACAGCCTTTTTGTGCTTTCTTACATTCTTGGCTTATTCCCAATCCAATCGTATTACGGGAAAAGTAGTCAATGAAGAAAAAGAAGCGCTAAGCGATGTTATCGTCAAATTAAAATATATCGGTGTAGAAAAAATTATTGCATATACCTACACTTCAGAGACCGGCAGTTTCGAATTGACTATAAACCGGAACACGCAGCCGGACTCGTTAGAGTTGAGCTTTTCATCTATTGGATATGCTACGCTATCCTGTGGACTTCCCGATAACGGTCAACCGCTGTTTATAGAATTGAAAAATTCGACCGTTGAATTGAGAGAAGTGACGGTCACCGCAGATAAAATCAGGCAACGAGGCGATACCATCACCTATTTAGTATCTTCCTTTGCTTCGCCCGAAGACAGGACAATAGGCGACGTGTTGAAAAAAATGCCGGGGATAGAAGTGAGAGAAACAGGCCAAATAATGTATCAGGGACAGCCTCTTAACAAGTTTTATATCGAAGGCTCCGATATGTTGGGAGGGCGTTACGGCTTGGCGACAAACAATATTTCGTATCAAGACGTCAGCATAGTGGAAGTGTTGGAAAACCACCAACCGATCAAAGCGTTAGAAGATGTGGTTTTTTCGGACTCCCCGGCGATGAACATCAAATTGAAAGCAGACGCTAAAACACGATGGGCAGGTACTATAAAGGGAGGAGGAGGCATTCCGGAGTTGTGGATAGCCGAGGCTTTTGCCATGCGGTTTAAACTTAAAACGCAGACCCTGAATACCTATAAAGGCAATAACGCAGGGAACCCATCCAACGAGTTGAATGTTTTTACTTCAATAAGCGATTTTGAAACAGCCCTGTCTGCCGTTCAACTACCGTCGTATATTCAGGTAGGGGCATCAACGGCCGGCAGTATCGGCAGCAGTCGCTCTACCTTCAATCAAACAAACAATCTCACGTCAAATAATCTGATTAAAGTCGGAAAAGACTTTGACCTGATTACTGAATTTACCGGTTCATTCGACCGGCGAGAATCGGAGCAGGAATCGAAGACTACTTATTTTCTTGGAGGCGAACAGATTTCCGTAGAGGATAAAACAGAGAATGCAAGCACTTTCAAACAGGCGTTCACCGGTAGAATCCACCTTAAATCCAATCAGCCGACCTATTACTTGAACAATAATTTGAATTTCAATTACGACCGAAACGACCCGTCTGTCGTTGTACTCGGCAGCTATTCGAACCGGCAGAAAGCCGACATTGAAAACTTGCAAATCAGCAATGACTTCGACATCCTTCGAAGGGTAGGAGATAAGTTTTATTCCTTTCGTTCAACCAACGAATATGCGTCTAAACCGCAAACGCTCGAAGTAACTAAAAACGGGCTTCCTTCCATGCGCTCATCAATCGGTCTGTCGTCTTTTTCGTCCAATAACTCAACTAATTTTTCCTTTATGGTTGGAAAAATCAGGGTTAGCGCTCCAATCAGGCTGCTCTATCAATACAGACAAATAGAAAACGCATTGAACGACACAATAAATAGCCTGAATACCAATAAATTGAGATTGAATATAACCCCTTCGGCGAATTATAACTTCCATGATTTCCGTTTTTCGCTATCGGCTCCGTTGTATTATCAGGCTTTATACATTGAAAACCGGACACATCATCTTTATGGCGTCAACCCCCGTTTTTCTTTAGAATGGACGCCATCATCCCTGTTTTCCATGCGAACTGCAATTTCCCATTCTAATAATCTGCCGGATGAAAACCTCTATTATCATGGTTTAATATTGCGTAGTTACAGGAACCTGTCTAACGGTTATATTGATTTCTCCACCGGCGAAACCGTCAGTTTTTCGGCAGGCATGGCATACAAGGACGTCATAAGGGCTTTGTTTGCAGATGTCGGCGTTGGGCTTTCGAAAATGCGAAGCGCCAAAATTTCCGGACAGGATTTTATAGATGATTATATTATCGATTACGACTATCCCGGCAGTCGGCATACAGAGGCGCTGTCCGTTTCGGGGTCGTTGAGCAAAGGCGTTGAAATGATTGACGGCATAGTAGCTATTTACCCGTCTTTTACCCGCAGCAAGATGAGTATTGCGCGAAACGGTATAGACATTCCGTTTACTTTCGAATCCTATATGATCAGAGGCAAAGTTAATTCAATGATCGGAGGCAAAGTAAATTTAACGTATGATGTTTCATATAGCTTCAGCACAAACAAAATGGATGCGTCAAACCGGCAATACGCCTCTTTTACCAATCTATCGGAATCGCTGAAAGCCGCCTGGTCGCCGATTAAAACCGTACAGTTGAGCTATTTACTTGATCATCACTGTAACGAATTATCCTCCAATAATTACAAGCATTTCGTTTTTTCGGATATATCTTTATCGGTTCTTCCGGGCAACCGGTGGGAATTTGCTTTAAACATCAAAAACATCTTTGACGAGCGGTATTATTCCTATTTTACCGAAAGCGAATTGGCCACTTTCTACAGAAGTTATACGATACGTCCGCGAAATATTTTGGCGTCGGCTACTTTAAGATTCTAAAGCGATTAGCTTTTGCTTCCTACAAAAAAATCTTCCTTTTCGCTGAAAAGAACATTGAAGCTGGTAAGGCTGCCGTAGATGCGGGTAATGTATTGCTGGAGGTTTACTTTGTCCGCGTCGCTCAAAACCGTGTGGCTGTTGATGTTTTGTTCAAGTACCCGCAAACGGTCGCGTACCATCACAATCTTGTGGAAAAATGTCTCGATAGGTATTTCCTTTGCTTGGAGGTTTGGATTACCGGGTGTCATCGTCAATTTTCCGCCCTCCCATTTGGACCCTAATTCCACTTTATTTTCCAACCCATTATACCTGTCGAGAATAAATTTCAGCGTCTTTTCAAACTCTTTTACATTCAAGCGTGGTTCAGTTAACGGCATGTCATCGTTTTCTTCGATGATATCCGCCTCAAAACTCGACTTTAAAAACTCTATCTCCCCGCCGCGAACAAAAATAACTTTATAAATCAGATTTGTATTACGGCTAATGATCCCTTCCCCATATCTGGGATGGTCAATTCTCGTACCTACATTTAATTCCTTGTCCATGTTTTTTTTAATTATAAATTATAAATTATAAATTATGAATTACGTCCCCGTTCGCCCCTTCGCCCCTTCGCCCCTTCGCCCCTTAACCCCTTCGCCCCTTAACCCGTTCATTCCCTATCCCCTCTTAAATTATTTTGAAGTGGATTTGAATACATTTCAAGCAGTTTAGTCCGGAGGAATGATTCATCTTTATTGGAGAGGCCGTCTATTCTATCGATCTGTTTCTGCAAATAGTTGTCAAACTGCATTTTCTCGTTACGGTCATAGTTGGCGCCGAATTGATTGCATTGATGTAATAGATCGTATGCGATATAATTGCAGGGGAAAAAGCGATAGTTTTTGTAAATTTCCTTGTCGATAATATCAGCAATCATAATAATCAGCATATTTTTATCCAGATTTTTATCTTTAAGCAAGGCGAAACGGTCATTGACAGGCGAGCCGATTGTAACATGTACGTGTCCTTTATGTTTAAGCATACCGGTTTCCATATTCAACAGATCGTCGCGTTTGCTTTTTACAAAATCAGGGTTATCGCGTTTTTGCTGAAATTCTTTGGCTTTCAGGTAATCGCATGGGTCGTATTCGTAAGAGATAGTGATCGGAACGATGTGAAGGTTCATTAGGTTTTGCAAAGGATTTTTATGTTCGCCTGCTAAATTGAGCATTTTCAAAACGCTGGTCTGCGTCCGATCGTTCGAATCCTTCGCACGTCCTTCCCGTTGCGCTATCCAGATAGATTCTTTTAACTCTCTGATTGTATGATGGATATAAGCTGATAATTGAAGGCTTGATTTCAACAATTGACGTGCCGAAAGGTCCCTTTTGACGATAAAGCAATTATTTAGCCGCACGAGTGTCTTGATCCATGGATGTATCAGCAGGTTATCGCCAATGGCAATTTGGGTCATACCATGTCCGATGTCGAGAAGCAACGTATTCAGGAAAGCTGCGTCTAAGACGATATCACGGTGGTTGGATATGAATAAGCAAGGTTGATTTTCAGGGATGCGACTTTGCCCGGAGATAGAAAGTGAGGAAGTTGTTTTCTTTGCAATCTCCATGACAGCATTGTATGACAGTATCGTCTTAAACCTCTCTTTGGTATCACACATTCGCATTGATGCGACGAACTGTTCCCAATCCAGATCGGGTATGATATAGTACATCGCATGCTTTAATCCGGCTGATGTTACGAGCGTTTCAATAGCGTCCTGTACTTCGTCGTTATGCAAAGGACGAATATCATCAAAGTTATATTTAGAATAATCTGTACTCATTATTTACGTCAGTTTGACTGCAAACATACGAATGATATTTGAATTTTTTTCATCTTTAACCTTTTTTATGACAATGCATTTTCTATTATATCAGTCATAACATCCTTTATATCAATCCCTAAAGCCTTTATTTGCTGTGGAATAAAACTGGTTTCAGTCATGCCGGGAGTGGTATTTATATCAAGTAAAACAGGGTGATTGTCCGCAGGGATGATATAATCAATACGTATAATACCCTTCGCATCGATCAGATCATAAATACGCAAAGTTTCCCGTTGAACGACGGCTGTCAGTTCATCCGGCAACCGTGCAGGTGTTATTTCCAACGCTTCGCCTTTATACTTTGCATTGAAATCGAAAAACTCATTTTCGGTCACCACCTCTGTAACCGGAAAAACGACCTGTTTTGTCTTTGTCTTGTAACAACCGCATGTCACTTCAGTTCCTTTGATAAAACGTTCAATGATCACCTCGTTTCCTTCGGAAAACGCTTTTTCGATAGCCGGTAGCAACTGTGACGCTTCTTTTACTTTGGTGACGCCAAAACTACTGCCCCCGTCGTTAGGTTTTACAAAAACAGGAAGGCCAAGCCGCTCTATGAGTTGAGAATTGAGAATTTCCCTATTCCCCTCGATTTTTTTTTGTAGTCTGATAGAATCGGCTACCCGGACGCCTTGCGTTTTCAGAAATTGGTTATTGATATATTTATTAAACGTCAAAGCCCCGGCCAGTACGCCACACGATGAGTAGGGGATGCCAAGCATATCAAAATAGCCTTGAAGACGTCCGTCTTCCCCAGGTCGACCATGAATCGTAATATAAGCAAAGTCGAATTTTATTTTTTCTCCGTTGAACTGAAAGCTAAAGTCGTTTTTGTCAATTTCGGGCAAGTTTCCGCCGGTCGTTTCCGTCTGCTTTTCGTATAGGTCGGGACTGCTCCCGCCAGGTATTTCAACCGTCCATCTGCCATTTCGCATCAAGACGATATAAAGGCGGTAACGGCTTCGGTCGATAAAACCGGACAAACCTTTGGCGCTTTTCAGTGAGACTTCATATTCGGAGGAATCGCCTCCGGCAACAATGGCAATATTTTTCATTCGAAAAAAATTTAATGATTAATGAAAAAATGATTAATGATTAATGATTAATGATTAATGATTAATGGGTAATTTTCATAAACGCTTGGGGGTGATTAAAATAACATGACTGTTTCATAAGAAAAAGAATTATGAATTATGAATTAGGGGATTCCCGCCTTTGCGGGAATGACGTGAGTAAAACTGAAAACTGAAAACTAAAAACTGAAAACTGAAAACTACTTACAATAATTTCTCCATTTTTCTATCAGGTGTTCCATGTCTTGGGGTAGTTCCGAATCGAAGAACATCCTGTTTTTTGTTTCCGGATGTTTGAATCCAAGTGTTTTAGCATGCAAGGCCTGCCGGGGGCAACATGCAAAACAATTATGAATGAACTGCTTATAGTTTGATGAAGGAAGACCTTTCAGCAACTGATCGCCTCCATATCGCTCATCATTGAATACGGGATGTCCGATATGTTTCAAATGGGCGCGTATCTGATGTGTACGGCCCGTTTCCAACCGACATTCAAGTAACGCGACATATCCGAATTTTTCCAACAAACGATAATGGGTTACGGCTTCTTTCCCTTGTTCGCCGTCGGGGAAAACCGTCATTTTCAACCGGTCGTGCGGATCGCGTCCAATATTTCCTTCAATGCGTCCTTCCTCATTTTTGGGAATGCCCCAGACCAAAGTGACATAGTTGCGTTGCGTTGTTTTTTCAAAAAATTGCCGTCCGAGGTCGGTCTTGGCTTGCGGACGCTTAGCTATCACAAGCAGTCCCGATGTGTCTTTATCAATGCGATGAACTAATCCGAGACTCGGATTCGACAGGTCGAAAAGTATGTCATCTTTCAGGTAAAAAGCGAGGCCATTGAGCAGAGTTCCCTGATAATTACCGTGTCCGGGATGTACCACCAATCCGGCAGGCTTGTTTACGACAAGCAGTTGGTCGTCTTCGTATACAATGTTGAGAGGAATATTTTCAGGAATGATTTCGATGTCGTAACGGGGTCTTCGCATCAAGATCGTCACCGTATCTACCGGTTTTATGCGGTAATTACTTTTAACCGCCTTTCCGTTCACAAGGATGCAATTGGCTTCGGCGGCTAATTGTATACGGTTACGACTGACGTTCGGCAACCTGTCAATCAGAAATTTATCGATTCGTAACAGCGATTGGTTTTTATCGGCTACAAACCGGAAATGTTCGTATAATTCGTCACCGGAAGCCGGTATTTCGTCCCCATCCTCTTCCGGCTCCGTCAGTTCGTCGCACAGAAGGTCATTTGTCGCTACGGATTGAATCATAATCAGTACCAGCTATCATTGCTACCGATATTGTCTGTTTTGATATTGATGATAGTATCACTTTCAAGCGGCCTGTTGATACCATTGCTTACGATTAGTGTCAGTTTTGCGTTAATCGGCAAGCGCATGCCACTTTCGACAAGATTTCCGTTATATTCCACCCCAATCGTAAGATCGCGGAATTCGCCGGATACATATTGCCAGTCTACATCTTTAAATCTACGCGATTTCAGGGTAGCGTACGCCAGACGGAACGAGAAACCGGTTACATCCGGAAGTGTCACTGATTCCTCCGTTTTGGCGTTGATGGTCATGTAAATAATACGGTTTTTTTTTACTTTTGATTTTGCTTCGGGTATCAAATCCACAATAGCGCCCGGCATGACCTCCTTCGAATAGATAGAATCAATAACTGTATAACGAAGCGAGTTTTGTTCAAGAAAAGGGATAGCTTCTTCTACCTGAAGTCCCGTCACATCAGGCACAAAAACGGCTTGATTATGATTTGTATACAAGTCGAGGTATTTAAGTGTGATATAGACGGTTATAATGGATACGACTGCCATGGCCAGCAAGTGGATGTAGACAGGCCTATGAATTATTTTACCAAAGAAGGAGTTCATTTTATTTTGGATACTCATCTGAAACCGATAGTTTCTCACGTCCTTTTGCACGTCGTCCGGCAAGGACTCTACGACCATTAGCCGTAGCCATACGTTCACGGAATCCGTGTTTGTTTTTTCTTTTGCGGTTTGAAGGTTGAAATGTTCTTTTCATCTGTCAATCTATTTATTACTTGTTATTTTATTTCAAAATCGGGCTGCAAAGGTATTCGTTTTTTTTGAAATAACAAACAACTACGGCTTATATTTTTCCATTTGAGGTAAAAGTTTTTGAATCTCAGCAATTCTTTTGTTGTCGTTAGGGTGTGTGCTCAAAACGTCAGAGCCTCCGCTATTCCCTGAGAGCGCCTCCATTTTTTGCCAGAATGTCAACGCACTATTCGGATTATATCCGGCCATGGTCATAAAAATCAGCCCTAAGTGGTCGGCTTCATATTCATGTTTGCGGGAGTAGGGGAGCATCACCCCCAACTGGGCGCCCAGCCCGAAAACCGAATGGCCAACCTGCTGCATCGCCGCTGTCCGCGTACTTAAGGCCATATCTACAATAGAAGCGCCATATTGCGCCAAAATCTCCTGACTCATTCGCTCGTTACTGTGTTTTGCTACGGCATGAGCCACTTCATGTCCTAACACGACCCCCAATTCATCGTCAGTCGAAACCAATGGAAGTAAACCCTCCAGGACGACAATTTTTCCTCCCGGCATGCAGAAAGCATTGACAGCGTCGTCTTTTACTAAATTGAACTCCCATTGGAAATTGGCGATTTCTTTCTCCATGCCGTTTTGCTTCAGATAGTTTTCAGTAGCGGCGGCGATTTTCTTTCCTACTCTCTCAACCATGGCTGATTTAGTACGATCGGTCGATTTAGTCGCAGTATTCATGTACGATTCATACTGTGTAAGGCTGGCCGTAAGGAGTTCTGTATCGGAAACCAATAAAATTTGTTTTCTTCCCGTCAAAGGGACGCTTCCGCAAGATGTGAGGAGTAGTATTATTAATACCCCTGTAATTTTTTTAATACACTTCATTTCGAATCACTTTTTAAAATTTTCGGCACAAAAGTAGTTCTTTTTTTTGAAAATAATTCGTTTTAAAGTTCTTTTTGTGGAGAAATCACTAAAATATGCCCATTTCTTGCAAAAAATAAGTAATAAATCGTACTTTTGCAACTTCATCATACTGGGTATGCGGACGGGACATCAGCGTATCCAGTATGACGAAGAAAATCGTAATTCCTTATAAAATAGTTATATATGAAAAATTTTTTAGACGAAAACTTCCTGTTAGAAACAAAGACAGCACAGGAATTGTATCACAATCACGCGGCAAAAATGCCGATAATCGACTATCACTGTCACTTAGTACCTAAGATGGTAGCCGACGATCATCAATTCGGCTCGTTGACAGCAATATGGCTTGGAGGCGACCATTACAAATGGCGCGCCATGCGAACGAACGGGATAGACGAGCATTTCATCACAGGCAATGCTTCCGACTGGGAGAAATTTGAAAAATGGGCTGAAACGGTTCCTTTTACAATGCGTAACCCACTCTACCACTGGACGCACCTGGAGCTTAAAACCGCTTTCGGTATCACCAAACTGCTAAACCCGAAGACGGCGAAAGAAATCTACGACGAATGTAATGAGAAATTAGCGCTACCCGGATTTACGGCGCGTAACCTGATGCGGCGCTACAAAGTGGAGGTAGTATGCACTACCGACGACCCTGTCGATTCACTCGAATATCATATAAGTACGCGCGAGAGCGGTTTCGAAATAAAGATGTTGCCAACCTGGCGTCCCGATAAGGCGATGGCAGTCGAATCGCCCGAAAACTTCCGAACTTATATCGAAAAATTGTCGGAAGTGAGCGGTGTAACTATCTCATCGTTTAGTGATGTAGTCGAGGCCTTGCGCAAACGACATCAGTTTTTCGAAGCGCAAGGATGCAAACTGTCCGACCATGGTATCGAGGAATTTTATGCCGAGGACTATACGGAAGTTGAAATCAATGCTATATTCCGTAAAGTGTACGGCGGTACGGCTCTTACGCACGACGAAATACTGAAATTCAAATCTGCCATGTTAATCGTTTTCGGTGAGATGGACGCTGAAACCGGTTGGACGCAGCAATTCCATTACGGCGTTATCCGCAACAACAACTCACGTATGTTCCGTTTGACAGGCCCGGATACCGGCTTTGATTCGATGGGCGAATTCAACACAGCCAAAGCTATGTCGAAATATTTCGACAAACTGAACAGCGCCGGCAAATTGGCCAAAACAATCCTGTATAACGTGAATCCCTGCGCCAACGAAATGATAGCCACCATGATAGGAAATTTCCAGGACGGCACAGTGGCCGGAAAGATGCAGTTCGGATCAGGCTGGTGGTTCCTTGATCAGAAAGACGGCATGGAAAAACAAATGAACGCTTTATCCGTGCTCGGCCTGTTAAGCCGTTTTGTGGGGATGTTGACCGATTCGCGCAGTTTCCTGTCGTATCCCCGCCACGAGTACTTCCGGCGTACGCTGTGCAACCTGCTCGGCAATGATATCGAAAACGGACTACTTCCCGCCTCCGAACTCGATTTCATCGGCCAAATGGTCGAAAATATATGCTACAACAACGCAAAGCAATTCTTTGATTTTTAGAAAAATCTTCCCAAACGCTTGGAAATATAAAAAATTCATTTAATTTTGCAGGCATATAATATTTTACAATGGCCGACGACAAAAAAATAATTTTCTCAATGGTGGGGGTAAGCAAGATTTACCCCCCTCAAAAACAGGTGCTGAAGAACATCTATCTATCCTTTTTTTACGGCGCTAAAATCGGAATCATCGGACTAAACGGTTCCGGTAAATCTACATTATTGAAGATTATAGCCGGTTTAGATAAAGATTATCTGGGCGAAGTAGTCTTTTCACCGGGGTATACGGTTGGTTATTTAGACCAGGACCCGCAACTGACACCCGGAAAAACCGTCAAGGAAATCGTGCAGGAAGGCGTACAATCTACCGTCGATCTGCTAAAAGAGTTTGATGATGTAAACGAAAGTTTCGGTGACCCGGATGTATTGGACAATCCAGATAAGATGGATGCGTTGATGAATCGACAAGCCGCCTTGCAGGATAAAATTGACGCTTTGGATGCATGGAACCTCGATAGCAAACTCGAAAGGGCGATGGATGCACTGCGCTGTCCACCTGAAGAACAGTTAGTGGATACGCTTTCGGGCGGTGAACGACGTCGCGTGACGCTTTGCCGGCTGTTATTACAGCAACCGGATGTTTTACTATTGGATGAGCCTACAAACCATTTGGACGCCGAATCGATCGACTGGCTCGAACAACACCTGCAACATTACGCCGGCACAGTGATCTGTATCACGCACGACCGTTATTTTCTTGACCATGTAGCCGGTTGGATTCTCGAATTAGACCGTGGCGAGGGCATCCCCTGGCGGGGCAATTACTCCTCCTGGTTAGACCAGAAAACGCAGCGAATGGTGCAGGAAGAAAAGCAGGTAAGCCGACGGCGCAAGACGCTGGAACGCGAGTTGGAATGGATACGAATGGCTCCGAAGGCGCGTCATGCCAAAGGAAAAGCGCGTATGAACTCCTATGAATCGATGCTCAATGAAGACCAAAAAGAACGCGAAGCCCGATTGGAAATATTTATACCTAATGGCCCCCGGTTAGGTAATAAGGTGATAGAAGCTGTGCAGGTAGCAAAGTCATTCGACGAAAATCTGCTTTTCGACAATCTTAATTTCATGCTGCCCCCTAACGGTATCGTTGGGGTAATCGGCCCGAATGGGGCGGGGAAAACAACGCTCTTCAAGATGATTATGGGCATGGAAACCATAAACAAAGGATCGTTTGAAGTGGGCGAAACCGTCAGAATCGGTTATGCCGACCAGACACATACGGATATTGACCCCGAAAAAACTGTCTATCAGGTTGTCTCACAAGGGAATGAGTTTATCCGCGTAGGAGGCCGGGAGATCAATTCACGCGCATATCTTTCGCGTTTTAACTTTTCCGGAGCCGACCAGGAGAAACTTTGCAAAGTACTTTCCGGCGGTGAAAAAAACCGCCTTCATTTAGCCATAACGCTGAAAACAGAAGCCAATGTGTTGATGCTCGACGAGCCGACCAACGATATAGACGTGAACACATTGCGCGCTTTGGAAGAGGGATTGGAGAGTTTTGCCGGATGCGCGGTCGTCATCTCGCACGACCGCTGGTTTCTCGACCGCATCTGTACGCATATCCTTTCGTTCGAAGGAAACTCCGAAGTCGTTTATTATGAAGGAACCTATTCCGAATACGAAGAATTTAAGAGGAAACAAAAAGGGTATGCTGAACCTAAACGTATCAGATACAGGAAGTTAATTGGGAATTAGGAATTGTAGATATGGAACTATTTTATTAACAAAACAATATGTAATTATTATGAAAAAAAATGTATTTTGGATGATAGCTTTTATGCTATGTTTTGTATGCGGCGCTAATGCCCAAACAGAAGATTTATTTAATGGCAAAGACCTGTCTAACTGGCGGTTTGTTGTAGACGGGGATAAAATGCCTGCTAATGAAATGTATATGATACGCGACGGCGCTATTCATATACAAGGTTCTTCTACTATCTTCGGATATATGTATACCGAGAAAAAGTATAAGGATTTCACACTTGAATTAGAATGGAAATGGATAGGCGAGGCCACTAACAGCGGGATTTTTATGATGATAGCCGAACCAAAACAAGGCAATGCTTTCCCAACTGCCATTGAATGTCAGCTAAAAGGTGGCGATGCCGGCGATTTCGTGATGCTCTCGGGGTCGGATTTGGATGAATATGTATTACCGGCCAGCGGCAGACGACCCGCTTTCCCCGTCATCAAGAAACGTCAGGATTCAAATGAAAAACCTGTGGGTGAATGGAACAAGGCGAAGATAGAAGTGAAAGACGGAAAGATAACGATCCATATCAACGGCGTCCTTCAGAACCAGGCAACAAACAAAGTAAAAGAAGGCCATATCGGTTTACAGAGCGAAGGAGGCCCAATTCAATTCCGTAACCTGAAAATTAGTTTGTAATTCTCAAGTTAATTTCATTGTTCATTGTTCATTGTTCATTTATTATTGTTCATTGTTCATTGTTCATTCATTATTGGCTTTCAATCCAAATTGCTTGTCCGCCGGATGGTTGTAAAACAGCATCAATAATCGATTTATTGGTCACTTTTAATAGTGTTTTGACACTTACTTTTGTTCGGGTTTTCACTTTCGGGTCATCTTCATAGATATGGGCGATGTAGGTTTTGCCTTCAGACAGGAAATCGAGTGGAATAGTAAGTCGGCGACTGTCGTTGTTAGTCATCGTACCTACAAACCAGTCGTTACCACTACGGCGCGCCATTGTGATATACTTTCCGATCTCCCCTTGAATTACCTTTGTGTCGTCCCATACTGTCGGTACACGGTCAAAAAATTCCAGTTCGGGTTCATCCTGACTGTCGGACGGCTTGTCGTACCAATACATATATTGCAATGGACTGTAAAAAACGACTGCAATTGCCAACTGATGCGCCGATGTAGTTTTCAACTGCCTGGCATTTTCAGGGAGTGTTTTCATCGAACTTCGATGGTAATAACAAATGGTATAATCGCCGGCCCCCTGTGTAAAGCGCGTAAACGGCAATGTTACATTGTTGGTAGCATCCGGAAACTCTTCATTACCATAAATACCTTCTTGCGTCATCAGATTGGGATAAGTGCGGCTAAAGCCTGTTGGACGGTATTCGTCATGAACATCCACCACCAACCGGTATTGGGCGCATTTCCTGATAGCATCGTGCATCCAGGTTGTCCAATACTGCGAGCCTACTTGAACAAAACCAAATTTCATACCGTCAACACCCCAACTTTGGTACAAGGGCAATAACTCATCCAATTGCTGTGCCAAAGCACGCTGATTCACATACAGGATCACTTTGAGTTTGTTTTTCTTAGCATATGCGATGGCTTCTTTCAAGTCGAGGGCATTTGGGTTAGGATTCCTTCCGGGGTCAAGCGATACCTTGGTTGCATCCGATTCCTTGCTGTATTCAAGCCCATACCATCCTGCATCAAAGTGCAGGTATTGCAGGTTACGCTTCACAGCAAAGTCAACTAAAGCTTTTGCACCTTCGGTTGAAAGTGTCACCTCACGCATCACCTTGCCTGGTGTAATCCACCACGGATTATCAATTGCACAAGGTGGATTGAGGTTAAGCAACAAGTCGTTATTTTCTATTAACTGGCCGGGCTTTTCTGCAACCATGATCACCCGCCATGGCGTTTTGTACGGAGCAATATCGTCCACAGCGCCATACATGGTTCCAATGATGGTGTTGGCTTTTTCAGGAGACAAAACAAACTTGGTACGCGCATAATTCACCATTTCGGCTTCGGTAAGTAAAACATACAAACCTTGCGGTAATTCGAGTACTAATGGGCGTTCACATTCATCAGGCCAGTCCTTCAACGGTAATAAATTATATACGGCCTGCGCCCTCCGTGTGAAATACGCCATGCTGCCTTCAGGCATGGTGAATTGCGTATATTCATCTGTAATATGGAGGTATTCACCTCCCGGGAAAAAATACCGGAAGGCAATACCCTCATTATAAGCCCTGACAATTATTTTTAATGTCCGGCGCGCATTATTGGCTTGTGTCAAGTCTATTTCGCTCTGATTGAAATGGTCACATACAGTATTCCTCTCACCATAAACCGGTTTCCATGTCGTATCAACTGAAGTATCCACCGAACTGCTCACTGATAAGTTATTTTTCCATTCACCGCTGCCATTTATACCCAGCAGCGATTCCAACACGATGGGTTTATCAATGTAACTTACCGAATACCATACATTTCCGCTTTTTTCGTACACTTTCATCCGTATTTTACCGTCGGGCGAACTGATCGTTACTTCTCCCGAAAAGACCGGCAACAAGTAGATGCTTAAAAATAATAAACTTAAATAAAACTTTTTCATAGGAAAAATGATTAATGATTGTCTACTCGTATCCTGGGTTTTGTCCCAGATCACTTCCTTTATTAACTTCAATATCGGATTGCGGGATAGGAAATAAATTCTTATAAGCCGGGATTTGGTAATTATTTTGAATGACGGCGCCGTTGTATTTATGCAGGTATTCAACTAACTTACCCATACGCATGAGCGTGCTTGTGCGATATTCCTCTACAAACAATTCACGCGCCCGTTCATCAAGAATCAAATCTAAATCCACATCGGAAGAGGTTACGGGTGTTGCATTTGCCCTGTTACGTACAACATTGATGTCATCAGCCGCTTTTTGCATATCCCCGTTTCTTAGATAAGCTTCGGCACGAAGTAAATAGGTTTCGGGCATACGCATGATATACCAGTCCTTAAAAACACGACCCTGATCGTGATTTTCTCCACTGGTTGGGTCCTGATAGGTTCCGTAATGGACTGTGGTTACAAATTTTTTAAAGGAAGGTTGCAAAAATCTGATATAACCTGCAGGAGTGGCCATCGTTTCAGGCGTAATACGCTGGCCATAAAATTCGCCATTTGGATTTGTCCAGTAAAATTCACGTTGCGCATTAAATTCCGAATTGCGGATATCCCTGTCCCAATCTCCCTTATATTGCCAAATCAATTCACCACAATAATCAGAGGTGAGGTTGCCGCCTGCTGGCCTTCCGCTTAATGTATCTTTCAACCAGTTGGTAGCGCCGTTTCTGTCGGCAGTACTCCACCAGCCAAAGTAATAGTGTCGTTCAAGGCCAAAATTACCGCCCCATTCTGTTACGTTGCCTCCACCAAGAATGCTGACATCCATTTGAAAATTCCAAATACACTCGTGATTACCTTGGTTCCAATTCATATTACCTTCCTGGAAAAGGTCCCAATAGACATCACCCCATGGTCTTTGTGGTCCTTGATAGGAGTATCCGTTAAAAGTAAAACCCGTACGAACGCCAAAACGTTCCGTCATCAGATAAAAATTGGGATCATTGATTACTGCCGATGCGGCATCAATAGCGCCCTGATAATCACCCAGACAGATGTTTATTTCGCTTAAAAGGTGGTAAGCGGCTGCCCGTGGCGCCCTTCCTGCCGGCTGCTGCTCAACTGTTCTCATATATCTGATCGCTTCCGTAAGGTCAGTTTTACATTGTTGATACACTTCAGCCCGCGGTACACGCACATAGTCGAATTTAGGCGCATTGGTTTCGTTCATCACTAATGGCACATCACCCCACATATTGGCAAGGAGACGATAGGAAAAGGCCCGCAAAAACTTTGCTTCCGCCACTATCTCCAACTTTTCATTTTCAGTCCATTTGATATTACTGTCTTCCGCACGGTCAATGATGACATTGGCTTTAAAAATCCAGTTATAATAATACCGCCAATGATCCCTGACAAAGGCATTATCTTTGTTGAGCGTATTCCAAAACCAGGTTTCGTTATAACGGACATTACCGTCGGCGTCGTTATCCGCTCTGTTAGCCGTCAGGTCGATATCCAAGCCAAACATAACAAAATTAGTTCCTGCGTCGGCCGGCATGTACATATTGGTACGGATGACCCTGTAAATATCTGCGAGCGCTGATTCAAATCCGGCTTTATCGACAAAAGAATTTTCAGGGCTCAGAAAAGACTTGGGTACTTCTTTTAATTCCGTATCAACAATACATGAATTGAAAATGGAGACCGCAAATACATAAATGAAATATTTATTTATCAAAGTTTTCATAAGATTAATAATTTAAAATTTAAAAGATAAAGAAAGATTAATGGTACGAATAGAAGGAACCGCCCCATCCGTCGTTCCTTGATTTGTTTCAGGGTCTAATCCTATCCAATGGGGTGCGAAAGTGTACAGGTTATCGGCGCTTACGCCAAGTGTTAGATCATTGACTTTCCATGACTTCATCCATTGTCCAACATCATAAGTCAAAGATATTTTTTGCAACTTGATAAAACTTCTGTCAATAGTTTTATAGGCGCTAACCGCACCTGTTCTGCCATAGTCGGGCCGCTGAAAAAAAGCGCCTGTATTCCTTGGCGTCCAATAATCGTACACAGGATGGTTGATGTCCGCTCGTGCCGCATAATTATTGTTCGGGTAATTATTATTCGACAGGTACCATCCGTTCCCACCCCAGATGGAATAAAGATAAACCATTAGTGATAAACCTTTGTAATGAAAACTGTTGGTCAAGCTCCATCTGAAGTTTTCCTTTTGATAACCAAGAATCTGTCTATCCTGATCGGAGGTAATTTGGCCATCATTGTTCAGGTCCTCCAATATGTATTCGCCAGGGCGCCATCCCTGCATAATATTGGCATCTCCCTGTTGGTACATACCTAATACTTTGTAATTATAGATAGCGCTCAGGGATTTGCCGATGAAATAATTGGATGAAATCAAATCGACTTCTTTCCCATCAGGGCCTTTTTCACCGGTAATGCTAACCACTTTGTTGCGGTTCAGAGAAAAGGCGAAATTGGAATACCATTTAAAATCGCCACAGTCAACATTGAGCGTATTCAACATGATTTCTATCCCGCGATTTTGTATTTCACCCACATTGGCAGTAATACTGCTCATCCCTGACATCCTTGGAAGATTCATGGAAAACAATAAGTCATTTGTCTTTGTCCGGTATAGCTCGATAGTTCCGTTGATTCTCCCACTTATCAAACCAAATTCAAGTCCAAGATTCAAACCCGTAGTAGATTCCCACCCCAGATCATCTGTTGCCAATGTCGATATATACTGTGTAATAACGCTCGTATTGTCATATAAAAATCTATCGTTAGCGATTCTTGCCAAAGTCTGGTATAAACCGATGGATTGGTTACCATTACTCCCATAAGTAGCTCGCACGGCTAAATTGTCAATAAACGAAATATCTTCCATAAAATTTTCACGTGAAATATTCCAGTTTACACCCACCGAGGGGAAAGTTCCATACTTTTTGTTTTTACTGAAGGCCGAATATCCATCGCGACGTATGGTTCCCGTAAGAGAATACTTATTATTATAGGTATAGTTGGCGCGCGCCATTAAGCCGATTGATTCAGATTCGGAGCCATCGGTTTCGACGGTTTGTGTTTTCCCGCTTTGTAAGCGGTAGGTTCCCAAAATCGAATTGTCAAAATCCTGTGCATTCGCCCTTACTCTTTCATAGGCGTATTTTTCTTGCGAGAACAACAGGGTAACATCAACAAAATGCTTCTCTACAAAAATCCGGTTGAATTTTAACATATTATCCCATAACAGGTTATGATAATTTCTGGCTTCTCGCGAGCCTCTACCATTGATTGCCGCCCCATTGGTGGTGTTTTTATCCCAAAATTGATTATCGTTTTCCCAACGAACAGTATTGGATAAAGTAGAGGTATAAGATAATCCCTCTACCCAAGGCGCTTTCACAGTTGCTGTAACAATGCCGTTTAGATTGTTTCGCTTTTTCACATCGTCCGTAGCCATTTGCCAGAAAGGACTTACGAAAGATGTAGTAGTTTGCGGAGCATACATGTAAGAACGTCGGGATTGAAAAGTGTAGCCCATGGGCTGAAGTGACTTTTTGTATTGGGCGGGGTAGTGCCGGAATTGTCCCGAAAACTGTAAAAACTTTTAATGCCAATGTTTAGCCAGTTCGTGATGTCGCTATCGACATTTAGCCTTGCCGATAAATACTTGTACTGGTCATTAAGTTCAACACCTTCCTGGTCAATCACAGTGGTAGCAATATAATACCTTGTTTTATCCAACCGGTTTGCCACACTGAAATTAATATTGCGGTTGTATCCTGATTTGCTGCATATACCATAAGGGTCAATAATTGTTGGACGATGGTCGGGAGTGGCAAGATAATTTTTTCTTTCCTCATCCTGCAAATAGAATTCTATTCTTGAGGGGTCGGCTTCGTTATCATTGGCTTCTCGAATATCTAACAGGCGTTGCAGATAGGCGTCGCCTTCATACACTTTCAGCTGTTTCAATTGATTACTGAAACCATAATTCATGTCAAGACTGAATACCGGTTTCCCGTTAGAGCCCTGACCGCGTTTTGTTTCAATAAGGATAACACCGTTTGCTGAGCGAGAACCATATACGGCTGCAGCGCTTGCATCTTTTAATACAGTCAGGCTTTCTACATCATACGTGGAAATATCGGCTAATGAACCTGCAAATATCGCTCCATCTACAACGATCAAAGGAGTGTTGCTGGCTGTAGGAGAATTTTGTCCCCGTATCACTAAATCTCCAACAGATCCTGTCCTGTTGGTGCCGCCGATGTTCAATCCCGCCACAGACCCTTTGACCCTGTCTATAATATTATTGGAAGGAACTTTTTCGTAAACATCTAAATTTGCACGGGCTACAGCCCCGGTTACCGCTTCTTTTTTGATAGTGCCGTAGCCGATTACAACTACTTCATCAATCAGGTGCGAGTCCTCAATGAGGGTAACATCAATCGTACGTAGATTTCCCACCGTTATTTCTTGAGTGACATATCCGATATACGAAAACAAAAGCGTAGCATTAGCGTCAGAAACCTGTATGGAGTAAGCGCCATTGGCATCCGTCATACTGCCCCGTGTCGAACCTTTGATCACCACATTTGCACCGGGGAGAGGATCTCCCGTGTTATCTTTCACAATACCGGTGACGGTGATTTGTTGAAACATTTTTTCAGATGTTGCAAGGATTTGCATATTATTCAAGAGAATTATTACTACTAATAATCTCACGATCATAAAAAGATCATTTTGTTTTTTTTTGAGAAAAGGTAATTTGTTAATTAGATTCATGATAAATTATAATATTAAGTGAAACAATCGAAATTCTCCCCTACCTTTACAATAGAGGAAGAGAACTTATTGGGTTAATTAAATTTGTTTCTTGATAACAGGGAAATCAAACAACGATTTTACTTTCAAAGAATTTCTTTTGCGGGTTATTGTATTCCTGTGGTGTTTTCAGTAATATGTCCATAGGGACAAGGTATCTTTCTCTGACTTCATCTTCGGCATTCATTGTCATGTAAATTCTTTTGTTGAGGTCTTTCCCCTCAAATGCTTCCGATATGACGATCATATCCAAATCGCTTTCTGCGTGGTAGTTCTCATGTAGAAACGACCCAAAGAGCGCTATCTGACATGGATTTACACCATGTCTTATCAACACTTGCCGCATATACGTTATTATTTCAAGGGCTGTTTCTTTGTCCTTAATCAAAGGTTCCTTATCCATTGTTGTATTGTTTTAGTTTGTTGAAAGATACTACTAATTCGAGAAACCCCCCGGTTCAAGGTAAACGCCTACTTCCGATAATGCCGGACAGACAGGGCCCGAAGTGGTGATGCGGATTTTCGATGTTTCAACCGGTTGGCCCCGAAGCAAGCGACACGCTCCGACGGAGGTTGCTTGGTCGAAAAGCTGCCATTCTTTTCCGTTGAATGTCTCAACTGTAATATTGTCAATACGCTGCCCTAAGGGTAAATATTCGCGTAAGGAGATAATATTGAAAAGGGTGGGTTTACGAAATGTTATGATTATTTCGCCGTTGGTTGTATTATCGTTAGCGCTCCAGTATGTATTCGGGTTATTGTCAAGCAGATTGGATGGCGAAAAAGTTTTGGAGTTGCCTCTTGTCCCGTTGGCTTTCATTTTGGCATCACCCGCGAGGTTTGTTGAAAAGGTTTCTTTTAATAACCGTCCGAATCCTTGCAGGGATGCCACATCGTTAGGGTGGAACAATCCGCTTTTGTCGGGCGCCAGACCGATATCTAAAGCGCATCCCCGTCCCACCGACATGAAATACAAGTCAAAAAGCGTTTTAGGCGACTTCACTAAGTCGTCCTGTGCAGCATGATAAAACCAGCCCGGACGAATCGGTACATCACATTCGGCAGGCATCCAGTATTTCCCGTTACGATGACCATTGACGCCTTGCTCATATCGTGTAAATCCACAGCTGGGTTTACCTCCATCAGGCGCTTCGGGGGTATAGGTCGCCCAGCACGGATCGCCTGCGAGACCTTTCTCATTGCCTACCCAGCGCACATCCAATCCTACATCGCTGAAAATGGCTGCATTAGGTTGCCATTGGCGAACCATTGCCCAGGTATTATCCCAGTCATAATAAGTGGAACGGTCTATTTGCCGTATTTCCCGAGCGCCGCCGTAATATCCCCGCCCCCCATTAGCGCCATCAAACCACGACAGGAAAGTATCACCATAATTTGTATGCAATTCACGCAATTGTTGCCTGTAGCGCTCAAGATAGACTGGCGTCCCATAGTCGGCGTCATTACAGTCCCAAGGAGATAGATATACGCCGAATTTAAGCCCCGCTTCGCGAGCGGCATCCGAAAAGTCACGCAACATATCACCCTTCCCGTCACGCCAGGGCGAACTTTTAACGGAATAATCGGTTGTGGCTGTCGGCCACAGGCAAAAACCGCCATGATGCTTGGCCACAATCAGTACGCCTTTCATCCCTGCTTCTTTCATGACGCCAACTATTTGTCGCGCATCGAATTTCTCAGGATTGAACAGGGAGGCCGGTTCATCGCCATAACCCCATTCCTGATCGGTATAGGTAATGGTTGATATACATATCATACCATAAAAATCCACATCGTGCCACTGTAATTGACCTTCGCTCGGCGTTGGGCCATAGGGAGCGGGCGGCTCGGACGAACGGCTACACGATATGAGGATGCTTGTTAAAATAATAATTAATAAGCGATTCATAAAAATTCTGTTATTTCCGGCAGCCACCGGAGTGATTAAGTTATTGAACATGATAGGCGGAAAACTTTTTTACAATTGGTTTACCTGTTGATTCCACAATTTTTAGCCGAAGCCTGTCGGTTTGTACCGTCGGAAATTGCTGAATACGTTTGTTCCCAACGGATATCCCATCGCATACCTGTTGCCATTGGCCATTGATATATGCTTCCACAGTGTAATTACGGATACGTTCACCTTTGGCAATATCTTCCTGAATGAGGATATGGTTGATGGTTTTGGGTTGATTACCTACTTTCAAACTAACTGTTTCTCCTTTGCCTGATGTCTCGGCGACAGCATTATCAAATCTGCGTCGTATTTCATTGCCGGCCAATACAAATTGCAATTTATCGGCTTCCGGGAATAATCCGTCCGTATCGATCACCATTCCCACTAACATGTTGGCGTTCATGCCGGCGCTGGTATAATAACGGTCTACAAGTTCGTCTGCCGAAAACAGGTGTTCTTCCTCATTCGCACGCCAGAGCCAACCGCCCCTCCATGCCGTATTTTTCCTGTTAGGAAAATCCGCTTCGGCCGGGCACCAGATCAACCCGTCGGGCGAACCGGTCGGCTCATTGATCTCTTCGATTCCATCCGATGAGGTAGTGCTATTAGCTGTGCTCCAGTTCGGATACTTAGCCCGTCCGTCTTCGTTGCCTATCCAGCGAATCAGGTTCTTTGCATTTGCAGGTCCCTGGAACAAAACGGCTTTAGGTTGGTGTGTTTCGATTAACTGGGTTACCGCCGAAGCGATACCTCCTTTTTCGTCTACCATCACACCCCCGTCAAACCAAATCTCAAACAGCGGGCCATAATTTGTCCACAGTTCTGTAAGTTGTTTTAAAACAGCCTGATTATAGTTTTTTTGCTGTTCATCTGTCATCGCCATTCGCCTGCCTGCTCTAAGGTATGAATTGAAATTGGTATTATAGTAAATACCGGGTTTGATGTCATACTTTTTACAAGATTGAATGAAATCGGCGACAATATCGCCTTTCCCGTCCTGCCAGGGTGTGTTTCCTACATGATACTCGTGGACTTTTGACGGCCACAGGCAGAAACCAGTACCATGTTTTGCGACTAAAACGGCATATTTGGCGCCTAATGCCGAAGCAGCTTCCAACCATTGGTCGGTACTTAGTTTTTGAGGATTGAAAACATTCAAATCCGGTAATGTCGCCGGATCGGTCGAGATGAAGGTTTCGGGTGCATACACATTGATGTCAAAATGAATGATGACACCGATTTCGGCTTCCGCCCAGTCAATCTGCGACTGCGTAGGCAGCGCGGCAGGCGCTGTTGTGTCCGATTGACATGAATTGGTTACAAATACCCCGCCCGTCAACAACAGGAACAGGGTCGATAGAAGGATAAAATTTGATTTCATTGACAAGTGTAATTAATTATGAATTATTCCATCACTAACCAGGTGTAGCTGTTGGCTGGAATAGTGACGGTGACGGTTATGCAGTAGTCCCGGTCTACTTTATATATCTTGGGTTTTCCTTCCTGTTCGCGTACCGAAAGACGGTCGTGGCAGGCAGTGTAGTAAACCGGCAGTTTGATGGCTTGTGTAATACTCGAATCTAATGGATTGTAGAGCATCGCCAGCGCTTTCTCTTTTAAACGGGGATTGACGTGCATGATACCGTCCCAATCGCGTCCGTCAGCCCTGCGCAGATGAACGACATCTGAGTTGAGGATATCGCGGTATTTCTTATACCAAGTGATTACCCGCTGTACTAAGGACTTGGTTTCATCCGTGTCGTACAGGCGCGGACCGCGATAGCAGGCCTGCACGCCGGCGCCATAATATTGCATCATCAGCTGCTCATAGTCGTCAAGATGCTCGCTCAACGGTTCGAGCACAGCTTCCGGTCCTCCGCCGTGATAGGCGGTCAACGGCACGAACCCCCATCCCATCGACGGTATTTTGAGCCAAGCGGCGTCGTAGATGTTTTGGCGGTTCAGGATGCGTTGCCGGTCGCGTGGTAAGGCAAAATTCACTTCGCGATAACCCATGGCAATCTTGTTTGTACCGTCCAAGAAATACCAGTCGGGTGCATTGACATATACATTGTGTTCGTTGCACCAGCGGTAAAACTCTTTCTGCATCTCCATTTGACGCCATTGCGAATCGTGAAGCCCCTCGTGTCCGGGATGCGATGTAGATGCGCAAACATCACCCGGATAGGGGCCATCGTTTTCGAAAATATCAAACCCTGTTTCAGTAAACATGTATTTCAGGTTCTTAATATAATTAAGCCCCCACTCGCTGCCGAGACATGGCGCATTGCCAAAAAATGCGCCGCCCGGTTTCCCTGTCAACGGACTGATTACGTCAGTTTCGGGGCCTATCCTGCGGCTCGAAAACAATGAATAGCAACCGATCTGAATATTGTTTTTGTGCGCATAATCGGCCATTTTTTTCATATTGGCCACATTTTCGGGAGAGATATCTTCGACCCTGATATGGCTGCCAAAGCTGAGGATCAGCGCTTCATAACCGGTGGCGACACATTGGTCGATAGCTGTGTACACTTGTTCGTCTGTACGGCTCACCAAGTGCATGAAGATTGGATTTTCGGTTGTCCATGGCGCTACGGTACGGTACATCTTACGCACGGCCAATCCGTTGCGTCCACGATCATGGCTGTCGAACAGTAACTGGAAACTATGTGGCGACCGGAACGATTGACCCGGTTGTAAACGCATATTGGGGTCCACATTGGGGTATATTTCCAGGATACATGGCGTATCATAATTATAATTCACCTGTGAGGTATACCGGTAGTCACGTTTCCAGTGCGCTGTCTGGTCGCTTACGTGGTAGTTCATCGCATTGTTGAACGCAAAGTTCGTTTCAACATACAGGTAATGCGGTTTAAGCATTTGTTCAGGGCCTCCTATCACAGCCGATTCTTCTTCGACCAATGCCAACGTTTCGTTCACCACCTTATTGACTACTACCGATGATTGCGTATTATTCAACACCTCCACCCATTTATTCATCAACGGTATCCCATCATATATTTCATAATGAACAACAATGGTAATACCTTTCAGCCGGGGCGTTTTGGTGGAGGTGTAATAAAAAACGAGTGTTTTTCCTGTGGGGAAGTCCGGAGAAGAAGCCCAGCGTTTACGTGTCCATTTCACATAAGGCCGAATATCGGGCGACATCTTTATCTCGGTTAATTTGAACTCATTGTCGGGAGCGGTCATGTCGTTGATCCATGCCGGTTTCAAATAACCTCTTTCCACCTGTCCGTTCAAGCCTCCCGCCGGATATTCAATCAGATCGATGGTAACGAGCGCTTCGGGACTTGCTGCACGCAGCATCTGCAAGCCTGATGACAGGTTTTTGTAGCTGATACAAGCCACATCAGGCGATACGGTAAAGGTGCGTTCCACCAAACCGTTACTCATAACAATGCCTTTCCTGTCGGTCGTCGCATAAATTCCGGCCTTAAATCCGTCATTATTTAATAACCAGTCGGTTGGTGCAGATTTTGAAGCCGCATGTACCGGCAATTGCTGCATAAAAGCATCAGGTGTCTGCGCGTTTGCAGAAAGTACAAACGCCAGCAAAATAATCAAAGTAAAAGATTTCATAAAAAATGATTAATGATTAATGATTAATGGTAAATTTTCATAATTGATTGGGTGTGAGGGATTACATGTTGGTTTCATACGTGAAAAAAATTATAAATTATGTGAGAAAAATTCAGGTTAGTTGTACTTTAAGGACATTACAATCTTTAAAAGCAAGTTTATCAGGCATGTGGATATGAAGGCCGTCATTTTCCGTCGACCACTTAACGGAAGCTTTGCTGCCGATTAGCGAAACTTTTTTTATTTTACCCGTAAATAATCCATTACCGGTGGACAGGGAGCCAGCGACTACTTCCTTACTGGCCGGATTCCCGAACGTATGAATATAAATAATATTTTCGGCTTTGTTGCAGGTAAATCGCAAGACTTGATGGTTCCAAGGCTCCGAACTGACGCCCCGTTCGTTGAAATGGCCTCCTTCGGTAGCGCCTCCTTCGCCATATACTTTCCAGGGTTGGGTGTCGTAAATGGCTTCACTGTTACCTTTGAGCCAGGCGCTAAACTCTTCCATAATCTCAAATTGGTCGGAAGGGATACTGCCGTCGGCGCGTACGGCAATATTCAGCAGAAGGACCCCACGTTTGCTGATAATATCTACCAACAGTTCTTTCAATGTACGCGCGTTATGCCTCAAGGCTGAGCTGCCGTCGGGATTTGGTTTTAGAAACCAGTCTTCGGCTATCGTAGTATCGGTTTGCCAATATTCGTCACGTATTCCCTCTGCAACACCTTTTTCGTAATCCTGTACAGTACCCTGTTGGGGGCTTTTTACGGTGATAATGGACTGGATAGAACCATTTTTCAATAAACTGTCGCGATACATTTTCTCACAAACTTCCATCAACGGAGCGGGTATTTTTGATTCGTCGAAATAAAGCATGTCGGGCTGGTAATTAGTTACCAAATCCAAATGACGTTGGATTATTTCCTTTTCAAAAGCATCGTATTTACAGGCGTAAAGTTGCTGGGGGTCAAGTCCTTCCCACCATTTTCCCCGGCCGTCTTCCTTCGTTAGATTACCATCATAGGCGATGTCTTTTTTATTTCCTTCCGAATCGGCTCCGAAGGCCGGCGCAAACCATGTCTTTGCACGAAAGGCATGTACACTCACCGCCCATTTCAACTTTTGCCGTCGGGCTGCGGCAGCTACTTCGCCTGCAATATCCCGCTTCGGCCCTACATTGACAGCGTTCCAACCGTGTACCGTCGTGTAGAAAAGGTCAAAATTATCATGATGGTTACCCATGATAGCTACATAACGCGCGCCCCATTTCTTGAAAAGTTTGACAGTAGCCTCTGCATCAAACTTTTCGGCTTTCCACCTGTCGCACAACTCTTTGAATCCCACTTCCGACTGGTGTCCGAAGGTATCCCTGTGGTATTGCCATGCCTCCTTACCCCATGTTTCTCTTCCGATATTTTTTGGTTCCATATACATGTGTCGGGCGTACCATCCCCCTCCTTTGGCAGGGATTGTTTGCGGCCCCCAATGGAGCCATAAACCAAACTTTGCATCACAAAACCATTGTGGACATCTGAACTGCTGAAAAATATCCTGGGAGATTTCGGGTTTGCCTGAAAATGAAACGTGTTCTTTAAAGGTTTCGGATGCAACACTTGATGCGCTTTTAAGATGTTGCGGGGCGAGCAGGAGCGCTGTCGCTGCTGTAGTCCCGACCTGCAGGAATTTTCGTCGTGAAAATTGATGCGGGCACGAAATTTTTTCCTTTTGTAATAATAATCCTTTCATTTTTTTGATAAATTAAACTTGATTACTTCCCTTTATAGAAGTATGAATACGGATAAATTCCACTGTGTACGCGGACGTCCCCTCTGTGTACGCGGACGTCCCGTCCGCATCGATTACTGAAAACTGAAAACTGAAAACTAAAAACTAATAAACCTCTACATTTGAAATCAACGGGCAGGCTTTCGCATCGGTGATGTTGATGCGTATTTTTGAGGTTTCGGCTTCGCCAAGCGGGAGTATCCGCTTATAGCCGATGGTAGTACCTGATGCGACCTGTACCCAGCTGTTATTTTTCCAGACCTCTACATTGAATACTTTAACCCGTTGTCCTGATTTGATATACTCCTGAATGGTTATGTAACTGACTTTTTGCGGTTTTTTCAAGTCAATCGTCAAACTTCCCGTTATCACTCCATCATCAGTAGCCCAATAAGTTTCCTTGTCGCCGTCAGTTACATTCGTCGGAGCGTATTGTTTCGATTTGCCCCGGTATGTATCAGCCGAGGCTTTGGCTTTAACTGCCAGATTGGTGGTAAAAGCGGCGTCTATTAATAGTTTCCATCCTTGCAAGGCTTGCACATCATTTTCGTGTATCAGGCCGCGTGGGTCGGGTGGAAGGTTAAGAAGCAGATTAGCGCCACGCCCCACCGATTCCATATATATCTTGAAAAGAGCTTCGGGAGTACGCACATTTGCGTCCGAAGAAGCACGATAGAACCAACCCGGACGGATGGACACATCCACTTCGGCAGGCACCCAGGAGGTGCCGTCTTCCGAACCGGTATTAAGGATGCCGGTCGTTCCCGGTTTCCCGGGATAAATTGTGTCATTGTTAATGATGCACCAGTTGGTTTCGCCGGCATAACCTCTTTCGTTGCCACACCAGCGGATGTCGGGTCCTGCATCGCTGAACATCATCGCTTTAGGCGCTAACTTTCGTACAAGGCTATGTGTGTTAGGCCAATCGTAGTAGGTACGGTTGTCTATTCTACGTATTTCCCGTGCACCACCATAATAACCATCGCCTCCATTGGCGCCGTCGAACCACACTTCGGATATTTCACCATAATTAGTCAACAATTCGGTGAGTTGGTTACGGAAATAGGCTATATATTCAGTAGTAGCATATCCGGAATGATTTCTATCCCAAGGGGATAGGTATACGCCAAAAAACAAACCGTACTTACGGCAGGCATCCGCTACTTCTTTAACTACATCGCCCTTGCCGTCGCGAAACGGACTATTTTTGACGGAATGTTCCGTATATTGGCTTGGCCAGAGGCAGAACCCGTCATGATGCTTGCACGTGAGGATAATACCTTTCAACCCTGCCGCTTTGATGACAGTAGCCCATTGCTCGGCATCAAATTCAGTAGGATTAAAAAGTGAAGGACTTTCGTCGCCATACCCCCATCCTCTACCGGTAAAGGTATTAATGGAGAAGTGAATAAAAGCGTATTGCTCCAATTCATGCCATACTAACTGATATTCATTGGGAACTGGTAACACTGCTTCGGGAGGTGGCACATTCGATTGACATGCGTTGAAAACTATCAGTAAACAGAACAACTTTTTCATAGGATAAAAATGATTAATGATTAATGATTAATGATTAATGATTAATGGTAAATGGTAAATTTTCATTATTGCTTGGGGGTGAGGGATTACATGTTTGTTTCATATGATTAATGGATTAAATTTTTAAAATTAACGCTAATGGCCTGCAAATTTATGTTTTTTTTTTCAATTTTAAAAATTTCTTCTATTTTTCATTTTTCCAGTGATTCTGGGTGCGCGGATGGGACGTATGCTTACCCATTAGCTTCGGTAATATAATATAATGCGCCTGGTTGGGTTTCAAATGTATAGGTGGTAAAACCGGTGTTTACCTCCAATCCTTTTGTTAAGCGAACTTTCATGCCTTTATTGTCTGTTACTTCCACGCCTTTTTCCCAGGGCGACTGCAAAACAAGGGTTTCGCCTGCTTCGCTGAAGATGGTTACAGGAAGTACTTTGCCGTCTTTGTATTCGCCTGATACGAGAAATGCGCCGCGCGCTCTCATGTCGACGAACTTGGCATCCTTCGTTTTGGGCCATACAGGGAAAAGGCGGATAATTTTCTCGTGGCTCTGCATGAGCATGGAGTTTATAGCCTCAATAGCGCCAACTTTTTCGAGCGCGTGCATATTATCGTTGATATTCAGGTTTGACGTCATTAGTCGCGGTCTGGGCGAGCCGTTAGGATCGATCGTATTTCTAAGCGCGTCAAAGAGTTTATCGGCGTCATAACCTGCGCGGGCGGCAACTCCAAACACTTTCGGAAAATTGTTGTTTTGCCTCCATGACAAGCCCTCCTGAACGCTTATGTCGCCATATACGACATTCGAACGAGGATTAACGACACCATATTTGGTTGAGTCACGGTTCCGACCGGTGTATGGCATGTTCATCATCTCAACGGTGTTCTTCGCTATCTCAACCCATTCCGGGTCAGAGCCTATGTTTATCAATTCACCCGGCCATACGCCGCTACAGTTATCGACATTATCGCCTATACCATAGTCGTTGCGGTTTGACCCACCGTCGCGCTGTGTTTCTGAGCCCATCTGTCCCGGAGGCCCGTTTTCGATTTCGCAGAGTACACGCACGCCCGTATGTGATTTACCGGTCAGGTCGCTCTTCCAAGCATCGTAGATAGGGTGGGTAGTCGTTGGCAGATCGCTCAGATGGTCGAGGATGTCCTGCCATACTTCGCGTCTGTCTTTGTTGTTGACGCCGAGCAGTTCGCTCCACTCGATAGCGGCGCGAAACACAAATGCGCTGTATGCGATATCCATCGTGGAGTTCTTCATATTGAAGCTGCCATTTGAGGTACTGCTATCATCATGTTCCCTGGAACCGCTGTCCCAAACAGTCCACCTGTAAGGGCCTCCTGTATAGGTTCTGTCGGGGCCGTTGATGTTCTCTTTGGTCATATACTGGGCATAATACTCCGCACAGTCAATAATAAATTGATAGGCGTCGCCTGAAAGAAACTCTTTGTCCATCGTATAATAATAGTATTTGATAATATCTATCGCCTGAAACGAGGCGATGGATTTCTGCCAGTTCCAGAATCCCTTATCGTTCGCTGTTCGCTTTACTGTTTCGGATTTTGCAGGGAGAGTAAAGTTCGGGAGCGTCCACTCATTCCAGCCTGCAGTATTTCTTCCGCGCGGACCAAAGGTTCTTTCAAACAGGACGCCGTTGAAGCCGTCAGCCGCAGCCCTTTCCCGCGCGTCTAAGGCTTCGCCGAACGTCTGTTCGTTGAACGGACGCGCCAATTCCGGTCTGTTAGAAGAAAGCGCCCCCCAGAAATTAGCCTGGTAGTTGTAGTTAAGGAAGTACGCTCCGCACCAACCGTTACGTGTGGTTTGGTCAAGGGTTGCAAACAGGCCGGAGATGCCGGGAGATACTTTGCCTTCCTGAATATTACACGCATACGCATACAATGCGCCATAGTAATATTTATTCAACCATTCATCGTTGAGTTGTACGTATGATTTTAACCAATATTTTTTCCACCATTCGCTATGAGAGGCTTTTACACATGCGATGTCGTTGTCGTCCTTAATGGCTTTCGCTGCAGCGCCGGCGCTTTGGGCATACTGTTCCACAGTCTTCAGATAGGAAGGAACGCCCCCTTGCCCGTCAACGGCGCTGACGATTTTTACCGTCTTTCCCGGTATCATTACAACCTTATAAAAGCCATACGCTCTGCCGGAGGTATCGGCGGGAACAGCTGCTGCTTCTGCGTTCTTAGCGTCCAAAATGGTAAGCGCTATGGCAGCGCGCGCTTGCCAGGTGACACGTGGCGTAATGCCGGTCTGGGGCGTACTGTTACGGGTAGTGGTCGTTTCCCTGCCTGCGGCGACAAAGCCGTCGCCAACCATGCTGCTGGCGGCTAAACCAGCACTGTTTGGGGTCCAAGCGCTGATATAAATGTCTATGGGTTCAGAATGTGTGGATTCATTCATCGTAAATTCGGTGATCATCAGGTTATGACCACCCCACTGCTCAACAAACGTTTTGGACGTGAACGGCCTGTTTGCAATATTTTGGTTGACTGTAACAGTCGCATTGATGATGTCCTGCCGCGCGTTGTAGGATGTTTCTCCCTTTACTCCGCCTGCATTTCCCGATATGATTTCTGTCGGCGCCGGCGGATTAGCAGAGATCGTAATACCGCCAAGCCTTGCTTTGCCCACACCACCGTAGCCTGGGTTATCCCAAAAGTCGGTCTTGCTGATAAAATAGCTTTGGCTAATACTGTCGCCATCTATCGTTACGCCAATATCGCCATTGCCAAGCCTCACACCGACAGGCCATAGCTTGTTATCAGAATAGTCATTGGCAGGACTACTTCCTGTACGGCTATGAACGCCATAAATGCCAGTAAGAATTGTCGAAAGCTCATCCCAATCGCCTTCGTCCGTTCCGTTTCCCTCTGTAAATGAACTTGATAAGCCAAAGAGTGGTTTATTACTCATAAACAGTTCTAATTTACCGCCTTTCGTGATGTCTTGGTAGGTTATTGAATTTGATTTATAGGGTTTCCCGTTCAAAAGCATCCGTTGGATAAAAACATTTTCAGGCGAGTTGTTGTGCGCCACGATGGTAAAAATATTCTCTTCGTATCCCACTCGCATCGTTACCATGTCGAAAACAGGGCTGGTTATCTCGTAACGCGTGTCTCCCGGACAGAGCGGATGTATGCCTGATGCAGCCAGCACATACCATGCCGACATTTGTCCTACATCTTCATTTCCCACTAATCCTTCTACTTTGTTTTGGTAAGCATTATCGCATATAAATCGTGTCCAGTACTGTGTTTGCCAAGGCTCCCCAAGTCGGTTGAAAAGGAAAGGAATATGATGAACCGGTTCATTGGCATGGTTGTAATATTCATTCCATAGAAAATTGGAAGGTGTTTTTTCGAAAAAATCTGTCAAATCAGCTAAGGTTTTCTTTTTACCTCCCATCAATTTGACCATGCCCTCCACATCGTGAGGAACAAACCATCCCTGTTGGTAGGGGTTCGATTCAGAGCAGCCATAGCCTTCTGTCAATCGTCCTTTTTCGGGCCATTCCCGCCATTCGCCGTCTCTGGTTTTCGGGCGAAACCACCCGACAGACGGGTCGAAAATGTTTCTGTAGGCTTTAGTGCGCGCATTATAGTACTTATAATCATCTGAGTATCCCAATTGTTTTGCCAATTGAGCCATGCACCAATCGGAATAGGCGTATTCCAACGTGTTAGAAATACCGGTACCGTATCCTAATGGTCCGTTACCGAATTCTTCTGATGTTTTCTTTGCAATTTGATACGCTTTTTGTACATCATAACCACGTATACCTTTGTTATAAGCATCTACTAAAACGGAAATAGCCGGATTGCCTAACATACACCCGGAATAGGCGTTCATAAATTCCCATCTTTCAAAATATCCGAACCCTGTTTCTTCGGATAGACTCATGAGCGAATTGATCATGTCATTCACTAATTCCGGATTAATAAGCGTTTGCAACGGAAACTGACTGCGAAAAACGTCCCATCCGCTGAAAATGGTTCGTTTAGTGAACAGGTTGGTAGTATGTGGCCGGTTGTCGCCGCCCCAATAACGTCCGTCAACGTCGGTAAAATTACGGGGGTCGATCATGGTATGGTACAGAGCGGTATAAAAAATTGTTTTTTGGTCGCCGGTTCCACCTTCAACTGATATTTTACTCAGGGCTTTGTTCCATGCATCGAAGGCATTTGATCGAACCTGCTCGAAGTTACTGTTTTCAATTTCTTTGTGAAAATTATTTTCAGCTCCTTGCATATCGATGAAGGAGATGCCCGCCTTCATTTCAATCACTTCATTTTCATTTGTTTCGTATTCTGCAAAGAAACCGACATGCTTGCCTTCCCATTCGGATTTGTCGGTAATGATCTTCGCTTCCGACACTTGTTGTTGGTATTTGTCGCTGGTGACGTCATTGCGTCTGCGTCTCCAATCATCGGGAATATCGGCATCCCAAAAGCCAAACGTATCGAAGGGACGACTAAACCGGATGTAAAAATGTACAGTATAGTTAGGTTTCCCTGCCCCGTCGCCCCAGCCGCCGCCATCGGGCGTACATTTCATCCATCCCCGGATAGTCTGTTTATCAACTACTTGAATAAATTGATATACGGAAGTTCCTCCTACCCTTCGCGCCAGGTCGATTTGAATACGCGACTGTTTGTTTTCCGGGAAAGTAAAGCGCAACATTCCACTGTGTTCGGCGACAGTTGCTTCGGCTCGAATTCGGTAGTCGGTAAGAAATACGGAATAGTAACCTGCTGAAGCAGTCTCGCTTGATTTGTCATACAGCGAGCGATAGCCTTCGGCTGTATTGTTCGCTTTTCCCGAAACTGTTCTCAACCGTCCGGTAGTAGGCATGACTAACAAGTTACCCAGGTCGCCGTACCAACCTATCCCGCTCATTTGAGTAAAAGCAAATCCCTCAATTGAAGTGTGTTCATAACTATATCCTGGGCCGTTATCACCACCAGTAATGGTATTCGGGCTTACTTGTACCATCCCGAATGGAAAGGCAGCGCCGGGGAATGTTTTCCCTAACCCGTGATAAACGCCTGCGCCCTCAACACTGGTGCTCGCGCCGATAAAAGGATTAACAAAGTCGGCAGGAGATTGGGCGTAAAGATAATTGCTGATAATCAGCAAGATGATAGTTTTTTTCATACGTAAAAAAATGATTAATGATTAATGATTAATGGGTAAATTTTCATTATTGCTTGGGTGTGATTAAATTGCGTGCTTTGCGGAAAAACTTTGCGTTCCTTGCGGTAAGAGAAAGCGCCTTTTCGGATTTTAGGCTCTATTTAAAAAAAGAAAAGACAGTAGATATATTTTTAATTTCTGGATTTTCGGGTAATTGCCAAACGATTTGGTTGGACGAATTAATTTCGAGTAGGAGTGGTTGCGATTTATCCTTACTGTGTCCATTCCAATTGGCAATCAGCGTATTTCCGTTTTTATAACGAATAACCTCTGTCACAAAGAGTAAAGCGCCCCCGTTCAGGTCAGCTGTTTCAATCTTTTTTATTGTTTCCCCTGTTTTGGAATCAATTTCTGCAAGAAACCGTCCTTCTCCGCACGATACCAACCAGTTACCACCATCGACTATTTTAACGGAAAAGGGGGTGCCACCACAGGTGAAATTTTTAATAAACGTGCCGTTTTCATCCAGTTCAGCTATTGCATTTTTTCCCATTAGCGGAATGAGGAAGGTGTTTTGAGGTGTTTTAAGGATTTGTCGAAACTGACTGTGTATATTACGGATTCCCGTGTCGAAAGTAAGTTCCCTGACAGGATGCCCGTTTTTATTCAAGTCAACAATCCTTGCAGGATCGCCGCATATAGCCACTAAATAATCACCGGATTTCTGACAGGTAACGTAATGGAGTTCTTCCCCTTCATTTACTTTGAAATCCCAGATAACCTGATGATTGCGGTCAATGAGTTTGGCTCCTTGTTTGTAAGCGTACAGGATGTGACCTTTCGGTGTCATTTCCACTTTATTACATTCTTCTCTGGGAGCCAGGTCGTGCTTCCATTCGACTACTCCGGATAATTTATCGACAATCGCAATTTGTTGCCAGCCGCTACCGCCGATTAACAGTTTTTCTTCCCTTGAACAAGAGAAACAGAGTAAGGATAAGGCTAAAAAGATAATTTGCTTTTTCATATTTTACGGTTTATTTTACTTTCCTATTTAATTTTTTCTCGTAATTCCAACAAGAGCGCTACATCCTTGTCGCGCATCTTCCCCTCGCGATTTGGCGGACAATTTAAAATTAAAATATTATCCTGGGCGGTTGCTATATTGTATAACGCTACCAATTCGTTTACCGACTTGTAGGTGTCATCGTCGGTATGGTAAAACCAACGGCTACTCATACAAACGGTTGATTCCCAAGGCATATAATATGAGTTGCCATTGTGTGAAAACAATTTCGGGTCGGGATTGGCTGGCAGGTAGGGGTCGCCAAGACGAAAATCACTTGGAAAATAACGAATCGGATCGCCTTCTTTTTGTTTATCGGGATAGATAGGGCTTGACTTTAATTCCCAATCTACGCCGGGCTTGTCAGGCTCGCCGATTGTCCAGTTGACGCCTATTTGGCATTGGGGTTCACGGCTTTTTACGGTTTTGTATATCTCTGCAAGCGGCCATCTGTAGCTTTGTTTTTCCCAACCGCCATCAAGCCATATTTCAACAATCCCGACATATTTTCCGGTGATGTCCATCAGTTCGTTAAGTTGGCCGAGCATATATCGGTTATAATCCTCATCCAACGATTCATCTTTCGTATCGGCATTTTGTTTTCTATCCCACAGGGAATAATATAAACCCAAGTCGATTCCCTGCGCTTTACATTCCTTTGCAACAGCTTCTATCACATTGACAGGATTACCCGAAGCAGCCACATCATACTCCGTAAACTTGCTGTCCCAAAGACAAAAACCCTCGTGATGTTTGGAAACAAGGATAATATATTTCATGCCTGCTTTTTTGGCTGTTTCCACCCACTGTTTAGCGTCAATCGTAGCAGGTCGATACGACGATGCCGGTAACGAACCATCTGTCCATTCCTGATTATGGAATGTGTTGATACCAAAATGTATAAACATACCATACTTGCGGTTGATTTGTTTTAGCTGGTATTTTCCGGGTGTTGTTGACGGGATTGGCTGCTCCAATCCTACTTTTGTCTGTGTACAAGCTGTTACCAGTATGATACCTATTGTTAAAATTGTTTTTTTCATAGGAAAAAATGATTAATGATTAATGGGTAATGATTAATGATTAATGATTAATGATTAATGGGTAATTTTCATTATTGCTTGGGTGTGATTTAAAAAATGAACAATGAAAAATGAACAATGAATTTTTTTTCATTATAGCTTGGGGTTTTCAATTGATAAAATCGGTTGCCAGCATAAGCCAGCGGGTTGAGGGATGTACCCAGACTTCTTTCCATGTATAGCCGACTTCTGTTGGCCAGTAGGGGACATCGTTGTTAAAATGGGTTTGGACGCCTACAGGAAGTCCGCCGACTAAGTTGCCGCTTGCCCGGCTGAATAATGCCGTAAAACGGTAGCCTTCGCCGTACATCAGGCTTTGGGCAAACGGATTAGCGCCTAAATGCCAGTCGAATGTATGATACGATATATCCATCAACTCTTTGTCTTGCAGGGTATTTGCTACAACAGCCAAGGCTTTGGCCTGCGTGAGTGTCGTACCGCTATTTCCCCGAAAAGTAGTCCATACAGGGAATCGTCTGATATAATAACGTTCATTCAAGGGGATGCCGTTCCTGATTTGCGCTTCCTCAACCTCGCCCCGGGCTTTTGTGACGTCGTAAATCCCTGCCGGGATCATGTAATACGGGGCTGTGAAGGCGCAAATCGCTTTGTAATAATCGGCATATAGCCGGAGCGCCTTCTTCCATTCCGTCGCTTCCGTCGGGAACAATTGTGACAGCCGGGCTATTCCGACGACAAAATCCTGCTCATGCGCCCTATGGCCGTAATGCTGGATAACTTCCTTATCAGGCGAACGGTAGAAAAAGCCTTTCAGCGGAATCGTTGTTTCGTCTTGTTGCTGACAACTGATCAGATAGTCCGCATATTTGATAGCGTCTTTTTTATAGACGTCATCTGAGGTAGCCTCATAAAGCGCTAAGGCTGCATTTAGCGCCATTCCGGCTAATTCCACACTTAGTCTGCTTCTTTCGGTTGCAAAGCCATAGTCTTCGATAGCGCATTGCAATGCATGGGCCGACAGGTACGGGTTTTTCGTATGAAAGGCCAAAGCCGCTACAGCTTCCGTTGTGGCGGCAAGAAAATTAGCCTGCGGCGAGTTGGAGGCGTTCTCGTTGAAGTCGTCCTCGTTACCGATGATATGGTCGGTCCACATATCTTTTGTCGACCACACATTCCGGTATCCGTCTCCAAAACGGGTTCGTAATAGCCAATTAACACCCCATTCGGCTTCTTCAAGCAAACGGGCGGACACAGCGGGATCGGTTTTTTCAATTTTTGCGGCGAGATTCATCATGGAAACGGCTGCTTCCGAAGTGTTCACCAATCCTTGCGACATATCGCCCGCATCGTGCCAACCGCCGTGAACAGGCAGGAATTTTCCCTCATGCAAACTTACCCAGTCCAAATGACAGACATCGTGAACGCCGGGTATGGCAAATCCACAGCGTTGCGTGTAGAAATGATTGATGGTTTTGATGATGGAACTCCTGAAAACCTCCGAAAAGGAGCCGATGGTAAATGGTTTTGTCTTCAGTTTGCCGACTTCCAGCACATAGACGCCTGACATGTTCACGTCGCTGAAATCCATCACGCGGAAAAGGCCGACCGACGAACTCTTTGAGGCGACAACACCTTCTTTCACAGTCTTGCCCGTAATCTGTTCTTTTAAATAAAAATTATTACCGACGTCATCCGATGTAAAAGCTACTTTTGGATAACCCGTTGCATATCCTGCATGGTTATAGGCTATTTCACCCGGCGCTACGTCCCAACCTTCAAAATGGTCGGCTTCCACCTTCTCAAGGTAGAACTCATCAATAAAGAAACGGGCGTTTTTCGAGGCGCCTATTTCATTTCCTTTCAGGTCGTAACCGATGGATATGCCTGTCACCTTATCCCTTCCCAGATGGGCAATCTCCAGATAGACCTTGTTCCATTTTTGGTTTTCGACTACCGGATAGTTGACCCCATTCGGATGCAGTCGTGAGGGCGCTTTCTCTTCGCCATCGTTATAGAAAAGCATGGCGAGAGGTATGGCATTATGTCCGGGCATATCGGGATAAATCCAAAATGTCAGCCGGTTCCAGTCTGTCCAGTCCTCATTATCTACTTGATAGAAAGCGTTTGAGCTACCCCAAGGTCGTCCAGTGCGAGGTGGTTCGGGCCCTTTCGTGGGCGATTCCAATAAAAGGGCGTATTTCCCTTTATACGGTTTCCCGTCAGATAAGGACAGACTCCCGTAGCCACCCCGATGCTCCCAGTCTTTCATCGTTTCCATGTCAGATAATAGTCGCGATTCGATTATTTTCTTTTGCGACCAGACGAATTCTAATGAATTTTCATAAATCGCCTTCATAGGCATGGCAGGCAAATCGCCGTTTTCTATTGTTTCAGGCTGACAGGAAAACAGTGCGACAATGAATAATGAAATATTTTTCATAATTGCTTGGGTGTGAGGGATTACATGTTTTTTCATAGGAAAAAAATGATTAATGATTAATGATTAATGATTAATGATTAATGGGTAAATTTTCATTATTCCCGCATACGCGGGAATGACGTGCCTACATGGGAACTGTATTATATGCTGCTAATCGCTTGATGATGGGGGGGAATGTTGATTCTACCACCTTCAGTCGAATGGCGTCTACTTTGACGGGGGGAAACTGTTCAATTCGCTTTTGACCAATGGATGAGCCTTCGGCCAGAACTGTCCATTTATTATCTTTCCGGCCTTCGATGACATATTGGCGCACCCTTTGCCCGAACGGGAGGTCTTCCTGCAGGATGACATGGTCGATGGTTTCCTGCTTTTCTAACAGTAGTTCCACTGTATGCCCTTTCCCTGATGTCTCGGCGATGCTTTGACCGAAACGGTGGCGTAGTTCATTGCCTAATTGCCGGTATAGTTCCATGTCTTTGGCCGGAATAAGGCCGGTCGTATCAGGCGCTGAGTTGAGCAGCAACAGGGCGCCCCTGCCTACGGATTGGTAATAGATGTCTATTAACTGGTCAAGGCTGCGCAGGTTTTGTTCATTGGTGCGGCTCCAGAACCAGTTATGGTCTTTCAGCGGCACATCCACCTCCACCGGAATCCAGGTATCTCCGTCGGGGTCGCTGTGTTCGGCAGTCGCCACACCGGTAAGCGCATCTTTTGAATCGGTGGTGTACCAGTTGGGATAGGGACAAAAACCGCGCTCGTTGCCCACCCATCGGATGGAAGCAAACGGCCCTTGAAAAACGATGGCCGACGGCGCATATTTTTTTACAATATCCTCCAACGGTACCACGATGCTACCATCAAACCACAGTTCGGACAACTGTTTACCATACTGCGACAATACTTCTTCCCACTGTTTGCGTAACACGCGGTTGTAGGCTTCCTGCTTATCGGGGTCTCTCGTTTTGCCGCCTCCTCCGGAATAAGCGCCCCATGTCTCATCACCCGGATAGATATAAACGCCTAACTTCATGCCTCGTTCAAAACATGCTTTGGCTAACGCATCGAGCACGTCGCCCTTGCCATTTTGGTAAGGTGTATTTTTGATGCTGTAATCGGAGGTCTCAGTCTGCCACCAGCAAAAACCGCCGACATGTTTGGCAACAAAGAGAATCATTTTAGCATCGAACGACTGTGCTGCATCAATCCATTGATTGACATCTAATCGAATAGGATTAATGCGGCTTAAAGGCGTAGAATGGTCGTCTGATTCCCTGTCTTGCCAGGTACATGGGTCGAGACAGACAAACATGATCTGTTCCATTTCATGCCACAAAACCTGCTGCGGCGTAGGAAGCGCCGGTTGTTGCGCGTGCAATGTGAAAAGCGCACAAAAGATGAATAAAATAATTGTTCTCACTTGGTATTATTTTTGCACATAATCGAGCGCCCTGTTATTGTAGATACGGGCGAAAAAAGCGATGTTCCGGTTATCACCGGTGAATTGATCCACCGGTTTCGACAGGTAAGAAGAGACAGGCGGCAATAACGAGTTTATTTGCGGCTTGGTGAAACCGTAAAGTCCGATGTTGGCTTTTAACGCCTGCGGAATAATAGCGGCTGGGTCTTGTTTGTTCCAGTTAGCTAAGCAGGTCAGCAAGCGCGTATGTTCGCCTACGATAGGACGTATGCCTTCCACGTGCGATATATCGCCTTCTTCGTTCATAAAAATATCCGCTTCCCTGAACATATCCGAACCCGCAAGGTCGCTACTTGTCACCTGGCAGCAGGTAACCCAAATCATGCAATTGGGATTTGTTTCCTTAGCCGTGTCGTGCACCCTTCGCCAGCAACGTGCGATGGCTTTCCGGCGGAATTCTTTTTCCAATTCGGGCGTGATTTGGTCTATCCCCGGGAAAGGACGGTTCATCAGTTCCACGAACATTTCCTGTTCACAGGCTATCCATCGAAGCGGAGGATAAGGCTCCATGGTAGCGCCCGGATTCCATATCCAGTCGATCATGAAACCGTCCATTTTTGTTTTCTGTAACGCATCTTTTATGGAAGCGCACAGATAGTCAAGGTATTGGGTTGTATACGGGATATGCGGGCTTGATGGTATGCCGTAGCTCAGGTCGGGATGGTCGGTTCCCCATTTGGTATTGGCGCCGGCACAAAAATATCCGAATACTTTCATATTTCTTTTGTGCCCCAGTTTGACCATCTCGGTCAGGAAGTCATACTTCAGTCCGGGTTGTTCGGGGATGATTCCGTTTTTGTACCACGCATATCCGTTGCACGAAACGGCAAATGTCTGAATGACATTACATCCAAGGTCTTCATACCATTTGATATGTTCCTGTGGATCAGCATCAGCCCATAGTCCGGGCGCTGCGAATGCATTAGGGCCGCCTTCGCCCCAGTTGAAATCAATATCAAACGCTTTTATCGAAGCGGGCAGGGAAGGACGGGTTTCGCATCCGAAGAGAAAGAATGTAAGCAAAATAATAAGAATTTGTTTCATACGAAAAAAATGATTAATGATTAATGATTAATGATTAATGATTAATGGGTAAATTTTCATTATAGCTTGGGTGTGAGGGATTACATGACTGTTTCATACGAAAAAAATGATTACAATGCAAAAATCTGACAGGCTCTTGCGGGTCTTTTGTCAAACTGTCCTTTGATGATGATGCTTCCTTTTTTCATATCGGGATAGGCGGTGACATTCACGCGAACGGTGCCGTCGGGGAGTACTGTTGCAAAACCCGGCGTTTCGTTTCCTTGTAACCAAAGAGACGCATGTACCGGTCGCACTTCTTCATTTCCTGATTTGATCCGGAAAACATACTGTTCGGCTAAAGGGATAAAGGGCGACAGGTCGAACTCAAACCGGCCATCGGACGTGACGCGTAATTCACCGAGGTTTTTTTCGATTTTTGCACCTTGTGTTCCTGCTGTACTTTTGTCTAATCCGGTATTAAAAACGGCTAAACGTTTGATGACGGGGGCGAAAGTTGATTCGGTAACCTTGAGGCGGATAGCGTCGACTTTGACGGGCGTAAAGAATTCAATTCGTTTTTGTCCGATGGATAAACCTCTGGCAAGAGCCGTCCATTTGTTATCTGTCCGGCCTTCGATGACATATTGGCGCACCCTTTGCCCGAAGGCGATGTCTTCCTGCACGATGACATGGTCTATTGTTTCAGGCTTTCCCAACAACAGTTCTACTGTCTGACCGTTACCTGATGTTTCGGCGATGCTTTGCCCGAAGCGACGACGAATTTCGTCGCCGAATTGCCGGTACAGTTCCATGTCTTTGGCGGGAATAAGTCCGGTCGTATCGGGCGCTGAGTTGAGCAGCAACAGGGCGCCCCTGCCTACAGATTGGTAATAGATGTCCATGAGTTGGTCTAAGCTGCGCAGGTTCTTCTCATTGGTAGGACTCCAGAACCAGTTATGGTCTTTCGGCGGCACATCCACCTCCACAGGCATCCAGGTATCGCCATTCGGGTCGCTGTGTTCGGCGGTAGCCACGCCTGTAAGCGCATCTTTCGAATCGACTGTGTACCAGTTGGGATACGGACAGATACCACGTTCATTGCCGACCCAGCGTATAGAGGCAAAAGGCCCTTGAAAAACGATGGCCGACGGCGCATATTTTTTCACGATATCCTCCAAAGGAATCACGATACTGCCGTCAAACCACAGTTCAATCATCTGTTTGCCGTAGCGCGACAGCACTTCTTCCCATTGTGTGCGAACCACCTTATTATAGGCTTCCTGTTTTTCAGGGTCTTTTGTCTTGCCGCCTCCTCCGACGTATGCTCCCCAGCTTTCATCCCCGGGATAAATATAAACGCCTAACTTCATCCCCCGTTCAAAACAGGCTTTGGCCAACGCATCGAGCACGTCGCCCTTGCCATTTAGGTAGGGCGTATTTTTAATGCTGTAATCGGAGGCCTCTGTCTGCCACCAGCAAAAACCGCCGGCATGTTTGGCTACAAACAAGATCATTTTAGCGTCGAACGACTGTGCTACATCAATCCATTGATTAACATCTAATTTAGTAGGATTAATCCGGCTTAGCGGCGTCGAATGGTCGTCCAACTCCCTGCCTTGCCAGGTTGCCGGATCGAAATGCACAAACATGATTTGTTCCAACTCCTGCCACAACACTTGCTGCGGCGTAGGAAGAACCTGTTTTTGCGCTAAACTGCTTTCATTTACGAAAACAAGAAAAAAGCATGTTAAAATAAATGTAATAGTCTTTTTCATAATATGTTAAGTATAATAAAAGGGTCGGCCAAAGACCGACCCTTTTATGTTAAGTAAAAAAAATTACCAGCCCGGATTCTGTGTGAGGGCGGGATTTAATAAAAGCTCTTGTGTAGGAAGCGGATAAAAATATAACCGGTCATTCCAGGTACGTGTAAAGCCTGGATACACTTCGAAAAACTCACCGGTACTAGGAACGCGCGCGCCCATGTATGTCTTAAGATTATTCACAAGCCTACCGGCTTTCCACCTTTGCAGATCTCTATATCTGAATCCTTCGCAGGCTAATTCGACACGACGCTCCCTTCTGATTTCGTTAATCAATGGCGTAACGGGTACTTCCCAGTCAGGCCAGTTGGGGTCGGTGAACGAAACAGGCAGCGTTAAATGGGGCATTGCAACGCGTGTACGTAACACATTGATGGTTTGGTCGATGACTGTTTGGTCACATTCGCCTAATTCAGCTTTTGCTTCGGCATAGTTTAATAGCGCTTCGGCATAGCGGTAAACCGGATCGGAAATTTCGCATCGTTGGTATTCATTATCTGCATCAAGGGGCGACAACATTTTGTAAACGCGGTATCCCGTTGACACAAAAGTAGAGAACATGGGAGTTTCTTCAAAAACCTCCGACCCGTCTTGCCGTATCAGGTACGGACGGTCGGAAGTATAGATGGTTTGTTTCATCCGGAAATCACGATTGACAAACTCATCATCATAATTAGTATCTCCCATATAATCAGGTGAAAGTGCGATGGGCAGTCCATCCGTGCGACACAGAAACGATTCTACAAAATCCTTGGTCATGCCGGTGCCTCTTTCCCTGCATTCACGTACACGGTTGTGCGTATAAAGGTCTAATATGAAATTGCGGTAAAAAATCGCTTCTCTTGAATCTCTCATTCCGGCGTAATGCAACATATAAAAGTTGTGGAGGTCGTTTTCAGGGTCTCCGGTGGAATACAGTGCGAATTTATTGGAATTGATGATTCTCAAGGATGCATCAGCCGCTTGCCGCAACATGTTAGTTTCGTCGCCTAATCCGTGATATTTTCGGAAAGTGCCTTCATAAAGGCATATTCTTGATTTGAGTATCAACGCTACGTAACGCGAAATTCGATCCTCCGAAATATCTTCCGGCAGGTACTCGATAGCCCTGTCCATGATAGCGCAAACCGAATCCATCACCAATTTCCGCGAATCGCGGGGGGCGTTCAATTCCTCCGAATCAGTTTGAAGGTCGCGACTTATCCAGGGTACATCGCCAAATTGTACTACCTTGGCGAAATAAAAAAACGCTTTAAAAAACAGGATTTCACCGACATACCGCCTGATTTCAGTTTCATCACCTACTACTGTGTGATAACGTTGAAGGGCATAATTACATCTGCGGATAGGCAACCAGTCGCTTTTTCCCCATCCGCCGCCGGTCACAGGAACAGTTGTTTCATTCCAAATAAAAGTGTTTCTGCTACTTATATTGCACTGATTGTCTGAATTTTCATCCGCAGCATAAGCATTCAGGTTATTCAAGTTGGTGTAAAACTGGTTGGCATAAGTTCGCAAATCAGAGGGCGAAAGGAAAAAATTCGCGTCATTGATGTCGGTTAGAGGGAAACGATCCATAAATTCGTCGTTACAAGCCGAAAACACGAGTATACTCATTAGAGATAGCGTGAAAAATTTGATCAAATATTTATTCGTTTTCATAATTTCAATGTTAGAAAGTTAAATTAGCTCCGAATGAGAAAGAACGCATGAATGGATACGCATTTACGGTAGCCAGCTCCGGGTCGAAAGTGTCGAACATCATTTTACTAATTTCCCAAAGATTGTTGGCGGTAAAATAGACCCTGCACTTCGAAATACTTAATTTATCCGTATACTTAAAAGGAACGGTATAGCCGATAGACAACTGTTTCAGTCGGGCATAAGCTGCATTTTGGAGGAAACGGGTCTGGCTGTTGTTTACCGTATTACCGGCATTCAAACGTGGACGCGGGAAAAAAGCATCCGGATTGTCTTCGCGCCAATAATCCGTATTTATTTTTTGAGGGACAGCCCATTCACTGGTGTAATGATTAAAGAAAAATACCGAACTGGGATAAACTTGTCGTTTCCCAACTCCCTGGAAAAAGATACTTGCGTCAAATCCTTTCCATTCGCCGTCCAAGCGGAGACCGAACTGATAACGGGCAGTATTGTTGCCGATAATCGAATAGTCGCCGTGATCGTCTAACGTACTCGCTCCTCTGTTAACAACTCCATCGCCATTCAAATCGGCAAACTTAATATCCCCGGCTCTGTAAGGTATATTTTGAACATTGGACTGGTTCCATGCGGCGGCTTCTTCATCGGTTTTGAATAATCCGTCTACCGTCCAACCCCATATTTCACCTGCTCTTCTCCCAACATAATTATCGTTGATATTATTAGTCGGGTTGTCAAATTTGGTGATATAGGAGTAATTATCCCATAAGGATGCTGAAACTCCATATCTGAATCCGTTTTCAAGTTCATCGTTCCAATTGACCTCAACCTCCCATCCTTTTGTTTTCAGGTCGGCTGCATTCTCTTGTGGTTCTGCTACGGCAAGAACAGACGGTAACATTCTACCTGATTGTAACATGTCCTTGGTATTCCGGATATAATACTCGAAAGAAGTGGTCAGTTTGTTGGCCAGAAATCCGATTTCAACCCCCAGGTCATATTGCTGTACGGTTTCCCATGTCAAATAAGAACTGACTAATCCCGGAGCAGTCACTGTCATCTCTTTATTGCCTGAAAAGAGGTAATCAACTTGGCCTGAGCCGTAATTGGCAATATAGGGGTAATTGCTGAGGCCCGATGCGTTCCCGAGCGTGCCAAATCCTGCCTTGATTTTCAGGTCATTCGCTATATGACGTAACCCTTGCCAGAAATTTTCTTTCGATACGCGCCAAGCGCCGGAAGCAGATGGGAAGAAAGCGAACCGGCTACTATGGGGGAATTTAGACGAACCGTCATAGCGTCCGATCAATGTGAGCAAATATTTTTCTGCATACATGTAGTTGATACGCATGGGTATGCCCCTGATAGCCCATTCCGATTCCGAATCGCCGGTGCCCCGGTCGCCGGTAGCCAACGACATGTAAGGTACATCGTTGCTAATCAGGTTGGTTCTTGACGCCGACATCGACTTGTAAACATTCATTTCCTGATTGAACCCAAGCGTAAGTTTGATTTCATGGTCCTTGGCAAACTTTTTCCCATATTCTGCATACACATTAATTGCCTGATAATTATTTGAGTTTTGCGAGTAGGTGACTTGGTTGGGCGAGGTATGCGGAAACCAGCGGGATGCGCCATCCGGGTTGTAGTCCAAGTATGATCTTTTAAAATTCTTAAAATCGTAATTGTTATATTTATAGGCAAATTCCCCTGTTATTTTAAAACCTTCAAAGGGTGTAATGATTAATTTGCCCAATAGCGTCATTTCTTTGTTTTTAGCCCGGCTGTTGCCGCCCAATGATTGCCATGCGGCAAGATTGGTAAAATAGCCGTTGTCGCCTCCCGAATCACCTGCAAAGTTGCCGTCGGGATGATACACAGGCATGGTGGGACGGGAGTCTCCGGCCAAGATGCTGGCCACCGCATTCGTGCCCGAATTGTTTTGTCCGCCCGACACGTTATCACTAAGACTTATCAACGTTTTCAATCCCGCTTCCATCCAGTTGTTTACCCTGTACATGATGTCTGATGAGATGTTGAAGCGGTCATAGTTTTCCTCGCTAAACTTGGCAATACCCTTTTGGTTGAAATAGCCGAATGCCGTGCGATATTTGACGTCCTTCGTTCCGCCTGCAATTTCAGCATTATATTGCGCCATGGGATAGGTAGGTTTGTTGAGCGTTGTATACCAGTCGGTATTTCCAACATACTGCCAAAGTCCCGTATTCGGATTTTTGATAACAGAAGGGTTATTTACCGGGTCGTTGAAATAGTTACGTATAGCCTGCATTTCAAAATCATCATAATAAACACGACCGGTGGAGGTAAGTCGTGCAGCGTTCATCCACTCTGAATATTCCACTGAGTTCATGTAAGTGGGGCGAACCGTTGGCTTATTGACTGAATAGTTAATGCCAAACGAAACTTCCGGTTTGCGGCTGACATACCCTGTCTTTGTAGTAATCAGCACAACGCCATACGCCGCCCGCGCTCCGTAAATAGCCGCCGAAGCCGCATCCTTCAATACGGTCACCGACTTAATATCAGCCGGATTCAAAAGATTGATATTCATTTCAAACCCGTCAACCAATACTAACGGACCGGCGTCACTCATATTGGTACGCCCGCGAATATTAAATGACACGCCTGTGCCGGGTTGACCATTCGATTGGGTGACATTCAGGTTGGCTACTGTACCCTGCAAACCCTGCCCGATATTCGTAATAGGCCTGTCTTCGATCACCTTCGAACTGGCAAGACCTACCGAGCCTGTGAAGTCGGATTTCCGTTGGGTGCCATAGCCAACCACCACCACCTCATCCATCTTGAACATTTCATCCTGCATCACGACGTCTAACTTATTATCGCCGCCTACCCGCATGTCTGTGGTAGCAAAGCCGATATAAGAAAAGGTCAACACCGTATTCCTATCGGGCACATTAAGAGAATACCGGCCATTCTCATCGGTAGATGTGCCGGTGGTTGTTCCCTTTATTTGCACATTGACGCCGGGAAGTGGTTCTCCCTGATTGTCAGTTACAACACCGGTGACGGTAATCTGCCGCTGTTGTTGCGGCTCAACAATTTCAGCAGCAATTGCCCGTGATGCGAATAAGGCGCCCGCGATCATCAAAACAACTGCTTTCAAAAATAATTTTTTAGGTAAAAAAAAGTTTTTTAAAAATACTCTCATGATTTTTTAAAGTATTAAATTATTGAATAAATGTTATTTAACTTACCATTTAATTTTTGATACGACGGAAAAGCGATAAGGACTTTCCCGTTATGTACGTCTTTTTTTATTTATCCATAGGCAACAGTTTTTTGATTCAACATATATATCATCATTAGTTTTTTGCCACAAAAGTAATACATTTTTTTAACATCAAAAACATTTTTTAAGCTAATAAATGTATCTATTTGAATTACAAGACGTTAAAAAACATGTTTTATAACACAAAATTTTTGTCCTTTTTTTAGTAGTATTATCAATTTATCAGATATTTTCCCTGATTGGCTCTAAATTCTCTACTACTTATAACTAACATTCCTCTATCGGTTTTATTTTTTGCAAAGATACCAATACTATTCGAATAAAATTGGTATCTTTGCGCATTGATATTTATGAATATTTTAGTCATGAGTAGTTTATTCGTTAATATTTAATTGTTTATTGCTTTTTTGAATATGAGGGGATTAAAAGAATTATTTATTTTGTGTTGGGTCGGAACCTGTTTTAATTTATCCGCCCAAACCGTTTATTTTGTGTCACAACAAGGAAGCGACTCAAATGCCGGTAGCCGGGATGCGCCTTTCCGGAGCATTGAGCGGGCGCAGGTTAAGGCGCGGGAAACATCGGACGAAGTTACGATTTATTTGCGCGAGGGTGTATACCGGTTGACGAAACCTTTGGTTCTCACGCCAGAGGATGGGAACGAAACAAAACGGCTCATAGTATGTTCATACCCAGGCGAGCAAACTGTAATTACCGGTAGCGTTTTGCTGACTGCCGACTGGACGCCTTACCGCGACGGTATCATGAAGACGAAGATAACCCCCTCTGTGCCATTGGATATGTTGGTGGTTGACGGGAAGATACGTCCGATGGCACGATACCCCGACTACGATTCGACGGCTGTGCGGTTCAATGGCACATCGGCGGATGCGACATCTACCTCGCGCGTCAAAACATGGAAGAATCCTGTGGGAGGGTTTCTGCACGCGATGCACTCTGCCGATTGGGGCGATTTTCATTATCGTATCACAGGGAAGGACGATGAGGGTAACCTGACTACGGAAGGCGGCTGGCAGAACAATCGCCAATCTGGCCTGAGCCGCGATAACCGCATGGTCGAAAATATTTTCGAAGAATTGGATGCGCCGGGCGAGTGGTATTTTGACGCACAGGAATCGATGCTTTACTATTATCCGATGCCAGACGAGGATATATACAAAGCTGTATTTGAGGCGCCACAACTGAAACACCTCATCGAACTTCGCGGAACGGAACAGAATCCTGTCCGTAACATTACCATCCAAAATATCGAACTGACACAAACCGCTCGTACTTTCATGGAAAAATATGAACCGTTATTACGCTCCGACTGGATGGTTTACCGCGGTGGCGCTATCTTTTTTGAAGGGGCCGAAGATTGCAGCCTGCGGGATTGTTATCTGCACAACTTGGGCGGAAATGCAGTATTTATTTCTAATTACAACCGAAACCTTTTGGTGTCGGGATGCCACATTACCCGTACAGGCGCCAGTGCGATTTGCTTCGTAGGCGATCCCGGCGCTGTGCGTTCGCCAAGCTTCGAATACAGGCAATTCGTGTCTTTGGATGAGATTGACAGGGAAAAAGGGCCGAAAACAAATAATTACCCGGCCAACTGTACGGTTTATGATAACCTGATTCATCACATCGGCTTGTATGAAAAACAGATCACGGGCGTTCAACTTTCTATGAGCCATGCCATCACGGTGAGCCACAACAGCATATATGACGTTCCTCGTGCAGGTATTAATATAAGCGAGGGTACCTGGGGCGGACATATCATTGAGTTTAACGACGTCTTTAATACAGTGAAGGAAACGGGCGACCACGGGTCGTTCAATTCATGGGGACGCGATCGCTACTGGCATCCGAACTCCCGTATTATGTGGTCAATTGCCGAAAAACAACCGGAACTGATATTAGTCGATGCGATTTCAACCACCGTCATCCGCCATAATCGTTTCCGTTGCGACCGTGGTTGGGATATTGATTTGGACGATGGCTCCTCCAATTATCGTATTTACAACAATCTATGTCTGAATGGAGGCATTAAACTCCGCGAAGGATTCTATCGGGTTGTTGAAAATAATATTATGATAAACAATACGTTCCATCCGCATGTGTGGTTTGATAACAGTGGCGACATCTTTACCCGTAATATAGTGATGACGCCTTACCAGCCTATCAACGTTCCGTATTGGGGAACATTGATTGATTACAATATTTTCACCGACAATGCGGCTTTTGAAGCCGCACGTGAAAATAATACGGACGAACATTCTATTGTATATCCTGTAGAATTTGAAAACCCTGAAAGAGGTGACTATCGGATAAACCTTGACGTTACGCCTGTCTTCCGGATGGGATTTCAAAATTTTGATATGGATCGGTTTGGAGTTGTCACACCTCGTTTACGCCGGTTGGCGCAAACGCCCAAAATGTCGATACCCGTTGTCAGTAAAAATGGTGACGAAGCAAATGTCATTGAGTGGTATGGTTTGCGTATAAAAAATCTCGAATCGTTAGGCGAACGTTCAGCTACCGGTATGGATTCCGAACGCGGCGTATATGTGGTAACCATCATCAAATATGATTCCCCGTTAAGGGATTACCTGCAGCACAACGACGTGATTTTGAGATTTGCTGGGAAGCCGGTAAACAACTTGGACGATTTGCTTCAAGCCACAGAACAGGCTGACCTGAACAATCCGCATGAAATGGTTATCTTCCGACATCAAAAAGAAGAAACGATCAAGATTCTACTCCGATAAGGCGCTATCTCTTACCGCAAAGCGCTATATTTTACCGCAAAGTACGCAAAGTCTTTTCGCAAAGTACGCAATGAAAAAAACATGTAATCCCTCACAAACAAGCGTTTATGAAAATTTACCCATTAATCATTAATCATTAATCATTAATCATTTTTTTTCCTATGAAACAAATAAGTATTTTTCTAATCATTTTGACGATTGCCGGCATGTCAGCCATCACTGCAAAAGCAGCGGATAATAAATTTGAAAGAGCATTTCTTTTCCCTCAATTTGAAGAGGGCTATGTCGCCTCGAAAAACAACAATACACATTTACCGGCGCTACTGAATTACGATATGATTCAGGAATGTGTGTTGTATTATGGCGAAGACAGTATTTTGTACCGGTTGGATGCCGCTATCGTCGCTTATGTGGTCATTGGGGGGCGCATTTTTTTGCCTTCCGGTAACAAGTTTTATTATGAAAGGGTTGCCGTTGGCGGTAATGAGTATTATGTTAGAAATAAAGTAAAGATAAGCTCAAAAGGGGTTTCGTCCGGTTATGGTACTTATTCCGAGACCTCGTCTGCCAGCACGCAATCATTTCTCGGCAGGGACAACAAGATTTATTCGTTAGAAGTCGACGCTAAATTTGATCGCACGGATGAATCCTTTGTTTATATTCTTGAAGGTAAGTCCTTTCGGCGGATATACTCCCTGAAAAGTTTGACGAAAAACTTCAAGTCATATCAAGCGGTAATTGAATCTTTTGCGAAAGAACAAAAGATAAATTTCGCTTTAGTTGACGACATCAAATCCATTGTAGCGTATGCCTTATCCCTCTAATTTGCTGCAGCGAAAACTTGTCGGAATTATCCTGATATGGATATGCTTCACAACTTTTGTAGCAGGACAAAACGACCTGTCCATCGTTCCCTTTCCGGCAAAATTGGAGTTGAAAAGCGGTTATTTCACCTTTTCGGGCGAAACGCGGTTGGTCGTTAATGATCAAGGGCTGTTTGTCAGCGAAACAGCTTATTTACAACAATTCATGCTTGATTTCCTGAATAGGGGATTACAGCAAGGAGTATCAGGTGACGGAAATATCCTTTGTATTGAACGGTGTGATGAAAAGATGCCTCCGGGAGGATACCGGTTGGATATTTCTCCGAATCGAATCCTGTTATCATCTCCGCACAGAGACGGTATTTTCTATGGACTGCAAACGTTGAGGCAATTATTATTTTCCGCCCGACAACAGGGAGAAACAGGAAACTTAACGATCCCGTGTGCTTCCATTGTCGACTACCCTGCATTTGAATGGAGAGGATTGATGCTTGATGTATCACGGCATTTCTTTTCGTTGGAGTATCTGAAGAAGCAGATTGACTTACTGTCTTACTTTAAGATGAACAAGTTCCATCTGCATCTGACCGACGACCAGGGGTGGCGCGTCGAAATCAGGAAATATCCGCAGTTGACGCAGAAAGGCGCCTGGCGGAAGTTTAACCGCCAGGATTCGATGTGTATAATGAGCGCTCGGAGAGACCCTGATTTTGCGCTTGACCCGCGTTTTATCATTTATAACAATGAGGAGGCGCCTCTCTATGGCGGATATTATACGCAGGATGAAATAAAAGAATTGGTTCGCTATGCTCAAACACGTCATGTCGAGATTATTCCCGAAATAGATATGCCCGGACACATGTCGGCTGCAATCGGCTTATATCCCGAATTGAGTTGTCCCGGAGAGGTGGGCTGGGGAAATACATTTTCTTATCCCTTGTGTCCTTGTAACGATGCCACTTACACATTTCTTGAAGATGTATTGGATGAAATAACCGAACTTTTCCCATCCCGTTTCATCCATTTAGGCATCGATGAGGTAGAAAAAAACACCTGGGCCGGTTCGGACGCCTGTAAAAATCTGATGAAAGAAAAAGGATTTGAGCAGTTGGAACAGTTGCAGACCTATTTTGCAGAACGTATTCAAAAATATTTATTGACGAAAGGCAAAGAAGTTGTCGCTTGGGATGAGGTAATGGAGGGCGGAATCAATTCGGATGTGAATGTGATGTTCTGGCGTGACTGGGTAGGCGGCGTACCGGAGAAAGCGGTAAATAACGGTAACCGTATTATATTTGTGCCTACCTCCCCGCTTTATTTTTCACGACGCGATTCTTCGCTCTATGCCATCTATCATATCCACAAGCTGTTCGATGCTATCCCGGAAGATAAACAATTCCTGATTCGGGGGGCGCAGGCCTGTATATGGTCGGAAATGACACCTTCCGAAAACATGGCGAACATGCAGATTTATCCGCGTTTATTGGCTTTGTCGGAAGCTACCTGGACACAGAAAAACGCACAGCATTGGCCTTCTTTTAAACAACGTCTGACCCATCAGTTAGTCTTTCTCGACACAGAAAATGTAAAACATCCCTCACGTCCGTATACACTCATTCCATTCATGTCGGTGGATATAAAAGAAAAACACATCCGTCTCGAATTGGAAAGCGAACAGATAGACCCCATTATCTTTTATACCACAGACGGAACCGTCCCTACGGAACAATCACAACGTTACAGTGACGCTATTTTTGTTTCGGATAGCGCCCGGATAAACGCTGCAATTTTCGACAAGGGGATTATACGACCTCCATTTCTCAAACGATCAGTCGATTATCACAAAGCAATAAATAAACCCGTCTCTTACCATATCGGCTGGAACAAAGCATACCCGGCCAACCTTGAGCATACATTGACCGACGGACTAAGGGGAGGCGAACGTTATAACGATGGCTTCTGGCAAGGATTCACCACAAACATTGACGTCACCATCGACATGCAGGAACCAACCTTCATTCAAGGTTTTTCTGCTATGTTTATGCAACAAACCGGTCCGGGTGTCTACATGCCCGAATATGTTGAAGTGAGCCTTTCGAACGATGGCAATCAATTCGAAAAGGCGCTTGTCATAACAAATGATGTCCCTGAAACAGAACGTACACTTGTGATAAAGAATTTTTCAGGCGAGATCAAAAAAACGGCGCGCTATGTAAAAGTTCTCGCTAAAAATACAAAAGGGTTTATTTTTACCGACGAATTGGTGATCCACTGATCAGACATATTATGATTTTCAACTCCATCCTCGAAAAATACCGCAAGCTCTCTTTCTCCAAAGAAGATTTAGGAAGGCGCTTTGAACGTCTCATGAAAGCGTATTTAATGACCGACCCCAAATATGCGACCCTTTTCCAAAACGTATGGCTTTGGTCGGACTTCTTTGCTAAAAAAGATTTTGGCGGCCATGATACCGGCATTGATTTGGTCGCCCTCACTTACAACGGCGATTTTTGGGCTATCCAGTGCAAATGCTTCCAGGATGACAGTTATATTGACAAACCCGCAGTCGACACCTTTCTTTCAACGTCAAGCCGGAAATTTCTGAATGAAAATTTTCAAACCGTAACCTTTGCTCACCGGCTTTGGATTTCTACGACCAACAAATGGACCTCCAATGCCGAAGAATCCATCAAAAACCAAAACCCCCCGGTCAGCCGTATCAATTTGTACGACTTGCAAAATGCACCCGTTGATTGGGAAAAATTAGAAGAAGGCATTCACGGCTTGATAGCCCAAACCGAAAAAAAATCATTACGTCCCCACCAAACAAAAGCAGTCAACGATACCCATACCTATTTCAATACCCGCGACCGGGGCAAGCTCATCATGGCCTGCGGTACCGGTAAAACGTTTACTTCGCTCCGCATTGCCGAATCCGAAACGGGCGGCAAGGGTCTTGTTCTTTTTCTTGTCCCTTCAATTGCTTTGCTCGGACAAATCCTTAACGAATGGTATGCCGACGCCATTAATACTATTGACGCCGTTTGTATTTGTTCCGACCCCGCTGTATCTAAAAAACAAAGTAAAAACCAAGATTCCAATTCTGTTTCTGTGGTCGACTTGGCCCTGCCTGCCAGTACCGACGTTCATAACATTGTCAATCAATTTTTTGAAATCGAAAAAAAACACCATTCAGGGAAAACCGCTATGACAGTTGTCTTCTCTACCTATCAATCTATTGAAGTCATTTCTAAGGCGCAAAAAATATTGGCTGAAAAACTTCCCCAATATTCCGAATTCGACTTGATTATTTGTGATGAAGCCCACCGTACCACAGGCGTAACCCTTTCGGGCGACGATGAATCCGCTTTTGTAAAAGTGCACGACAACAATTTCATCCGTTCCAAAAAACGTCTTTACATGACCGCTACCCCGCGTCTTTACAGCGACGAAGTAATCTCTAAAGCAAGAGAGGCTGATGCTACCCTTTGTTCCATGGACGACAAGGAAATGTATGGCGACGAAATCTATCGTATCGGATTCGGCCAGGCCGTTGACGAAGGATTATTAACCGACTACAAAGTCCTTATTCTTACTCTCAATCAAAACGACATTCCCCCAGCCGTTCAGGATATGATTTCCGACAAAAATAACGAAATCAATACCGACGACATCTCTAAACTTATCGGCTGTATCAATGCCCTTTCAAAACAGGTGATAGGCGACAATGGATCAATAAAGGCTACCGACCCCGAACCGATGCGCCGGGCCGTCGCCTTTTGTCAAACCATTATCGCAAGCAAAAACATTACCACCACTTTCAATAATGCAGCCGAAACCTATATCAGCCAACTCCCGCTGCAAAAACGCCTGTCCATTCAATCCGTTTCTTCAAAACATATCGACGGTACCATGAGCGCTACGTCACGGAACGACCTGATGGCTTGGCTTAAAGATGAACCCGATGAACGCGAATGTCGTATACTTACCAATGTCCGTTGCCTATCCGAAGGGGTGGATGTCCCTTCGCTGGATGCCGTTATGTTTCTTTCAGCCCGCAATTCCCAGATTGACGTCGTCCAGTCCGTTGGTCGCGTTATGCGAAAGGCCGAAGGTAAGAAATACGGCTACATTATTATTCCTGTCGTTGTTCCTTCAACCGTAGAAGCCGAAAAGGCATTGGACGACAACGAACGCTACAAAGTAGTATGGACCGTTCTTAACGCATTACGCGCACATGACGACCGGTTCAACGCCACCATCAACAAAACTGAACTCAACCGCAAAAAACCGGAAAACATCTTAGTCGGGCGTCCCGATATATCTTTCGATGAAAACGGGAATCCGGTATCTCTGCATGATGAACCCGGCGACACTGACGCCTCCAAACAAATCTCCCAACAACTCTTGTTCCAATTCGAACAACTTCAGAATGTAGTCTTTGCCCGCATGGTGCAAAAAGTAGGTGATAAACGCTACTGGGAACAATGGGCCAAATCGGTAGGCGAAATTGCCGAAAATCAAATTGAACGTATCGACCGCATGATTAAATCAGGCAATTATAAAACCGCTTTCGATAAATTTCTTTCAGGACTGCAAAAAAACATCAACCCCTGCATATCTTCCTCCGACGCCACCGAAATGCTTTCCCAGCACATCATCACCAAACCGGTATTTGAAGCCTTATTCGAAGGATATTCGTTTGTCAAAAACAATCCTATTTCTGTCTCCATGCAATCAATGCTCAATTTACTGGAAGAAAGCGCCATAGAAAACGACACCGAAGTACTTCAAAAATTTTACGAATCCGTCAAAATGCGCGCTTCCGGTATCGATAACGCCGAAGGAAAGCAGCGTATTATCACTGAATTGTATGACAAATTTTTCAAAACCGCTTTCCCAAAAATGGCCCAACGCCTGGGCATCGTCTACACCCCCGTCGAAGTAGTCGATTTTATCATCCATTCCGTAAACGATGTATTAATTCATGAATTTGGCCGCACCGTCAGCGACGAAAATGTAAATATCCTTGACCCTTTCACCGGCACAGGAACCTTTATTACACGCCTCATTCAAAGCGGATTGATACACAAAAACGATTTGGAACGCAAATACCGCCACGAACTCTTTGCCAACGAAATAGTTTTGCTTGCCTACTATATTGCAGCCGTCAATATCGAAAACGTCTTCCACGACGCCATCGCCATCCCCACCGTTGAAAAAAGTAACAACGGCATCCCTGCCGTTGTCCATCACCCTTCTCCCTATACCATAGCCGAAACGAGTTCCACCATCAATGAACCCGCCATACCATATCAGCCCTTCGACGGAATCTGCCTTACCGACACCTTCCAACTTTCCGAATACGATGAAAAAATAAAAGGCGAAGGCTTTTCACCCGAAAATTCGGAACGTATTGATAAGCAGAAAACCACCCCAATAACCGTTATAATAGGAAATCCGCCCTATTCTATCGGACAACGCTCCGCCAACGATAACGCCCAAAATCAATCCTACCCTAAACTTGATTCAAAAATTTCCAATACATATGCCAAACAATCATCTGCCGGTTTGAACAAATCACTTTACGACGCCTACATCAAAGCCTTCCGTTGGAGCGCCGACCGTTTAGGCAACAACAACGGCATCATTGCCTTTGTTAGCAACGGCGCATGGATTGACAGCAACAGCACCGACGGTTTCCGCAAAACCCTCGAAAAAGAATTTTCAAAAATCTATGTTTTTAACCTGCGCGGCAATCAACGTACAAGCGGCGAACTAAGCCGCAGAGAAGGAGGTAAAATTTTTGGCAGTGGCAGCCGTACCCCGATAGCCATAACCGTTTTAGTTAAAAACAAAAATCAACAACCTGCCAAAGCAAAAATTAATTACTTCGACATAGGCGACTATTTCTCCCGGGAAGATAAACTGTCCATCGTAAAGAAAAACCACAGCCTTGCCAACATGCAATGGCAACCCCTCGCTCCCAACAAACACGGCGACTGGCTCAACCAGCGAAACGACACGTTCTCGTCGTTTATCCCCCTCGAACCGGAAAAGAAATTTGATTTAAAAACCAAAAGTTTCTTTAATCTTCTTGCTATCGGAGTTTCAACCAATAGAGACGCCTGGGTTTTGAACTTTTCCAAATCTCATCTAACCGGAAATATGCAACGAATGATTGAATTTTACAATCAACAAAGCATTGCATTTATAGATGCAAAAAATATTTCACCCGACCTTGAAATAGAAAATTTTATTGATACAACCCCCACAAAAATCAGCTGGACAAGAGCATTGCGCCGTTCATCAAGTAATAATGTACAACTTAAATTCAATGAAGATGAAGTAAATACTTGCTTATACCGCCCTTTTTCAAAACAATTGCTTTATTACCATAAACCTTTCATTGAAAGCCCCGGACTTTGGTCGCAACTTTTTCCGACCAAAGAACATGAAAATTTGGTAATTTGTTTATCATGTGCTGGTAGTAAGAATGATCTAAGTGTATTAATTTCAGATACTTTAACCGATTTACATTTTACAGGGGATACCCAATGCTTCCCCCTCTATTACTACGAAGAAAACAATACCCAACAGTTACACCTTTTTGACAGTACAACCCAAAACAAATACATCCGCCGCGATGCCATCAGCAACTTCATTTTTGAAAGAGCCAAGCAACAATATGGCAAAAAAGTGACGAAAGAAGATATCTTCTACTATGTCTACGGTTTTTTGCACAGCCCCCACTATCGTCAAACTTTTGCCTCCGATTTGAAAAAGATGCTTCCCCGACTTCCTTTAGTTGACGATGTTCACCATTTCTGGGCATTCAGCAAAGCTGGCAGCGCTTTGGCAGAACTTCATTTGAACTACGAATCCATTCCCCATTATCCGGGTATCATCGAATTATACAATCCCCAGTCTATTTCCGATACACTCAAACATGTGAGTGACGAAAATTCACAATACTATGATTTTAAAGTAGAAAAAATGCGATTCCCCTCAAAAAACGATAAATCCAAAATCATTTACAACAGCCATATTACCATCGAGGGAATCCCCCCCGAAGCCTACGAATACATTGTAAACGGAAAATCCGCTATCGAATGGATCATGGAACGCTATCAAATCACAACCCACAAAGAAAGCGGCATCACTAACAACCCCAACGATTGGTCAGGCAATCCGCGCTACATAATTGATTTGCTCCACAGCATCATCAACCTAAGCGTCCAAACCGTCTCCATCGTGAAGAATCTCCCCGACATAACTTTGAAAATCTAACCGCAATGAACGCAAAGGTTTTTCGCAAAGAACGCAATTGATTGGAAATAAAATATAAATACTTTGCGAACCTTGCGACTTCTTCGCGCTCTTTGCGTTAAAAATACTTTTCGGAGTGGAAACTTTGAAGATTGTAAAGTTTGATTTATCTTTGCAACAATTATTAAAAGTAGATATGAAAGCATTACCAATAGGAGTCCAGTCGTTTGCTGATTTACGAAAAAAGGATAATTTGTATGTGGACAAAACAAAGGAAATCCACCGTCTGATTACTTCCGGCAAGATATTTTTCCTGTCGCGTCCGCGCAGGTTCGGTAAATCGTTGCTTGTCAGTACGCTTGTAGAACTGTTCAAAGGCGAAAAGTCGTTGTTTGAAGGTCTGTATATTTATGATAAATACGATTGGACGCAGCAATATCCAGTCATTATTATCGATTGGAGCAAAGTAAATCATACCAGTGCAGCGGTAATTGAGAGCGAGATGTGTATATTTATTGATAGATTAGCCTTATCGAACCAGATTTCGCTCATGCAAAAACAAGCATCCAGTAAATTTGCCGAACTTATTGAGCGTCTGTATGAAAAAACGGGCCGTCAGGTGGTCGTATTGGTTGACGAATACGACATGCCGATATTGGATGCCTTGAACAATCCGGAGGAATTGGAGTTGATACGTAATTTTTTACAATCTTTCTATAAAGTGCTTAAAGGAACAGACGGTTTTTTACAGTTCGTTTTCATTACGGGTGTATCCAAGTTCTCAAAAGTATCCATTTTCTCCGGTATGAACAGTCCGGATGATATTACGATTGATGAACAGTATGCTACTATCTGCGGTTATTCGCAGGATGAATTAGAAACGGACTTCAAGGAATATATCCATGATTTCGCCCAAAAATCAAAAGTGACCGACAGCGAAATCATCGAATCGATCCGTCACTGGTACAACGGTTATTCATGGGACGGGGTTACGACCGTTTACAATCCTTTTTCCACCCTGTTGCTGTTCAGGAAAAAGAAATTTTCCAACTACTGGTTTACGTCCGGAACGACTACTTTCCTGATAAACCAGATCAAAAACCGTAACGATGTGAAATACCTGCTGGAGCCTGTGCATATAGCTGCTGACGGTTTCGACAATTTTGAGGCCGATTCGATCAGTACTAAATTACTGCTGTTTCAGACCGGATACCTGACGATAAAAAGTGTGGTTCAAAGCCAGTTCAGTGAAGAGTTTACCTATACATTGGGCATACCCAACGAAGAAGTCCGTAAATCCCTGATGTTGCATCTGGTTGGCAGTTATGCCGGATGTCCGGTATCGGACGCGACCGAACTGCGCGATTTTATGCTGCAGCAGCTGTTCGATGGCGATGTGTCGGCTTTTCAGCGCAACATGCAGGCGATGTTCGCCCGTATCCCTTATCAGTTGCATATCCCGTGTGACGCCTATTACCATTCATTGTTACTGCTCTGGCTCAACATGCTGGGATTCGTAGCGTTGGGCGAAGTTCCAACAAATATTGGCCGTATCGATGCTGTGTGGACATGGAAAGACCGGGTGGTGATAGCCGAAATTAAACATTCCGAAAAGGATACGCTGGAAACGCTGTTGAAAGAAGCGTTCGATCAGATACACGACCGCCGTTATTACGAAGGTTATACCGGCAACAACCGCCGTATCGCGCTGTTAGCCATCGCTGTTGC